>ERZ772917.1885-NODE-1885-length-11223-cov-49.753313_pt1 | contig 11223 bp, 5 predicted proteins | sample MGYA00511187_ERZ772917 | MGnify/ENA primary metagenome ERZ772917 (study PRJEB29015, sample SAMEA2737925) | human oral metagenome | biome: human oral; feature: human-associated habitat; material: dental | place: China | collected 2012 ... | reverse complement strand
AGAAAAAATGTAAAGATTTCTTAATGGAAACCTTAGGGCCAAGCAAGCCTGCAACTGCTGCATACGCTGCATATGTAAAGAGCCAAATCAAATCTTCACCTGACCCTAGCGCTTGCGACAATAAGTACAAAACTGAACTCGAGAAAAGCGCCTGTAGAGACGGAGCTAGCCACAAAAACGACCCTAAATATTGCGACACGAAATACCCACCTAGCGACCCTGACTCCAGAAAAGCAAATGCAGCCTGTAAACACGGACAAGGCACCACCGCCGGTGGTAGCTCTGGCGGAACTACAACATTGCCAGGCGGATCAACTATTGAGGAAGATCCAGCGGCAGCTGCGACAGGGACAGAGGGAGAAGAAGACCAAGAAAACTGCAAAATCGACAATATCGGCTGGATAGTCTGTCCAATTGTCAACACTCTAGCTAGCATGTCTGAGGGGGCGCGGGCGAAACTAGTGGATATGCTAACTGTCGATGCCAAGAGTATTCTAGGCGATACCTCCGAGGGCTCTGTCTATTCTTATTGGTCGAAGATACGCGATTATGCGAATATCCTCTTCGTGGTTTTCTTCCTATTCGTCATCTACTCGCAGATGACTGGGTACGGCCTAGACAATTACGGTATCAAACGGATGTTGCCAAAATTAATAGTAGGCGTAATCGTAGTTAATGCGTCATTTTACATATGTGGACTACTGGTGGATTTGTCAAACGTTGTCGGGTCGAGTGCTTTCAATTTTATCTCGACCACCGCTGTTGGCGACATACCAGCGGGCGATTGGTCAAATAGCGACAGTAGTTGGATTAATAAAATCGCCGCAGGCGCCTTGGTACTAACGGTCGGTTATTTTGCGCTAGCAACGGTAATTTCAATGTTATTGTTTGTGGTAATCACAGCGGTGACTACGATTTTTCTACTCGGTGTACGAGAAGCCATCATCATCCTGTGTATCGTATTATCGCCGTTAGCATTTGTTGCTATGATAATGCCGAATACCGAGGGTTTATACAAAAAATGGTGGGGAGCATTCAAGGCTGCCCTGATGGTCTACCCAATGGTGGGGTTGGTATATGGCGCCAGCAACCTGGCAGCAAAAATCCTTGGCAGCAGCGTCTCTGAAAGCGATATTATCATGCAATCTATAGTCGCTCTGCTAGTATTCGTGCCGTTGTTAATAGTGCCAAAGTTGATCAGGGGCGCTGTTGAAATCATTGGTATCGGCGGGGCAATCGCTTTCGCTGAAAAATGGATGAATAAAGGTCGAGATAGAATGAGCGATAGAGTTGGAAAGTGGCGAGAAAATAAACTCACCAGCCAATTTGCTAAGCACCGCCGTGAGAAAGCGCAGCTTAGAAGAGCTCAGATACAGGGCGGTACTTACCAAGGTAGGGGAGGTATTGCCAACCTGAGAAACTGGCGATCAGCAGCCAATAGAAGATTTAACGCTAGGAGCGGTGATTTCGGCCAAAAACGCAAACTGATTGGATCAATGGCCGTATTGGAAGAAGATAAGGAGCGTATGAAGGCGGCTAGCGCCTGGATCGCTGATAACAATATGTCGTCTAGTCGTTTGGCCGAAATAGCTACGGGCAAAGACAAGGATGGCAACGATGTGGATCTAAAAGGTATATCATCTTATCAGCGGCGCGCTGCTATGCAGGCTCTAGCTCCGCATATGACCAGCGAGCAAGCTGCTAACCTAGCTACAGCCTCTGCCTCATTCGGGGACGCCTCGCTACAAAAGGAGGCAGCCGACGCTATAGCCCAATCTGGCGCCAAGAAAGCGCCATGGGTGGGCGGCAAGCAGCTCGAAGCTATCCGGCAAGGTACTTACAATGAACAAGAAGCTATGAGCGACTATATCCAAAACAAAGCTAGCGGCCAAGGTTTAGCCAACGCAGACGCAAATGCCGTCAACAAGATGGTAAAATTTGCAGAAGACGAGGCACGCCATAACGCTGACAGCTCATACATGCGATCGTTAATGAGAGCTCGCGCCGACCTAGAGGCCGATCCTAAAACAGCTGGCGGCATTTCGTCAGCCGTACGCCAAGAGATTGAACGTATCCCCCCTATGCAGAGGCAATCCAATTCTGGCGGTGGTCGTAACCAAGGCGGCGGCGGCCAGGGTGGTTCTGGCGGTTCTGGTTCTGGCGGCGGTGGCGGCGGCCAGGGTGGCTCTGGCGGTGGTGGTGGCAACCCTACACCTAGAGGCGGCACTCCTAAACCTAACGGAGGAGGCGGAGCCCCACCAAATCCAGGTGGCTCGGGTTCTGGCGGTAATCCTAAAGGTGATAATGATTCTGGCAACGATAGTAGTAAGGGTAATGATCCTAGAAGAGGATACGGATCTCCACCACCACCGCCAGACTCTAGCGGCAGTAGTTCTGGCGGAAGTCAAGGCAGTAGCAGCGGTTCTGGATCTGGCGACTCTGAATCCTCTAGGTGAGATAAGACGCATAGCGACCGCATAAATCTTTCTTTTGCGTTATAATGAAACAGTATGGCAGAATATAAAGTTGCACAAGACGTTGAGGCAGAAGATAAGCTGATCGGGCCATTTAGCTTTCGGCAGTTTATCTACTTGATAATTGCCGCTGTTGCTATCGCTTTGGCCTGGGGATTGGGTCAGATATTTATAGGATTAGCAATTATCCCTTTGCCGTTTATCATATTTTTTACCGTATTGGCGCTACCGCTGCGCAAGGATCAGCCAATGGAAATTTATATGGCAGCTATTGTGTCTTATTTGTTGAAACCGCGCAAACGCATTTGGTCGCCTGACGGCATCGAATCGCTTATCGAAATAACCACACCAAAAGTTGTTGATGAACATTTAACAAAAGATTTATCACAGATGGAAACCGAGAAGCGCCTGTCGTATCTCGCAGACATTGCTGACACCAAGGGTTGGTCGATCCGCCACACCACTGAACCAGCACCAAACAGTTCAATGATGCCAGATCAATATTATGCCGCCCAACAAACAGTTAGCACGCTCGACGAAGACGGCGGTGTTGCTAGAAAGTTTGACGCCATGATTTCGCAGGCAGACCAAGAGCGCCACGACCGAATTATTCAAAATATGTATAATCAAACGCAGGCACAAGCACAATTTCCTGCAGCTGTGCCAGCGCAAACACCAACCGAACAAACGACAACGGCTCAGGCGCCTCAAGCCTTTAATAATGACAATACTGGTGATATAGCCGCGCAAAACGATGATCATTTACCAAAATTCAATCCCTATCCGACCATTCACCAATCAGTTGTCCAACCTATGGGTCAGCAAAGCAACACAACCGCCAACAGTCCTATTCAAGCTAGCTCAACAGAACCAACCAAGCCAGCCGAACCAACAGCAAACACTAGCGCAACGACTGCCTCGGATGATATAATTAGTTTAGCTAATAATAGCGGCTTGTCGATCGCCGCCCTGCAGCACGAAGTAGATCGAGTCAAACAGAAGAAAGAAGACAGCGAAGTATTCATTTCGCTGCGCTAGGCAAAAGAAAGGAGTGGGGGTGCCGCCGAACAATTTACCGCCGAACCAAACACCAATGCCGGCACAAATGCCGCCATCTACTGCTAATCCTGGCCAAAATATCGCAGCACCAGGCAACCCTAATAGCCCCGTTGACTCAAACGAAGCCCTGTCCGACCCAAAAAAACCTAAAGACAAGGGCAAGGAGAGACAGAAGGTTACCAGCACACAAAACTCGCTGATATTCTCGGAGTTGCGCGATAGTATGATTGTTATGAACGACGGATCGTTTCGCGCTATTGTTGCCTGCAAATCAATCAACTTCGACCTAATGAGTTCGCGCGAACGCGACGGTGTCGAGCTAAGCTACCAAGACTTTCTCAATGCCTTATACTTTCCAATCCAGATATTCATTCGCTCGCAGCGAGTCGATATCGGCCCCTATCTCGATAAGCTCGACGCTCTACGGCGCGACCAGGACAACATGCTACTAGGAGTGTTGATGGACGACTACATCAACTTTATCGACGTTTTGTCGCAGGAAGCCAACATCATGGACAAAAGCTTTTTCGTGGTTATCCCATATTTTCCTACTGGCGACGTCGCTAATCTCGTCCAGCAGAGCAAGGGGATATTCTCGATATTATTCGGCAGTAAAAAGGAGAACGTTACCAAAATTGACACTCAAACCTACGCCAAGGCAAAAGAAGAAATTAAAAACCGCGTTGATTCGGTGATTGGCGGCTTGATGCGCGTTGGAGTTTATTCTATGCAGCTCAATACCAAACAATTAGGCGAGCTATACTACAACATATATAATCCAGACACAGCTGTGCGAGAACCGCTTGACGATTTTCGCGACGTAGCGTCATTGTATGTCCGCAAAGGTGAGGGTAATAACCCGTACGCGCGCGAGGAGATTAAGTGATGGCCCGCAAGAAAAAGATGGATCCACTAGATATCGCTGCCCAGCAGCGCGAGCGTGAGCAGGCAGAGGTTGAGCAAGCTTTTCTCAAAGGCATGACCACACTGCGCGACCTGATCGCACCGAGCAGCCTCGAAATCCATTCAGCTTATTTTCGTATCGGTACCAAATATGGCCGGACTGTGTATGTTTATGGTTACCCGCGCCGGCTGTATACAGGCTGGTTGTCGGGATTAATCAACATCGACCAAGTTCTCGACATCAGTATGTTTATTTACCCTGTTGACACGGCAGTCGTCCTTAAAAATTTGCGCAAAAAAGTTACTCAGCTAGAAGCTGACATGGCAATTAACGCTGAAAAAGGCAAGACGCGTGACCCAGCCAAAGAAGCTGCCTTGCAGGACGCCGAAGAGCTGCGCGATGAGTTGCAGGTCGGATCAGAGCGTTTTTTCCGTTACGGTCTATACGTGACAATCTATGGTGATAGTTTGGAAGAATTAAGCTATATGCAGCACTCGATCGAGACATTTTTTGGGCAAATGTTGGTTTATAGCAAAACCGCCTCTAGCCAGCAAGAACAGGGCCTCAATAGCACTGTGCCGCAAATGAGCGACCAGCTGCAAATTCGCCGCAATATGAACACTGGCGCCGTCAGCACCAGCTTTCCATTTACTAGCGCTGACTTAACCCAAGAAAACGGTATTTTGTACGGTGTTAACATGCACAACAATGGCCTAGTGATTTTCGACCGCTACACCCTAGAGAACGCCAATATGGTAGTGTTTGCTAAATCCGGCGCCGGCAAATCGTTTACTGTCAAGCTAGAGGCCCTACGCAGCATGATGATGGGCGCCGATATCCTGATTATCGACCCAGAAAACGAATATCAGCGGCTAAGCGACGCCGTTGGCGGCAGCTATATCCGGCTCAGCCTCAGCAGCGACACGCGAATCAATCCTTTTGATTTGCCGAAGGTTATTGATAGCGAAGAGGCCGACGATGCCTTGCGCGCTAATCTAGTGACGCTGCACGGGTTGCTGCGGCTAATGCTAGGTGGTGCTTCGGCTAATAGTGCTGGTATAGGCTTGTCACCATCCGAAGAGGCTGACCTCGACCAAGGCTTGATTGATACTTACGCTCGCGTCGGCATCACTAGCGATCCATTAACGCACACTTCAGTACCGCCGACAATGGGCGATCTATATGATACCCTGCTACACATGGGCGGTACTGGCCCGCAGTTGGCGCAGCGCCTGCGCAAATATACCACTGGTACTTTTGCTGGTATCTTTAGCCAGCAGAGCAATATTGATATCAACAACAATATGGTAGTCTTTAATATTCGCGACCTAGAGGACGAATTGCGGCCAGTGGCGATGTATATCGTCCTTAGCCACATTTGGAATATTGTCCGTACCCAGCAGAAAAAACGCATGCTCATCGTCGATGAGGCCTGGCAGTTAATGAAATATGACGACTCAGCGAACTTTATGTTCAGTTTAGCCAAGCGCGCTCGTAAATATTACTTGGGCCTGACAACCATCACCCAGGATGTCGAGGACTTTATGGGCAGTAAAATGGGCCGCGCTATCGTCTCCAACTCGTCAATGCAGCTGCTATTAAAGCAATCATCGAGCGCCGTCGATGTGCTTGGCGATGTCTTCAAATTAACCGAAGAAGAACGCAAACGTTTAGCTAATTTCCCGGTTGGACAGGGGTTGTTCTTTGCTGGACAGAACCACGTTCATATTCAAATAATTGCCAGCGATACCGAAAATGGCTTAATTACCACCAACCCGCAAGCAACGCTACAGCAAGCTGCCGCCGCGGCTGCCGAGGAGCAGACATAATAGCTTAAAAAGGTTATAATAAAGCATATGCCGCTAGGTACAAGAGAAAGACCAGATACCAGCCAAGACAACGCCGACGATTTTGACCAGTGGGAGCGTCAGATGCGGCCATCCGCCAGCCAAGGTCACGCCGACGACTTCGACGCTTGGGAGCGCGAGATGCAATCGCCAAGCCAAGCGCACTGGGACGATACTGTTAGTCGTAACTTATCAGGGATGGAAAATAAAAAACCAACCAAACATAGCAATGAGTCTGATAGTCCTAGCAACGGCGATACCGCCGGTAATATAAATAGCAAAGAGAAGCAGTCTCAACAACAAGACGGTTGGCAAGACAATACCTCGAGAGATCTAAACAAACCCAAAAAAGGCAAGGGTAAAAAGGGCGGTGGTTTCTCAGCTATGAGCAGCCTCAAACGATTTGGTCCGACTGGCGCGGTAGCAAGCATGCTAATAGTTGGCGTCGTTGGCATAGGTTCGTCAACTAGCATTATGGGTTCGCTACTAGTAGCTATCAAAGAATCAATTGTCACCAATGTCGATCAGCAGCAATACACATCATTATCCCGATCAAACCGCATATTGTCGCGGCGTTTAGCCGATGAAGCAACAGCCGGGTCTTGCTCGTTAGTTAAAATTGCTTGCCGTTATACCAAGCCGACCGACTATCAACTCAAGCAATTAGACAAAGCCGGCATCAAAGCTCTCGACGAAGCTGGCGAGGTTATAGAAAAAGGCAAGCTAGTCGGCGGACAGCGGCCAGCCCACTACATGATAGACGGTGAAAAAATATCTGCTAAAGATTTCAAAAAAACGTTGCGCACCAACCCTAAGTTTCGCAACGCTTTCAGGCGAGCATTTAATTCGCGCTGGGTAAATTGGGTTGATGATGCCGCAGTCAAATTCCTCAAAAAAATAGGCGTCACCAAAAAAGTAGCAGATAAGCTAAACGATAAAAAAACCAGAAAAGCTTTAACTGAAGCCACAGATGAATTAACAAAAATTGAAGATAAAGGCGGCGACAAGATCAAGAAAGAAATTGCCGACGAAGCTAGCAAATTCGCCAAAAACGAGGCTAAAAAAGCCACCAGTAAGAAGGGTAATGATGTCAAGCTAATGATGGCCCAAGGCATCTGCGCGGCAGCAAAAGCGCCAAATGTGATAGTCAATATCAATAAGGCTTTTCGAATCGCACAATACGCCAAACTAGCTTATACCTTTCTGACGGCCGCCGATGCCATCAAAAAAGGCGAAGCTACACCAGAAATGGTCAATAACGTAGCAACCATTCTTACTCAAACATACACCAAATCTGACGGTACTATCAAAAAAGCTGCTACCGACTCTAAATTGATGAAGTATACACTTGGCCTGGGTACTTCTGGCGGCTCATCGTCTTATATACCAGGAGTTGGCGGTGCGCTTGCCACCTATCTCGGCGTAGTTAATAGCGAACCTGTCAAGGTAGGGTGCGACTTGGTCGGCTCAACAGCAGCAGAAGTCGGTGTCGAAATCTTTGACGGCATCAGAGCTGGACTGGGACCAATTGGTTGGGCTTGGGTAGGCGGAGAACTCCTTATCGAGGGATTATTAACATTCGATACTGTACAAGAAAAACTCAGTTCAGTTATGGGAGATATAGTAAAGACCTCTATTGAAGCATTCGGTAGCTGGGTAGACATGAAAGCACTAGCAGAGTATTTCTTGGGCGATAAAACCAAAGGAGCAACTGGTACTGATATTGGAGACATTACTGGTGTTGGCTTATCAAACAGTATGGCTGACCAAGCCAGCTACACTGGCAATTCACCGCTAACCATTCAGCAAAAGGTTGCCTTTGACGAACAAATTGTCCAGCCCGAGCGCTTAGCCCTAGCCGAAGAAGACCGCCTAACGCATAGTCCATTTGATATTTCCAGCCCAAACACTTTCCTAGGTTCGATCGCTATACGTTTCGTACCATATCTAAGCATGACATCGAGTCCGTTGGCGTTCGTTTCGGCTATCTCATCGATATCTACTTCATCGCTATTTAATTTATTTAATCCATCGGCTCACGCTAAAAATGTCATTGACGAAAATAAATGTACACAAAACGCCGTGCTAGCCAAGGAGAAGGATATCGCCGTCGGCCCAGCCTGCGATGTTCAATACGGCGTACCGACCGATTATATGGGTATAGAGCCTGACCAAGTAGCTAGCGAATTAAGCGCCTCTGGCGATATCGACGAAGAGGGTAATGTAAAAAGCGGCAGCCAATTACAAGACTGGATAGACACCTGTAATCAAGCTAGCCTCATAAATGTCAAGGATTGCACCGTCGACAGTCGGCAACGCGCCCTATATAATCTGTATCAAATCGACAAGCGTACCGTCGACGGCATGGACGATGATCCAGAAAAGACTAAGGTATCGGGATCTGGTTCGGGATCAACCACCAGCGGCCCTGGTGCTACCTTGCCAGATGGCGATGTTATTAGCCTAGCCAAGCAGATTGTTGATAATCCAAATATTACCTACGATGGCGACCAGTTCCAAAAAATGGCGAATGGACAGCCAGCGTATGTCAACGAAGACGGTGAAATAACTGTAGACAAGAAGCTGCTTCAAATTATTTTGTATATAGCCAACAAATATCCTATTTATATATCCTCGCTAGTACGTGATAAGACTAACAATTATAGTTTGCATCCTTTAGGCGAAGCTGTCGATATAGCAATGATAAATGGCACAGCGACCACAGGTGGCGACCAAAACGCTATAGACATGCTACAGTATCTCCTTGATGGAAAAGTTCTACCTCAAGGCGCTGGCGTCGGACAGGAAGGTTGCGGCAATCGCGCTGGATCAGGGATGGATGGTAAGCTAGCTAGTGCTGGCTTGGTACCTCACGATGATTCATGTGACCATGTACACTTAGCACTGCGCTGGACAAGGGATGCTCCGAAAAATTGGTAAAACATTATGCGAAAAATATTATCTATCATATTAACAGCGGCCATACTAACGAGTACATACACTCAAACCGTTTCGGCTACACTGGAGAAACTGAATATCAACTCGTCTCTTAATAATATTGAATACTATGACAGTAATGCCGCTTGCTCTACAGAATCAAGCGCAGATTTGTCGTCGGTTAGCCCTGGCAGCGGCGCGCCAAACGGCATGACCTATCCAAATCTCGATGCCGCAAAAATGGCAGATGCAATCGAAAAATACATTGAAAATAATGCACCAGACAGTCCCCTAAAAGGCACTAGCCAAAAAGCCGTAGCTAGCGCCAAAAAAGCCAATCTCAGCCCATTTTTGGCGTATGCACATGCTATGATGGAATCAACCTTAGCAACAACAACCGTAAAAGGCGCCCAGATAAAAATTCATCAAGGACACAACGCTTTTGGTCGTACTGCAACTGACTCCCAGCCGCACGTCGTAGAAGCCGATCGAAACTGGTATATGTGGAGTTCTTTCGAGGCTAGCGTCGATGCCGAAGCCGAAGAAAACAAAAACGTCGATAGCGGCGACTGGTTCTCGTACGACAGGGCAGTATTCTCTGATGAAATCGATCAAGGTATGACAGCATATGCGAATAGATACGCCCCGCCAGACGATGGCAATGACACTGCAGGATACATAGCCTTCATGCAAAGCGCTCTCGATGAAATGGCTGGTTATGCTGGCGCCTCAGTCGCTACTGCCTCTACCGCATCGACTACAGCTTCGTCCAGCACTACTACTAATTGCTGCGCGACACCAACCAAAGGCGGCGGCGTGGTCAAAATGCTATCAGACAACCCAGAAACCGCCCTAGGTTATCTGATGAGTGCTGGTAATGGCACAAAATTAACCTTAGCTCAAGCTGCTGGCGTCGTCGGCAACCTCCAGCAAGAATCAGGGCCAGGCTTAGACCCTAGAGCCTCAAACGGCACGCATAATGGTATTGCTCAGTGGGATGAAGCTAATCGTTGGGGTAACGGCCTAGTTAAATTTGCAGCCGATATGAATGGCGATCCGTACGATATAGCAATTCAATTACGTTATCTAGCATGGGAAATGGGTTTAACAGATGAATGGAAAGGTCATACATCCAGCAATGGCGGAGTCGCTGATGCCGTTCGGGCAGCCTCAACTCCAGAAGAAGCCGCAGAAGTATTCGAGGCAACGTTCGAAAGGAGCGGCGGCAGTGCGCTTAGTCAGCGCCAAGCTAATGCTAGAGCTCTTCACGATAAATACAAAGACAGTGCGGCGCTTAGTTCGTCAGGTGCTGCTCTACCAGGTACTTCCGCAGCATGTAGTAGTGGCAGCGGCGGGGCTTCAGCATTACAAGATTATACTCTCAAATATGCTTGGCCAGAGACGGTCCATGAACCACGCACCCAGCGAAAAGACGACTATGTTGCAGCGATGGATAGTGCTGTGAAAGACGGGCGCTACACTGGCAGCCCAAGCAGCGAAGAGATGAGAGGTGTCGATTGCGGTGTATTTGTCACAACATTACTCTATGATAGTGGCTTTGATAAGACCTACAATTTTGACGCCAAAGGCGGCGGCACAGCCGAGCAGGAAGAATGGGCTAACAAGAACTGGCAATTCCTTGGTAGCGCTAACCAAATATATGAGCCAGACGGTAGCAGGTTTACTGATGATAAGCTTCAACCAGGTGATGTAGCATTTGTAAAAGGTCACGTTTGGTTATACGTCGGTGAAATTAACGGCTTCGAAAGTAAATATGCCTCTGCCAGCCAAGACGAAAAGGCTCCAAGTGCCGCTGGCGAAGGATTTGATTGGAAGAGTGCTAGGTGGTATAGAAAGAAATCAACATCATCATCGGGGATATCAGCATGAATAAACGCAAAATTATTATTGCCATCATTTTCGCTATCATTGCGATCGTTGGTGCGCTAATTTATCAAATTTACACCGCTATCGACCGGTCGGGGAAAATCCCGGTCGAAGT
>ERZ772917.1884-NODE-1884-length-11227-cov-2.517096_pt1 | contig 11227 bp, 9 predicted proteins | sample MGYA00511187_ERZ772917 | MGnify/ENA primary metagenome ERZ772917 (study PRJEB29015, sample SAMEA2737925) | human oral metagenome | biome: human oral; feature: human-associated habitat; material: dental | place: China | collected 2012 ... | reverse complement strand
TCGCCCGTATCTTCATATGTATTTTAGCGGCGGCCGCTGCGTACGGCGCCGTCTTCCTTGCCGTCAAAAGCGGTACCGTGCCTGTGGAATACGCGGGCTACATCCCTTATTTGTGGATACCCATGCTTCCGCTCGGTTTTTTTATTATAATAAAAAGCCGCGGCATAAGCCGCAGCATAGTGTTCGGATTGGGTATAGGCCTGCTTATCTTCTGGCTCAGAACCGCATTGTGATATCCCTGAACCTGTAAGGCTCTTCAAAGCGTCCGTACACGCTGCCGGCTCGGTATGAGTGCCTCGCCGCGCGCCGTCCCCGAACCGGGCCCGCGATGCGTCATTCCGAAAGAGCGGCGAGCATATCGGCAGGATTCCTGGCGGCTCTGACCTTGTCCTTTGCCTTTATTATCACACCGTCCTCGTCGATAAGGTACGTCGTCCTGACTACTCCCATCGATACCTTGCCGTAGAGCTTTTTTTCCTTCCAGACGTCATATTCTTTGAGCACCTTGAGCTCCGGATCCGAAAGCAACGTAAACGGGAGCTCATATTTTTGTTCGAACTTCTTATGCGAAGCCACGCTGTCTTTGCTGACTCCCAGAACCACGGCTCCCTTTTCAAGTATCTGCGGGTATCTCTCGGCAAAGCCGCAGGCCTGACCGGTGCACCCCGCCGTCATATCCTTCGGATAAAAGTACAGAATGACCTTTTTCCCTCTGTACTCGGACAGCTTGTGCAGCTCGCCGTTCTGATCCGGCAGGGAAAAATCGGGCGCCTTTATTCCGACTGCAAGCATTCTCTATACCCTCCTTATAAATATTATGTCCTCAACCTGAGGCTCGTATCCTATGGCCACCTTTATCACTTCGCCGAATTCGTTTTTGATGAAAGTTACGGGAACCTTCATCGTCTGCGTATCCGCCTTTACGTTCTCCATTATAAAGGCATCGGCACCCCAATGTCTTAGCGGCAGATCCTGGTCACGGTAGTGCAGCATGAGTCTGTCCTCCTGCGAATATACGCGGACGGTACCATGTCCCGGATTAAGGTACTCTCCGGTAAACGCCGACTCCGGCACTGTCATCGGCAGACCTTCAAGCGATCTCGGCAGACGCTGTGATGCGACGTCCGTGTAAAATCCGAGATAGCTCGAAAGAGGCGCCCTCTCTCCGTCATCGTGAAACAGGTGCGGCCAGTCTTCATTCCCGAGCTTCAGCACTTTGTCGATTATGGTGTATGCCATTGAGTGTGAGAAGCTCGCCGCCGGACCTTGAATGTTCAGCATTACCAAAACACCGATGCGGTCGTCCGGCATGAACATCTGGAACGAGCAGTAGCCCTCTATACAGCCGCTGTGCTTCTGAAACCTGTGACCTTTGTACTGCCCGTCTCTCCAGCCCATGCAGTACGAATCGCACGGATACTTGTCGGCAGGCAAAAAATCCTTGTACTCTATCTGCGGAGAATGCATGTCGGCGAAAATCCCCTCCGGTATGAGCCTTATACCGTCCTCGTTCACACCGCCTGCGATATTAAACCTCAGCCATTTGGCGAAGTCGCGTATCGTCGTGTTGACGGATGCGGCAGGTCCTCCTCCGTCGATGTTCCAAAACGGGACCTTTACGTTCTCCCCGTCGATGACGTAATATGGCTGTGCCATATCGGGGTCGTGAATTATGCCCTCGGCGGTACACGTAGTCCTGTCCATGTGAAGAGGTTCAAAAATATATTCCTTCATGAGATCCGGCCACGTCTTTCCCGTGACGTATTCCGCGACATAGCCGATCAGGGCATATATGACGTTCGAGTATAGCGACCTTCCTCTGAAAGTATCGCACGGCTCGATATATCTCATGCGGCGTGCGAGCTCACCTCTGTCCGCCGGCCAAAGCACGTCATGCGCCCCGAAACCCGTCCTGTGGCAAAGCATATCTCTTAAAGTGAAGCTCTCCGACGCGTCGGGATCAAAGAGGCCGAACTCGGGTATGTAACTGTTCACGGGCTTGTCGTAGTCTAACGTTCCTTCCGCAACGAGCCTTGCGATAAGAGCGGACGTCATCGCCTTGGAGCACGACGCTATACAAAACAAAGTGTCTTCATCGAATGGCAGCCCGTTTTCCCTGTCCCTAAAGCCGAAACACTCGAACTCCTCCTCTATGCCGTCTCCGACCACGGCAAGTGCCGCTCCCGGTATCCGCCAGTATTTCATCTCGCGCTCTACAAGTTCTCTGTCAATGTAAGCCATTTTCCCTCCCGGTCTCTACACAAATTTCGCCACTTCCTCTAACGATCTCTTCGGTACATAATAATTACGGTTATCGTCGACCCAATATTTGAAGCTGCCGTCATCGGGCATATCCGTTATTTCGCTTCTGTGCGCGGCGCGACCGAGCGCTATCAGAAGCCTCAGCGTCGCATCCTCCGGAATATCGAGCTCCGCCTTTATCATAGGTTTATTGATCGCCCCGAGCATGCAGGATCCGTAGCCAAGGTTGAACGCGGTAATGCAGATAGTGTCCGCCGCTATGCCTAAATCTATATCGCTGTAACTGTCGGCAGGCCCCTCGTAATAAAGTGCTATGAACGCGGTAGGCTGTTCGTCCGTCTTAGGCTGCCCCACCTCGGGAGGAAGGGCTCCCGCCCACTTGATCAGCGGCTGCATTGCCGCAACCGCCTCGTGGCTTTTGACGATGACGTATCTCACGACCTGTGCGTTTCTGGCGCTCGACCTGATGCGCGCATTGTCGACAAGACGGGTCAGTACCTCGTCGGGAACAGGCTCCTGCTCAAATCTCCTGAACGTCCTCAGTCTCCTGTAAAAATCTCCGTTGTCCTGCATGTTCACCTCCTTGAGCTGTTCCGCCGCAGCACCGATATAATGGCGCGCCGAAACCCTGTTTTGCTCTTTCTCGTCCTCCGTGAGTTCTCTTACGAGCCTTGCGGGCGACCCCATTATGAGCGACCCTTCCGGGAACTCCCTGCCCTGCGTGACCAAAGTGCCCGCTCCGACTGTCGAATCTCGACCGATCCTCGCCCCGTTCATTATTATTGCACCCATGCCGACCGTAGTGTTGCTTCCTATGCTCGCTCCGTGTACAATCGCACCGTGTCCTATCGTAACGCCGTCGCCTATTCTTATCGGAGCGCCTGCATCAACGTGCAGAACGGCGTTTTCCTGAATATTCGTATCCCGTCCTATTGTTATCTCATCAGCATCCGCGCGCACGACGGCCCCGTACCATACGGAACAGTTCTCACCGAATCGCACATCGCCGTAGATGACCGCGTTTGGGGCTCTGTATGTCTTATTTTTCATATATTCCCTCCGAACAGTTATATTATATCACGCGTTGGGAACTCAATGGGCTCTCCCAAACAACATTTTTACATATTTGCTATTCCATTGTTGTGCTCCTGATGATAAAATCAAATAAGAAAAGGAGGCCGTATCAGATGAAGAAAAGCGACAGAAAGAAACTTGAGCAGGCAGAGGTTATCCTTGCGAAGGAAAAGAAGCGCAGGGGCAGCAGGCTCACCAATGCAGTAACAGTGCTGACACTCCTTGCAGTCGTCGGCCTCGCGATAGCAGCTTTAGCAACGCCTGAAAGCGAAACCGCGGTCGACATGGAATCAGCAGAATAGCCTGTTGCATCAGAAAGGGTGTTCCGTACAGTCTTTATACGCTGCACACCGCGGAACACTCGTTTTTTTCATTGCGAGATACTCACTTTTTTCATTGCGAGACACCCACTTTTTCATTCCTCCCACAGGCACATTCCGATGTCTACATGAAACTCGTCGCGGAACGGGACGCCCTCTTCAATCAGCAGACATCTCTGCTCCTCCCAGCCGGGCACGAGCCTTCCGCTGTAATCCACAACACGATGGCACGGATAATCGCCGAAAAGCTCGGCACGCGAAAGTACTTTGCCCACAAGCCTCGAATTTTTCTCACGCCCTATAAGCCTCGCTATCTGACCGTACGTCGCCACGCGCCCCTCCGGGATTTCCTCTACGACCGATAATATTTCGTACACGAGCATTTCGTCCATCCTTTTCCTCCTGCCGCGAACCCGTCTCTCAGTCACATCTGTCGCTCTCCCCTGATATTTCCCGCTCTAATCGCAATTATCCCGACACGACAAAGCCGACACCTGTCCGTTATTCTTAATTATACAATTCTTCGACTTATGCGTGAATAAAAATTCACGGAGGAAAATCAAATTAATTGCCAAAAGCGGCATATTGCGCTATAATTATGTAGCTGGTGACGAAGCGGCATATACGTAAAGTGCGATTCATTTATCCTCCGTACCCGCGTTGCATGCGCCGTCCGCCCTAAAGTCATATATGTATGTCTCGGTAGCTCAGGGGATAGAGCGTCGGTTTCCTAAACCGTGCGTCGGGTGTTCGAATCGCCTCCGGGACACCAAAAATGAAAAGCCCTTGAAATCGCTTATATAAGGTGATTCGAGGGCTTTTTAGCATATATCTGAAATTTTATTGTTCGACTTGCAGGACAAGACATGCCGACAAAGCCCTCCGCGATTATTACAATTTTTAGCGGCCAATACGATCATATCCCATACCTTGAATTTGAATCTGTGAGCAGCGGCGCTGATTTCCCTGGGACACCGCTTCATTTTCAGCACTGTCGCACCGGATATGTTTTGTCCTGTAAGCCTGTTATTCCAGTCCGTACTTTTCGAGCTTGCGATAAAGCATAGCACGCGTTATTTTCAGAGCAGACGCAGCCCTCGTTTTGTTTCCGCCGAATACGTTTAACGCTTGAACGATCGCATTTCTCTCCGCGTGCTCTCTGGCAGCTTTCATAGATAATACTTTTTCCTTCGGCGTCCCGGATGCCTGTCTCTGTCTTTTCCCAAAATAGCCCTCAAAATGCTTCCATGTCAATGTATCCATCCATGCCAGATTCATGGCTCGCTCGACCGCATTCTGCAGTTCACGGATATTTCCCGGCCAGTCATACGTCTTGAGCCGTTCCATTACCTCAGAGGATATACCGGGAACAGCCATTCCCAGCTGTGCATTCAGGCGCTCGCGCAGTGCATCCGCAATCTCCGGAATGTCTTCTTTTCTTTCCCGCAGAGGCGGAACATCTATAGAAACAACATTCAGACGGTAGAAAAGATCCATGCGAAAGGATCCTTCCCGCACCAGGCGCTCAAGAGGAATATTGCTGGCTGCAATAATACGGCAATCTACGGGTATGCTCTCCGTTCCTCCTATCGGTTCAACCTCCTTTTCCTGCAATGCTCTAAGAAGCTTCGGCTGCAAATGAGTAGGCATCTGATTTATCTCATCGAGGAAGAGCGTACCTCTGTCTGCAAGCCGGAACTTTCCTTTTTTCCCGTGACGGCTCGCTCCGGTGAATGCCCCCGCCATATAACCGAACAGCTCAGATTCCAAAAGCTCATACGGTATTGCCGCACAGTTGATCTTGACAAACGGGCGATGTGCCCGCGAGCTCAGCATATGAATTGAGTGGGCCACCAGCTCCTTGCCCGTACCTGTTTCTCCTTGTATGATCACGGTTGAAGCGGAACGTGCGGCAGCATATATTGAGGCTTTCAGCGCCTGCGTACGTTTGCTGCTGCCGATGATGTTGGAAATGGAATATCTGACACGACGAACTTCCATCAACTCTTTCTGAACGGAGTTTAATTGCTCCAATATCTCCCCCAGCTTCGAGGAAAATCCGATCAGTTCCTCTGTCCCCCGCAAGGATATCGTAGCAACACACCCCATCAGCGCTCCGTCCCTGAAAAGCGGGGCATATGAGCACAGTGCATGGATCGCCTCACCGTTCTTTGTACGCAGCTGAATGACCTCTCCCGAAAGATCTTTTTCTGATTGCAATACATCGTCCACAAGAGTATCGGGCATAACATCGTGAACGTACATGCCCTGAACATCTTCCCATTCGTATCCTGTCAAATCGCACCAACGGCGGTTCACATAAATATAGCGGCCCTTTTCATCTGTAATCAGACAACCGTCCAATTGCTCCACAAGTAATTCAAACAACTGTGCGCGCGTAAAGTCGTCCAATTTCATAATGCACACACTCCTTTTCGCAAAAATTCTAACAAAGCCGATATACCTTGTCAATAAACAGTATATAAAAATATACGTATATTTTTATATACTGTGGCGCAAAGTCTCATGTTTATGCGGATTATATAAAAACTGTATCCGTCTATATACGTTTTCTTTATTTCGGGATAAACAAATATCGCCTCAAACCGTTGAAAATACGGTGTTTTTCTAAAGCGGCGCGTTGGCATACCGCTTGCGTTTATATATGTCTGTCAGAGTCAACGCATGTGTCAATCACAAGCAAATCAAAAAAGAGGAGGAGAACAATGAAAATTATCGATCTTTCCATTTCTATCGAGGACGGACTGCCAAGTGATCCGCCTCCCCAAATCCCTCACATCGAATATATGCGCCACAAAGATACCGCACAAACTATGACCACGTATTTCAACGGCGGTACTTCGGTAGATGATCTGCCCGAAGGCAACGGTTGGGCCATTGAAAATCTAAGCCTTACTACTCACTCCGGTACGCATTTGGATGCACCGTATCATTTTTCCCCGACGATGAACGGCGGCGAACGGGCATGGACTATTGACGAGGTGCCGCTGGAGTGGTGTATCGGAAACGGCGTGGTTATGGATTTCAGCGACAAACCTGACGGTTACAAAATAACGGCGGCGGACACAGCTGCGTACTTTGATCGTATCGGGTATACCCTGCATGATGGTGATATCGTATTGCTGCGTACCGATGCCGATAAGCTCTGGGGCAAAGCCGAGTATCTTATGGCCGGTGCAGGCATGAGCGCAGAAGCCACCCTCTGGCTGATCGACCATGGCTGCCATGTAATGGGAACCGACGGCTGGAGTTGGGACGTTCCGTTACCTATAGAGGCTCAGGAGTTTGAAAGAAATGGCGACGCTTCTATTATCTGGGAGGCTCACCGCGTCGGACGCGAAAAAGCCTATTGTCACATTGAGAAGCTGACCAACCTCAACAAGCTGCCGCTTACCGGATTTCAGGTTTCCTGTCTGCCCGTCAAGATCAAAGGTGCCAGTGCCGGCTGGTGTCGCTGCGTTGCCTTCCTTAACTGAGCTTTCTCATGTAAAAAATATAGGAGAATTGAAATGAGTGCAAATACAATTTTTATTATTATATTCGCTGTTTTCTGCGGGTTTTTAATGTTTGCCGGACTTCTTAGCCGAAAGTGGGTTAAAGAATCTTCCGATTTTGTATTGGCAGGCCGCGAGATATCTACTCCGATCAATATCGTCGGAGTTATAGCGATCGGCTTTGCAGGGACTACTGTAACGCTTGCGCCTGCATTTACGGTAAATTACGGTCTTCCGGGCGGAATTGCATGGGGTTCCATTTACGCCGGATGCGGTCTTTTGCTGTTTGGCCTCCTGTATGCCAACTTTATACGGCGCTGCGGTGCCCAGACACTTCCGGAATATCTGGAAATGCGTTATGACGGCACGACACGCAGCGTGGTCGCTATTACCTCCGTTGTCGGTATGTGCGGCATTATGGCAAACAATGTTGTATCGAGCGTAGATAACATATGTGCTTTCACGGGCTGGAACCGACTTACGGTTACCGCTATAATCTTCGCCGTCATTATAGCCTTCACCTTCATTTCGGGGTTATGGGCAACAACCATCACCGATCTGTTCCAGGTTCTTATAGGTGTAATCATGGTTCCAACCGTATTTTTTGCACTTGCAGACAGATACGGCTGGATTGATTCGATCAAAGCGAACTGGCCCGAAAATGCTTTTACCTCGCAGGGCTTTGCAGGTGAACTTCCGGGGCTGAAACTCACATACCCGTCTATATTCAATTTTATCATTTGCTTCGCTGTCGCTTTAGTCTGGGGTAATAACTATTATTGGATGAAGGTTGCCAACTGCCGAAATGAAAAAGTGGCACGACGTTCTTTCGTAGCTGCCGCTGTGGGTCTCTTCATAATATTCATGGTTCCGTTATCGCTGATCGGCGGTTACATGGGCGCTTTCAACTCTGAGGCCCTGACTGTAAACGGCGGCTCCGTTCCTCCTACCGGCACGTATGGCTATATTGCGAAATCATTTGTCGCTCTTTTCGGCGGGCTTGTCGTAATAAGCGCTGTAGCAGCCTCCATATCCACCGCATCCACCTCCGCGCTGGGGGCATCCGCCGTGGCTAACCGCGATGTCTATCAGCGCCTGATAAATCCTAAGGCCGACGCCGCGAAAACCCTGCGCATGAGTAAGATTATCATGCTTCTTATAGGCATTGTCACCTTTGTTCTCTGCCAGTTCCCGGGTGGTCCTACATACCTGTTTGCTTTTGCAAACTGCTGGCTGGTACCTCCTGCAATACTTCTCGGTCTCGGAGCCGTATGGCCTCGGTTTAACGGCAAAGGAGCGTTCTGGGGCGCCGTATGCGGCATGATAACCATGGTCGTATTCACCGTACTTGATCTGACTCAAGTATTTACCGTAGGCAAATACGTATACCTTGCAACGCTGGGTTTGTCGGTTACGCTTGTCGCTTCGCTGATCGGCTCATATTTCGGCAAGCCTAAATACTACGGTCAGCCCGGCTGGGAACGTATTCCGAATGCCCATAACCGTAAGGATATCGAACTCGGTGAAACAGAAATAAGTATCCTGAAAATGCTCAGAATCGGCCACTGCTACATGTCCGATCTCACCGATTTTTTAGGTGTCGACTCGAAAAAATCGGGTGAAGCTGTCGAAGCCCTCGATCAGGGGGGATACATTGTCCGCGCCGGTATGACCGGCTCAAAGTTTTATACCTTTGATATAACAGAAAAAGGACTGGCGGCGCTTCCCGCTCTGCCTCCGCAGGAAGCTGCAATGGCGGAAGATTACCTGACACCGCTGTATGCCGGTTTGCTCAAAACAGTTATGGAACATCCTGAACAGCAGTCACAATATGCAGCCGTGAACAATATACGGTCAATGCAGATGTCAGCTATCTGTTCTCATTTAACACGTCGCGGTTATGTGATCGAAAAAGGTGTATTCAGGCGCAAACTGCGCATTACCGAAAAAGGCACAACGGCTGTAAAAAAATATTGCTGAACGTATTAACGTATTGCCGAACGAAAAAAATGCCATAACTGCCGATTCTGCTATGCAGTTCGCATAGCAGCCGAAAAAAATATACGCTCTGACACGTGTCGATACGCATGGACTTTACACACCGATACACCTCTTTATTCAAAGATCCTCGCGTATCGGCACTTTTTTTCAAAAAAACCGACCCGGCCTATTGAAATCAAACGTGTTTATATGTAAAATATAAGCACTTGTTAAATTTATATCAATTGTATACATACCCGCAGGAGGTGTCATATGTATAAGACCAGTGAGCTCGCAGAGCGATATAAAGAAAAGCTGATTACGGCAGATGAGGCTGCAGCTCAGGTACAGCCCGGCGACAGGATCCACTTCGGGCTCGGCTGCGGACAGGTCGTTGATATCGACGAGGCTCTCTCCCTCAGGGCGGATGAGCTCAAAGATGTCACCATTATAAGCACCGCCTCACTTGTGGATAAGCCTTTTAAGACATACGAGGCCACATCCTCAAACGATCAGGTACGCTTTGCCTCTGCACATTTCGGACCTGCCGACCGTCACATGAGCGATGCGGGAAGATGTGCGTATCTCCCTATGATGTTCAGAGAGCTTCCGTTCTATTGGACTCAAAACGGAAATGAGATAGATATCGCCTGCTTTCAGGTATGCCCTATGGATGACTACGGCAACTTTAACCTGGGACCTCAGGTCTCGGACATGTGGGGCGTTATACGCTCCGCCAGAAAGATAATAGTCGAGGTCAACAATAACATGCCGCAGGCCATGGGCCATCAGACACAGATAAACCTCTACAAAGTCGATCACGTCGTAGAGGGCAGCAACACGCCGTTACCGGAGGTCACCCAAAAGGCGCCGACAAAAATAGAAAGAAAGATTGCTGCACACGTTGTCGAAAGGATCCACGATAACAGTACGCTCCAGCTCGGTATCGGCGGGCTTCCCGCATGCATAGGAACGCTCCTTGCGGAGTCCGACATCAAGCGCATAAACGCCCATTCCGAAATGCTCGTGGAATCATATGTGGATCTGTTCGAGGCGGGAAAGCTCACCGGCAGCAAAAGGCACGACCGGGGCAAAGCGGTATATACGTTTGCCGGCGGCACTAAGAGGCTTTACGATTTTATAGACATGAACCCTATATGCTGCAGCGCCCCTGTCGATTACGTCAATAACGTATCGATAATAGGCAGTATAGATAATTTCGTATCCATAAACGGGTGCATACAGGTAGATCTTTACGGGCAGGTATGTTCCGAAACCGTAGGGCCGAGACAGATAAGCGGCACCGGCGGACAGCTTGATTTTGTCATGGGCGCGTTTCAATCCGTCGGCGGTCAAAGTTTTCTCTGCACGCCTTCCATACACAAGAACCGTTACGGTATAATGGAGTCCCTTATAGTCCCGGCGCTTGCGCCGGGCTCCGTCGTAACCACGCCGAGACAGGCGACTCACTTCGTCGTCACGGAATACGGCGTCGCCGACCTTAAGGGAAAGAGCACATGGCAGAGAGCGGAACTTCTTATCAACATCGCACATCCGGATTTCCGCGATGATCTTATCAAAGATGCCACGCGCATGGGCGTGTGGAAGCGCACGAACAAGCTGGTCTGAAAAAACACGTTCACCCCGGTGCAGAGACGTTCATCGTTCATCTCGGTGCAAAGAGTTGCACCCACTCGGGTTCAGAGACGTACGAACGGGCTGGTGTGATGTACCGGTGTGTAGTATAATATATCAGGCCGATTTGCCGCCGACACGGGATATGCCCGGTTCGGCGGCAATTTGTCGGAGGTAAAAATGATACCTGATAAGAGAAAAAAAATAATAAACATCATTCTCATTCTCACAGGCATAACGTTTGACGCGTTCGGAACGGCTGTGTTCCTTCTGCCGCAGGGCTTTGTCGTCGGCGGTGTGACGGGGCTGGGCAGGGTTATCAATCACCTGACGGGTATTGATGTTTCGTATGGGGTGGGCGCTATAAGCATAGCTCTGCTAGCGGCGGGATTTCTGACTCTCGGATACCGCTTCGCAATGTCAATAGTGGCAGGCTCGCTC
>ERZ772917.1882-NODE-1882-length-11238-cov-7.049092_pt1 | contig 11238 bp, 7 predicted proteins | sample MGYA00511187_ERZ772917 | MGnify/ENA primary metagenome ERZ772917 (study PRJEB29015, sample SAMEA2737925) | human oral metagenome | biome: human oral; feature: human-associated habitat; material: dental | place: China | collected 2012 ... | reverse complement strand
TTTGAAAAATAGTTCATTACTAACCAAATTTCTTAACAAATAAAAATTAAGAATTCGCTGTAATTTCGGAAAACTTGCCAATAAATTGGCTTCAAACACTCCGAAAATTACTCAGCTCATTCTATTTAATTTTTATTCTAAAATTTGGAATATAACTCTCTTATTTTTCTATAAAATCTTTGACTTATTTTGCTTTCTTACTATCTGAGTATTTATAATAAAAAATAAATGAAATTATAAAGAAAAATACTGAACTTAATGAAGCTAGGTAAATTCCTGTCTTTTCAACCTTACTAACTCCACTTGTTATAGCTGATACTATACTAACATCATTTCCCATTACTAAAATTATTGGTAAAGTTACTATTGAAATTAAAAATGAAGTTTTCATAAAGAAACCTTGTATTCCAAACGAAAGCCCTTCTATTCTTGCTCCCGAATCTTCACTAATTTGTGTACTTATTTCACTTAACATAGCAGGTGGGAAAATAAATGCTGCTCCTGCAAGAGGTATACCAATAATTCCAAATAGAACAAAACCAAAATTAACAGGGAATACTTTCCCTAAGAAAAATAGCATTGATGTTGTAACTATTAGCATTGCTAGACAACACAACATAATCTTTCTATATCCATATTTTTTAGATAGTTTATTTGTTGGATAGAAACAAATAGCTGCTGCTCCAAATAATAATGCTGAAGCAATAGTAATTTCTTTTTTTCCATAACCCATAATATCTTCAACATAATAGTTCATAATAGCTCTTAAATTGTTGAAACCTATAAAGAAAAACATCATTCCAAAAAGATATAAAATAAAGTTCTTATTTCTTATTATAATTCCTATTGTATCTTTAAAACTTACATTTGAAACTTCTCCTGTTGAATAATCTCTTTCTCTAACTGTGAACACTGTTGTAGTAAGTCCTATGAAAACTATTACACATAAAAATATTATCATTCCTCTTATTCCAAAAAGTACATCATCTCCACCTATCATTTTTATTAAAATTCCAGGTAAAATAATTGCTATTGCTGTGTAAGATAATCTAAAAACAGATTGCCAAGTTGATAAATTCAATCTTTCCTCTGAAGTTCTTCCAATTTCAGGAATCAATGCATTATATGGTGCTCCAACTATTGTATAAAAAGTAAAGAACAGTGAACCAACTATCATTAAATAGTAAAAACTTGCTCTTTCACTACTTGTTGGTGGGTAGAAAAATGCTATTGTAACTAGTATTAATGGGATTGTTCCAACTGCAACAAAAGGTATTCTTCTTCCATATTTACTATTATATTTATCAGATAAGAAACCAACCAAAGGATCTGTTATCATATCCACAAATCTTGAAACTGCTAAGGCTATTGAAACTAAAATTGGTGCCATAAATGGTTTTAAACCAGAATTTTCTGATGGCAAATAAAAATATAATATCCATTGTGCAAATATTTGATCCACAATAGCATAGCTCACTCCAAGTGCATATAACACTTGAACTTTTGTTGTTAATTTTTTCATTATATCTCCCTTTAAATTTTTTAAATTCTTATTTAATACATAATTCGTACTAATATTGTAACATAAAGAATAAAAAAAAGGAAAGAAAAAACTGACTAGAGATTCTAATCAGTTTTTATAAAAATTATTAATTTATTCCTGAAACTGCACCTTTGGATTTTAAATATTCTATTACTTCTATATTTTTTGTAACCATTGCAAAATCTAATGCTGTCCATTTTTGAATATCATTTTTAGCATTAATTTCAGCTCCATAATCTTCTATTAGAAGCTTTACTATTCCAAGATTTTCAATTATACATGCTTTCATTAATGGAGTAATACCATTATTAGCTGTATCTGCAAAATTTCCATACTTTTCTAGATATTCAAAATAACCTGGGATTGCTAAATATTTATTTTGAATCTTTATGTTTACATCTGCACCTTTCTTTAAAACAAACTTTATAAAATCTTCATCTTCTGTTTCAATTGCTATAATTAAAGCTGTTATACCTTTCATTGCAGTTTTTGAGTTAATATTTGCTCCCATTTCTATCATTTCTTTTATTTTTTCAATATTATGTTTCTCTAAAAATTTTCCTAATAAACTACTTATCTTAGATGATTCTTGAATATCTTTTGAACAATAATCTATATCTTTTCTAAAATAAGGATACTCTTTTAATAAATAAAATGCTAAATCATAATTTCCATAATCCATGGCATTAGTAAATAAATTTTTACCTTTATCTGTCATAGTTTCTATATTAGGATTATACTTAGCCAGTAATTCAAATAACTCAATATCACCTAATTCTGTTGCGAACATTAAATCACTTATTCCAAATTGTTGTTTTATGTTGATATCTGCTCCTGCTTTTAATAATATATCTAATAATTTAAGATAAAAAATTCTATTATCTGAAAATATTTTATTTTTTATTTCTATATATCTTGGATTTTTTGACATCGTTTCTTCTTCTCTTATAAAATCTTTAACATCCTCATCAGTGAGCATAGTATTAAAACTATCTTGATACTCTCTTCTCCAAGCATCAATATTATTGTATGCATTTTTATAAATATTTTCTCTTTGATTAAAAACTTGCATAATTTGTCTAATATATGTTACATCATTTACTGTTGTTATTTGATTTAAGTTAGGTTTATATTTTAATATTTCTGTAAAAAGCTCCAATAAAAGCTCTTTCATTTCAAATGGTAAAAATCCACCAAACACTACAAATTGTTCTATTATTAATGATAATACTGTATTCTTTTTTCTTAAAGATTTTTGATTAATTGTTTCTTTTACTTTTGGATATTTTAATAACAATTTAGCCCTTTCATAATTTTTATATGCAATGGCTCCCATAAGTGCTGTTTCACCAGTAGAATTTATAAAATTTATATCTGCTCCTACTTCTAATAATTTAACTATACAAAATTGTATATATTCTTCTGTGTAGCCCTTTTTAATATTAGCAGGTAATCTTGAAAATATAGAAAGTCTAGTTTCTTCTCTAATACCAAATTTATATTTTACATTAGGACTTCTTAAATCTTTTATTGATAAAGCTTTATCTTCTACTAATTTTTCTCCTGTGCTAAGAACTACATAGTCATTAGGACTAACATTTTCATCTTTTTTAAAAATTGGACTAAAATATCTATCAAAATATTGAAAATAATGTTTATTTATCCAATCATTATCTCCTTCATATTCTTTTGTAAGTATTCCCATAAATCTTGTGTAGTTATAAAAATTCTTATACTTTTTACTATCTATTCTAAATGCTAAAATCATTCCTTCTATTAAAATATTTTCTAAAAATTTTCCAGCTCTATATTTTGCTTCTTTTAAAGAGTCAAAATACTTATCTAGTCCTTTTTTTTCTTCTCCACTTTTTGCTAAGAATCTTCCATAATAGTAATCCTTAAAATATTGAAGTAAACCAGAGGTATCTTTCTTGTATATTTTCTCTATTTTTTCCTTTGATACTTGATAATTTTTAGAATTCAAGTTGCCTACAACATTTTTCATTTCATTAATAAGTTCTTCTTCTTTTAAATATTCTTTACTTTTTTCCTGATTTTCTATAATATTTATTACTTTACAGATACTATATTCTTGAATTTCATTTGTTTCATCTTTTATTTTAAATTTTTTATAGAAATTTTTTTCAATTGAAAATAAAACTAAAAATAAAAATACTTCATTTTCATTAACTTGTGATAAATTTAATTTCTCTATAAATGATATTATTGTATTCACTTTTGAAGATTTTTCATCTTTTTTATCTAAATTTGAAATAAATTTATAAATTCCTTCATTTTTGTTTTCCAAAACATATATACTTTTTTCTCCTATAATCTCTCTTAATTTACTTTTAAAGATTTCAATTTTCTTTGTTAAGGATTTCTGATTATTATCAAATAGCTTCTCAATTGATAATTTTTCATATATTGTTGAAAATATTTCTTTTATAAAAGGAATAAATAAATAAGAATTTAAAATTTTATCTAATTCTGTTTGTTCAATATAAACTGTACAATTGTTTACTAAATGCTTATAATCTTTTAAAAAAGTTTCTAAACTGATTTCTAACATATTTTTTATAGATTTAGAAATACTTATAAAATCTATTTTCTTTATTCTTCTATCATTTGAATAAGGATTAATAACAAATAATTCATCATTTATTTCAATACTTTTTAGCTCCTCAAACAAACTAAAAAAGTTCTCTATTTTTATATCTTTTTCATCAGCCAATCTATCCAAAAATTTTTTAGTCGTATTTTCAAGTTCAAATCCCAAATTAAATCCTGTTATTTCAACAAAATTTTTTAAAATTTCTCCTATTGTTTTAAATTTTCCTATTTTTTTCATATTCTTCTCCCCTTTTTTATAAAATTATCTAAAATATTAATTAAACTATTTTCAGTATTTTCCTCTGAATTTAAATCTACAAAAACAATATTTAATTCAAAGTTATCAGTACTAAATATCAATTTGTCTTTTGAGTTAAATGTGTTTTTATTCATATTTGTAGCAGGATAAATTAAGTATGCTTTTTTACAAATATAATTTTTACTTCTATCATTATATGTTTTTACATAGGTAAACATTTGGTAAATATCTTCAGTTGAAATTTTAAATTTATCATCTGATTTATTTAATACTTTCCACTTTGTATCTAGAATAAATATTTCCTTAGTTTCTTTATTTTTTATAACAATATCTGGCTTTACTCTTAAAATATCATTCTCAATTTTAGTATTATTAAAATCTATATTTGAAAAAATTGAACAAGAGTTGTCTTGTGTTTTGATAATAAATTGATTATAATATTTTTCTTGAATAAGATTTCTCAATTTATTTATTATATAATTTTCAAAAATATTTTCCATTGGAAATAGAATACTTGTTATTTCTCCATTATTTGTTGAAAAAATTGAAGATGATTGATTATTTAAAAATATTTTAGCCCACTGAATAGCATTTTTATAATAGCCATTTGTTCTGTCAAAAGTAATATATTCTAAATTTTCAATAGAGTTTTCTAAAATAGAAACTTTCTCAAAATAATGCCCTATTCTATCTAAATTTTCTTTATTTTTAGAATTAAAAGAAATCTTCTTTAATTTTTGAATAGTCATTTTAATAAAAATATTCTCTAAGGAATTAACAGAAAATTCATCAAATTTTACATAGAATTTTTCTTTATGTGAAAAATTATATTTTATATGATTGTTTATATCTAATTTTCCTTTAAATATATTAAGATTTTCTTTTTTATTCTCATACCTATATATTAAACCTTTTTTTACTATTTTTTCAACTTCTTCTATAAAAAATTGTATAAATATTTCTAAAATTGATGTATCTTTTATTGCAATTTTTGACTTATTAAAAAGTTTTTCTTTAAAATAATCAATACTTTGTAATATTTCCAAAAATCTAATTTTTTCTTCTTCAATATTATTTTCTACCAAAGGAATTTTAGGTAGTATTTCTATTTGAATATCATCAAGAGGTATTGTCCCTACAAAATTTTGAACAATTATAGAATCTTTTGAAATTTTAAAAAATTCATAATCATTATCTAAATTATTATCAATAATATATTTCTTTAATTTAGAAAATAGTTTTTTATTTTTACTATAAGTTATTTTTTGAAATTCTCTAAATATAAATATTTTTTCTTCCATATCACACTATCACTATTCCTCATCTTCATTAGAAGAATATATTTTTTGATAGTTTTCAGGAACTTTTAATGCTTCCTCATCTATTTTATAAATATATTTTTTTTGATTATTTCCTTTTAAATTTATAGAAATATTTTTTGAAGATATAAAATTATTATCTCCTAAAACAGATTTTATTTTTTCAAAGTCATCATAAAAATATTCTTGCAATAAAGGTATAATAGAATTTCTAAATACTTGAATTAAATCTTCAAAAGTATTTATATTTAAAAAATATGAATGTCCTATTATATGCTCTCTATCTAGTAAAAATTCAATTCTTTCATTTATAGTTGATAACAATAAATCTAATTCAATATTTTCTATTTTCTCATTTTTTAAAATATCATATTGAGGCATTATCTCAATAAAATTAAATCTTCTACGAAGTGCAATATCTAATAAAGCAATAGATCTATCTGCTGTATTCATCGTTCCTATGATATAAATATTTTTTGGGATAGTGAAAAGTTCTTTTGAATAAGGTAAAGTTACTTCTAATTCTTCTTTTTCTCCTTCTCTTTTAGAAGGCTCAATTAAAGAGATTAATTCACCAAAAATTTTTGAAATATTCCCTCTATTTATTTCATCTATAATTAGAACATAATTATTTTTTCTATCGTTTTTAGCCTTATTACAAATATCTTTAAATACTCCTGAATGGATAATATATTTTAAATCTTTACTTTCATTATCTAAATCTGGTCTTATACTCTCAATAAAATCTTCGTATCCATAAGATTGATGAAATGTAATAAATTTTATTAGGTTTTTATCTTTATACTCTTTAAATTTTTTTAAGATATCTTCGTTATTATTTTTTATTTTAAAAATAATTCTATTTTTCTCTATAATTCCAACTGAATAGAAAATAGAGTTGTATGTCTTTCCTGTTCCTGGTGGTCCATATAATATAGTATTTAAAGGAAAATTAAATTCATCTTTAATTTGATTAACATTATCTGTCCTATTTGCTTCAATCTTTAAATTATTTTGAGGATTATCTAATGTCTTCATAATCTTATTAAATTCATTTTCATAAGCTTTTTCTAATTCTTCTTTACTTTCACTTATTCTATTATAATTTTTTTCATAAGTTATATATTTTGCATAAGCAACATAGTAATCTAAAAGTGTTTTAAAATCATTGAAAATTTGGTTATGAAATAACTCATCATTAAATTTTTCTTGATTAATTAAATATGCTTTATAAACCATAGAAGAACCATAATTAATTTCATTTTTATAAGAAGGAAGCTCTTCTACATTTAATTCATTAAAAAAATCATTAATAGTCTTTAATGATAATCTACTATCCCATTTAACCTCAGATTTATTTTTTACACTTTTTCCAAATGCTAAAACAATGTATTTCACATCTATTCCATTTTGTTTTCCAAAATAAGAATAGAACATAAGATAAATCCCTTTTGCTGGCTCATTAGCTAATTTTCTTGACCAAAAACATAACCAAGGAACTGTATCTTTTGGCTGAAATCTCCACCAAATTTCATCTTTATAATACTCTTTAAGAAGAGTTTTCAATGGATTAAGACTTATCTGTATGTGTTTTCTTGTCTTATTACGAGTTATAATCCCTAATGTTCTAATAATTAATTCTTTAAATTGTTCATTTACATCACTATTTAATACTTCATTCATAATTTTCCTCCATTTAATTTAAATTTAATAAGATTTTTTATAAGAGCAGCAAAGTGTTTTCTTTGCTACTCTTATTTTTTATTTAGTTTTTCCAGTGTTTTTAGAAGCTGCACTTGATGCTCTTGAAGAGAAACTTCCTTTTGGAACTGTACCCCCATTAGACTTAGCCGTTGCTGATTGTATTCTTGCAGCTGCTTCTGGTGTCATCTTTGTTGACATATTTTTCACCTCCTTTTACATAATGCCATTATATATATTTTCTATTTTAATTTTAATTGAATAAAAATGGACAATTTTAAAAATTTTTGCAATACTCCATTTTTTAAATATTTGTACTTTTATATAACTATTATAAGTATTTTCTATTTGCTCTATAAAGGAAAAAAATTGGACAAAAAAAATACTCTTAGCTTTCGCTAAGAGTATTTTGTAACTTTTATATAACTCTAATGGGAGTTCCCCTCTTTTATTCAGTAATTAAATTAGATTTTTTATTTGTCATAAAGAATCCAGCTGTACATCCTAAAGATACAACACAACCAATTATTATTGCAATATGTTCAATAACTTTTATATCCTTATCTCCAAAGAATCTTACAAATCCTTCTGGTGCTGCAACTATGTAAGAAGTTACAACAACTGTCATAAACATTGCTGGTATTAAAGCTACCCAATAATTTTTTCCTCTGTTTGCCAAATATTTAACTGCTGCCCATAAAGCTATTGTAGCAAGAGTTTGGTTTGACCAACCAAAATATCTCCAAACAACATTAAATGGTATAAAACATAATGCAACACCTATAACAAATAATGGAATTGCAACAATAAATCTATTTACAATAGGTCCTTGTTTATATTTTAAAGAGTCAGCAATAGTAAGTCTTGCACTTCTAAATGCAGTATCTCCAGAAGTTATAGGACAAGCAACAACTCCAAGTAATGCTAGTGCTCCTCCAACTTTTCCTAAAATTCCAACTGATATTTTATTAACTACAACTGCAGCTGTTCCTGCTTCAGCAAGTTGAGGTATTCCACCAAAGAATGACATTGCTGCTGCAGCCCAAATAAGAGCTATAATTCCTTCTGATATCATTGCACCATAGAAAACTTTTCTTCCATCTTTTTCTGTTCTTAAACATCTAGCCATCATAGGAGATTGAGTAGCATGGAAACCACTGATTGCTCCACAAGCTATTGAAATACATAGATAAGGGAATATTGATTTTCCTGCTGGGTGCATATTTACAAATGCTATTTCAGGAATATCTGCATTATTTATTATTAATCCTCCACCAATTCCAACTGCCATTATTAAAAGTGATAATCCAAATACAGGATAAATTTTTCCAATAACTTGGTCAACTGGTAAAACTGTTGCACATAGATAATAAATTATTATAACTGCTAGCCAAACTTCATAGCTTATTCCTGTTATATCTTTTAAAATTTGAGCCGGACTCATTATGAATACAACTCCAACTAGTAATAAAAGTACAACAGAGAAAACTCTCATTATTTGTTTTGCTGTCACACCTAAATTTTCTCCAACTATTTCAGAAACAGATGCTCCATCTTGTCTAACTGACATCATTCCTAAAAGAAAATCATGAACTGCTCCTCCAAAGATACATCCAAACACTATCCAAAGAAATGCCGCTGGTCCCCATAATGCTCCTGCAACTGCTCCAAATATTGGTCCAGTACCAGCTATATTAAGAAATTGAATAAGGAATGCTCTTGCCCATCCCATTTCCATATAGTCAACACCATCAGCTAATCTTTTAGCAGGAGTAACTTTTGATTCATCTGAACCAAAAATTCCATCTACAACTCTTCCATAAATTAAGTAACCTAGCACTAAGGCTATAATAGAACCTATAAAACTATACATACTTAATACCCCCTTAATTAATTTTGTTTAATTTCTTTTGAATATTATACAATTTTTTTTATTCAAATTTAAGTTTTTTGGAATAAAATGTAGAAAAAGTGGCTTGAAATGTTAAAAAGTTCTCTCAAGTATTTATAAAGTTTCTAAAATCTGTTATACTATAAAAAAGGCTATTTCCTTATTATAAAAAATATAGCCCTCTCATTTCAAATTTTAATAATGGAGTAAAAAATGAATATACAATTTATTTCACATTTAATAAGTAATATAGGTTGCTCTGCAATGATAGCATTTTTCTTTATAAAAATTGATAGAGCAAATATAATTATAAAAAGTAAAGCCAAGACTAAAAAAGATATAGTTGCCCTATCTTTTTTCTTTTCACTATTATCCATAAGTGGAACTTATATAGGATTAAATTTTAATGGTGCTATTTTAAATACTAGAAATGTTGGAGTTATTGCAGGTGGAATTTTGGGTGGGCCTTATGTTTCAATAATCACAGGTCTTGTAGCTGGAATACATAGAGCTTTTGTAAATCTTGGTAGAGAAACTGCTATTCCTTGTGCTATTGCTACAATAACAGGTGGATTCTTAACTGCCTATGTGCATCGTTTTATAAAAAGTAAAGATAGAATATTTTTTGGTTTTCTTTTAGCTTGTATTGTTGAAAATATTAGTATGGGCTTAATCTTACTTATACACAAAGATAAAGTTCTAGCCCAAAATATAGTTGCAAGTTTTTATGTTCCTATGGTTTTCATGAACTCTATTGGTGCAAGTGTTTTAATTTTAATAGTTGAAGATATTATTCAAAAAAGTGAAATTGTTGCAGGAAATCAAGCTAAACTTGCTTTAGAAATAGCTAATAAAACTCTGCCATATTTTAGAGAAACTGAAAATCTTAGTGAGGTATGTAAAATTATTGCAAATTCTTTAGGTGCAAAAGCAACAGTGATAACTAATAAAAAAGATATTGTTGCAGGTTTTTCATTTGATAAAGCACAGATAACAAAAAGTCCTATAAGAAGTAATAATACAAGAAAAGTTTTAAAAACAGGAGAAGTAATGTTAGTTATAAAAGAGGATGATGAGATTATAGAAGACTTTTCATATATTTCTCCACATATTAAATCTTGTATAATTTTACCTTTAAGAGAAAAAGATGACATCAGTGGTACTTTAAAAATTTTCTTTGATACAGCAGAAAAGATAACAGAGAAAAATAGATATCTAATGATAGGTTTATCCCATCTTATATCAACTCAGATGGAAATTAGTAAGGTGGAGAATTTAATTTCTTTACTTAAATATTCTGAGTTAAAGGCATTACAATCTCAGATAAATCCACATTTTTTATTTAATGTTTTAAATACTATGGCTTCTCTTATCAGGACAAATCCTGAAAAAGCAAGAGAAGTTACAATAGATTTATCAAAATACTTAAGGTATAACTTAGATAATAATTTAAAAAGTGTGGAACTTATTAAAGAACTAAATCAAATTGATACCTATATTAAAATTGAAAAAACAAGGTTTGGAGATAAATTAAATATAATCTATAATGTTGATGAAAGTTTATATAATTTTCAAATTCCAAGTTTAATCATTCAACCTCTTGTTGAAAATAGTATAAAACATGGTATTTTAAAGAAGAGAGAAAATGGTTGTGTTAAAATAATTGTCAATAAAATTGATAGAGATATAGAAGTCATAATTGAAGATGATGGAATAGGTATAGAACAAACTGTAATTGATAACTTAGATAAACAAATACAAGAAAATATAGGTCTTAAAAATGTTCACCAAAGATTAAAACTTCTTTATGGAGAAGGGCTTAATATAAAGAAATTGGAACAAGGAACAAGAATAAAGTTTAAAATACTTGGAGGTGTAAAATATGATTAATTGCATAATTGTTGAAGATGAA
>ERZ772917.1881-NODE-1881-length-11241-cov-7.909977_pt1 | contig 11241 bp, 9 predicted proteins | sample MGYA00511187_ERZ772917 | MGnify/ENA primary metagenome ERZ772917 (study PRJEB29015, sample SAMEA2737925) | human oral metagenome | biome: human oral; feature: human-associated habitat; material: dental | place: China | collected 2012 ... | reverse complement strand
TTTTGGATTTTTCGGACGAGCTTTGCGTGGAGCGCGAGATCTGGGACATCTGGAGCGAGCTAGCTGGCGAAAATCTACCGCTACCACTGGGAGGCATGGCAGTTCGCCGCAGCCTACCGATAACGGACGCTATCGAGTGCGAGCGCGTGTTAACGGAAGGCGTACGCATCGCCACCGCGCATAAGCCCTTTTTGTCGCACATACTCATGGAGCGAAATCTCATTCGCGTGGACGACGCAAAGCTAGAAAAATATCTGAGCCTTTATGCCAACGAGGCCTCGATCGAGCTTTCGCAGGTGCAGATAAGGGCGATAGATAGGCTATTTGAGCTTGGTTACGAGCGCGGATTTTACCCTGCGCCGATTAGCGCGCAGGAGAATTTCATCCCGCGCGAATATAACGAGATCCGTTTTGCGGACTGCGGCGGGCAAAACCCGATGTAAAGCGAGCGAGGTTAAAATTTAGCTGAAATTTGGCGCTTGCTTCGGCTAAATTTTACTCGGAATGGGAATTGCATTTCGGTTAAATTTTTCGGCGTTAAGGGGTTTGCGCCTCGGCTAAAATTTACTTCGGCGTAAAAGCAGACGCGCGGTAGAATTTTATCTCGTTTTTGCCGTGCGGTAATGTATCGCCGCTTTTGGATTTAGCCGCAGAGTACAATTTGGATTTAAATTTGCGCGCAAATTTAACGCCGAGCTTGCCGCGGATTTTGCCGCTGAGCGCGTCAATCGACCGCGCTGTGGCGCCATTGTCGCGGCGCGATGTTCCATCTCAAATTTAGGCTACGCAGCGATGAAATTTTGCAGCGCGGCGCTACATTGCGCGGTTGTATTTTGTACCGCAGAGTGCGAGTTGCGCGTGCGACGTAGTGCGCCGCTGAAAACGTATCGAAAGCGAGCTAAATTTAATCGTAGCAGCAGCGTTAAATTTTGAAATAGCGTTCGTGTTCTGTGCCGTGCGGCGCGACGGCAGCGCTAAATTTTAAAGCGGCGGGCGGCTAGCGCGAAATTTAGAAATGAAATTTAAAAGGCAAAATTTTGAAAACAAAGCAGATAGATTTTAGCAAATACACCTCCGTGCGCATCGGCGGGAGCTTTGCGGTGCAAATTTTAAAGGACGAGGCCGATTTTGCGGAGTTTGAGAGCATGGCGGGGGGCGCGATCATCGGCGGCGGCAACAATCTGCTCATCTCGCCCGTGCCGCCGCACCTTGCGATGCTAAGCGAGGAGTTCGACCGCATAAGCCTAAGCGGAGATATCCTTAGCGTCGGGGCTGCGACGAAGTCGGGTAAAATTTACAACTTCGCCAAAAAGCAGGGTCTCGGCGGCTTTGAGTTTTTGCGAAACATCCCGGGTACGCTTGGCGGGCTAATCAAAATGAACGCGGGGCTTAGCGGTGCGAGTATCAGCGATAGCCTGCTTGCCGTGCGCCTAATGCGCGGCTGGGTGGAGCGCGAGCGGATAAGCTTCGGCTACCGAAGAAGCGGGATCGAGGAGCCGATTTTGGGCGCAGAGTTTAAAATTTCGCGCGGTTTTGACGTCTCGTTCGCCGCGGATTTCGCCGCCAAACGCGCCAATCAGCCAAAGGGAGCTAGCTTTGGCAGCTGCTTTAAAAACCCGCCGAATGACGCCGCGGGCAGACTGATCGAAGCGGCGGGATTAAAAGGCTGCGCGATCGGCGGCGCGAAATTTAGCGAGCAGCACGCCAATTTTATCATAAATTTCGGCGGCGCAAGCTTTGAGGATGTGATTGCGCTCATAAATTTAGCGCAAAGCCGCGTTTTTGAAGAATTCGGTATTAAACTGGAAACCGAAGTCGTGGTACTATAAAAGGAAATTTGTATATTTTGCCCCCGACTAAGCTTGCTCGGTCGTCTACTCCGTCTTTTTGCGCTGGATTTTATTTATGCTTTGAAATTTTAAAATACCGACGAAATCGTCAAATTTAAAAGCACTCAAAAGACAAGCCGTTAAATTTTAACGGCCAAACTCACGCTAAATATCCCATCCCCATCTATCCACTCTTTCACCTTTTTAAATCCCGCGTTTGCTACGAGCTGATCCATCTCGGCTTGACTGCGGCGGCGCATGATCCATGCCGCACCCTGCCTGTGGCTAGATAGAGCGCGCGCGATCATCTCGAGCTGCGGGTGCCACGGCTGGTTGGTGTAGATAAGGTAGCCACCGCTTTTTACGCTGCTTGAAAAGCCTTGTAGCGCAGTGCGTACGACCGAGTTATCGGGGAAAAGCTCAAACAGCCCCGACACGACGCCTAGCGTATATGCGTCCTGCAGACCCTCGTAGCTAGCGGCTTCGAACGCATTTGCCTGCGTAAAGCTCGCGACGTCCTGCAGCCCGCGCTCCTTTATCATTTCGCTACCGGCTTTTACGTTTATGTCACTGTAGTCGCGCAGCGTTATGCGCTCAAATTTATGCCCCTGCGCGGCGTCTAGTATGTATCTGCCATGGCCCGAGGCGATGTCTAACAGTCGTAGCGGCTCGCCTCGCTCCTGCAGCTTTGCTACGGCTTGGTCGATGGCTAGCTTGATATTTCGCTTGCGCTCTCTGATACCGCGCCAGCCGATGGCGTTTAAGTAAAATTTGTCGATAAATTTGAAAAATTTATTCGCCCCTTGCGGCTCGTTTCGGTAAACGTAATCAAGCGTACTGCCGCTATCGTAGCCGGTATTTTCGCCGATCTTTAGCCCGCCGACCCACGGCGAAACCGCCTGCATAAATATCCGCTGAAATTTAAACCGCAAATTTTTCGGGCTAAATCTCGGCAGCGGCGTAGCTAGCCTATCGGCCTCTTCGCGGCTAAAGCCGTATTCGTCCGCGTGCGTACAGTCTATCTCGCTAAAAGGCGCTCTAAAACGCTCTCTGACGAACTCGCGCACGATCTCAAACGCCCTTTCTCTCTCGCTCTCGCCCAGCGTATCGTGGTAAAATCCCTCTAAAATCTCGCGCCTCTTTACGCGCGCGCCAAGAGCGTTGTAAAACTCGTGCTGCGGGGCGTGCTCCACGACCCAATCATCGCCTGAAACCAGCAGCAGCGTAGGCGTCGTGATCGCGGCGGCGTCAGAGACCACGCGCTGTGCCGCCTCGTAAAGCCCCAGCAGTATGCGCACCGAGATCGCGCGAGTGATGAGCGAGTCGGCGTCGTAGCTGGCCTGGCGCTCCTTGTCGTGCGTGAGATAGTGTGCCTTGATGTAGCTGTTTACGAAAAAATTTCCGCGAGCGCAGTAGAGCGCCTTTAGCCCGGCTCTAGCAAACGGTACGTAAAGCTTCACGCTAAACGCGGGACTTGCCAGCACCGCGCAGCGAACGCGCGGAGCGTAGTCGTGCAGCCACGCAGAGACCAGCACCGCACCCACGCTTTGAGCTATCACGGCTAGATTTTGCGTCTCAAACCCAAATCTCTGCTCGATGTGCGCCACAAACTCGTCCACGTCGGCGATGAGGCGGCCGATACTCGGCGCATCGCCCCGCTCTCCGTCGCTCCTGCCGTGTCCGCGCTGATCCCACGCAAAATAGCTAAAACTCTCATCCGCTAGCCCGTCCGCCACGTGCGTCGTCCTGCCCGAGTGCTCGTGTCCGCGGTGAAATATCGCTACGGCTTTGGCATTCGGCGCGGCTTTAAATTTGAGATTTTGCTCGGCGTTTTCAGCTAGTTCTTTCTCGCTCAAATTTGACGCAGCGCATTTGCCCGTTTCGTTTAAATTTGAGTCCGCATTTTCATCCACGCCGCCTGTTTGCTCGCTAGTCAAATTTGACGTTTCGCTTGCGGTCCAGGCGCTTAAATTTATTTCGTCTGCACCCGGGTTTTCGCACGCTACGTCGCTAGCCAGGCGGTATCTGTAAAATATCCTCGCTCCATCGCTCGTTATAAAGCAACTCTCTTTAAACTCCATTTTTCGCCTTTCTTGCTTAAATTTATCGATTTTTACGCTTATTTTATCCTAAAATGCCCCGTTATCTCGTGCTCGTTTAGCACATCCTCCTCCTGCGCGCCAAGGCCGATGTTATGGATCACGAGCGGGGTTTTATCGCCTGCAAATTTATCCGAAACTATGCCGATATGAGGCCTGCCGTTATCCAGCCGCCACGTCACGATATCACCCGCTTTAAACTCGCCTTTCGCCTCATAGCCTTTGCGTTTTAGATAGGTCGCGATGTTTGGTACGCGGCGATGATCGATGTTCTTGTCGGTCTTTTTCGCGCCCCAGTTTTTTGGATAGACGCTAAAATTCGCGCTCATATCCTCATGGATGAGCCGCTGCAGATCAATGTCCTGTCCGCGCAGCGCCCTTACCACGACGTCGGTGCAAACGCCCTTTATCATATCCACGTCGCCCATCGGGTACTCAAGCCTAGAGTACGAAGGATCGTAAAACAGCGTCCGACCAACCTGCACTCTAGCATCTTGCACGAGCTTTCCGGCCGAAAACGCAAAGGCTAAATTTGCCGCGAGCGCTAAAAGTAAAATTTTGCTCCAAATTTTCATCAAAACCTCACGCGTAAAAATATCTAACTATGTGAAAAAATATCGGCGCCGCAAAGCACAGCGAGTCCATACGGTCAAGCATCCCGCCGTGCCCGCTGATCATATAGCCCCAGTCTTTGACGCCTAGATCGCGCTTGATCGCAGACATAACAAGCCCTCCTAAAAAGCCCATCATGCAAACGGCAAGCCCGATGAAAAACGCCCCCGTCGCGCCAAAAGGCGTGAGATGATGCAAACACGCAGCCAGCGCGCTGGCGCTAAGTACGCCGCCTGCAAAGCCAACCACCGTTTTAGACGGGCTGATGCTAGGAACGATCTTGCGCTTGCCAAAAAGCTTGCCCCAGATATACTGCAGCACATCGCTAGCTTGCACGACTAGGATCAAAAACAGCATCAACTCCATGCCGCCGCCCTGCCCAAGATCCAGCAAAAGAAGCGCGGGGATGTGCGAGATACAAAACACGCAGATCATCAGCGCCCACTGGATCTTCGTCGAGCGCTCTAAAAAATAAGCCGCATCGCCGCAAATAGCCGCCAAAATCGGTAAAAATAAAAATCCGTAAACCGGGATAAATATCATCGCCATCGCGTACCAATCGGCATAAATAAAGATATATTGCATGGGCAAAATCACGTAAAAGCACGCCACGAGCGCGATATGATCGCCTCTGCGGATATAGATGAGCGACAAAAACTCGCGCAATGCGGCAAACGAAACTAGCAAAAATAAAAATATCACGGCGTTTTTGCCAAGATAAGTAAACGCAAAAATAACCAAAATCATCGCCCACCAAGCGTTTATGCGCGAGGTCAAATTTGCGATGGTTTTGTTCTCGGCGCCAAATTTCGCCTTTAATATAAAAGCCACGACGCTAGAGACGACTAGCACCGCGATGAGTCCTAAAAATAGATTTAAGATATGATTTTGCGGGTTCATTTTAGGGCCTTTTGGTTAAATTGAAGCTAAATTTGACGCCTGCTTCGGAGCTCTCCGAGCGAGTCAAATTTGCGCACGTTTGGTTTGCCACGCGGACGGTTTGGTTGGTTAAATTTTTTATGCGGTTTAAATTTGCGTTTGCGTCAAATTTGATTTGCGGCAAGGCTGGCGTTTTAGCCCGTGTTTCTCGTTCAAATTTGACGTTTTCAGCTACTGCTTTAAAAGGCTCTACGTCAAATTTGCCGCAAAAATCGGTCGCAAATTTTGCTTTTTCATTTGACGGATTTACGGGGCTTAAATTTACCGCCATCGCTAAAACTTCCGTGCTAGGCTTTAGTTCTATCATTTTGCGTATCGCTCATCGCTAGCAGCGCGTCTTGCGCCTTTTGTAAAAACTCGCCCTTGCCCTCGCCGCCGTATGTTATCTCCTCGCCCACTATCAGCTCGCAAAGCAGCGGGATGGGTATCATAAAGCCTTTAGGCAGGACGTTGCGCGCGTTTTTGATCCAAATCGGCACCAAAGGCACGGAGGGGCACTCCTGCGCCAAACGAAACACCCCGCTTTTAAACGGCTGCAGCGCCAGGTCGTCGTCCATCTTGCGCGTGCCTTCGGGAAAGATGATGAGAGAGTGTGTCTGCAGCGTGTCGCTCATTTGCGCTAGCGCTTCTAGCGGATCTTTGCGGCGACTTATTAGCACCATGTTAAACACGTTTTTAGCAAGAAATCTGCGCACGGGTCCGCTCCCCCAGTACTCCGCCGCCGCGACGGGGCGCACGCGCTTTCTCACGCGATACGGCAGCGAGACGAAAATCAGCAAAAAATCGCCGTGGCTAGCGTGGTTCGCGTAGTAAATTTTAGTACCCTCGCCGATATTTAAAAGCTCCTGCGGCGGCCGTACGCCCGTGATAAATATCGTGATACGGCAAAGGATAAAATCAAGCGCTGCAGCTAAAAACTCTTTCATCTTGTATCCTTTTTACTCTTTTACTTTTCAAATCGCTTTTTGCGGCGCCCTCAATTTTGCGGTTGTGTGCGGCAATAAGCTTCTCGCCCATCTTGCCGAAAACGAGCGTTTAGACATAAATTTGAGGCGATTAAAGCCGATACGGTTTTAAGTAACGCCTGCAATTTGCCGCTTTTGCTACTTGCCTTTGATTTCACCGACTTTGATAAAACGCTCGAAATTAACCGAGCGCGTTTTGCGCGCCTAGCGTCTTTTAAAACGTCTAAATTAAGCGGACAAATTCGCCGTGATATTTTATCCTCGCCTCAAAAAATCTCGCAAATTTAAACAAGATCAAATTTATAACGATTGCGTGCCCGCGTCGAGGCGAGCTTAAAACTTTTGCAATTATATCAAATTTAGGCGAATTTGCCTTGCGTCGATTTTGGAGATAGCTATTAAATTTATCCTCGTCCGAGGCGCCTTATTCCACGCTTTTTAGTCCCATCCTCACGCGGTTTGCGCAAGTAAGCGCGAGTAAAAATATCGCGGCGTAAAGTACCCAGCTAAACCACTCCGGTAGTCGCCCAGATAGCGCATATACCGTACCGATAAGCCCGAATATAAACGCGCGGTCGCTCTTGCCCATAGGTCCGTCGTATCGCCTGCCGCAACCGTGCACCTGCCCTAGGACGCCCAAAAACTCACTCATAAAAGATAGAAAGATAACGAGCGCGATAACGCCCCAGTCAAACGGCGCCACGAAGGCAAACGGCAGATACAGCGCGGCGTCCGAGATGACGTCCGTGGCTTCGTTTAGGTAGCCGCCCAGTGGGCTTTTTTGATTAAACTCGCGAGCCAGCATGCCGTCGATGGCATTTAGCGCCATACGCAAAAACATCCAAACGGGCAGCAGAAAGAATAGCGTCGAAATTTCGGCGAATTTTATCAGAAGTCCGCCCAGCAGAACGGAAATGACGCAGGCTGTGATCGTGACTTGATTTGCGCTGACGCCCGCGCCGTGAAGACGTCTTACTAACGGACGAAGTAAATTTTGAAATTTGGGCTTTAACTCGTAAATCGTCATGAGGACTCCGAAAATTTGATTTTCGTATTGTCGCTTAAAAATGCTTGGAGGCAGATTAAATGTGTGGTCGGCTTTTGTGTGAGCTTTTTAATCGTCGATTTTTAAAAGCATTAGGATGGCGAAATGAACGATGCAAATATGAGTAAATTATCTCTTATATCATTGCCGCGATGGGCCCTCAATTTTTTTGACGCGGGCTCGCGACGGTAAAAGTAGCGTTTACGGCACGATTATAGGCAGCGTGGTAATCTCCATTATGGAAAGCGTACGGCGCAATCATCGCCATATCAGTATCCATCTTTGCTCAATTCCTCTATGCGGGCCACAAAAATTTATAAACCGCATGGGATTTCATCGCGATAGATTTCAAACTTCGCTCTCCGCCGAAAATGTAATAGACCTTGTCGCGAAAATTCTAAATCATAGCGGCGCCGAGCCGGGAAGAATACTTTTAAATTTTAAAATTTCGCGGCGGTGCAAAACCTCCGTATTTGCGGATTTAAAGTCAAATTTAAAATTTAATCTAGCCAGATATTTTCGTTTAATTTCAGACTTTTTACGATGGAGAGAAAGAATAGAAGCTCGTGCTTGATAGACGCCGCAGGATCGAAACTAAGTACGCTGCGATCTACGCTAGGCTCGAAGCTATCGTGTCCCGTGTGGATGAAAATATAGACTTTTCTACCAGAAAAGCTTAATCTGATCGGTCCGCCGGCACCGCTTCTAAAGCGAAGCAAGCGCCGCATAAAGGCGGGCGTGAGGGCGTACATTGCAGATACCGCATCGGCGCTATATACGCTAAATGCGGAGCTAAACTCGCTATCGTCCATCGCGATCTTCTTAAGTCCGCCGAGTGTTGGCCTCGCGCTGAGCAGGAAGGATCACGGCCACCGAGTTTATGCGCTTTTTAAATTCCGCGTAGAAAAAGATCCCTCTGCTGTTATATCGTTCGTCGGTGTGGGTCGCGCAAACATCCGCAAAGCTGAAAAATACTCCGTCATAGACGCCGGAAATTTTATCTTCGCAATCAAGATATTTTACTCCATCCTGAAACAGGCCGCTAGCGCGCAGATACGCCGGTCGAAATGAGCCTAAAATTTTGTAGCGATAGCCTAGGCTCGCGATATAGGGTGCGAGATATAGCGGTGTTTAAAGGCGCGGACGAATTTTTTGGATCTATTGTATTTGATCCGCTCCAGCGCGGCATCCGCGATATTAAACAAAGAAAGGCAGATGGTTACGAGTGCGATGACGAAGCGTAAGGTATCATTCTTACACATTTCTACGCTTTTGGCAAGTATCCACAGCAAGACGCAAAAGATAAATACGCGCACTATATTTGCATCTTTATTCACTACTCTATAAGAGATGCTGCCGCAGCTAAATACCACTATGATCCAGCAGAGGCCTACTGCTGCTTCTTGATCTCTAAAATTGAAAAATAGCCACAGCGCCGAGGCTAGCACTGCTATTATCGAAAACGCCGTACTTTTGTGCCGCTCTGCCTCGATGAGAAGCTTTAGTTTTTACGGTTCTTTTGCGGTCATTTTTTCCCGTGCTTTACCCGAACGAAATTTTAAAACTTAGCGCTTCAAATCCGCCCCTAAATTTAAAGAACTAAGCTTTAAAATTTACAAAATTTCGCGGAATTTCGATCTTTAAATTCCGCGTAAAATTTAGCTTTGGCACAAAATTTCTACGATCACCTGCGGCAATAGCTCATGCTCGATCTCGTGGATTTTGGCCTCATAAGCTTCAAGGCTCATTCCCGCGCTCTTTTCAAACGCGCGCTGAGCGATGATTGCGCCGCCGTCGAGCTCCTCGCTGACCCAATGCACGCTCACGCCGCCCACTTTCACATCGCTCTCAAAGCTCTCTTTTATCGCATGCGCGCCCTTAAAAAGCGGCAGCAGCGACGGGTGCAGGTTTATCGCGCGAACTCTGCTCGTAAAAACGGGTGTGAGAATTCGCATAAAGCCTGCAAGCACCGTAAGATCCGCGCCGCTTTTTTCGATCTCGCGCACGAGCGCGGCGTCGAACTCCTCGCGGCTAGCGAACTCTTTGTGATTTAGGATCACGCTTTTTAGACCGAATTTTGCGGCTTTTGCTATGCCGCCGGCGTTAGCTTTGTTAGTTAGTGTTAGCGCAACTTCGATCTTGGTTTCGCCGAAAATTTTGCCGTGCAGCTTCTGCAGAATCGCCTCTAAATTTGAACCGCCACCGCTAAAAAGCACGGCGAGCTTTTTCACAACCATTTTACCTCCTCGATGAGATCGAGCGGATTTAGCGCGTAGGAGTTTTTGGCGAAGGCTCGCGCGGCGAGCGCGTGGGCTAGAACGCCGCAGATTGAGGCTTGCAGAGGCAGGTAGCCTTGCGCGAGCAGCCCGCCGATAAGCCCTGCGAGCACGTCGCCGCTGCCGCCCTTTGCGAGCGCGGCGCTGCCCTTGTCGCAGACGTAGATGATGCCAGCTTGGGCGACGAGCGTGTTTGCGCCCTTTAGCACGAGCACGCCGCTAAATTTCTCGCTCCACGCCCGCGCAAGCTCGAAGCGCCGCTCTTGCAGCTCGCTCACGCTAAGATCTGCGATGCCTGCGATCTTCAAAAGCGAGCAAAATTCCTTCGGATGGGGCGTTATGATTAAATTTGAATTTTCGCTAAGCAGACTTAAAATTTCGCGCTCGTAGCACAGATCGGCGTCGATGACGCAGCTTTTGCCCCGCAGCGCGGCAAGATCGATCTTCCGCTCTCCAAGGCCGCAGCCGCAGACTACGACCTGCGCGGCATTGAATGAGCTTTTTTGCATCAAAATCGGGCTTAAATTTAACGGCTCCTCACTAACGATGCTAACGAGCCCGCTGCCGATCGCGTGAGCCGCTAGAGCCGCCATCTGCGCCGCTCCGCTCATCTGTCCGCTTACTACGTAGGTGTGCCCGAAGTCGCCTTTGTTGGTGTTTTGCTTCCTGCGCAGCGGCAGCTTCAGATCGCTTTTTTGAAGCAGAAAATATTCGCTCCGCCCCTCAAAATTTTGGCGCGAAATTCCAAGATTTGCGACTTTGATCCGTCCTACCTGATCCTTCGCTGCATCCGAAAACAGCGCGAGTTTGAGCGCTCCCATCGCGATCGTCAGATCCGCGCAAAATGCACCGCCTAAAATGCGCCCGCTCTTATCGATACCGCTTGGGATATCGACTGCGATTTTTAGGGATTTCGTGCCGTTTGCGAGAGATAAAATTTCGCAAATTTCAGCGCTTATCGGTTTATTCAAACCGCTGCCGAAAATCCCGTCGATTATGCAGTCTGCGCTTGTAATTTCATCGTGCAGGCCGCTCGGTTTGCTGCATTCTTTGCCTAGTTCGCCGCATTCTCCGCTGCGCTCTGCGGTTTCAAATTTAGCACCTGTAAATTTTGCGCATAATTTATCGTCGCCGCCTGAAATATTTGCGCCGTTTAGGCCTTCGCGTTCGTTATCAGGCTCGCCCTCACAAGAGCCGGCACCCTTTAAGGAGGAGCCGCCTACGCTTTCATGCGTGCAGATATCCTTGCCAGATGCGCTGTCTGCGTGCTCGCAAGTGGTTTTTATGCTCGTAATATCGATAAGCTTAACGCCCGCAGCCCGCGCCGCATCAGCTTGAAATTTACCCGCCGCGCTTCTGTTTTGAAGCACGCAAAGCGCGGTGCAGCTAAAATCGCCGCTTAGCTTTCGCAGCGCCGCCATCGCGTCCGCGCCGTTATTTCCGCCGCCGCAAAGCGCCAAAATGCGCGAGCCCTTT
>ERZ772917.1879-NODE-1879-length-11250-cov-24.379991_pt1 | contig 11250 bp, 6 predicted proteins | sample MGYA00511187_ERZ772917 | MGnify/ENA primary metagenome ERZ772917 (study PRJEB29015, sample SAMEA2737925) | human oral metagenome | biome: human oral; feature: human-associated habitat; material: dental | place: China | collected 2012 ... | reverse complement strand
GGACCTTCTGGATCAACCTGCCGCTGGGGGTCCTGGCCTTCGCCGCCATCGCCGTGGTGCTGCGCCTGCCCAGCCGCCGCCTGACCGGCTCCATCGACTGGTGGGGGCTCATCCTGCTGAACGCCGGTGCCGTCGCCATCGTCCTCATGGCCACCTGGGGCGGCAACCAGTACGAGTGGACCAGCCCCGTCATCCTCGGCCTGGGCGCCGCCGGCCTGGCCTGCTGGGGACTGTTCGCCCTCGCCGAGACCCGAGCCGCCGACCCCATCCTGCCCTGGTCGATCCTCACCAGCCGCACCTTCATCGTCTCCACGATCGTCGGCATGCTCGCGATGGGCGGCATGATCGGTGTCCTGAGCTACCTGCCCACCTACCTTCAGATGGTCTATGGGTACTCGGCCACCGCCTCCGGCCTGCTGCTGGTGCCCATCACGGTCGGGATGCTCGTGTCCTCGATCCTCTCCGGCGTCCTCGTCTCACGCACGGACCGCTACAAGATCTACCCGGTCCTCGGCCCACTCATGGCAGCCGGTGCCGCCTTCTGGCTTTCCCGCCTGACGACGTCGTCTCCCGTCTGGCAGATCTCCGCAGCCACCTTCATCATGGGGTCGGGCATTGGGTTGTTCTTCCAGCTCCTGGTCACCGTGGTTCAGAACGCGCTCCCGGCCCGGCACCTGGGCACGGCCACCAGCGGCAACAACTTCTTCCGCGAGGTCGGCGTCTCCCTGGGGGCCTCGCTCATCGGCGCGGCCTTCTCCTCCGGTCTGACCTCCAGCCTGGCCGATCGGATCGGGGCGCTGGCCGCCGGCTCTGATCCGACGGTGCTGGACTCGCTGGCTCGGTTCGGCGACGCCGATACCTCCTCGCTCACGCCTGCCCTCGTCAACCAGTTGCCCGCAGCCCTGCGCGACGCCGTTGCGAGCTCCTACGCCCAGGCGCTCAGCCCGATCTTCGGCTGGATGATCCCGTTGTTCGCGGCCACGGCCGTCATCGCCCTCTTCCTGCCGGAGGTGCCCCTGTCCCGCAAGAACGGAATGGAGCAGGTCGCCGATGCCGAGGGGGCCGTGGCCGGGGAGGCCGATGGGGCTGGGGCGGCCGAGGGCGCCGATGGTCATGCCGCTGAACGCGTGGGCGAGCAGTAGAGGCGGGCAAGGATCCGCATTCCGGCACGCGAAGAGCCCGACGGCCGATCGCTCACGCGACGCGCGCGGTGATGCCTCGATATGCCGATGTGGAGTCCTTCGCGCATGGGGAGAATGATCCTTGAGCCTCGGCTCTCCGATTCATAGTGTGATCGAATCCGGGCGGGAATTCTCCCCGATGGCACGATATCCGCGGCGAGCAGGGGGAGGGCGATCGTGAGCGGTCGTCGAGGTCGGCGTCCAGTACTGATCTGCCTCATTGTGCTCTGCCTCGCCTGCGTCGCTCTTATGACGAAGGCGGTTATCTCCTTCGTCTCATTCTCCCCCCGATACGATCCGGTCGCAGACGAGCCGGAGGTCCTGTTCGATCTCAACGCCTCGGATTATGGGGAGAGGATACGGATCGTGCCCTTGTCGGGTGACGCCGAGCGGAGCACGCTTCATGAGCCCGGGTCGTCGGTGACCTACGTCGGGATGAGTGATGGGGCGTCATCCGTGATCGTCGCCCTGGATGCTGCGACGGCCGAGGTGCGGTGGGACGCGCGGTTGACCAACTCCCGACCGCGTTGTGTGCCGTACGGTCCGGAGCTCCGGTGCTCGACGGGTGGAGAGCTCGTGGGCATCTCGGAGAGCGATGGGACTACGACCGTGCTGACGGCGCTTCCGTCCGATGACTACCGGGTGAGCAAGAATCAGGAGGAGCGCATCACGTATCTCCTGCCACCGGTGGACGGCCGGTCCCAGGACTACCAGGTGATGTGGATCGATGAGAGGGATCGCGTCGTGATCCTGCCGTGGTCGCCGCCCCCGACTCCGTGCGCCGAGGCCTCCGGGACGAGCTTCAAGGATGTGGACCCCCACACCGGTGTGGGCGACCACGATCTGCTGGCCGCGGTGGTTGTTGACGGGTGGATGGTCCTGTCGGCGGTGGACACCGGGGAGATCGTCGACCAGCGCTTCGGCGATCTTCGGGAGAGGACTGGCGAGAGCGGCCCGCTGCTGTCGGGCGACGAGGCGTGCGGGTCGGAGTGGAGTCAGGTGGACGTGTCCTACCCTCCTCCTCATCGAACAGTCTTCAGCGTGGTCCCGCTTCCGGCGGAGAAGGTGCCGACGTCTCCGCCCGCGGACGAAGCGAGGCCGGTCCTCTGGAGAAATGGGGGGCGCACTCGATGGTGCGTCACTCCGGACGGCGAGTTCGGGGAATGGCGTGAGGGGTCGATGTGGACCTATGACGTCGTCGATCTGCGCGGTTCTCGTGTGGAGAACGCCTTCACGGACGGAATCGAAGTGGGCAAGGGCGCCGTGGCGGGGACGACGATGGGAGGGCTCTCGGAGAAGAGTGATGAATACTGGGTCATGGTCTCCGGGGGCGGCATGGTCTCCGTTCGGAAGAATGGTGAGGGCGAGGATCGTCATAAGATCGTGTGGAGTGCGGATATTGGGGACGACGAGTGGGAGGCGAGAGGCGGTGCCGTCATGACCCGCGACTCCGATGGGCGGGTGACCGCTAGGAGCATTGATAGCGGAAGAAGGCTGTGGGACCTGGATACTCCGGGAGAGATGCACTGGGAGGAGAACTCGGGGGAGCCCCGAGGATCAGTCGATAGCAATCCCGTCCTCATCCTGACCGCGGATTCCCGCATTCTCATGTACGGGCACCGGGGCTGACGGGTCCGACGGGGACTGGCGCGGAGGGGATCGGGAGCGGATCGGCGGAGCCTCGCGGGGCGCCATCGGCTCAGGACCGGGCCAACGGCCCCTCCGCCCAGGCGATCTCATCATCCGCCAGCCCGGGCAGGGCCTGACCGGAGACGATGAAGCGGGCGCGCTCCCACGGTCGATCGGCGGCGAAGAACGGGCGCTCGCTGCGCGCCCACCAGTGCCAGAACTCCACGGACTCCTGCTCGTCGCCGTTCGTGCCCTCGTCGATGTCCCGCGCGATCCCGCGCCGCTCGGCGACCTCGTCGTCGGTCTGCATCCAGATGTGGATATCGACGAGGTCGGCCACCGCGCGCATCCCCGAGCCCGTGCCCTCGACGATCACGAGCGGTGCGCCCGCGGTGATGGTGATGGAACCCTCGCGTCCGTGGCGCTGCCATGCCGGGGGCCTGAGATCGAGGGATCCGTTCCGGCGCAGCTCGGTGAGTGCGGCGACGAGCAGGTGATCCCACTGGAACAGGGGCTCGTTCCAGTCGAGGTCGTCGATGTGCAGCACCTGCGCGTCGGGGACGACGGAGGTCAGTCGTGAGGTGACGGTGGTCTTGCCGGAGCCGCTGCGCCCGTCCACCGCGATGATTCCCGGACGACCGGCGGGTTGGATCACTCGGTTGAGGACGGCCAGGACATGGTCGGCGAATGCGCGCTCATCGCTGGCGTACCAGTCGGGGACCGGCGGCTCCTCCGGCTGGAGCGCCGCCCGATCCTGAACCGGCAGAGCGCGCCGTGTGATGGCCGGGACGCCCGAGCGGGGCTGCGTCGCGTCGTTGGAGCACATGGGTCGATGCTACTACTAACTCAACCGCGGATGCGGGTCGGTCCGGCGGGCGCTCACGCCGCCGGTCGGGGCCTCTCGGGGGAGAGGAGACCGGGCGACATGGAGATGATGACGAGACCGAGGACCGGGGGGACGGAGATGGCGTCCCGGAACATCGTCGCGGCCAGGACCATGCAGATCAGCCCCAGGCCGATGCCTCCGACGATCCGTGACGCCAGGTTGAGGGAGAACCAGGCGAGTACCACCCAGATGAGAGCCGCCCCGCAGCACGACGCCACCGCCGCATGGGCCGGGAACGTCGAGACGGCACCCGTGCCCGATGCCTCCAGACGGTACAGAACCGCGAGTCCGATGGCGGAGGCGCTCCCCAGCGCGACCGGTCCCCAGACGTGCACCGCGGGGCGGGAGAAGCGCCCGGACACCCACAGGCCGAGCGCCATCAGCAGGGGGATGAAGACGATGAGGCCGACCGGAACTCCGAGCGTCAGGAGCACCTCCCGTGGGGCGACGGCGGAAATCCCAATGATCCTCATGATGACGCACGCGGCCGCCACTGCTCCGAGCGCCGTGGCGCAGGCGCCGAGGAGCCGTATCGACCGGACTCTCCATCGGGGCAGGTCCATCTGCGGCAGGTCCCTCATGATCCTCCTGGTCGTCACGGCCCGCGGCGCTGCCGCGACCCGCGGTGCTGCGGCCCACGGCGCTGCCGCGGCCGGTGGCCGTGCCGGCTTCTTATCAGCGGTCGAGACGACCAGGAGCACCACCGGAGCGGCCATGGCGTACATCCAGAGGAATGAGAAGGCGATCCAGACTGCCGGTGCCAGCAGCGCGCCCACTGCGATCCCGGCGACGGCGCGCAGTCCCGGGTCCAGCCGCCTGCTGACGGTCAGACCGCTGACGGCGATCGCCACGGCGGCGAGCACGACCCAGGAGGCACGATTGAGTGTCATGTCGAGGTGACCGAGCAGCGGCTCGAGGGCGCCGAGGTTCTTGGCGTCGTAGCTGAACGTCATGGCGATATTCGCGACGGCCCCGATGACGCCGGATATGACGGAGGTGATTGCGGCGGCAAGAGCGTGCCGTGGGGCCAGCCAGCCGCGCTCGCGGGCGAGGCTGAGAAGCCCGATGGCCAGGAAGGCGGCGCTGAGGGAGGCGGATGCGCCTGTCACCCAGCGGAGGAGGTGATCATCGGCGTCGGCCTGCACGAGTGACGTGCCGGCCAGGAAGACGGCGAGGGACACGGGGGTCAGGGCGAGCAGGAGAAGCGAAGTGATGCTGCATCCCATTGCCGTCTTCCTGCCGAGCCTCATCCCCATGCGATAGGCGGGGGAGGCGCTCGTCGCGTCCCCGTTGCTGCTGCTATCGGTGGCGGGGCTGCCGGCGCTGTCGTCGCTGGGGCCGGGGCGAGGATACTGAGGAGACATGAAGTAGCTCATTCCGGGCTCACTGTGCTGGAAGTACGCGATGATGGTCCTGGAGTTCAAGTGTAACGAGGATTCCCGCCTGTGCCGAGGGCGGGACGCGGAGCCCGGTGCAGGTCATGCCCTCTGCGCGGATGTCGTGCGGGGGCGCTGGCACGCGAGGATGAGCCCGCCGACGAGGGGGATGGCGGGCGCGGCATGGGTTGTCAGGGAGGGAATTCCCAGTGCCAGCAGCTGCGTGTAGAGCAGTCCCGCGGCGACTGCCAGAATGGCGCGTCGCACTGCGGACATGCGCGCTCTGCGGATGATGGTCCAGCCGATCGCGGTGCCGCCGCAAGCGGCCGAGACGACCATGGCCAGGGCGATCCAGTCGAGATCGGGTGAGTCCAGGAGTTCCGCGATCGCCATCGCCACCACCGACAGACTCGCCAGCGCGATCGGACCCCAGGTGTGGATCGGGGCATACGGCGAATGGTCCGAGAACCGCAGACCGATCGCGGCGAGCAGGGGGAGGATGGCGAATAGTCCGACCTGGACGCCTGCGACCATGAGATCGGGCGCCATCGACGACGGAAGCATCGCGCGCACGGCCGCGCAGCCGATTCCCACCAGCCCCACCAGTCCGAGAAGGGCGGCGCAGGCGCCGAGCGGCCGCACCCATCGGGTTCTCGTGAGAGTCCTCGCGGGAGACGGGGCGGCGGTCGCCCGTGGCTGAACCGGCGTCTGCGGCGGATCGGTCGATTCGGATGGTTCGGTCACGGGCTGGACTCCCCGCCCGCGGGAAAATGCGAGGACCATGAGCACGATGGAGGCTCCGGCGATCGTGAACAAGGACATCGTCAGGGCCAGTCCGCCCACGGGCGCTAGGAACGCGCCCGTCCCGATTCCGATGATCATGCGCGGCCTCGGGCGCAGCCGTTCCGCGATGACGCCGTCGAGAACGATCGCGATCGCCGCGGCTCCCAGTCCCCAGGCCGCAAGGCCCAGCGGTACGTAGAGACGCCCGGAGACCGGGATGGGATCGCCGACGTCGGCGGCGGTGAACGCCGCCGTCCACGAGACCTGCGCAATGGCAGCGAGAATCAGTGATAGCGTTGAGATGGCGGCGGCCCATGACGTATGGCTCGGTGGCAGCAGGTCGCGCTGGCATGCCAGTCCGAGGGCGCCGATCACCAGGGGCAGCGGTGCGAGGGCCATCGACGCGGTCGGTGCCCACATGAGGAGGCCGTTATCGAAGACCTCCAGGGGGATGACGATCAAGGCGATGCTCATCGCGCTCAGGAGAAGCGCGGTGATCCCGCACCACAGGACTTGCTTCGTGGTGAGCTGCATCGTCTCATCCTCCGTCGACGGGGGCGCTGATGCCGGAAACCGTAGCAGTGGGGCGGGCAGTCGTGCAGGGGCGCCAGTGCTTTCGCGTCGGCCCGCCGGCCGAGGACGGGCGGGCCGGTCGAGCCGCTAGGCTTCAACGGTGAGAGAGAGCGGGCCAATGGGTACGACCGACTCGTCCTCGCCGATCGTCGGCAGCAGACCGCTGTTCATCACCACTGGGAGTCGCGGTGACGTTCAGCCGTTCCTGGCGCTGGCCCGCGCCCTCGCCGAGTCCGGGGCCGGCCCCGTCGTCGCCGCGCCGAGGCGCTTCGGCGACCTGGCCACGCGCTTCGGCGTCGAGTTCGTCGGCCTGGACGACAGCATCCTCGATCTCCAGGACGACCTCGTGGGGGCGGGGCCGGTCCGGGCCGCGCTCTCGCTGGGTCGCATACGGCCGCTGATGCGGCGGTGGCTGGACGATCTCGCTGAGCTCGCGAACAAGGAGGCCGGTCGGGCCGACGTCGTCGTCTTCACCCAGAAGGCCCTGGGCGGAGCGAGCATCGCGGAGAGACTCGGAACCCCCGGGCTGCCCGCTCAACTCATCCCCACCGGGCCGCCGACGAGCGACTTCCAGGTTCCGTTCGCCCCGGCCGGGACGCCGCGGTCCCTGCGCCCCGCCTCCTGGTCGCTGGTCGGGGCGTCCGAGGCGCCATGGCGAAGGATGGTGGCTCAGTGGCGGTCGACGCGTCTCGGTCTCACGACGCGCCCGATCCCCTTCTCCAGGATCATCGCCTCGCGGGGGATTCTCAGCGCCTGGAGCCCCCGTCTGCTGGCGGCGCCGCCCGAGTGGCGCCCCTCCCAGGGCCCCCTCGGGTTCTGGCGGTCGCGTGCGACCGGGACTCTTCCGGCGGACGTCGAGCGCTTCCTGGCCGCCGGGCCGCCACCCGTGGTCGTCGGCTTCGGAAGCATGATGCACGGCGACCCGGCGCGGCTCGCCCGAGAGGTGGTGGACGGCCTGCGCCGTGCGGGGCGCAGGGGGATCCTCCTGGCCGGATGGGCGGGGTTGAACGCGTCGGGGGGTGATGACGTCCTCGCCATCGAGGAGGCTCCTTTGGATGGCCTCCTGCCGAGGGCCGCGGCCGTCGTCCACCACGGCGGAGTGGGAACCGTGGGCGCCGCGCTCCATGCGGGGACTCCGCAGATCATCCGCCCCTTCTTCGGCGATCAGCCCTTCTGGGCCAGCCGTCTCCGCGAGCTGGGGGTGGCGCCGCGTCCGCTCAAGCGCGTGACCGGGGAGGCCCTTGCTGAGCGCCTGCGCGTCATCGACGACCTGGCCGCCGTCGGCACCACCGCACTCGTCATGGCGCTCCACGTGTACGACGCCGCCTTCTCCGCCTCCCTGCGCCGTCGGCTCATGGACAAGCTCGCCCGACTGCCGCTGGGCTGGTTCGCCTCCCGCGGCTCCGGAGAGGTCAAGAAGATCGTGGGCGACGACGTGAACTCCCTCCACTACGTAGTCACCCATGCCGAGACCGATTGCGTGGGGGCCGTCGCCACCCCGCTCATCGTCCTGATCTACCTCTTCAGCGTCCAATGGCGGCTGGCGCTCGTTCTCCTTCTGCCGGTCCTCGCCTATGTCATCGTCATGGTCCGCATCATGAGGCGCGACGCCGACAACGTCGCCCGCTCCCAGCGCTACACCTCCCGGATCAGCGCACAGACCCAGACCTTCATCTCCTCGCGCCAGGAGGCGCGGGTACTTGGAACCTCCTCCGTCGTGGACCTCCCCGGCACCCTGTCCGAGGCGGGCGATTTCATCGCCGACTGGCAGATGCGCACCGGTCCCGTCAAGATCATCGCCGTCATGCTCAACCGTCCCACCACGGTTCTCGGGCTGCTGCTGGTAAGCGCTTATCTCATGATGATCCCCGGTTGGGTGAACGCGGCCGAGCTGCTGCCCTTCCTCATCCTGGGAACCTCCTTCGGGGGACAGCTGCTGGGCATCTCCACCAGCATCGGAGCGCTCATGGCGAGCCTCCAAGCGCGCGACGCCCTCGAGACCTTCCTCGGCACCCCGGAGCTCGCCGCGGCGCCCGCCCCCTCGCCCTCCCAGAGCGGCGTCGGCCCGCCCTCCGATTCCCGATCTTCCCGATCGAGTCCCGGCCGCCTCGCCCTGGAGAGCGTCACCTTCGCCTACGACGCCGGCCACCCCGTGCTGAGCGATGTCAGCCTGAGCCTGGAGCCCGGCGTCGTCACGGCGCTGGTCGGTCCCTCGGGGTCGGGCAAGTCCACGGTCGCCGCCCTCCTGGCCCGGCTGTGGGACCCCCAGGGCGGGCGCGTCACCCTCGACGGCGTCGATCTGCGCAGCCTGACTCAGGATGAGCTCTACGCCCGAGTCAGCATCCTTCTCCAGGACGTCCAACTCATTCGCGCCACGGTCCGCGACAACATCGCCCTCACCCGTCCCGACGCCACCGGCCCCGAGATCGAGGCCGCCGCCCGTGCCGCCCGCCTCCACGACACCATCACCGCCCTGCCCCAGGGCTACGACACGATCGTGGACTCCTCCCGCCTGTCCGGCGGGGAGCGTCAGCGTCTCGGGATCGCCCGGGCCCTCCTGGCCGACACCCCGGTCGTCATCCTCGACGAGGCCACCGCCTCCGCCGACCCCGACTCCGAACTCCAGATCCGTCAGGCCCTGAGCACCCTTCTGAAGGGGCGCACCGTTCTCATGATCGCGCATCGACTCCACACCATCCGCGATGCCGGGAGGATCGTCGTCATGCAGCACGGGCGGGTCGTCGAGACGGGGACGCACGACTCGCTCATGGCCGACGACGGCCCCTATGCCGCCCTATGGGCCGCTGCTGTCGGTCCTGACGGCCCTGACGGCCCCAGCGCCGTCGGCACCGTCGGCGCCGTCGGCCCTACCGTTCCCGACCGCGACCCTGACCAGCGTCACGAGGGGCAGGAGGATCCCGCATGCTGAGGAATCTGCACGCGGTGGTCGGCGGAGGCGCCCGTTTCTGAGCCTTCGTCGTTCTGACCGCCGCATCGGCCGTGATTCAGGCCGCCGCCGTCCTGTCCCTCCTGCCCATTCTCTCTCGACTCCTCGGTCCCGATCCGGCCTCCGCCGGCGGCTGGCTGCTCGTCCTCGTGGCGCTCATCGCCGTGGCCTGGTGCCTCGACGTCGTCAATGCCCGAGTGGGACTGCGGTTGGGAATTCGCGTGATGCGGACCATTCATGGCAGCGCGCCCCGGGCCATCATGACCTGGCCCGCCTCCATCCTGACCTCGGCCAAGATCGCACGGCTGCGCACCCTCGTCTCCTCGGGCGCCATCGAGGCCACCTCGGCACTCCTCCTGCTCATCAGCCCCCTGGTGGGCGCGGTCGTCTTCATAGGCGCTCTCGGAATCGGCCTGCTGCCGATCAGTCCCGCCCTGAGCGCCGTCACCGTCGGCGGAGGAGCGATTGTCCTGGGCGCCCTGTGGCTGTCCACCACCTGGGAGGCGCGCGCTCAGGAGGTCTTCTCCGACGCCATGGAGGAGCTCGACTCGCGCCTCTTCGAATTCGCCTGGGCGCAGCCCTCCCTGCGCACCGCCCGCCGCATCAGCCTCGGACGGCGAGCGGTGGACCGGGCGATGGAGGAGAGCCGATCGGGCGCACTGCGGGTCCTGGGTCGCCAGGTGCCCGGGCAGCTCGTGCTGAGTATCGCCATGCAGATGGTGATGGGCGGCTTCGCGTTCGCCGCCTGGAGGGCCTATGCCGATGGCCGGGTCGATGGCGCGGGGGCGGCTGCTCTGGTCATCATCCTGCTGCGCGTGATCGAGCAGGTCACGGTCGTCTCCGGGGCTGTCGGCGGACTGCTGGCCCTGCGACGCTCCCTGGCCGAGGTGCGCGAACTGGTCGAGGCCCCGGCCATGAACAGGGGCGAGCCCCTGGATCACGCGCCCTTGATCACGGTGCGGGATCTGCGCGTCACCTACCCCGACGGGACGGTGGGCCTGGGGAACGCCGATGATGACAGAGGTGTTGACCTGAACCTGCAGCCCGGGACCGTCACCGCGATCGTCGGTCGCTCCGGCTCGGGCAAGACCACCCTCTTGCGAGCGCTCGCGGGCGTACTGCCCTACGCGGGCGGAACCGTGGCGCTCGATGGCGCGGCCGCCACCGCCGATGAGCTGACCGCCAATGCCACCATGGTCTTCCAGACCACCGTGCTCGGCGCCGGCACCGTGCGAGACAACATCCTGGCCGTCAACCCCGCTCTGACGGATGAGGACCTGGAACGGATAGCCGAAGACTCGCAGGTCGGCGAACTCGTCGCCCGCCTGCCGCACGGGTGGGAGGCGCCCGCGGGGGAGTGGGACTCCCAGTTGTCGGGCGGTGAGCGCCAGCGCGTGGGGATCGCCCGCGCCCTGGCCAAGCCCGCTCACCTGCTCCTCGTGGACGAGGCCACCTCCGCCTTGGATCTTCAGGCCGAGCGGTCCGTGGTCCAGGCCCTGGGGCGCGTGCGCAGTGACTACACGACCGTCGTCGTCACCCACCGTCCGGCCACAATCGCCGTGGCCGATACCGTGGTGGTCATGGAGGGCGGGCGCGTGGCCGAAGTCGGGACGCGTGCGGAGCTCGAGGCCGCGGGCGGCCTGCTTGCGCGCTTCATGGAGGAGTGGCGGACGGCCTCGTCCTGGCGCGTGTGAGCCGCGGGCGGCGATCTCCGACGGATCGACGGGGCCCCTGCCGGGTCGCCAGCGCGTGATGAACCTCGCGCATTTCTGCATGGAGTGCAACTCTGCACTGAGTGCATGATTGGGGTCGTGACTCGAACCGACCTGCGCGCCGCCCACGCGCGACGCACTCGTGCCGCCATCCGGGCGGCCG
>ERZ772917.1876-NODE-1876-length-11272-cov-4.868860_pt1 | contig 11272 bp, 4 predicted proteins | sample MGYA00511187_ERZ772917 | MGnify/ENA primary metagenome ERZ772917 (study PRJEB29015, sample SAMEA2737925) | human oral metagenome | biome: human oral; feature: human-associated habitat; material: dental | place: China | collected 2012 ... | reverse complement strand
AGTACTCCAGTAGCAAATGAAAATAAATAGGGGGCAACATGGGAAATAATAATCTGTATAAAGTAGAAAATACTTTACGGTCAATAGCGAAAAGATACAAAAATATAAAATATTCATTAGGATTAGCAATATTATTTTTAATGATGGGAGTGGGCGCTTTTTCTGAAGAGATAGCTAATCCACAAGTAAATGTAGCACCAACAAGAGAAGAAATAGCAACATCAAGAGAAAATTTAAAAAATTCGGTGGGAAGTTTGCAATCTAAGATAGATCAAGCAAGATCAGAAAATTCAAAAAGTCTAGCAGGATTAAGATTAGAGTTAATGCAATTAATGGAACAAGGGGATCAAGTAGTAAAATCACCTTGGATGTCATGGCAATTTGGAGCTAACTATATGTACAATAAATGGAATGGTACATATAAAGGAAGAGGAGATAAGGCAGAAAAATATATTTTTAATGGAATATATACAAGAGGAAATTGGAAAGTTAGAAATGCAATGAATGTTGCAGCAAGTAATGGGCCAACAGGAGGTCCAATTACTCCTGGAAATGAAAATACATCTTCATGGAAAAATCTGAATAGTGGTTCTTCAGGAGGAGTAACAATAGAAAAAGATTCTTCAATTAGTTCAGGAACTAATGGTAATAGAAGTTGGGGATTGGTAGATTTGAGAAACCTTCAAGAACCTACTAATGAAGTAGAATTACTTGCTCATATTTCTCCAAAAGAAGTGACAAAAAATAAGGTGGATTTAAATGTGGTAGTGAGTGCACCAACAACTATATCAGCACCAGTTGTAAATCCACAGGTAAATACACCAGTACCTCCACCAACTGTTGAATTACCTGAAAAACCTAATTTGGCTATTCCTGGTGAACCAACATTAACAGTTAATCCAACTATTAATCTATTAACAATTAATAAAGTTGGAGCTATAACTGTAAATCCAGCAGCAGTTAATCCAGTAGATTTTATGTTATCACCAAAAGGTTTAAGTAAAGACCATACTAGAAATTTCCAACCAGGTCCAAATGAGACATATAATCTTAATGGTCACAATATAAATGTTAACACAGCTGATAACTATATTTCAACTTGGAGTAGAGTAAAGGGCTTGGATGGAGTAAGCACAAATGTAGAAGTGACAACTGAAGATACAAGAGCTTTCATGATAGATGAAGGAATTGATTCTAATGATAGTGAAATTAAACCTTTTAAATATACAGGGACTATAACTTTAAAAAAATCAAAAAATGTGGGAATGGATGTACAAGGTTCACATACAGATTATACTGATGGTACGAATCCAGGTATGAATGATATAAGTAAAGTTGCAAATATAAAAGTAACTAATGATGGGAAAATAATAGGAGTTGGAGCTCCAAATGTAAAAAATCAGGTTGCTTTTGGTTTTAATAACTTTGATGACTCTTCTAATAATACAAGAACTGAAATGATAAATGGAGGAAATGGAGAAATTACATTAGGAGCACCAGAAAGTGCAGGTATGCAGCTTAGGCCTGAAGATCCATGGGCAAAATATAATAGTCCAAAAAAAGGATTAAATATGATGACAGGAGAAAATGGAGGTACAGTTACATTAAACGGGTATGGAAGCTTTGGAATGCTAACAGTTAAAAATAGAAATTTAGCTAAATTTGAACTTAATCCTAATTCTAATGAATTAGCTAAAGATAGAGACTATAGTGATCCTACTGCCAATTATAAAGTATTAGTAGCAAAAGGTGGACAAATAGCAAGTAGAGCTCAAGAAAAATATATGAGTAAAATAGAGAATACTGCTTCTGGGAAAATTAATATTCAAAGTGATGATTCAGTTGGAGTTGGTATTTTAAATACCATACAATCTGTTAAAATAAATGGAGAAATAAATATAGGTACAGAAGATCCAAGTTCTTTATCTTATTCAAATAAATCAGGAGGAACATCTGGTAAAGTAGAAGGATCTACTGGTGTATATACACAAGTGGCTACTAGACCAGTAAGAGGTAGGGAATATGCTCATGGTCCACATGGAGAACAATTATTTAATGGAGCAGACCCAGTAGTAAACCAAAGTTACTATGATGATCATGGCTTAGAAAATGTAACATCAACTAGTGCTTTATATACATATATTGATTCAGATGGAAAGAGTAAAACTGTAACTAACTATACAGGCGTAACAATAGGCACAGAAACTGTTGAAGTTGGGGGGACAGTTACATTAGGAGATCATGCAGAAAGTAGCTATGGTCTTAGAAATAATACAAGTGAAGTAGAATTTACAGATACTTCTAAAAATTACAAAACAAGTGGAAGTATCACTTTAACAGGAAATGGAAAGGTCTATGTAAAAGGTAAAAAGAATTTTGGTGCTGTTGCTGAAGGAGATAACTATTATAGAGAAATAAAAAAAGCAGCAGACCAATATCCAGAAAGAGTACCAGATGTAGGAAGAATTGATATTGCTGGACTAATTGAAGTTACAGGACAACAATCAATAGGTTATGTTCTAAAATCAGGACAAGGAACTAACTCAGGTACAATTAAAGTTACAGGGCATTCAGGTAATAACGCTGGAGCTTCTTATGAAGGTAGTCTAGGTTTCTATGGAGTAAAGGGAACGTTTACAAATACAGGAACTATTGAAGCAAGTGGAAAGATAGCTCATGCTGTTGTAGCGAAAACATCAAATATGACTTTTAATCATTATGGAACAATTAAAGTCTCTTCTCCTAATACTGATAAAGGAAATATTGCAGTATATTCAGATGGATTTTCAAAAGTAAATTTCTATAATAATTCTAAGGTTTATGTTGGAGATTATTCAGTGGGTATACACTCTGCTGATAAAGCTAAATTTAATAATACTTTTAAAAATTTAGGAACATTAAATATAAAAATAGGTAAAGAATCAACATTTGCATATTTAGACGGAGATGCAACAACAACTCTAAAGGAATTTTTTGGAAATTCAAAAGTAAATTTAGAAGAAGAAATGGGTCAAAGCTCAAGTGTAGTATATGCTAGTAATGAAGCAAAAGCAAATTTAGATACAGATTATACTATTACTAAGGGAAGTAATGCTTCTACTATTGCATTATTAGCTTCAAATAAAGCAACAGTAAGTGTTGAAAGTGGAAAAACATTAACAACTAACACTAATGTTGCCTTAGCAGCAGTTGATGGAACATCAACAGCAGGTAGTGGTTCAACAGCTCAAAATAATGGAACTATTTTATCTACAAGAACTAATGGTGGTGGAATAGGAATTTATTCCAAAGATAATGGAAGTAAAGGAATAAACGCTGGAACAATAACTATGCAAGGTAAAAATGCAGTAGGAATGTATGGTAAAAATGTAACTACTCTTGAAAACCAAGCAAATAAAGTAATTGAAACACAAAAAGAAGAATCAGTAGGAATGTATGGTGAAGTTGACGGAGCAGGCACAAATAAATTTACTGTTAAAAATGCTGGAACAATAAATATTGGTGAGAAAAAATCAGCTGGAATATATGTAAAAAATGCTTCAACAGGATCAAATCTTGAAGATAATTTAAAAGTAGAAAACAATGGTGAAATTAATCTGAATAGTGGAGAAGAATTAATAGGAATTTATGCTCCTAAATCTACTGTTTCAAAAGTGGGTAAAATATCACTGGCTGATAGTGTAACAAAATCAGTAGCTACATATATTTCTGGTGGAGCCAAAATAGCAGATACTTCTACTGCTGAAATTAATCTAGGAACATCTGGAAAAAATATTGCTTACTATGTAAAAAATAAAGATACTTCCCTAGGAACAGCTACTCATTTAGGTAAAATTACAGGATATGGAGTTGGAGTATATTTAGAAGGAAAAAATTCAACAGATATAGCTAAATTAGATTCTACTTCTCCAGCACTTAATTTTAAACAAGGTGGAGCAACAGGAAATGGAATTATTGGCTTATATTTAAAGGGAAGTACTGATATATCAGGATATAATAAAGATATAACTGTTGGAGATACAGTTTCTGGTAAATATGCAATGGGAATTTATGCAGAAGGACAAGGAACTTCTGCTAATAAATATAAAATTAATACAAATATTACATCAGGTAAAAAGAGTGTAGGAATTTTTGCAGATAAAGATAGTTCTAATAATAAAAGTTATATAGAATATAAAGGAATTATGAATCTTGGTGAAGGAGCAACAGGTTTCTATGTAGATGGAGAAATGCAATTAGATAAGAATACAGCTGGAGCAGCAACTATCAACTTGGCAGGTGGAGTTGTAGCTTATGTTACTGAAAATTCTAAATTCTATGGAGGAAAAGCTGTTGTTAATTTAACAAAATCAGGAATAGGAGTTTATGGTAAAAAAGGTTCTACTGTGAATGTAGGTAACTGGACATTTAACAATAATGGTAATGAAGCAGAAGAAATTAGGTTAGAAGAAGGACAAGCTCCAATAAATCCAACAAGTGGAAATAAAAACTTGAAACCTAAAATGGTATTATCGCATGTAATTAATGGAGAAACATACTTAGAATCTGGAAAAACAGTGACTTCTGTTGATGATGGTACTATTAAAGCAGAACAAAATATAGGGCTTATGGCACAAGGGATAAAAAATAAAATTGTTACAGGAATTACTTGGAAAGAAGCTGACTATGAAATAGAAAACTATGGAACTATTGATTTTTCTGCTGCTAAAAGGTCAACTGCTATTTATTCTGAATCAGCAAGAGCTAAAAATGATGGAACTATCAAGGTTGGAGAAAATTCAACAGGTATCTATGGAGTATATAAAGATGATACAAGAAAATTTGATGGTTCTGGACCAGGAGCTAAAAATAAGTTAGAAATAACTACAACAACAAACTCTAAGATAAATTTAGGAAATAATTCAACAGGTATGTATTTAGTAAATGCTCAAAAACTAGATAATCTTGGAGGAGAAATAAAATCTACTACTGGAGCAACTAAGAATGTTGGTATTTATGCACTAAATGGAGCAACTAGTGATGTTGCCTATAATAAAAATGAAAACTATAATATTTTAACAATGAACAATAAGGCAAATATTACATTAGGTGATGGTTCAGTAGGTATTTTTAGTAGAGGAAAAGGAATTGCACCAGCTGAAAGAAATACTGTAACAAATACAGGAGATATTACAGTAGGAAAGAACCTAACAGATGCACCATCAGTTGGTATATATTCTGAAAATACAAAGTTAGATACAGATTCTAATGTTACTGTTGGAGAAAATGGTATAGCTTTTTATGGAAAACATAGTGAAATTACAGCTAAAGGTACAGCTAACTTCCAAAATAAAGGAGTATTAGCATATTTAGAAAATTCGAAATTTACTTCTTATTTAGGAAATCTAAATGCTACTCAAAATACTATGATGTATTTAAAAAATAGTATAGCAAACCTAGCTGGAAATGGAACAAAAGTTGACATGACAGTTGCTGATAATTTTACGGGTGCATATATTGAAGGAAATTCAACATTAACAGGTGTTAAAACAGTAGAACTAGGTAAAAATTCTAGTGGACTTTTCTTAAAAAATGCTAATTTTACTTCTGATATAGAAAAAATTACAAGTACAAAAGAAGGTGCTAAAGGACTTCTTGCAATAGAATCTAATTTAACTAATAATAGTAAAATTAATTTAAGTGGAGATGGTTCTATTGGAATTTACTCTAATGCAACTGGAAAGACTGTTACTAATAATGGAGAATTAACTATATCTGGAAAGAAAACATTAGGAGTTTTCTTGAAAGGTAGTCAAACTTTTGTAAATACTGCTAATATAAATGTAGCAGATACAACTTCAACAAGAGATGATGAAAAGACAATAGGTATTTATACATCAGAAGGAACATCTAATATTAAACATAATTCTGGAATAATAGAAGTTGGTCATAAATCTATTGGAATTTATTCAACTACTAATTCAGCTGTTGAAATGAATGGTGGAAAAATACATGTAAAAGATCAAGGAATTGGAATTTATAAGAAAGATGGAACATTAGTTGTTAAAGGTGAATTAGATATAGATGCTCACACAACAACAGATAAAAATAGTGAACCTGCTGGAGTATATGCAGAAGATGGTGCTAATATAACTGACAGTGCTTCTAAAATTACTGTTGGAGCTAAGTCTTATGGATTTATCTTAAATAATGAAGATACTGTAAAAGAAAATGTATACAATAGTACAAATACTGGAACTGTAAGTCTAGGTAATGACAGTGTATTCCTATATTCTAGTGGAAAAGCTAAAATAAATAATGGAAGAAATATTTCTTCTAATGCAGATCGTTTAATAGCTTTCTATATTAAAGGAACTAATAAAGGTAAAGGAGATTTCACAAATAATGCTACTATTGATTTTTCAAATACAAAAGGAAGCATTGGAATCTATGCACCAAATGGAAAAGCAACAAATAAAGGAAGAGTATTAGTTGGAAGAACAGATGATATAGATCCAGCAACAGGAAAAGTATATACTGATGTTTCAAAAATTGTTTATGGTATAGGAATGGCTGCTGATAATGGTGGACATATAGTAAATGATGGAACAATTAGAATATATAACAACAAATCTATTGGTATGTATGGTTCAGGAGTTGGAACTGTTGTAGAAAACGGAGTTAATGGTAAAATTCTTTTAGATGGAAGTAGAGCAACTGCAACTGATAAAATCCAAAGTATGACAGGAGTTTATGTTGATGAAGGAGCTACATTCAGAAACTTTGGTACTATAACAACAACAGATTCATATGCTGGAAGAGATGGAAAAATAAATGAAAATGTTTCAGGACTTACTGGTGTTGCAGTAATGAATGGATCAACTCTTATAAATGAAGCTTCTGGAAAAATCTTAATTGATGCTGACAATAGTTCAGGAGTTGTTATCAGAGGAAAAAGAGATGCGAATGGAAACTTGGTAAAAAATGCAGTAATTAAAAACTATGGTGAGATTAAAGTAAGAGGTAAGGGAGCAACTGCAATTAGCTGGAAAGATGTAAGTGCAGAAGATATAGCTAACTTACAAAAAATGATTAACGATAAGATTACTTCTGATCCTAATGGACGTGAAATAGGACAAGCTGCTGGAACTAACAAAGATTTCCAAGGTGTTTCAATCACTGTACAAGATGGAAAACCTGTATTTAGAAGAAATGGTAGAATAATTGATGATGTAGCAGAAGTTGAAAAAATCAATGAATTAATTGGTAGTGCACCAAATCTAGCAATGTCAGATGTTGGTTTCTATGTTGACACATTAGGAAGAACAAGACCTGTTGAATTTGAAGGAGCAAATCCACCTGTAAATAGTCAATTGATTATTGGTACTGAATATTCAGAAAGAACTAATAAGAAAGAATGGTTTGTAAGTGGAAATGTAATTAAACCTTTCTTAGATCAAATCCAAGGAAGAAACTTTAAATTGACAACATTAGCAGGTTCATTAACTTGGATAGCTACACCAGTTTTAGATAACTATGGACAAATAACAGGTGTTGCAATGTCTAAATTATCTTACACATCTTTTGTAAAAAGAGAAGATAATGCATATAACTTTACAGATGGTTTAGAACAAAGATATAATATGAATGCTCTTGATTCAGTAGAAAAGAGAATTTTCAATAAATTAAATGGTATTGGAAAAAATGAAGAAGTATTATTGACACAAGCATTTGATGAAATGATGGGACACCAATATGCAAATGTACAACAAAGAGTACAAGCAACTGGAAAAATACTAGATAAAGAGTTCACTCATTTAAGAGGTTCTTGGACAAATCCTACAAAAGATTCTAATAAGGTAAAAACTTTTGGAATGAAAGGTGAATACAAGACAGATACAGCCGGTATAATAGACTATAAAAATGATGCTTATGGAGTAGCTTATGTCCATGAAAATGAAGATATCAAACTTGGAAAAGGTACTGGTTGGTATACAGGTATAGTTCATAATACTATCAAATTTAAAGATATTGGAAACTCAAAGGAAGAACAATTACAAACTAAACTAGGAATGTTTAAGTCAGTACCATTTGATGATAACAATAGTTTAAATTGGACAATATCAGGAGAAATTTTTGCAGGACATAATAAAATGGAAAGAAAATTCTTAGTTGTTGATGAAATTTTCCATGCAAAATCTAAATACTATACTTATGGAGTTGGAATTAAAAATGAAATAGGAAAAGATTTTAGATTAAGTGAAGGTTTCTCAATAAGACCTTATGGAGCATTAAAAGTTGAATATGGAAGAGTATCTAAGATTAAAGAAAAATCTGGAGAAATGAAGTTAGAAGTTAAAGAAAATGACTACTTATCTATAAGACCTGAAATAGGAACAGAACTAGCATATAAACATTACTTTGGAACTAAATCTTTAACTGCATCAGTTGGACTAGCTTATGAAAATGAGTTAGGAAGAGTTGCAAACGGAAAGAATAAAGCAAGAGTAGCAGGAACAACTGCTGATTGGTTTAATATCCGTGGTGAAAAGGAAGATAGAAAAGGAAATGTAAAAGTTGACTTAAATGTTGGACTTGATAACCAAAGATTTGGAGTAACTGGAAATGTAGGTTATGATACAAAGGGAAGCAATGTTAGAGGTGGAGTAGGACTAAGAGTTATATTCTAATTCTAAAAATTAAAATAAAAGCTGATTGGAGTGAAAACTTCAATCAGTTTTTTCTTTTGTTATAAAATAAAAATGTGTTAGAATATATAATAAATATTCTAAATGAGGGGGAGTTAAAATGTCAAATAATAAAAAAGATTTTTCAATTATCCAAGAATATTCAAAGGCTTTAGAACTTTTGGATAATTATGACCATCAAGTAGTAATAAAACCAGAAGGTTTAAAAAAAGATACTTATCAATTAACTTATGAAGAATGTAGAGAACTGATAGCAAGTATGTCTTTTGGTTCAAGTTCAACAATATTTGGTCGTGAAAAAAGTGAAGGAGCTTTAAAAGGAATTGTAGATTCTATATATCAAAGTGCTTTTGGAGAAGATGCTTATCCAACAGTTGAAGAAAAAGCAGCAAATTTATTATATTTCATAGTAAAGGACCATCCATTTATAGATGGTTGTAAAAGAATAGCTGCTAGTATATTTATATACTTTTTAAATCAAAATAATCTTTTATTTAGAAATGGAGAGAAAATTATTTCTGATAGTAGCTTGGTAGCGATCACACTACTTCTTGCAGAATCTAAACCAGAAGAAAAGGAAATGATGGTTAAGGTTGTTATGAACTTTTTGGGGTGGTAAAAGGTCAGATGGTGTCTGACAAATTCAATTCCACAGACATTGTCTGCAGAATATAGCGATTTACCTAACTTAAAAAAGTCATATATTGAGTGATTAATTAAGTTGGACATATTACAGATTACTTATGATGGAAGATACTTTTTTATAGATTTAATATTTTATAATTATCTTTTAAAATGTTTTATACTGACAATTGGAATTGTACTATGTGCAGATAAAAGTGCTTCAATAGTAAAATATACTTTATCAAAAAATGAAACACAAGTTTTTGCCTCGAAGTATAAAGCATATTTGCCTAGTGAAGAAGAATTATTACCAGAAATAAAAAGGGAATATGATATATTGAAACAAGAAGAAGAATTAGGGAAAGATGAGTGAAGATAAAACTTAGATAGTATCTGAGGAATTTAAGAAGATTATTAAAGAATAATATTAAGGGGAGAAGATGGAAAATTATAAAATATTTTTCGAAAATTTATGTTTAATAAATAAAAAGTATAATTTAATAAACTCAAAAAAAGAGGACTTCAATATATTTTCTATTTTGAGGAATGAATACGACGAAGTAAATTTACATTCTAAGTTCATTGTTGAATTATTAAAAAATAAAAATTATGGTAAAAAATTTATTGAAATATTTTTACAAAAATTGGAAATTCAAGTTTTTAATTATGAAAATGTCTATATATTTTCTGAATACTCTAAAGGAATAAATGGAAGAATAGATATATTATTAGAATTTTCAAAAGGTAAAGAAAAAAAAGCAATAATTATTGAAAATAAGATATATGCAGAAGATCAGATTGGACAATTAAATAGATATTATTATTCAATGATTAATAAAAATTATTCTAATGATGAACTTGAAATAGTTTATTTAACTTTAGATGGAAGTGAACCTGATGAAGAAAGTACAAAAGGTTTATTAAAAGAAGCAAAAGAAAAAATTGTAACAATTTCTTATAAAGAAAATATTATAGGATGGATTGATGATTGTATAAAAGAAGTAGCAGAAGTACCAATAATAAGAGAGACACTCATTCAATATAAAAGTCTTTTGAAAAAAATTACTGGAAAGGAAGACAAAAAAATGATTAAAGAAATAGAAAAATTGGTTTTATCAAATAATGAGTATTTGAAAATGATTTATAAAATAGATTACACATTATTAAGAGAAATAAAAATAGATTTACAGTTTAAATTTTGGGAAAAATTAGAAGAAAAATTAAATGAAATAGCCATAAAAAAGAAAATGAAATTAGAAAATCGTTTGGAATATCCAAATTTACATTATTTAATAGATTTAATTAAAAGTTATCCTAAAAAGAAATTTTTTGGCTTAATGTATTTTATTAAAGAGATAGAAAATAGAGGAAAGTTATATTTGAGAATAGAAGTAGAAGACAGAGTTTATTATGGTTTTAGAATAATTAACAACAATGGAAAAAGTAATTTTAATATGATAGATAATTATTTAGAAAAAGAATTTAAAGAATTAAATTTTAAAAGAACAGATTGGTGGCTAGGTTTTAAATATATTTCTAATTTTGAAAATATAAATGAGTTTATTGATTTTAAATATTTTAATGAGAGTTTAGCTATTCTTTTAAATAATGATGAAAAACTTGAAAAGTTGGTAAAGCATATATCTGAAGATATTGAAAATACTTTGGACTATTTAAAACTATCTTAAGAGAAATAAAAAATAGAGTGCATTGGACAACAGAGCACCTGCTGAAATATTTCCACTAATAGTAGAAAGAATACTAACTATAGGATTTTGCTGAATATAAAAATTTTTCATAATTACCATCTCCTTTGATTTCATATTTTTAAAAACTTCAAGAAATATAAATATAAAGGTGGAAATTATTCCTAGAATTCCTATTTTCTCTGTTATCCCTTGCTCTGCAAGCCAATACACTCTATTTATAAGTATTTAAGTGATTTAATTTTTTATTATAAT
>ERZ772917.1874-NODE-1874-length-11273-cov-2.555001_pt1 | contig 11273 bp, 9 predicted proteins | sample MGYA00511187_ERZ772917 | MGnify/ENA primary metagenome ERZ772917 (study PRJEB29015, sample SAMEA2737925) | human oral metagenome | biome: human oral; feature: human-associated habitat; material: dental | place: China | collected 2012 ... | reverse complement strand
GAGCGGATTAATGGCGGCTTCGTTGCCATAACCAGCTTTAGTTTTACTGATGTTTTCCTGATTGGAAATAAAATAATACATAGCTTGGTAGATTTGATTGGCGGCAACGGCAACGGAGATGAGATTGGCAACTTTGAGGGCGCCGCAGACTAAGCCACCAGCTTCGGCAACGCGGCCAGCGGTGCTTAGGAGATAATTATTAGCTTTAACTTCAGGAGTATCACCACTGACATTACTACTATCAATATCTTCACCAGAAGAATTTACTTTAGTGGTTTTATTACCGTTTTCGTCGGTATGTTCAGTTTCGGTTGTAGTATTAACACTTGTGTTGGTTTTTTCACCAAAGACGCCTTCTTCGGTGGTGTGGTAATTTTTAGTGTCAGTTTCGTGATTACCAGTGGAGCGATAGGCTGAATAAAGATTTCGAGTGATACCGATTTTGGCAAGATTCATGATAGCGGGTTTATCAAAGAAATTTGAGGAACGGGCGCGCTTAGCTTTAGTGAAAGCTTCTTGGAAGGGGACGTTTTTAGTGTAGAAATTACGGAAGTTCTCAGGTGTGATGGTGGCGCCATCATAAAGAAAATTATAGCTGTCGCTTTTGTCAGCAACTTCAATACCATTGGTTTTGAGGCGATTTTCAAAATATTTTGGAAAAGTACCCTGTTTTTTTGCGAGAAGTTCTTCAGTAATGCGGATGGTGTTTTCAGAATATGAGCCAAACATAGTATCGGTGGCACGAGTGATTAGAGTCTCGATCTGATGACCAAGTGTACTGACGGATACAAAAAGAAAAATAACAACAGCTAGAAAAGCACCAACTGCAAGAATGAGAGGTGAGTATTTTTTGAGTTTTTTGGCAGTACGTAAACGAGAATTGAGGGATTTTTTGGATGTTTTTTTGATCGTCTTGGTACTACCTGTGTAAAAAGGTTTTTGTTCCAGGTCTTTTACGTCGGCTTCATGGCTATTTTGATTATAGCTGCTCTCAAGGGAGGATTCTTCGGATTGACGTAAGGAGTCTTTAGCTACTTGGGAGCGAAAAACTTCAGATTCGGAATCATGATTTGGCTGCAAAAAGCTAGGAGTAATAGAGTCCTTACCGTAATAGACCTTTGGCATATTTATATTATATAAGAAATTAGATTTTTTGGCGAACATTAGCGTTATGAAAGAGCGCCAGAAAAATCAGATAAAATTAGCGATTATAGCGAACTGGACTGGTGGTGATGAGACCGGTTTCGGTTTCGGAAGCAACGATTTGGATATGGACGTGAGATTGACCAGCAAAGAAAAGACCTTGGCCTACGGGGAGGCTGGAAAGAAGCTGACGTTCAGCTGAGGTGAGCTTGAAAACGTCTGATAAGACATCAACGGCAGCGGAAGATTGTTTTAAGAGTAATTGCATAGAGGAGTTCATGACGATGGCGCGGCCCATTTTGCTGGACATAAAGTCTTCGACATCCTGAGTAATAGTAGTGAGACCAAGATAATATTTACGGGCACGTTTAGCAAGTGAGAAGAGGAAGTTGGCGGAGTCATCATATTTCATTAATTGCCAGGCCTCATCAACAATAAGGAGACGACGTTTTTGTTTGGCACGTACAATATTCCAAATGTGATTTAGGACAATATACATGGCAACTGGACGAAGTTCATCTTCAAGATCACGAATATTGAAGACAACCATTTGGTTGTTAATATCGATATTGGATTGCTGGGAGAAAATACCAGCGAAGGTACCAGTGGAATATTTGCGAAGGCGTTGGGCAAGTTGTGGACCAGAGCCGCCCATATGAAGTAGAGTATCGTAGAGGTTAACGATGGTAGGAGGGGTGGATTGATGGGTTAAAGGATCTGAAGTAATACCAGCGCGAGCATAGGTATCGATAAGGGCCTGATCAAGGTCGGCTTCTTCGCTTGGAGTGAGGGCGGCAACAGTTTGACCACCAGGACCGGACTGTGTACCACCAAGCATTAGTCGGAAGAGGCCATGTAGGGTGACAAGGTTGGCGCGAAGAGCGTCAGAGGCATCTTCGGAGTCAATAACTTTTGGAAGATCGAAGGGGTTAATACGCACATCAGAATTAAGTGAGAGGCGGACATAGGAACCACCGACGGCGTCACAGAGTTTTTGATATTCGTTTTCAGGGTCAATAATAACAATTTCACTACCCATCATCATGGAACGAACAGCCTCGAGCTTAACGGCAAAGGATTTACCAGCACCGGATTTAGCGAAGACAACAAGGTTGGCGTTTTCAAGTGTGAAGCGGTCGAAAATAACAAGACCGTTGTTGTGAAGATTGACACCGTAAAGAACACCCTTTTCTTGAGTAAGGTCGGCGGAAGTGAATGGGAAGGAAGTGGAGATGGCACTAGTATTCATGTTGCGACGGATCATGAGTTGGTCGGTGGCCATTGGCATGGTGGAATTCATTCCCTGCTCTTGTTGAGAAGTGGCAACTTTGGAAAAGATCATGGAAGAGCCAAAGTAATTTTCAATTTTATGTTGGACAAAATTTAATTCATCAAGTGAATCAGCCCAAAGAGTAACATAGAGTCCAAAGCGGAAAAATTTTTCACGACCAAGTTGAAGATCATCACGAAGCTCTTCTGCATCCTGGATGGCGTGTTCGGTTTCAGGGTTACGAATTCGACCTTTTTCAGCATTAAGAGAGATATCAGCTTCAAGCTGAGTAACTTTCTTACGGAGGTTTTTCATAATTACACCTGTGTCGACTGGGTAAATATAAATTGAGATATCGAGGACCTCATCCATATTAATGAGAGGGCTAAGCCAACCAGTACTGATAGTACGAGGGTAGCCATAAATATAGAGGGTGCGCCCGTATTTGGTGCCGAGGCGAAAATGATCAGATTGAATTTCAATTGAGGATGGTGAAATGAGGTCACGCAGGGTAGTAATACCCTGTTCAAATGCGCGCTGTACTTCAGCATCTTCCATTGATTGAGCTTGGGCTGCCAATTCAGCAGCGGTGGGTTTTCTTTTTGCCATATATATCCTTACTTTCGCTTATTTTTGTGGTGCCTCACCTTTTTTAGTGTAAATGGTGCCCATTTTATTAAAATCAATAAATGGTTCACGGACGGCAGTATCGGGGTTATTGAAGTTATAGAAGAGCTCGGCAAGCTCTTTAGTGTTTAGACGAACAGAATGAATGCCAATGTTAAAGAGACCGCCGATAACAGCCTGTACACGATTATTAATTTCTGTAACGGCTTTATCATAGGTGTTGCGATCGATACGAGTAATTTCGCCCTCGCGGGTACCGAAGAAGAGACTAAAAATGTTTTTGCTTTGAGTGCTGGCTTTTTCAAGATCAGCAGAAGAATAATATGGGACAACGACAAAGAAAGATTTGTCCATAATATTAGCTTCTTGAGAAACTTGGTCAATGAAGTTAATATAGTCATCCATTAATACGCCAAGGAGCATATTGTCGTTATTACGTCTGATATTGGCGAGACGTTCGAGATATGGTGCGATATCGATGCGTTGTGAACGGATGAGAATTTGAATTGAGAACTCTAGTGAATTAAGAACACCTTTATAGCCATATTCGACACCATCACGTTCTGGTTCCGACATGAGGTCATAGTTAATGGACTTACAGGCAATAACGGCACGAAATGAACCGTCCTTCATAATAATAAGTCCATCACGGAGTTCAGAAATAAGAAGTGAGGATTGGGTGGAGGAAGGATTATCTTGGTGGACGATTTGATTGTTTTGTAATTCAGGAGCGACTGGGATTGCTTGGTATGGCTGAGAATTTTGGGGCTGCATAGTTGGCTGAGATTGCTGTGGAGCAAGATTAGGTACTGGGGGGGTAGCTTGTGTGGGTTGATTTGGGATTGGTTGAGCTTGACTTTGGGGTTGTTGTGGATTCATAGTGGTCCTTATTTAAAATATAAAATTAATTCGAGGGCGGTGTAAAAATACCAGCGAAAGTATCAGAACTCGCGGAGGAATTTTGAGTTGGTGTAGTGTTCGAGAGGCGGTTGGCCTGCTTACTGATGGTATCGATGGTAAAATCTTGATTATTGGCAAGATTCTGGAATCCTTGATTAACTTCTGGGTTAAGATTTTGATTAATAAAGCCATTAATGTATTGTGGTGGAGTGGCTTGGGTTGGTCTAGGTGGATAAGGGGGATTCGAGTAATTCTGTTGAGGAGCGAAAGGAATATTTGGATAGGTTTGGGGTTGTGGAGGAGTGGGTGGCTGGTTGAAGAATTGTTGGTTATATTGTGGATTTGGAGTAAAGTTTTGGGGATAGGCTTGTGGGGGTGGAGTAAAATTTTGGGGATAGGCTGTGGGTTGATAAGAGGTAGTATTTCCCTGCTGAAGATTTTGAATGGCAGCCTGGAATGGGTTTGATGAATCAACTTGTGATTGACTCATTTGTGGAGAAGGAGGAGGTAGTAATTGATCGGCGTTGGAAATGGCAGCCTTCATATTGGAGACGATATTAGCATGACGTTTTTCTTGTTCTCTGGCAATCATTTGATTGATTGTTTGATTACTATTTTGATCTAGGATATCTAGTACGTCATTGGTTTCGGCAATAAAATCTTCATTGAAGTTGCTGTTATTACGAATGGAATAGCCCTCAGAGTCGACAAGATTGGAGAGGAAGGAGAGACGGGTGGAAGCTTCTTCTTCGGTGATATTACGAGCGCGTGGCTTTTCAATAATTTTAGGAGCAGTAATTTTGATGGTAGATTCTCTTTGTCCTGGAGTCCAAAGGCGTTTATTGGATTTTAGGTAAAAGCTAGCAATAGAGGCGAGATAGACTTCCATTGGCTGGTCTTTTTTAAAAGGTAGAGCAAGAATGAGAAAGAAACCAGTGATCGGGACTGGAATGATGGCGAGAAGTGGAAAGATTTGGAAAAGACCAAAAATGATAGCAATGCCTGCTGCAGAAATGAGAAGATAGATAAACTGTCGAAAAGTAAAGGGGCCAAGGAGTTTATCTTCCGCCTCAACGTCTTGAGGGACCTTGTATGTTGCCATATAGAACTATTTTAACATAATCGGGGTGGATATTTGGGGATTTATTGTTTATTATCTTGATTATTTGTTGCTTTATTTTGAGGATTTTGCTTTGCCTCACGACGATCAAGTTCAGATTTCTGAATTTGCTTTTTTCGACTCTCTTCAACTGCGTCTTTAAGTATATCTTTAAGACCAGTCTTCATGCCATCAAATAGATTACTATTTGGACGACCAAGGGTTTCAAGGACTGTATTTTTGCTAAAGATTTTGATAATTTCATTATTGGCGGCTTGTTCTGCAAGGTTGAACGCATCCTTTTTTGCTGCCTGACGCTCTTCGTCGGTATCGTAATCATCTGGATTATAGTTAAAATGTTCTGCGATAAGACGATGTCTAATAGCTTCAAGCATATCAGACTTCATTGCTGCTGCATCTTTTGCGGTAAGAGATTTAAGGTAAGACCTAATTTGGTCGGCCGCTGTTTTACTTTTAGCGATGTTGCCGATATTATCTTCAATTGTTTCGCCGTTTTTCCAATCTTTTTTACTTAAACCAGCAAGCATACCAGCGACATTGATAAGTTGCTCACTACCAGATGGAAAGGTTGGAATGGCGGAAATGAGAGCTGGTCGAATAGCATTAAAGATTGCATCATGTTGTTGATTGATGCGCTCATCGTTGTATTGCGCAATTTTTGTATCATAGTATTTGATTGTATCCATAATAGAACTCGTAGCAGTACGGTCGATTTTATCAAATTTAGTACCTTCAAGGCCACTAGCCATATTGATTCTTGTTTGATAATTCTCTTCTCGCTGTCTATCTTCTTCAGATAATAAATCTGCAAATCTTTGCTCAATACGTCCCGTGTAATATTGTTCCATAGTAACGGTTTGAGTTTTACGATTCCCTGAAGTATATTGCCAGGTTTCCATATTAATATATTTTCCAAGACGCCCAAGAGCTGGGTCAGCATCTTTCATGGCCATTAAATTTAAGGCGAGCATATTGGCGTCTGAAGTAGTGAGTTGAAGGTTGCCTTCATCCATATAATCACGAAGATTCTGCATAATCTTATCGTAGTCACCACGTCGTGCAAGTACATTATTACCAGCAATGATGCCATCCATGCTTTTATTTTTATACATTAATTGATAAGCATTAATAACGTCCTTAGTAACCATAGTATCCATATAGTTAGAAAGTTTATTGATGTTAGATTTACGTTCAGATTCATATACATCAACTGCATCAGCGGTGACTAATTGAAGGGCAATATGTCTGTCGGTAAGCTGTTGTTCAGTAAGTTGGCCGTTGTTGAGAGCCCAAGTATCGGTTCCAGCACCGGCAACAACATACTTTTCATATAATTCAGAATCAACTGGAGTACCATTACTATTAATCTTGGATGCTTCACGAACTTTTGCTGCGTAGAATTTATTAGCGTTGTAATCATTACGCTTCTTTGACGATTCGGCAGTTTTAAGATCAAGGTAGTTTTCGGCTTGATTTTTGGCTAATTGTTCTAGATATGAATTTTGGTTTGGGCTATATGCGTTGAGATAATCACCCATATTGCCAAGAGCATCTTCGGTCTTGATGTGTTGGGCATCGGCAGCAAGTTTAGCAACGCGATTTTCGTAGGTATACTTCATGGTTTTATTATGTGGATCTACAAGATCAGTTTTGCGCTCAAAACCATCTTCTTTACCACGAAGCTTCTTATCGTAAACGGCACGACCAAATTTATCACGATATAGGATACGGGCGCCTCGGCGATGAGCATCAAGATCTTCATCACGATAGCGTCTTAGCGTGTCATCACGGGTTTTAAGTTCATCTTCAAAACGATGTTGCATAAGAGCAGAGTTAGCTGCCATTGCTCCACCCCAGTACCATGGGAGAAGATTCATGGAGCGTTGGCGTTTCATGGCATTTTCAATGGCTTTCTGGCGATTTAGTGCTTGCATTGGAGCGAAAGATTTGGCGGCACCAACAGAGGCTTTATTACCAAGGGCATTGAGTTTACTACTGACTCCTCCAAGAGCAGTACCGGAGAGTTGCATGAGATTGACAGCAAGAAAGAGTGGAAGAACTTGAATGGCAACACCTATAATGATACCGAATGGAGTAGTGGCAGATGTAATGAAGATCATACTGGCGAGCTTAGTGACGCCAAAGAGCATACTGAACATTGGATAGAAGAAGAGCATTTGGGCAAAATAATTTTTCCATTTCTGAAAATGTTTTTCTGTATTAGGAAGAATATAGAGGACGAAGGCGACTGGAGAGACTGCAACAAGAAAAACAACTAGGGCTTGACGTAGACCTAGAACAAGGAGACCGATGACGACTGAGATGATGCCACCGATAATGACAGGAATAATAGCGAGGAGGAGTCCGAGAGGACCACCTGGGAAGGCGAGTAAAATGGTTGCACCGATACCACCAGCAGCGATGGTAGTGAAGAGGGCGTAAAAACCAGTATTTTTTGAGGGGTCAATTGTGCCAGTGGAAATAGCGTTATCAGCAATGCCAGCCAGAAGATCCTTTAGTCCATTACCGATGATATTACTAATATCAACAGCAATAGCACAGAAGAGGAAGCTGAAGTTGACAATAATAGCGGTAATAATGAGGCGTGGAAGAGATTTTTTGATGCCGTAATTATTAATACCTAGACCAGTGATTTGTGAATAGATAATAACTAAGAGAAAAATAATGAAACAAATGTTGGCGAGGTTGCGCATGTAGGCCCAGACTTGATAGACGGGAGAGTTGCGACCCATTTCTAGAGGCTTAACGCTGAGAAGGTTTTCAATAACACCATAAAGAGCATCGATACCTTTGGCGAGAAGGCCAGTGGTTGGACAAATAATCCAGCCGACGGCGCCAATTTGGGAGGTACAGGTGACAGGTTCCTGATTGTCGGTAGAGGTGGCATCTGTGCTGGTAGAACTATCCGTAGTATTAGTGCTTGGGGTTGTAGCGCCTGAATTAGAATTGGTGGCGTTAGGATCTGGAGTATTAGTTTCCTGATCACCAGAGGTGTTATCAGGGGTGGTTTGGTCTGGATTTGTGGAAGGAGCAGCATTTGAAGGAATAGGATCAGCGAAGACAGGATGTGAAGTTGAAATAGTAGAAAAGAAGCTTGCAAAAAGCAAGCTCAAAATGAGTAATAGATTAGCGAATTTTGTATGGACCTTCTTCATATAAAGTAAAACTTTAATTTACTAGCATATTATACCACACATAAGCACAATAGTCAATAGTGGAAAATAGATAGCTAAAACAATTATATATTTATAGGCAGAACAAGGCAATAATGTTATAATTAAAGTATGAGAAGGCATATCCAAGGTTTAGCAATGCTAGTTATGGCATTTTTTTCGATATTTAGCTTAACGTTTTTATGGTCCGAGGTGACAAGTGTGCCGGTTGAAGCAGCTGTGATTGAGGAGAGTGTGGACGCAAGTTGTGCTAATTCAGTGCTGGGTCTTAGGCCATGGTATCGTGGAATTGTGACGAGGGATAGCTCAGGTTCTTGTACGATTGGTAAAATTGCGCTTGACGATGATGGAAATACGAAACTAGCGGGATTTGTTTGGGTAGTTATTTTAAATCTTATGTATGATGCTTCCCTGGTGTCGAGTTTGGTGGCGACTGGATTTATTATTTGGGGTGGTTATAAATACATTACGTCTGAAGGCGACCCATCAAAGGTGATGACTGGTAAAAAGATTATTACTGCAGCGGTGATCGGCTTGGTTTTGACGATTTCAGCTTCGGTGATTTCTGACACCATAGTAAATGTAATTAGTGGAGTGGCAAAGTAATGAATCTAGGTAACTTATTAAGTGGTTTTATTAAAAAGGCAGGATCGGTATTTGCTACGAGTGATTTTGATATTAAAAATGTGGATTCGCTTGATAAGGCATTAAATAATATTCCAAATCGTGGCAATGCAGATAATTATGATATTATGGTGGTCTTTAACTGGATTTATTCGATGGCGGCGATTGTGGCAGTGGGTTATATCGTTTATGGAGCGATTTTATTTGGAGTTTCTGAAGGTGACCCAAGTAGGGTGAAGAAGGCTAAGGATTCCGTGACTTATGCAATTATTGGATTAGTGATCGTGGGGCTGGCATGGGCGATTACGTCATTTGTAACTAAATCGATAAGTTAGGAGATGTAGATGAAGATTAGCCAAAAAATTTTATTAGGACTTGTGGGAATACTAAGCTTGAGTTTATTTAATGTAGTGAGCTTTTCTCAGTACGGTCACGCAGAGGAGGTAAAAAATAAGGTGTGCGAGGAGCTAGCTAACGCTGATGATGTTGATGAATCAGTATTACAGGCAGCTGGCTGCTCAGGGCCAACTGGAAAACATAAGAATATATCCGAACTTGTTAATACAATTATAAATGTTGCCATGTCGCTTGCGGGAATTGTGGCAATGGGAGCTTTAGTTCTGGCTGGGCAAAGATATATTGCAGCGGGCGGTGATGCAGCTAAAATTGCGAGTGCAAAACGAACCATCGTCTATGCGGTCGTGTCACTCGTGATTTCATTCTTGGCTTTTGCAATTGTGAAGTTTATAATTACTTCTTTGAATATTTAGATTTCTGTGTATTAATGGGGGTGGGAGGAGGTGCATACTCTTGCTTCTAAGGATGCTTATGATATAATAAAAAAAAGTAATATTAAAGGAAGAAATATGAAAATTACTAACAAAGTCAAAACATTAGCCGCTGGCGGTCTTGGTGTAGTAGCGATGGGTCTTCAGGCTGCTCCTACTTTTGCTGCAGGCAAGGTTCGCTGTCCAGATGGTACTGAGAAAGCAGACCTTTCAGCATGTCCTGATCTTAGAAATACCCTTAACTCCAATGATTTGATGACTACCCTTAATACTATCATTAACGTTGTGATTGGTATTATTGGTTTTGTAGCCGTGATGGTAATCATCCTTGGCGGTGTACAATACACAACCTCAGCCGGTGATTCTGGTAAGGTTAAGAAAGCAAAAGACACAATCATGTACGGTATTATTGGTCTTATTGTTGCTTTGATGGCTTATTCAATTGTTAACTTTATTCTCTCAAACGTCTTTAAGTCTTAAGTAGAGACAATTGAAGACTCTTAATAGAAATATAACGTTTTGAGGAAAGTAGCGAAAATGGCAAAAGGTTTAAGAAAAGGTTTTGGCTTAGTTGTATTAACTTTTGTATTGGCTTTTGGTTTAATCAATAATGTAAGCGCAACTAATAATGCAAACACAGGTAATAATGCAAACGCTGGTAGTAATGCAAACGCTGGTAGTAATGCAAAAAAAGTTATGTGTCCTAAGGGGTCTTTACGTGAAAACGCAGAGGTTGACTCCATATCTGAATGTAATCTTGCAGCAGATCATGCCGGCTCAACGAACTTAATGGAGACATTGAATACTATTATTAGCGTAGTGGTTGGTGTCTTAGGTCTTTTGGCTGTTGCAATGATAGTCTACGGTGGCTTTATGTACACTACATCTGCTGGTGATGCATCAAAAATTAAGAAAGCCAAAGATACAATTATGTATGGCGTAATAGGTTTAGTAGTTGCCCTATTAGCTTTTGCGATTGTAAACTTCGTAGTAAGTAGTATCTTTAAATCAACATCATGAATAAAAAATAGACCTTCGGGTCTATTTTTTTTGTGGTTTAAAAGAAGTGGTTTTTGACTTGATCATTTATTGATTCTTTATTTTGATAATTATGTATCTCATTAAAATGATTATGATTGTAATTTCCTGCAAACTGGCGTACAACTAGGATAGTTTGAAATAGAAAAAGTGGAGGAGTATCTTGGGTATAAAAAAGTACTGCCGAAGCAGTACTTTCTATACAACGTTTCCAAGATTATTGAATGGTAATCTTGGTAGGGGTTTCGGTTTTTTCCTTCTCAAAGGAAATAGTAAGGACGCCGTCTTTTAGTTCGGCCTTAACACTTCCCTCATCTTCACGGACGGAAACTGGGAGTGCGATTGTGCGAGAAAACTCGCCCCAGTAACATTCTTGAATGTGCCAACGAGTGGTTTGCTCGTCTTCGCCGCCGCTAAGGATTCCTGAGATGGTTAAGATGTTGTCAGAGATGGTCACATCGAGGTCATTTTTGGAAATGCCTGCAGTGCGAGCCTTAACAACTAATTTATCAGCAGTTTCGTATACATCAACTGCTAATTGACCTGGAAAATCTTCCGGTTCGTCCCAC
>ERZ772917.1873-NODE-1873-length-11273-cov-16.922981_pt1 | contig 11273 bp, 9 predicted proteins | sample MGYA00511187_ERZ772917 | MGnify/ENA primary metagenome ERZ772917 (study PRJEB29015, sample SAMEA2737925) | human oral metagenome | biome: human oral; feature: human-associated habitat; material: dental | place: China | collected 2012 ... | reverse complement strand
CGGTGAGCTCGGAGGCGGCCCGCTCGAGGACGGGCAGAGGCAGCTGGGCGGGGCCCGCGGAGAAATTATGCACGCGCATGGGGGCAGAGTAGCCGGGATGCGGCAGTGGGCGCACGAGCGCCCCGCATGGAAAGGGCGGAGGCTCGGGGCGTCGACGAGACCGGCCCGGGCCCGGGAGCGTCCGGTGCGGGGAGGGTGGAGGCACCCGCGCGGGACGCGGCTCCGCCGGTATGCCCGGAGTCGTAGTCCATTCGCGTCGCAGGGTGCCGTTACAGTAGAGGGGTCAGAGGGCAGCAGGAAGGAGACCTCCGTCATGTCGGCACCCGCAGCGTCAACGGCCAACATCGTTCGCGTCTTCACGCAAGAGGAGCTCGAAGCCCGCAAGGCAGCGGTGGTCGAGGAGCTCGAGCGTCGCTTCGGCAGCCTCGACCGCGCCCTGGAGCGCGAAGAGGACTGGGACTACGACGACGACGAGGCCCGGCTCTTCTCCGAGTACCACGCCATCAACTTCCTCCTGTCCGACTGATGGAGGACTTCTCGGCGCAGGAGCGTCAGACCCACGATTTCGCCACCCAGACCACGACGACTGTCCGCACCGTGTGTCCTGACGCACCCGGCTACGTCGCCAAAGCCATCATCCACAAAGGTATATGGAAGGCGACCATCGCCTCTCCTGGCGATCAGCCAGTGACTATGACCGTCGATCACCGGAAGCTTCTGAGACTCAAAGTATCCTATGAATGCACGGCTTCGGCGCATCACTCCTTCATGCTTGTTGAGAGGTCGGCCTTCAATCTGTTACCCGCACATGGCAGTGAGCCTCTGGTACGATTGGAGTATCTCCGCCATCCTCGCTCCGAAGTGCCGTGTTGCCATCTTCAGGTCCACGCCCACCGCGACGACTGGACCTTCGCAATGACCCGCAACGGCGTCGGAAGCAACAGATCATCGGTCGCCAAACGGGCCAGCACGGAGCGCGCCCCCCAGTTGTCTGATATTCATTTTCCGGTGGGCGGTCCACGCTTGAGACCAATCTTGGAGGACTTCTTGGAGATGCTCATCCACGATATCGGTGTTGACCACGGCGACGACGCCCTTGAGATCCTCGCTCAACAACGTGCGGCCTGGCGAACCGATCAGTCCCGCGCGATCATCGCCTCGCTGCCCGACATCGCAGCCGAGGTCCTGCGCGATGCGGGCTATTCGGTGACTCCGCCGGACGATTGCGGCAACCTCACTAACCAGCGTGGATGGCTCACACGCTATTGATGACCAAACGCATTGCACACCCACTACCGCAACCTGAATCTTACCAGCATCGTCGAACTCAACGAGTCCACTTATAGTCACACTTATTGCCCGCTCAATTTATTCAATTGTTTAGCGATTTCTTTGAGTTGTTCAGCGACTCGATGCAGCGAGCCAACGGGCTCATCAATAATCTCACGCCAGTCAGCAGGCCTGATGTAGAACGTTTCGGAATCCAATGGCCCCAATGGCCCGCAACCCTTCACGGTGACACAGTACGTGGTTGTCGAGTCAAATGATTGAGAATCTCCGATACGGGCAGTCACTGAACCAATTGGCCAGCACAGCCGCCTACCGGGAGTCAAAGATAAAATTCCATCCCTCAACCTACATTGAGCCACCTCAGATTTATCTAAACCAGCAGTAGCCGGGGGAATTTTTGGATCAAAAACTACTTTCACATTTGTCGCCACGGTCGGCCCCTCGTTCGCCAATACAATCTGGAGTAAATTTCCTTGAGCAAAAGTAGGCTGTATATCTACCCACAGATAAGGTTGCAACGCCTCCTTCTGCACCTTCGTCTGGATATTGTTCTGCTTGCGCGCCTCAGTCGCCGCACGGTGCGCTGGCCAGATCGCAACAGAGGCTGAGACAGCTGCTACAGCAGAAGCTACCGCCGATATCGCGGACAGGATGTCACTCATGTTTCGACCATCAACTTAGGGAGGGAACCTACGATCTGCTGGGCTTGGATAGAGATGTTGGTGGCGCAGGTGATGAGATCGAGGAGGCAGGAGGGTCTGGTGAGGACGGTGGAGACGTTACCAGTACCCTCGACCACCCAGTCGTTGAAGTCATTAACAATACCGGAAACCTCATCCGCCATCACCCAATATCGACTAATGAGCCATCCTGATGCGGAACAGGAGTCCAGGCAGTTTCGTGCTGACTTCGGTACACTGGAGACGACGACATGCTCGTTGTAGAACGAGTCACGTCTTATCCCCGATACGTACTTCTCGCCAACCTTGACTGCTCCCAGCTTAATGACCGCCACCGACTCGACAGTGCCAATGTCCCGCACACCCGCACACCTCTTCCCGCACTTGACAATACAGGCCTTCACGATTTGTGGAACCAGGTCATAGGAAGTCATCGTCGAGTCAATCGTACGAGCCTTCTCCGGAACCTCGCGAACAACCTGCTTCTCGAACTCCTCGGGATGTTTAGTTATCGACATGAACTCACCTCATTCCATCGTGTGAATCAATTTTCCTTAGTCCAGAAAACCTCTCTCATTCCGGTTCTCCCCCGCGCACGCGGGGCCGACGGGACGGGACTCGGTGACGTCTACCGGCACGTGCCTCTACCCCCGCGCACGCGGGGCCGACTGCCATGGGCAGCTGCCCACGGTCCTGCGGGTCCCTCTACCCCCGCGCACGCGGGGCCGACGCTTGAGTACCGTTGAAATACTACGGCATCCGTTATCGCGCGCTCCGCCTCCCGTTCACAGCCAGCCCGCTGGCCCCCTCCGGCACGAGCCACACGCCATCCAGGATGACCGGGCCGGCGACTGCCCGATCGAAGACAACGGTGAGATGAGCGGCGTCACTCGGCTCGCAGGTATCGGGACCGACCGACGCCCGCGCCCGGGCATGACACCCCGCCCGGACCAACCGCACGCCCAGGTCCTCCGCCAGCGCCCGGAGCCGGGCGCCCACCGCCTCCGTCCCCGTCCTCATCTCGACGGGCACAACCGACGTCCACGCCTCGGACGGCGCCATTGCCGCGCGCACCACCCTGGGCAGCGACGCCAACGTCCTCAGTTCCGCCCGTCGAACCGTCACCACGCCGCCGCGCACGGCGAAAGCAACCTCATCCGGTACCGAGTCCGCCCGCACCGCAATCCCTCGAAGCACCGGCAGTCCACGTCTTCCGACATTTCCGAATAGCGGCAGCACCCACGTCAGCGTCGGCACCTGCCCCTTCAGCTGATCGACAATGGTCGCCGCGTCGGAGGCGTACACGACAACACCTCCCGATCGTCCTCCGGGAAAACGGTACAGAACCGCATCGGCCAGCACCTCCGACGGCCTCGACGCCACCGGTTGATCATTATCGCCGTCGAATCGGTACCTCGCGGTGGGGCGCACGTCGAGGGTCGGATGGGTACCGGTCACGCGACTGCGCCGGCGCTGCTCCTCGCGCTCATCGAGGGCGCGCAGCAGATCCGGCGTCGCCACCCTCAGCACACGGGTTCCGTTCTCATCGGGAATCCACCGGTCGTGGTCCTCCGGCGGATTCTGAGCGCCCGTCACCACATCGAGGATAACCGGCGACGTCGGCCTCCCCAGGTAGGCCACATTCCGGGCGACCCGCCGCAGTACTTCCGTATCCGCGTCCCGTGCGCCTCTGAAGAACCAGCGCACAAGGTCATGGGGGCCCGCCCCGATGACGACGCCGCGCTCAGGGGATTTGAACCCCTTATCCGCAAAGCGCTTTTTGTCATCAACAATGCCGATCGGGTTCCCCCGCTCCTCCTTGATCTCGTTGTTGGTGGGCACCCAGCGCCCGTAGCCGACTCCGCGCTCGCCGACGCGGGGCGCCGAGATATCGGGGGGATCCAATGCGAAGAGCCCCTCGACGGCCTTCACCCCGGTTCCGCTCTCATACGCGGCCGACAGGAGGGCGGCGGCCAGTCTGGCCGGGGCGGGGGGCCACTCCGGTTCCCCGTCCCGGCCGTGGGCGTTGAATTGCCCTGCGGGGAATCGAGCCGTCACCGTGAAGGAGGTCATGACTCGGTGCTGCCGTCCACGACCTGGATGATCTTGCCCAGCGGGGACTCGGGTGCGATCCGGACGACGCGGGGCCCCTCCCACCCGACCTCGGCGCCGAGGTCGCGCACCAGCGCCGCCATGTCGTCGACGTCGGGCAGTTCCAGCGGCTCCGGCTCGGCGCCCTGGCGCTCCACCCGGATCTGCAGCCCCGGTTCCCGCAGGCGCAGCTCGGTCCCGGCCCGCAGCGACAGGTTCTGGTGGTGCAGCAGGTAGAGCAGGAGGGTGAGCGCCGCAATGAGCGGACGAGCCGATTCGGGACGGGAGAAATTGAATGTCCTCAGACCCGTGAAGGAGAAGAAGGCGCTGCTCTCAATGGTTTTGTACGTCAGGTCCGACGGCGTGGGCCTGTCGGCCTTCTTCACGAGGTCGGTGGGCGGGATGGAGCCGAGCCCCACGGTCGAGAGCTTATCATTGCCGATCTTCGTGTCGTCCTTGACGGCGGCGAAGATGGAATCGACCTTGGCGGCCATGCGCCGCCGCTCCCGGACCTCCGTCGCAATGAATTCGGCGGTGAACAGGCGCGCCGAGCGGGAGTCCGCGGGGTTCATGACGTAGTAGCCGAGGTACTCGTCCCTCCCCCGCTCCAGCGCGGACTTGTTCTTCTTGCTCGACGTCTTCTTCCCGTTGGCCTCATCGGCCGCCTTCTGGGAGCGCTTGGTGTGCGAGTGCCACCATCCGAAGGGGATCGCCGTCGGGAATCCGGTCACGAGGGCATCGGGATGTTTGCGCGTGGCCCGCTGGATCTCGTCGAAGGCGACACCGGCCTCGCGCAGCTCGTTCCGCGCCAGGCGCCAGGTCGCATCGGCCTGCCGGTGGGAGAGTTCGACCGAGGTGGTCAGCACCCGATCCCCCTCGCCCACGAGGGTGACGAGCGGGAAGTTCAGGTAGTCGGCGAGGGCGCCGTCGTGGAAGCGCCCGGCCAGGAGGGCCTCGCAGCGCGAGGCCACCGAACCCCAGGAATCGATGGTGGCGGCCAGCTTCCCGTCCGCCGTTTCGAAGATTCCCACGACCTGCCCCTCCTGCCGGATGGTCCCGGCGGGCGGGGTGACGGTGGGCCCGGTGAGCGACTCGTAGGCGCCGGTGAGGGACAGACCCGCGACTCCGGGATCGGAGATGAGGGCGGCGAGCAGGTGTCGGAAGTCGGATTCAATGGTCATAGTGTCTCCTTCAACGGGATTTTGAATTAAGGTCGGGCGGGCGGTCACAGAATAATCGGCATGCCGTATCCGAAGGCCTTCCCCCGCCCGATTCCCCGGGTGTAGGCCTCGCAGTCCTCGGCGATTGCGCCGACGGTGGCGGTCAGGTCCCGCAGCCAGAAGGCCCTCCCCCTGGGCGGTCCCACCCTCCAGCGCTCGGACACGACGAGGTCGTCGGCCCCGATGCCGCGGCGGGCCAGCAGGTCCCGGGCCCAGGCGTCCGCCTCCTCGTCGAGGACGAAGCGCGAACGGCTGCGGCCCGCGTCGTCCTCGCGGCGCTTCTCGGCCACGACCCGCACGGTGAAGCGCTGCCCGACGGCGAAGTTCTCCGGCGCGTCCGCGGGCTCTGCGCCGTCGATCTCGAAGGGCGCCCGGAATCGCAGAACCGCGTGCCCGCTGCGCCCGCCGAGATCGGTGGGCAGGGCCAGGCGGTAGAGGACGCCGAGGTCGGCGCGCGCGGCCCGGGAGGCGCCCGCCAGATCCGGGAGGAAGGACATGGCGAGGCGGTGTATTCCGTCCGGGCTCCTCAGGGACGGCAGGGCCTCCTTCAGGGGCAGGGAGATGGTCTGGTCAGGCACGGGATCCTCCTCGGATGTCGGTGGGGCGTTCTTCCTTTGCGGGAGCCAGGAAGGAGATCTTGGCCGCTCCCCCGGCGGACCGGATCGGCGAGCTCCACCTGGGCCAGGGGAGGTGCTCGGGCGGCGACTCGTGGATATCGATGATCGCCGGCGCGGTCAGGGGCACGGGGTTGAGCACCCAGGTGAACTCCTTGCGCAAGGCCGACGACGTCAGCGGTCGCTGCGCGGGCTGGAGGAGGAGCTGCCCGCAGAAGGCCAGCAGGTCGATGAGCGGGTGGACGTCGCACTTCTCGGAGCCGCTGGTGACCCGCGGGGTGGGATGGTTGGCGGAGAACCGCAGTCCCGGCTTGGCCTCGACCACGTGGAGGCGCCCGTCGAGCAGTCGGTTGATCTCGACCGCGGCCGTGGTCCGAGCGGCCTCGGGCGTATTCGCGTCGAGCAGGAGCCAGGTGTCCTGCACGGACTTGGCGGTGTAGCTCTTACCGCTGAGCAGCGTGAGCACCGCCGACCTCACCTGGATATCCGCCTCCGTCCTCCTGACGGGCTTCGACGACGCCGACAGGTCGAAGGTCTGCAGGACGTCGGCCGCGACGAGCGCACCCGCCTCCCCACTGGCCTCCCACGCCGCCGCGGACAGCGCATTGGCGCCCGTCCGGCTCGGCGTCGTCGTCTCGATCCCCCGCAGCGACCGGTGACCCAGGTCCCACGTGACCGCGACCAGGGCCTCGGCGGCGGCCCCGGCGAGCGCCCCGGCGTCGCCGCCCCAGGTGAGCGCGGGCACCGCCCAGTCGCCCTCGAAGCGGAGGGCGGCCCCGGGAAGGAGCGAGGTCAGGCCCCAGCAGGCCAGGACGTGGGCGGGGCGGTGACCCGACAGGACCGTCAGCCGGTGCTCGGCGGACGCACCGGGCACCCCGGGCGCCCCGGGGGCTCCGGGCGGGGAAGTCGCGGGGATCTCAGTCATGGCGCTCCTGCTCCTTCCGGGACACGTCCCAGTCGGCGAGCCTGAGGACCGCCTCGGCGAGCGCCAGCCCGTACGGGCCGTAGCGCTCGTTGAGCCGGTGGAAGGACTCGATCTGCCCGGCCCACCGGGGTGAGGCGGGATCCAGGTAGGGCTCGCCCGCGCCTCCCGTCCGATCGCCGACGCCGTCCCGCGGGCAGACGGGGCCGGGTCCGCGGTAGAAGCCGTGGTGGCTGAGGATGAGATGGCGCACCAGCTCGTGGTCGTGGGGTCGTGCGGGGACGGCGCCGCCCCCGTCCGCAACGCTCTCATCGAGCACGCGCGCCGAGGCCGCCTCGTGCCGCCAGCCCCGGGGGACACGGGCCAGGGCGGCCGAGCGCCGCCACAGGCGCGGCGGCAGCGCGGACTTGGCCAGCGGCTCCGACGCGCCCCCCTCGCCGAATTCCAGCCAGCCGTCCCCGCCCTCCCGCATGCGCAGGGCCGTCTGGAAGGCGGCGAGCTCGTTCTTGCCCGCGTCGTGGTAGACGCCCGCGAGGACGATGTCGTCGACGACCCGTTCCGGCAGGCCGATGGAGCGCGCCCACCGCCCGGCGCGCTCCCCCACGGCGCGATTGTGCTCGTCCAGCGGGACGGCGCGGCGCCGCTCCTCGTCCGCCGGGCGGGCGAGCCCGAGGCGGAGCCACGGGGTCGGGGAGGTCTCGCCGAGAACCTCCGTCTCGAGCACCCACCCCTGCGGCGCCGGGATCTCGTCGGCGAGCTCGAGCAGGACGTCGGCGCGCGCCTCCCCCTCGTCGCCGGTCTCGCCGCCCAGGTCGGTGAGTATGACGCGCGGAGCCCCGGCGTCCCCGTCGTCCTTCTCGCCCCGGGAGGCCTCGTCCGCCATCGCCTCGCGCAGGGACCGGACGTCCGCCCCCGGCAGGAGCAGGCGGTCGGACAGGTCCCGCCCGGCGCCGGCGACACCCAGGGCGCGCGCGGCCGCGCTCGAATCGACGACCAGGACGGCGTTGGGGCCGACGCCGCCCAGGTCGCCCATGTCCCTCAGGACGCGGGGCGGGGCCTGCCGGGCCGGGTCGAGCACAATGACCGGCGCCGCCTTGAGCGCGGCCGACGCGGCCGCGCGCACATCGGCCATCCGCAGCGTCCAGCCCTCGGCCCGCAGATCGGGCGGGGACTGCTCAAGATCGGCCAGGAGCGGGCCCTCGACGAGGAGGTCGACGCGGTCCCGGGCGACGAGGACGACCTCGGCGTGCTGGTCTTGAAGGTCGCGGATCCAGGGGGCCACGGGCGGATCGTTGCGGGAGCCCGCGGTGCGCACGTAGGCGCGCAGCACGGTCGGCGGGATGACGACCGGAACCTGCTGGGGGCGGCGCAGCGCCGCCGGATCCTGCGCATTGCGCAGACGCGCCACCGCCTCCCCGAGGGTCGTCGCATCCGCAATGAGTCGGACGACGGCGTCGGCCGCGTCCCCGTGAATGGGATCTGACTTGTCGGTGTGGATGATGGTCGCCGACCCGTCCTCCCGCGCGCCCACCCGGTTGACGCGCCCGAGCCGCTGAATCAGGGAGTCCGCGCCGCAGGCCTTGGTGACGAGGTGGGTGAAGTCCAGATCCGCCCCCACCTCGAGGGTGGAGGTGGCCACGACGACGACGGGGTCGGCCTTCTCCCGGTCCTCGCAGCCGGTGCGGTACGCCCCGAGCCGGTCGACGACGCCCCGGGTGAACCGCTCCGGCATGCCGCCGGTGAGCAGTTCGAGGGCGGCGCCGCGCTCCTTGCACGGTTTGCCGAGCCTGGTTCGGACGGCCTTGGCGTCGGCGACCGTGGTGCAGAAGACGACGAGGCCCTCCCCGCGGCCGAGCGCGGGCACGATTCCGGCGGCCGCCGCGACCACGGCGTCGACGCCGGACCCCGTGGTCTCGACGACGGTGACGGGCACGGCGTCCCGAGCCCGACGACGGCGGGCGAGGGCCGGGTCGCGAGCCTCCTCCCGCACCGCATCCCAGGTGAGGGCCCCCTCCCGGGCCTGATCGGGGGTGGCGCTCATGGCCATGACCCGCAGGCCCGGGACGGCGCCGCCGAAGCGGTCCTCGAGCGCCGACTCCCGGGTCTGAAGCGTCTCCAGGGTGGTGCGGGTCTGAGTGGACAGGTGCGCCTCGTCGAGCACCCACCAGGAGTCGAGCCCGGTCAGGGCGGCGTCGATGCTCCGGCGTCGGGGGGAGAGCTGGTAGCCGCGGAAGAGCAGGCGGGAGCACGTCATGTCCAGCGTGCCCAGGACGATGGCGGGGCGGGCGGGGTTGCGCGTGTGCTCGGTGAGGTCTCGGGGCAGGCCGCCGCGCAGCCTGCGGACCTCGAGGACGGGCTCGTCCGGGGCGAGGTCGAGGCGCTCGCGCAGAACCTCGGCCAGCTGCGCCAGGGGGCCCGCGTCGGCCCGGGCGAATCGGCGCTCCAGGTCGCGGGCGCACCGGTGGGCGTCGTCGACGACGACCCGCCGGTCGACGACGAGGTGCAGCCGCCGGGCGACCCGCCGAGCTGCGCCAGCGCCAGCGACGCCCTCGGCATCGCCACCTTCAACTGCACCACTGATGCCGCCGGCGCCACCGCGGTCGGCGTCGGCCGCGAGCGCGTAGAGCCAGGCGAGGAGCACGGCGAGGGTCTTGCCCATGCCGGTGGGCACGTCGAGGATGGGCGGGACGTCCCCCGCGGCGAGGCGCGCGGCGAGGCGCTCCTGGTAGGCGCGCGGCTCGTGCCCGGTGGCGGCGCGGAACACGGCGGGGAAGTCTGGTAGCACGATGCCAAATCCTTCTTTCAATAGAACCTTCACACCCCCGATCACTCGGGGCGCTGACGCCTCCCGCCCGTTGTCCGGGCATCAAGAGAACTCCTCAACCTCCGCATACGCGGAGCGATCATGCGGAAGACGAGCCGATCGCCCCGCATCCGCGCGCTCGGGGCGCGCAGCAGGGAGTGTACACTAGTATCATCTTCATGTCACGGCTTCCCTCACATGCTCGACGACGAAAGTGAGTCTCAGTGCCCGACGAAAGTGAGCGTATAGTCCCGACAATTGTGAGCGCATCACCGCGGGACGTCCAGCCCGCCGGGCGCTCCGGGCACCCCTCGCGCAGCGCCCCGAGCGCCCTCGGCGCCGTTTTGGCGCAGAGGCGCCCCGGCGGATCGGACGACGACCCCCGGGGACGGACGCCCCTCGCCGTCAGCGCATGAGCCCGCCCTACGCCCGCCTCGTCGACGCGCGGCTGTCCGCGCTGTTCGACGGTCTGGCCGCCATCAATATCGAGGGAGCCCGCGGCGTGGGCAAGACCTGGACGGCGTCGCGGCACGCGCGGACCTTCATCGCCGTCGACGACCCGGATGAGCGCGCCCAGCTCGAGCGCCTGGGGAGCCGCTTCGCCGAGGCGCTGGACTACCCCGTGGTCCTCGACGAGTGGCAGCGCCTGCCGGAGATCTGGGACCGGGTGCGGCGCGCCGTCGACGCCGATCCCACCCCGGGGCGGTTCCTCCTCACCGGCTCCTCCTCACCGGCGCAGGCCCCCGTGCACACGGGGGCCGGGCGCATCGTCAACCTCCGCATGCGGCCGCTCAGCCTGGTCGAGCGCTCCCTGGAGACGCCCACAGTCTCGCTGGCCGCCCTGATGTCGGGGGACGGGACGGGCGACGTCGAGGGGAGTACCCCGGTCACCCTGGATCGGTACGTCGACGAGATCCTCCGCTCCGGCCTGCCGGGCGTGCGCGACCTGCCGGCCGTGGCGCGCGAGGCGCAGCTCGACGCCTACCTGGAGCAGACCGTCCGCCGCGAACTGGCCGCGCCGCGCGCCCGCAGCGCCCGGATCCTCGCCGACTGGCTGCGCACCTACGCCGCCGCCGTGTCGACCACGACCTCCTACGACACGATCACCGGGGCCGCCGCCCGCAGGGACGGCCCCCCGCCCGCGGTCTCCACCACCCGCCGGTACCGCGACCTGCTGGAGGCGATGTGGATCCTCGAGCCGGTGCCCGGCTGGAGCCCGTCGCAGAACGAGCTCTCGCGGACCACCACGGGGGACAAGCACCAGCTGTGCGACCCCGCCCTGGCGGCGCACCTCCTCCACCTCGGGGCCGCCGGTCTGATGGGGGTGGGCAGACCCGTCCAGGTCGCCCTCAAGGGAGTCCCCAGGCGCACCCGGATGCTCGGCCCCCTGTTCGAGTCCCTGGTCGTCCAGAGCGTCCAGGTCTACGCCTCGCTGTGCGACGCCGCCGTCCACCACCTGCGCACCAAGCGCGGCGAGCACGAGGTCGACCTCATCGTCGAGAACCGCGACCGCCGCGTCGTCGCCATCGAGGTCAAGGCCGCCGCCGCGCCGCGCCCGGGGGACACCCGCCACCTGCTGTGGCTGCGCGAGCGCCTGGGCGAGCGCCTCGCCGACGCCGTCGTGGTCACCACCGGCCGCCACGCCTACCGCGA
>ERZ772917.1871-NODE-1871-length-11275-cov-93.759537_pt1 | contig 11275 bp, 9 predicted proteins | sample MGYA00511187_ERZ772917 | MGnify/ENA primary metagenome ERZ772917 (study PRJEB29015, sample SAMEA2737925) | human oral metagenome | biome: human oral; feature: human-associated habitat; material: dental | place: China | collected 2012 ... | reverse complement strand
AGCCGACCACCGTCGTCGACCTGACCGACGACGTCCCCGAGGTCGTGCGCGCCGGCGCCGGGGACGCCGGCCTGCTGTAGGCGCCCCGGCCGATCCCGACGACCGCCGCGGCCGTACCGGGATCTTGACGCGCGCGGGAGCGTTCATGGCAATTCGCCGCCCCGCCCCGCCGCCGCGACCCGGGCGCGTCGTCGGACCATCCGCCGCTGACGCACTCGCGTCCGCCGACGGCATGCCCGACGTCGCTGAGGCGTCGAACGGGCCGTCATCGGCTGACGCTGATGGGGGTAGGTCGGTGCGTTCGGCGGCCGGCTGTCGGGGCCTGGTCGTGCTGTTCTCGCACCGCTATCCTGATCACATGGATGTTCAAGTCGATGTTGCCGAGGTCGAGGTTCATCTGTCCGAGCTCCTCGCACGGATCGAAGCCGGTGAGGAGATAACGTTGACGCGTGCGGGGCGCCCTGTGGCGACGCTCAGGCCCCTTGAACCTCCAGCGCGGAGGGTCTTCGGGGGTCGTCCCGACCTCAAGATCCCGGACGAGTTCTTCTTCGAGCCCCTGGCGGACGAGGAACTCGCCCTGTGGGAGTAGTGACCTCGATGGGGCTCCTTCTGGACACTCATGTTGTAGTGTGGCTCGTCACGAACCCAGGACGACTGAGACCCGTAGTTCTCGATGTACTTGCGGATTCGCGACAAGTGCTCTTCGTATCGGCTATCAGTGCATACGAGGTGGCTCAAAAGGTTCGACTGGGAAAATGGCCTCAGGCGGAGTCTCTTTCACTGGATTGGGATGAGTTGGTGGCGAGCACGGATGCCCTGAGCCTTCCTCTGGAATCTGCCGATGCATTGATGGCCGGTCGACTCTCTTGGGATCATCGGGATCCTTTCGACCGCCTCATTGCGGCCCAGGCGATGAGACGCGGATACCAGTTGGTCAGTGCTGATCGCGTCTTCCGCTCTCTCGACGGGCTGCTGCTGCTGTCCGCATGACTGAGGCGGTCTCAACTGGCATGACGCTCGATTGATGGCGTGGTGAACAGTTGCGGTCCCCTCTCCGTTGAGGCTGTTATCACGGTTATTCTTCACCTGGATCTGCGGGCCTGGTCCGACACCCATAGGGATAGTGAGCCTTTCTCACCAGAACTGGCGGTGCGGGAGGGCGATGATCGGCGTGGTAGTGCGGGAAGGATGGGTGCCGAAGTGGGGGTGGTGCGCACGGGGCCGCGCCGCCCTGCGTCGTCCCAGGCCCTCTCACGCAATCACGCCGATTCGGGCCAGCTCTAGGATTTTTCCGATGAGAAAGGCTCGGCGAGTCTTTCATTCCCGGTTCGTCCCGTGATCCTTCTGACGAAAAAGACTCCATGCTATAATCATGATATGGATCGTAACTGCTTAATTATCGACCACAGTTTACTGGCCGCAACGGTGTATGAGGGGAACGATGAATGATTTTCTGACTCTCGGTCCCGACGGTCGGGTCGCCGAACACGAGGGCAAGACCCTGGACTACAAGCGCGATCTGTCCGGACCCGAGGGAGTGCTGCGCACAGTCGTGGCCTTCGCCAATTCCGCGGGCGGGCGCCTGGTCGTCGGCGTGGCGGACGATCGCAGCGTCGTCGGCGTCGACGATCCCGTGACGGCCGAGATGCGACTGGCCAATCTCATCGCGGACTCGATACGCCCCCAATTGCTTCCCACCATCGAACTCATCACCCTCGATGGCAGGACCGTGCTCGTCGCCAACGTGCCGGTCGGGGGACAGCGCCCATATTATCTGAAGGAGGCGGGCCGATACGGCGGCGCCTATGTGCGACTCGGCTCCTCCAACCGGCGGGCCACCAGGCTGTTGACGGACGATCTCGCCCGGGGGGCGGGCTCGCGGACCTTCGATCGGCAGATCAACCCGCAGGCCGATATCGACGACATCGACCCGCCGGTGCTGGAGCGGCTTCTCGGCCGGCCCATCGGAGAGGAGGAACTGCTCACCCTGGAACTGGTCGGACGCGAGAACGGGCGTCTGCGCCCGACCAACGCGGGCCTGCTCGTCGCCTGCCCCAGTCCTCAGCGCTTCTTCCCCCACGCGTGGGTGCAGTGCGGCCGGTTCCGCGGCCGCGACGGGCTCGACCTCGTCGACCAGGCGGATGTGCGCGGCCCGCTCCCCCTCGCCGTCGACGAGGTCATGTCCTTCCTGCAGCGCCATCGGTTCCTGCGGGCCGAATTCGGGGCGGGCGACCCGGAGTGGAACTGGAGGCGCAGGGACGTCTCCTCCATCCCGGAGGCCGCGATCCGCGAACTGGTCGTCAACGCCCTCGTCCACTCCAGCTACTCCTACGGCGGCACCGCCATCAAGGTGGTCTTCTACGACCGGGCCATCGTCGTCGAGAGTCCCGGCGGGCTCGTGCCCGGCGTGACCATTGAGCAGATCACCCACGGCGTGTCCGTCCAGCGCAATCCGGCGCTCGCCCGCGTCTTCCGCGAGGCCGGGCTCGTCGAGTTGTGGGGGATGGGGCTGCGCACCGTCATCCGGGACCTGACCGATGGGGGTTACGAGCCGCCTGACATCGAGGAACTGCACGAACGGCTGCGGGTCACCGTCCGCATCCCCGACCACGACCCGCGATACTTCACTCCGGTCCGGCCCCGGAAGACCGCGGGCGCGAGCGGCGAGACGGGCGCCCGCGTGAGCAACTCGAGTGAGCAGGTGAGCAAGTCGGATCACCAAGTCGAGTCACCAAGTCACCAAGTCGAGTCACCAAGTCACCAAGTCGGGCGGCTCGACGAGTCGGCGCTCGAGGTCCTCACCGCCGTGAGCGAGCGGGACATGTCCCGCTCGGAACTGCTCACCGGGCTCGGACTGACCAACGAGACGCGCAATGCGCGCCGCCACCTCGATCCTCTTCTCGAAGCCGGACTCATCGAGTGGACCGTCCCCGACAGGCCGAACAGCCGCCTCCAGCGCTACCGGATCACCGACGCCGGCCGCGCCCGCCTGAACAGTCCACTCGGAGCCGCCGAATAGCGCCCCGCCAACGGGCCCGCGCCCCGGTCGAGGCGGCCGGGGGAGAGGGGACGGGCCCGGCGCCGTCGTCGCCGCGGCGGACGCCGCGGACCGCGGGACCCTCAGTCGACGGTCGCGCTCCAGGCGCGGAGCTCCTCCTCGATCACGGATCTCGCCCACTGTCGGCTCGCCCCCGGCTTTTCCTGGACGAGGTGGAAGGCCAGCCCGTCAATGACGACGTGGAGCCTGCGGGCGCGCTCGTCGAGCCGCTCCTCGTCCGCGTCGGGGCGGATGTGGGCGAGGAGGCGCCGGCAGAGGCGGTAAAGCTCGTTCCGGGCGCGGTCCCGGATCCGCAGCAGCTCCCGATCCGCCCCCGCCTCCGCGATGAGCGCGACATTGATTTCCATCTCGGCGCGACTCACCGAGTCCGTGGGGACCAGATGGAGCAGGACCTCGGTCGCGTAGGCCAGGGCGCTCTGATCGGTTGGCACCGCCCGGACGCGCCGGGTGACATTGTCGATCATCAGCTCGGCCGCGGAGGTGAGCAGGGCGCTGCGGGTCGGGAAGACGTGCCGGAGCGACCCCACCGACACGCCCGCGGCGGCGGCGACCGTGCGGAGGGACACTGCCGAGACGCCGTGGTGGTGGATCACGGACCACAGCGCCTCGACGAGTTCGGCCTTGCGGGCGGCGCGGTCGATTCTGCGGGGCACGATCGTATGGTAGCACGATCGTGCTACCATACGATCGTGAATGACGATCCGGATGCGACGTCCGCCTCAGATGCGGCGGATTCGGCCGCCCCGACCCGGCGGGGGGCGCTCGCGAGGGCGCTCATCGGCTGGGCGGTGCTGACCCTGGGGGTCCAGTTCTCAATAACGATCGCACGGCTCATAAGGGCCCGGGTCGCGGCTGGCCCCGCCTTCGTCCCCGTGCTCCAGGCGGTCCTGACCCCGATGATCGTCGTCCCCGCCATTGTGATCCTCCGACGGCGGCTCGATCGCAGGCCCCTTCGGGGAGCCGGGGGAATCGGCCTGGCCCGCCGCTGGCCGGCCGCGGCCGGAACGGGTGCGGCCGTCGGCCTCGGCGCCGGGGCGCTGGTGTGGGCCCCGGCGTTCTGGGCCGGCTGGATCCGCCTCGATCACTTCGATCCGACGGCGCTCATCACCTTCCTCGCGGTCAACACCGTCGTCCTGCTGCTGTACGAGGCGCTGCCCGAGGAGCTGGCGCTGCGCGGCTACGGATGGTCCACGATGCGCGAGGCGTGGTCCCCGCTCGCGGCCACCGCGACCATCACGGCGCTCTTCTGCCTCAACATGGTCCCGGGGAACCTCATCCGGGCGGCGGCCTCGGCCCTCCTCCCCGGCGTCGAGATGACGGGCTTCCCTCTGGCGCCGAGCGGAGCCGATCCCATCGTCTACCTGACGCAGATGCTCATCTTCGGTCTCGCCCTCATCGCGGCCCGACGCCTCCCGCTTCCGGGTGCGCTCACCGCCGCGATCGCCTTCCACGTCACCGTCCTGACCGTCAACCGTGTGCTTCTGGGCGGCCTGAGGTGGATCGACTCCGGGGTCGGGACAGAGCTCGCCGCCCCGGAGATCGCCGCCCTCACCCTCGTGCACCCCGTGGTCGGCGGCGTGCTCTTCATCCTCATCCGGCGGTGGCTGGAGCGCTGCACCGGGACCCGCACCGGGACCCGCACCGGGGCCGGCGGCCCGACGGAGCGATAACGCCCCGCCCGCACCGTGGGCGCGCCCGCGAGCGCTTCGAGCGTCAGCGGGAACCGGTCTCGTCGTGTTCCGCGAGCGCGCGGGTTTCCAGTCCAGCGCGCACCTCCCGCCTGCGCGCTGGACTGGAAACCTGCGCGCTCGCGGAGAACGGGCTGGCACGATCAGCGTCGAGACCGTCATCCCGGGTGCGTCTCTTAAGGTCGCGTCTGGATCGCCGGGTAACCCACGAGAACGTCACTTAACCCGCGAGAACGTACCTCTAGCAGACGTTCTCGTGGGTTAAGTGGCGTTCTCGCGGATTGGGGCGCCTGGGCGGGGCCCGCGGAGGCGCTCGGGCGGGGCCGGCGCGGTCGAACGGGGCGCCCGCCCGGTCCGCGACCGCCCTCCGCGCGGGTGCCCGCGCCGGTGTTGGCGTCATGGACCTCGCCGAGGCGAGCAACCGCCCTCCCCACAGGGCCCGCGGCGGCGCCAGTTGTCCAAATCTGCCACAAAGGCCTCGGTCGAGCCGGAACACCGGAAGAGAATCGTTGATATTCCGCGGTTTTATCCGCGACCGATCCCGGCCCGGGGCGCCTTTGTGGCAGATGTGGACACGACCCCACCCCGGGTCGCCACAGGAGCCCCACCCGCACCACGCAGATACCCCAGAATAACCTTCCCGTTGACGCTCCTGTTCGCCTCCTTCGCCGCCTCGCTCAGTGCGCCGTCAGGGGCTTCCTGTGTAGGGCGATCATTCCCCTTCTCACATGGCCCTTGTCGGCGATTCGCCCGGAGGGGCCCATTCCCTCTGCTACGCCCCTTCACCCTCTGCTGTACGAGAAAAAGGGGCGTAGCGGAGGGTGAAGGGGCGCAGCAGGCGGAAAAGGGGCGCAGCGGACGCGGAGGGTGAAGGGGCGCAGCGGACGCGAAGAGGGCGGGCGAGGCGCTCACACGTCCAGGGCGTAGAGGATGGAGCCCTGGGTGGGGGCGTAGCCGAGTTCGCGGTAGAGGTCGACGGCGCCGGTCGGGCTGTCGGAGTCGACGCCGGCCGCGGCGAACTCCATGCCGTCGCGCTGGTAGGCGCGCATGGCGGCGGTCAGCAGGGCCGGGGCGACGCCGCGCCCGCCGTAGTCGGCGAGCACCCCCAGCATGTCCGTGTACCCCTCGCGCCAGCCCAGCGCCTCCCAGTCCTGCTCGTAGCGGGCCGAGCGCAGGTACCCGGCCACGCGCGCCCGGTCGCCGGAGCGGTCGACGGCGATGAAGCTCCACTGGGGCACGAAGTAGGTCCGCCCGGCGTTCCAGTCCTCCCGGCTCATGGTGAAGGAGCCGAAGCCGCCCGCCAGGCTCTGGTTGTGGACCCGCCGGGCGGCGTCGTCGTAGTCCTGGCTCCAGGGCTCGATCGTCAGGAAGCCGTCGATGTCGACCTCGGGGACGGCGTCGGCCAGGCTGCGGCGCACCTCCCGGTACCACCGGCGCGCGGAGAAGCCCAGGTCGCGCATGTGCTCCTGCATGCGCTCGTCCTCCTCCAGGACGGTGGTCACCACGTGGGCGGGGGCCGTGGCGGCGACGGAGCCGGGCGCCGCCCCGGCCCGCTCCGCCCCGATGAGGTGGCGGGCGCGCTCGGTCTGCCAGTGCAGCAGGGCCCCCCCGATGCCCCGGTGGCGCCACTGGGGGTCCACGACCCCGCTCATCGAGGCGTAGACCTCGCCGGCGGGGCGGATGCGCACCAGGCCGAAGGCGCGCATGACCCCCTCCCCGTCGCGCCCGGCGACCCCCGAGTAGGTGGGGTCGACGAAGTACTCGGCCGTCTCCTGCTCGGTGGTGCGGTAGGGCGGGTCGTCGACCGCCTCGGCGCGGGCGATGAGCGCGGCGAGCTCGGTGTTGTCCAGCGGGCTCAGCGGCGCCCAGAGCAGCTCGGGGGACAGGGCCGAGCGGGGGCCGGGGCGCAGTATCGACCAGGGCCCGGACGGACCGGGGCGACGCGAGGATCCGTAGACGGGGGCCATGGGCGCCTCCTTGCGCGGGGACCAGGACTGGCCCGGTGAGGACGGGTGATGACGATCGAGCACTGGGCACCTTACCCGATGCGGGTCGCGCCCGCGCCCGGGTCCCGCGCCCTCAGGCGTCGATGCGCTCGCGGTCCACGTCGGCGGCGCCGGCGATGATGAAGTCGCGGCGCGGCTCGACGGCCGAGCCCATGAGCAGCTCGAAGACGTTCTCGGCCTCCGTCAGCTCGGCCTCGTCGCCCAGGGTGATGCGCCGCAGGGTGCGGTGCTCGGGCTCCATGGTGGTCTCGGCCAGCTGGTGGGCGTCCATCTCCCCCAGGCCCTTGTAGCGCTGGGGCTCCTTGAAGCCGCGCCCCTGCTTCTCCAGCCGGCGCAGGGTGCGCACCAGCTCGTCGTCGGAGTAGGTGTAGATGACCTCCTTCTTGCGCCGCCCCGAGCCGGACACCTCGATGCGGTGCAGCGGGGGGACGGCCGCGAAGACGCGCCCGGCCTCGATCATGGGCCGCATGTAGCGGAAGAAGAGGGTCAGCAGGAGGGTGCGGATGTGGGCGCCGTCGACGTCGGCGTCGGTCATGAGGATGACCTTGCCGTAGCGGGCCGCGTCCAGGTCGAAGGTGCGCCCGGAGCCCGCACCCACCACCTGAATGATGGCCGAGCACTCGGCGTTGCGCAGCATGTCCGCCTGGGATGCCTTCTGGACGTTGAGGATCTTGCCGCGGATGGGCAGCAGCGCCTGGAACTCGGAGTTGCGGGCGTTCTTGGCGGTGCCCAGCGCCGAGTCGCCCTCGACGATGAACAGCTCGGAGGCGGCCACGTCGTCGGAGCGGCAGTCGGCGAGCTTGGCGGGCAGGGTGGAGGTCTCCAGGGCCGTCTTGCGCCGCGTGATCTCCTTGTGCATGCGGGCGCTCACCCGCGCGCGCATCTCCCCGACGATCTTCTCCTGCAGGGCCCGGGACTGGGCCTTGAGGTCGCGCTTGGTCGAGGTCAGCAGCGCCGTGAGCTCGGTCTCGACGACCTTCGCGACGATCTGGCGCACCGGGGCGGTGCCCAGCACCTCCTTGGTCTGCCCCTCGAACTGGGGCTCGGGCACCCGCACGGCCACCACCGCGGTCATCCCCGCCAGGATGTCGTCCTTCTCGATGCGCCCGTCGCGGCTGGTGACCTTCAGGGCGCGGGCGTTGGACTCGATCTGCCTGCGCAGCACCTTGACGACGGCCTGCTCGAAGCCGGCCAGGTGCGTGCCGCCCATGGGGGTGGCGATAATATTGACGAAGGACCGCTCGGTGGTGTCGTAGCCGATGCCCCAGCGCAGGGCCACGTCGACGGCGCAGGTGCGCTCCACCTCCACGGGGCGCAGGTGCCCGCTGGCCCGGTCGAACTGCTGGACGGTCTCGGTGTAGGAGCCCCGGCCGGTCAGGCGGAAGGTGTCGGTCACCGAGCCGTCGGAGGCCAGGAAGTCGACGAAGTCGCGGGTGCCGCCCTTGGCCAGGAAGGTCTCGACGCCGCCGGGGCCGGAGCCGGCGGCGGGGCCGGAATCGCCGACGCCGTCGGCCCCCCCGGCCCCCCCGGAGCCCTCGCCGCCCTCCGCCGCCCGCTCGTCGGTCAGGGTCAGGGTCAGGCCCGGCACCAGGAAGCTGGTCTGGCGCAGGCGGGATCGCAGGGCGGCGGCGTCGTACTCGTCGGGGCGCGGGAAGATCTGCGGGTCGGCCCAGTAGCGCACCCGGGTGCCGGTCACGCCGCGGCGCACCCGCCCGATCACGCGCAGCTCGGAGGCCTCGGTGTACTCGGTGAAGGGCGAGGCCGGGCTCGGGCCGCCGGGCGGGTCGGCGAAGACCCCGGGCACGCCCCGCCGGAAACTCATGGCGTGGGTCCGCCCGCCCCGGTCGACCTCCACATCCATACGGGCGCTGAGCGCATTGACCACGCTCGCGCCCACGCCGTGCAGGCCCCCGGCGGCCCCGTAGGAGCCGCCCCCGAACTTGCCCCCGGCGTGGAGCTTGGTGTAGACCAGCTCGACGCCGGTCAGGCCCGAGGCGGGCTCGACGTCGACGGGCACCCCGCGGCCGGTGTCGCGCACCTCGATGGAGCCGTCGTCGTGCACGACGACGTCAATGCGGTCCCCGTAGCCCTCCAGGGCCTCGTCCACGCCATTGTCGATGATCTCCCACACGCAGTGCATCAGGCCCCGCCGGTCGGTGGAGCCGATGTACATGCCGGGCCGCTTGCGCACGGCCTCGAGCCCCTCCAGGACGGAGAGGTGTCGGGCGGAGTAGGAGGTGGAGCTGTCGGGCACGCCGAAAATCTAGCCGATCCGGCGGGCCGCGGCCGCCTTTCGCGCCGCCGCCGGCATGTGGCCTTGGCCCGACGGCGCGCCGGGGCGCCGGGGCGGCATTCCTGGCGTTCGCCGTCGGCTCAGTGGCTGCGCCGGGGGCGGAAACGGGCCCCTGCGACACGCGGGCGTCATCGGGGCGTGATGAAGTACAGCCATGAGTTACACGTCCACCCCCGCTGTCGCCGAGCCGATCGCCGACGCGGCCGAGCAGGCCGCCGCCCAGTCGCGCCCGAGCACGCAACGCCCGCTCACCACGGCGGACCGCTGCGACGTCTGCGGCGCGCAGGCCTTCATCCGCGTCGTCCTGTCCGCGGGCGAGCTGCTCTTCTGCGGTCACCACGGGCGCGCCCACCGGGACGCCCTGGACAGGCAGGCGCTGTTCGTCCAGGACGAGACCGACCGCCTGGCCCCCGGGGCCTGATCCGCCGGCCCCGCAGTCCCCGCCCGTCCGCTCCCCGCTCCCCGGGCCTCGCCCCGCGAGCCGACCATCCCGCCCGATCCGTCCCGATTCCCGCATGATGCCGCGCCGCCGGGCCCCGCGACCGTCAGGGCCGCGGGGCCCGGTGGCGTGCGGGCGCGGTTCCTAAACGGGCCAGTCCTCCATGCGCCAGGCGGCGTCCCAGAACATCCACTCGTACCTGCAGGCCGTGGCGAAGGCCTCGTGCATGCGCCCGCGCTCGTCGTCGCCGGCGGCCGCCGCCAGCCGGTCGGCGACGCCCCTGGCCCGCGCCGTCGACTGCTCGAAGGCGGGGTCCGCGTAGGTGGAGATCCAGTCGCCGTAGGGGTGCCCGCTCAGATCGCCCGCCCGGGCGAGCAGTCCGGCGCCGACGTCCTGGTAGATCCAGAAGCAGGGGAGCACGGCGGCGACCGCCACGCCGTAAGAGCCCAGGGCGACGCCGGCGTGCAGGAAGTCGGTGTAGGCGCGGCACGTCGGCGACGCCGTCGCCCCGCTCATGAGGTCCACGTGCGCGGCGTGCAGTTCGCGCTCGGCCACCAGGGCCTGCTTGGCGCAGTCGCACCAGAACGCGAACTCGTCCGGCTCCCCGCTCAGCGACGCGACACCGGCCAGCACCCGGCCGTACTCGACGAGGTACAGCGCGTCCTGGGTCATGTAGTAGTTGAAGCGGTCCTCGCTCAGGGTTCCGTCCCCCAGGCCCCGGACCAGCGGCTGCTCGTCGATCGCGGCGCGGATCGGGGCGGCGCGCCTCCACGCCCGAGTCGTGAACGCGCCCGCCGCGCCGGCGGCGCCGGCCCCGTCGTCCCCCGCCGCCCGGCTGTCAGTCATGATCATTCCCCTTCGGAGGTCCAGATTCGGTAGAAGTGGTGGACGGGCCCGTGCCCGTGCCCGACGCCCAGGGCGTCGGCGTGCCCGATGGCGCCGGTGAGGTAGTCCTTGGCGTCGCGCACCGCCTCCAGCCAGGTCGCCCGGCGCGGGCGCAGCGAGGCGATCGCCGAGGACAGCGTGCAGCCCGTGCCGTGGGTGTTGCCCGTGGCGACCCTGCGGGCGCGCAGGATCTCGACGCCGTCGGCATCGGCGTAGACGTCGACGGCGTCGCCCGCGTCGCCGATCAGGTGCCCGCCCTTGACCAGCACCCTGCGCGCGCCCAGATCCCTCAGGCGCTGCGCCTGGGTGCGCAGCCCGTCGAGGCTCGCCGCGGGCTGCTCGTCCAGCAGGACGGCCGCCTCGTGGAGGTTGGGGGTGATGAGGTCGGCCCCGGTGCACAGGCGGCGCACGGCGCCGACCGCCTCCTCGTCCAGGAGGCGGTCCCCGGAGGTGGCCACCATGACCGGGTCGAGCACCGTGCGGGCGAGCCCGGGCAGGTACTCCCCCACGGCGTCGGCCAGCTCGGCGGTGGCGAGCATGCCGATCTTGGTGGCATCAGGGACGATGTCCTCCAGCAGCGTGTCCAGCTGGAGGCGCACGAAGTCGACGGGCACGGCGTGCACGCCCTTCACGCCGCGCGTCGACTGCGCGGTCAGGGCCGTGATGACGCTCATGGCGTACGCGCCGAGCGCGCTCATGGCCTTCATGTCGGCCTGGATGCCGGCGCCCCCGCTGGGGTCGGAGCCGGCGATGGTCAGGGCGGTCACGGTCGCCGAATGGTCCGGTGAGGGGCTCATCGCCGATCCCCCTCGTCCCAGGCGCGGCGCAGAGCGGCGGCGGCGCGCCCGGGATCCTCGGCCAGGCAGATGGCCGAGACGACGGCGGCGCCGGCCAGGCCGCCCGCCC
>ERZ772917.1870-NODE-1870-length-11279-cov-7.612527_pt1 | contig 11279 bp, 10 predicted proteins | sample MGYA00511187_ERZ772917 | MGnify/ENA primary metagenome ERZ772917 (study PRJEB29015, sample SAMEA2737925) | human oral metagenome | biome: human oral; feature: human-associated habitat; material: dental | place: China | collected 2012 ... | reverse complement strand
GGGTGGCGGGATTTGAACCCACGACCTCTTCGTCCCGAACGAAGCGCGCTACCAAGCTGCGCCACACCCCGTGTGCAGCAGGAGACAGCATAGTCGGACCGTGGCGATGGAAGGAAATCCGCCCGAAGAGGCGTCGGTCACGTGGGTGCGGAGCCCGTGCCCGTCGTCGAGAAGACGACGCGGTTGGGGGATCGGCTCCGGCGTCGGACCGATCTCGATGCGGAACTCGACCGATCTCGGCGCGGAAGTGAACCGATCTCGATGCGGAAGTGAACCGATCTCGGCGAATGGGTGGGCCGAGGCAGGGCCGGCGGGTTCAGGCGGCGGGCTCAGGCGGCGGGCAGCAGCGTGAGCAGCGTGGCCTCCGGGCGGCAGGCCAGGCGCACCGGCGTGTATGGGCTCGTGCCCAGGCCCGCCGAGACGTGCAGGTACATGTCGCCGGCCGCCTCGGGGGAGCCGGTGCGGCCCGGCCACTGCGACAGACCCGAGGCCCGCCCGCGGGCGAGGTCGCAGTTGGTCACCAGGGCGCCGACGCCGGGAAGGCACAGCTGGCCGCCGTGCGTGTGCCCGGCCAGCGCCAGGTCCACGCCGTCGGCGACCATGGCGTCCAGCACCCGCCGGTAGGGCGCGTGGAGCACGCCGATCCGCAGCGGGCGGCCGTCGCGCCCGCGCACCGCGGGCCCGCCCTCGCCGTCGTCCGGAAGAGCCGGTGGCGGGAAGGCGTCGCGCTCGGCGTGCGGGTCGTCCACCCCGACCAGCTCGATCCGCCTCCCGCCGACGGCGATCGTGCCGCGGGCGTTGGTCAGGTCCGCCCAGCCGCCCGAGGCCTGCAGGTCGCGCACCTCGCCCCAGGGCAGCGCCACCTCCGCGTCGTCGACGCCCTCGTAGGCCGACGACGGGTTCGGGCGCAGGTAGCGCGTGGGCAGCTTGAAGAGCGTCGTGCGGTAGTCGTGGTCGCCCAGCACGAAGGCGCCGGGAAGACCCAGGAAGGGCTCCAGCGCGCGCCCCAGCGGCTCCAGGCCGCTGACGAAGGACAGGTTGTCGCCGGTGTTGACGACGACGTCGGGGCGCAGGTGGGCCAGTTCCCGTACCCAGGCGACCCGGGCCTCGGTGCGGTCAGTCAGGTGCAGGTCGCTGAGGTGCAGGACGGTCAGGGGCTCCTCGCCGGCGGCGAGGAGAGGGACGTCGACGCGGCGCAGCACGGGGCAGCGCGCCTCGATGAGCATGTAGCCGAGCAGACCCAGGCCCGCGGCTGCCACGCCGGCGGCGATGCGGGCGAACGCGCGCGGCGTACTGTGCGTGAACGCGGGCACCCCCGTCAGTCCCCGTCCTTGCCCTGGGGGCTCCGCTGGGTCGGCGGGGTGATCGGAATGTCCTGGGCGCTCTGGGTGGCGGTCTGCCCGGCCCCCTGGGGCGCTCCCGGGCCGACCGACGGCTGGTGGGACACCTCGGTCTGGGGGGCCTGGCTCTGGGGAGCCCGGCCCTGGCCCTGGGAGGGGGCGGGGCTCTGCGCCGGGCCCTGTCCCGTGGCGGCGGGGCTCGAGGCCTGGACGTCCTGCCCGCCCTGGTCCTCCGTGCCGGTGGCCGAGGACGGGGCCGCGCTCGGCGCGACGCCAAGGGGCACCGGGTTGAAGCCCTGGGCGGGCTGGCCCTCCAGCGCCTTCTCCATGTACATCTTCCACAGCGGGACCGGGGCGTCCGAGCCGTACATGGTCGCGTAGTACCGGCCACCGATGTACTGGTGGTCCATCCCGTAGTACCCGTCCGAGTGGCCCAGCCACACGGACGTCGCCAGCTGCGGGGTGAAGCCCGTGAACCAGGCGTTGTCCATGGACTCGGTCGTTCCGGTCTTGCCCGCGGCCTGGCGTCCGCTGAGGACCGCGTCCTTACCGGTCCCGTTCTTGTCCAGGACGTGGGTGAGGGTCATCGCCGTCTTGTCCGCGGCGTTGGAGTCCATCGCCTGGGTGCAGTTGGCGGAGGGCACCTCCAGCGGGTTGCCGTCGGCGTCCTCGATGGCGTCGATGGCGATCGGGCGGCAGTAGAGTCCGTGGGCTGCGAAGGCCGCGTAGGCGCCGGCCATCTGCAGGGGCGTGACCTCCTGGGAGCCCAGCGCGATTGACGGGGTGGGGACCAGGGGGTCCCCGGAGTTGGTGGTGACCCCGAGCTTGGCCGCCCGGTCCGTGATGTTGCAGATGTCCATCTGCTGCGTCATCCTGGCGAAGCCGACGTTAATGGACATGGCGGTGCTCTGAACGACGGTGTGGGTGCCGCCCTCACTGGCGTTGGCGTTGCCGACGCTCCACTTGTCGGCCTTGGAGGGGTCGCAGGAGATCGTCCAGTCCGACGCGCCGAAGGTGGTCGGGCTGGTGTTGAAGGCGTCGTTGCCCGAGTGGCCCTCCTGGTACCACTCCGCCAGCACGAAGGCCTTGAACGTCGAGCCCGGTTGGAAGCCAGAGGTGCCGTCGTAATTCTCCAGACCGCCGTGGGAGCCGTCGGCATTATAGGATATCTGCGTGGTCGAGAAATCGGCCTCGGTGTCCACGCCGTAGTTCGTGTTCTGGCTCAGGGCCACGATGCGGCCGGTTCCCGGCTCGACGGAGGACAGTGCCGCCTTGACCTCGGACGGGTCGCCCGTGGGCACGTACTCCTGGACGGCGGCGTCCGCGGCCGCCTGCTTGTTCATGTCCAGCGTCGTGGTGATGGTCAGGCCGCCCCGCAGGAGCCGCTGGCTGCGCTCCTTCGGCGTGGCGCCGAAGAGCTCGGAGTTCTCGATCTCGGACTTGACGTACTCGCAGAAGTAGGCCGCCGACCCGGCGGTTCCGCAGCCGCCCACGGTCTCCGTGACGTGCAGCATGTCCTCGATCTTGGTGTCCCGGCCGGCCTGCCACTGGTCCTGATCGATGAACTGCTCCTCGAGCATCTTGTCCAGGACCCAGTTCATGCGGTCCTTGGCCTTGTCCGGGTAGGCGATCGGGTCATAGGCGCCGGGCGCGTTGGTCAGTCCCGCCAGGAGCGCCGCCTCGGGGATCGAGAGCTCCTTGGCGGAGTGGGAGAAGTAGTGCCGCGCGGACGCCTCGACCCCGTAGGTCGACGGTCCGAAGGCGGCGATATTGAGGTAGCCCTCGAGGATCCGCTGCTTGGCGTCGGGGTACTTCTGCTCCAGGGTCAGCGCGTACTTGATCTCGCGGATCTTGCGGCCGGCCGAGCGCGCGGTCGCCGCGGACTGCGCCGAGGGGTCGTCGTTCTGGATGGCCGCCTCCACCAGGACGTTGCGGACGTACTGCTGGGTGAGGGTCGAGGCGCCCTGGGAGCCGCCGTTGGCGTTGGAGACCATGGCGCGGGCGATGCCGGTGGGATCGACCCCCTTGTGCTGGTAGAAGCGCTGGTCCTCCACGGCGATGATGGCGTTCTGCACGTTGGTCGAGATCTCGGCCAGGGGCACGACGATGCGGTTCTCGGCGTAGAACTGCGCGATCTGCGTGCCGTCGGAGGCCTTGATGACCGAGATCTGGCTCGGCTCGAGGAGGTCGAAGTCGCTGGGCAGCTCATCGAAGAAGTTGGCGGAGGCGTTCGTGAAGGCGGCCGCGGCGCCGACGGCGGGCATCGCGAACCCGGCGGTGAGTATGCCGCCGGCGGTGGACAGCAGCACGAAGACCAGGAGCATGGAGACCACCTGGGCGGGTGAGAGCGACCTGCCGCGGGAGGAAGACTTCGACATGGCGCCAAGCCTACGGGCAATCGTCCGTTTATGCTGTGGGCTACGACGCGATCGGTCTGAAAAAGGCCTAAGAATTGCGCATGAAGAAGCGCGGAGAGCTGGCGCCCGTGCGGCGCGCGCTTGGGACTGGCTCGGCGTGCGTTCGGGGCGCGCTCGGCGCGGGCTCGGCGCGGGCGCAGAGGGGGCGTGAGGAGCCCCCGCGGAGGGCCCACGCCCGTGCGGAGGGCGGGGGTCGGCGGGCGGGCGCCCCTGCGCGAGGGGGGTGATCGCCCTCGGCGGGGCATGGGGCGCTCGCCCCGCGGGAGCCGTCGGCGCGCCCTCCGGGACGGGGCGGAGCAGGATCGGATTTGGCTTAGGGCCAACGTGTGACATACGGTCGTCAGTGTGATGCGGCTGACAGTGTGGTCGGCCGACCCGGCTAGGGAGAGAGAGATGACGACGACCGACCAGACCTGGGCTGTCAGAGCGGCGTGCGCCAACGTCGATCCAGATCAGCTGTTCGGTAAGGGGGCCGAGCAGCGGGACATCCGGTCACTGTGCTTCTCGTGCCCGGTCCGCATGGAGTGCCTTGCCGAGGCCCTCGACTCCGCCTCGTCCTTCGGGGTCTGGGGCGGGTTGACCGAGCGCGAGCGCCGTGCGCTGCTGCGCCGCTTCCCCGAGGTGACCGACTGGAGCGAGTGGCTGCGCCGTGAGGACGACGAGCTCGTCGCCGAGATCCACGCCCGCCGCGCCCCGCGGATCCTGGCCCGCGTGAGGTGAAGAGGGCCGGGCGTCCCGGACTCGCTCCGGCGTCGAGGGCCGGTCTCGGCGCGGAGGTGAGCCGGGTCCTGCGGGAGGACTGCTCCCATTCCCGTGCGGTCCCAGGTCGTCTCCTGCCACTTCCCCGACGCGCCGGGCTGCCCGTAGGCTCGCGCCATGACTACCTGGGAATACGCCACCGTCCCCCTGCTCACCCACGCCACCAAGCAGATCCTCGACCAGTGGGGCGCCGACGGGTGGGAGCTCGTCCAGGTCATTCCCGGCCCTGCCGGCTCGGACAACCTCGTCGCCTACCTCAAGCGCCCGCGCGGCTGACTCCCGGCCCCGGCCGTCGTCGTGCCGCGGACGCCGACCCGGAGGGCCGCGGCACGACGACTCGTCGGCGGGGCGCCCGCGCAGTGGAGCGCCCCGCCGACGAGCCGCGGGCGGCCTGAGGGTGGCTGCAGGCGCGCGTCACCGGGCGCGACGGCGCAGGCGGTCGACGTCGAGCAGGGTGACTGCGCGTCCCTCCAGGCGGATCCACCCGCGGGAGACGAACTCGGCCAGCGACTTGTTGACCGTCTCGCGGGAGGCCCCCACGAGCTGGGCGAGCTCCTCCTGGGTCAGGTCGTGCGGGACGTGCACGCCGTCCTCCGTCGTCGAGCCGAAGCGGTCGGCCAGGTCCAGCAGGGCCTTGGCGACGCGCCCGGGGACGTCGGAGAAGACCAGGTCGGCCAGTGCCGTGTTGGTGCGGCGCAGGCGCTGGGCCAGGGCGCGCAGCATGTCCTTGGCCAGGGTCGGGTGCGACTCGACGAAGCCCATGAGCTGAGTGTGCTCAAGGGCGAGCAGCTCGGTCGGGGCGACGGCGGTGGCCGTCGTCGAGCGCGGACCCGGGTCGAAGAGGGTGAGCTCGCCGACCACTTCGCCCGGACCGAGCACGGCCAGCAGGTTCTCGCGGCCGTCCGCCGAGGCGTGGCCGAGCTTCACCTTGCCGGAGAGCAGGATGTAGAGGCGGTCGCCGGCGTCCCCCTCGTTGAAGAGGGTCTCGCCGCGACGCAGGGTCGTCTGCGTCATCATGGCGCGCAGCTCGTCCTGCTCCTCGGGGCTCATTCCCTCGAAAAGCGGGATTCTGGCGATGATGCTGTCTTCCACGAAGGTCCTCCTGTGGGGTTGATCGGCTGGGTCCCGGCCTTCGGCGGGCAGCCCTGTGCCCTATCCTGCCACGCCTTGTGATCTGTGGCACGCGGATAAACATTGTAGTCTCTATTGTGATCGGAGCAGGTGTCGGGAGGTCGGGGCGCATGGCGGTGATGAGCGGGAAAGGGGCCGCATGACCGCGTCCGCACCGGCCGGGGCCGGGCCCCTCGGGCCTCTCGGCCCCACGGCCGCGCGCGCCCGCGCCGTCGACGACGAGCTCGCCGCCGTCTACCCCGGCGCGCGCTGCACCCTGGACCACGACGGCCCCTTCCAGCTCCTTGTGGCCACGGTCCTGTCCGCCCAGACCACCGACGCCCGCGTCAACACCGTCACCCCGGCGCTCTTCGAGGCCTTTCCCGACGCCGGTGCGCTGGCGGCCGCCGACCCGGGACGGCTGGAGGCGCTACTGCGGCCGCTGGGCATGCAGCGCACGCGCGCCGAGCGGCTCATCGGCCTGGGCGACGGGCTGGCCGAGCGCTTCGACGGCGTCGTGCCGAGGTCGCGCGAGGCGCTCGTGAGCCTGCCCGGCGTGGGGCGCAAGACCGCCAACGTCGTGCTGGGCAACGCCTTCGGGATGCCGGCGCTCACCGTGGACACCCATGTGGGCCGCCTGTCGCGGCGCCTGGGCTGGACGGTGTCGAAGGACCCGGTGCGGGTGGAGCGCGACCTGGCCGCGCTGTGGGAGCCGCAGCGGTGGACCGACGGCTGCCACCGCCTCATCGCGCACGGGCGCGCGGTGTGCGGCGCCCGCGCGCCGCGCTGCGAAGAGTGCGTGATCGCCGAGGCCGAGCTGTGCCCGCAGGTGGGCGTCTGAGCCGGTGCCGCGCGGCGGGGTGCCGGGCGCCCGGGTGCCGCGCGGCCGCGCGCTTCCTCCCGCGCCGCCCTACCGCTGCCGGCCGACCTCGGACAGGAACGGCAGGAGCGCGTCGACGAATCGCTCGGGGGCCTCCTCGTGGGGGAAATGGCCGACACCGCGCACGATCACCTGCCGCAGGTGCTCCGTGACATGATGGACGTCACGCGCATACGCCTGCGCCGGCTGAACCGGGTCCATATCGCCCTGCACGCTCATGACCGGGATCCTCGCAAGGGCGCTGAGGCATGCGATCTCCTCACGGCTGAGAACCGCGCGGCGCACCGTCTCCAGCGCCGAGTGCGCCGCCCCCGGCCGCGCCATGAGGGCCGCGTAGTAACCGGCCGGCTCCGCCGCGGCCTGCCTGGTGCGGGGGCCGGCCCAGGACCGCAGTAGGCGATCAACGCCCGAGGTCGTGCGCAGCGACCGCTCCGGAAGCAGCGGCGTCTTGAACCACATGTACTGCAGCGCCGCCCCGGAGACGATCCGGCCGCGCAGGGACCTCAGCGCCAGCGGGTGCGGCGCGCCGACGGGCACGATGGCCGCGGTCATCGTCGGCTCCCGGTTCGCCAGCGCCCACGCGACCTGCCCGCCCAGGCCGGCCCCGACGACAATGGCCCGCTCGTGCCCCAGCGCGTGCACGACGGCGGCCAGGTCGGAGGCCAGCGTCACCAGGTCGTAGCCCGACGGCGGTCGGTCCGAGCCGCCGAAACCGCGCAGGTCCGCAGCGGCGACGCGGTGGCCCGCCTCCGCCAGGGGCCCGATGACGTGCCGCCACGTCCACCAGCACTCGGGGAAGCCGTGGACGAGCAGAACCAGGGGCTCGGCCGGACCGGCCGTGATGAGCCCGCCGGCGTCCGTGGTCGACGGGGACTCCTCGGGCCCGGCGAGGGCGACGTGGAACCGGGTCCCGCCGGCGGTGAGGTCGCGGTGGGTCCAGGGGCCGGGGCGGTTGACGATGACGGGCACCGGTGCAGCCTAGATGAGTGATTCCAGGGCTGGGCGGTGTGCGGGTGGTGTGGCGCGGTGGGGAACCGGTCGAGGCAGGCCTCCCGGGGCCCGGAGCCCGGGGGCTGCTGGAGGCCCGGCGGCGGTCCCGCGGGGGCGGGAAGAGCTCTTGCCCGGGGTGGGGCGGCCGACGGGGGCTGCGCCTGGGTGATCTGCTCCGGGGCTCCTGCCCGGGGGCGGGGCACGGAGGCGGTTCGCACATGGGAGAGAGGCGGCCTGACAGTGAGGGTGCGGGATTTCGTTGAGATTCCGCGGTTCTGCCTGGATCGTCAAGGCTGGTTGACGGGCTCCCATGTGCGTACAGGGGGGTCTGCGCACATGGGAGCGCGTCAACTCGTCTTGACGGATGTTGAGGAACCGCGGAATCATGCGGAAAACCGGCCTCCGCTCCGATGAGGCCCTCCTCTCCCATGTGCGGTCCTCTCCGCAGAGCCCTTCGGCACGACCGAGTTTCCCGCAGCCCCGCCCCGCCGCGGGCACAGCACCGGACCGCGGCCCGTCCCGCAGACGCTTACAGGCGCTCGCCCGTGCACTCCGCGCGCCTTCGGCGCGAGCCCGCGGGGCAGCGGTCCTCAGCCCAGCAGGAGGCTGACGAGCACGTAGACACCGGTCCCGCCGATCAGCGACAGGCCGATCGAGCGGCGCCACAGGTGCAGGCCCGCCGTTGTCCCGATGCCGGCCAGCGCCGGCAGCCAGGCGGCGGGCGCGGTGCCGACGTCGTCGAGCGTGTAGGCCACGAGTACGATCATGACGCCCAACGGCATGGCGGAGGACAGGAAGCCCAGCAGCGGGCTCCCGCTGCGGCCCCGCAGGAGGACGAAGGGGGCGATGCGGCAGGCGTAGGTGATGAGCGCGACCATGCAGGCGGCGACGGCGATCTGGGGGTCGGTCAGCATGGGCGGTCCTCTTCGGACGCCCGTGTCCCGGCGGCGTCCGCATCGGAGCCGGGGCCCGTCCTCCGGGCCCGGGCACCGGCGCGCCGGCGCCAGCCGTAGAGCACGACCAGGCCCGCCGCCAGCACGCCCAGGGCGCCGAGCAGCGCAGCCGACCCGCCGATCGTCATGCCCACCGCGCCGGCGAGGACGCCGACGACCAGGACCGCCAGGTCGGGGTGGCTCCTCCAGTTCTCGATCGCCAGGACGACGAACAGCGCGGTCAGCACGAAGCCCAGCAGCTTGATGTCCTCGCCGACCAGCGTCGTCAGGCCGGTGCCCGCCAGCGCCCCCGCCGTCGCACCCAGGGTCCACGACGCCTGGCTCACGGCCTCGACCGTGACGATGTAGCGCCCGCTCATCGCGTCCCGGTTCTTGGAGGCGAGCAGCGCATAGACCTCGTCGGTGATCGCGTGGACGGCGTAGAGCCGGGTGAGCAGGCGCCCGCGCACGCGGTCGAGCGGGAAGCCGAGGCCGTAGAAGACGTGCCGCCCCGACACGAAGACGGCGGAGGCCGCGATCGCCGCCAACGGCTCGCCCGCCCCGGCCAGGGGTACGAGCAGCATCTGCATGGTCCCGGAGTAGATGATGACGCTCCACAGGGGCGCCCACCACCAGGACAGCCCCTCGGCGACCAGCAGCATGCCGGCTGCCAGCCCCAGCGTCACGTAGCCGATCATAACGGGCACGACGTCGCGCAGGGCGTCGCGCGCGGAGGTCATGGCCGCGGCGGGCGGGGTGACGGGGGCGGACACGCTCCCAGGCTAGATGATCGGTTCGCCGGGGCGGGGCCCGGCGGAATCGCGAGCGTCTCAGCCCGCGCCGCCGGCGCGACGGCGAGCCCGGTCAATGCTCTCCTGCTCGCGCTGCCCGTCGAGGCGCGCTGTGTACGAGACGACGCCGACCATCACCATGAACAGGCCCAGGACCAGGAACTTGCCGGTGACCGCGTCGGTCCACAGGTAGGTGCTCATGCTCTGGCCGAGAGCGGACTGGGTGCTCAGGGTGCTGAGGAAGGGTGAGAACGCGTCAGTCATCACGCCCGGGGCGACGAGGAAGGGCAGCCCCAGCAGGATCGAGATGACGCCGACCACGATGCTGCCCACGGACGTGCGCCGCGCCACCCACATGGCGATGATGAGCGCGAGCGCCCCCACGGCCAGCTCGGTCAGGCCGCGGGCCGACACGTTGAAGTCGAAGGAGTCCGAGGCGTGGGAGGTCGCCATGGCGGCGCCGTCGTGGAGGAAGAACCAGGTCACGGGCAGCGCCACGATCGACACGAGGACCCCGGCCCAGTGGGTGGCGGCCCGCGACTTCGGGTGGCCGATGACGGTGGAGCCGTCCAGCAGGACGTCATCGTCGCCTCCGTCGGCGAGGCCGGACCGGAGCCTGGTCCGGCGGGTCGCCGGCTGCTCAGGCCCGACGGCGGGGGTGGGGACGGGGTTCGGCTCCGGGCCCGCCGACGGCGACGCGGCGTAGCCCGCGGGCTCACCCGCGCCGGGGGCCGCGTCCGGGAAGGCACCGGCCGTCTCGCCGGGCGCAGTCTCGCCGGGCGTTGGATCGGCGGTGCCCGGGGTCTCCGCGGGGACGGGCTGGGCGGGGGTGAACAGGGAGCGACGGCGCACCGCCGTGTCCTCGACCGGAGGCCTGCCGGCCCCGTCGGGCTCCCCGGCGTCGGGGGCGAGCACGACCGGGTCGGGCTTCTCCAGGGTGAGGGGGTCGTCGTCCGGCCTCCCGAAGGGGAAGGCGCCCGCTGCGGGCGCGACCTGCCCCGACCCGTTCCCCGGCGCGGCCTGAGCGGGAGAGACGGCGCCTCTGGGCACGGGCGCACCGGTCTGCGGGGTCGCAGGTGTGCCGGGCGTGCCGGGCGGCGAAATGGAGGAGCCGACGCCGGTCTGCGGGGTCGCGGGCGTGCCGGGTGAGCCGGCCCGTGGGATCGCCGCCCCGACGCCGGGGCCGAGCGGCCCGGGCCCGCCCGGGGCTGCGGCGTCGAGCTGTGTGGGGTCCTCCCGCACGGTGAGGATCTCGCCGTTGGCGCCCACCACGGGCGCGAGGGCGGGGATCTCCAGGGAGGGCGCCTCGTCGGCGGGGGCGCCTCCGCCGACGGGCTCGTTCATTGTGCTACGGCCGGGTGCTTCATCCTCAGGGCGACTGGGGTTCTCAGTACTCACGGGGCCTCCTTCTCCACTATCACGGTAGTCGCGAGACGGGCGGATGGCGGGAGGCGTGCCGGAATCGCCGCTGTGGGCTGCGGCTCGCCGGGCGATCCGTGCGCTCACGGGCGGGCGATGCCGTTCGCCGGCGTGACCGCCTCCGCGTTCCTGAGCCCGACCAGCTCGCCGACCCGGCTCTGGTGCCTGGCCAGGTGAACCCCCCAGCCCACCGTCGTCAGCAGCAGGCCGGTCGCGATGAGCCCCACCCCGGTCGGGTCGCCCGGCAGCCACCGTGCGAGCCGTGCGGCTCCCGGTGCCGCGGGCCACAAGCCGTGAAGCAGCGCGGGCAGGCCGGCGAGCACGAGCAGCGGTCCGGTCGCCCGGGCGCCGAGGGTCGAGCGGCCCGTGAAGAAGGCGCCCAGGGCGAGCAGGACGAGGGCTGCGAGCGCCGTCAGCACCCCCGAGGAGCCCGAGGAGGAGCCACTGCCCGGGCCGACCAGTTCGGCGTAACCGTGCTGGAGGAGCAGCAGCGCGCCGGGAACCGTCGTCGCCGTCACCACGAAGGACAGCACGTGGGCGCGGCGCCTGGACGGCGGGGCGGCCGGCGTCACCCCCCTGGCGCGGTCGGCTGCGGCCAGGCGCGCGGCCAGGCGGGCGTCGGCGCGCCCGGAGCGGCGGGG
>ERZ772917.1865-NODE-1865-length-11313-cov-24.422633_pt1 | contig 11313 bp, 7 predicted proteins | sample MGYA00511187_ERZ772917 | MGnify/ENA primary metagenome ERZ772917 (study PRJEB29015, sample SAMEA2737925) | human oral metagenome | biome: human oral; feature: human-associated habitat; material: dental | place: China | collected 2012 ... | reverse complement strand
GATGTCGGTGGTGTCGCCGAAGGTGCAGCACATGGCGATGCCCGCGCCCTTGTCCCTCTCGGCGGCCGGGTGGGCCAGGACCGGCACCTCCACGCCGAAGACGGGGGAGGCCACCGTGGTGCCGAACAGGGGCCGGTAGCGCTCGTCGTCGGGGTGGGCCACCAGGGCCACGCAGGCGGCCAGCAGCTCGGGGCGGGTGGTCTCGACGCACACGTCGACGCCGTTCTCCACCGGGGCGCCGGCGGCCGCGGCCCTGGCGGCGGCCGCCTCATCCACGATGTGGAAGGCCAGGCGGTGGTAGAAGCCGGGATACTCGCGCGACTCCAGCTCGGCCTGGGCCACCGCCGTGCCGAAGGTGACGTCCCACAGCCCGGGGGCCGCCGCCTGGTAGGCCTCGCCGCGCTCGAGGTTGCGCAGGAAGGCGGTCTGGGCCACCTTGCGGGCCCGCTCGCCGATGGTCTGGTAGGTGTGCGACCAGTCCACGCTCAGACCCAGGCGGCGCCACAGGGCCTCGAACTGCTTCTCGTCCTCGACCGTGAGGCGCTCGCACAGCTCGACGAAGTTGCGCCGCGACACCGGCACCTGGTCGCGGGCCTTGATCGACTTGCCCTCGCCGCCGGTGTGCGGCGGGGTGAAGTCCGGGTCGTAGGGCAGGGAGGGGTCGCAGCGCACCCCGAAGTAGTTCTGCACGCGCCGCTCGGTGGGCAGGCCGTTGTCGTCCCAGCCCATGGGGTAGAACACCGCCTTGCCGCGCATGCGCTGGAAGCGGGCCACGGTGTCGGTGTGGGTGTAGGAGAAGACGTGGCCCACGTGCAGGGAGCCGGAGACCGTGGGCGGCGGGGTGTCAATGGAGAAGACCTCGTGGCGCTTAGCGCCGCGGTCGAAGGCGTAGGTGCCCTCCTCCTCCCAGCGCCCTCCCCAGGTGGTCTCCAGGCCGTCGGCGGAGGCCCTGGCCGGGACGCGGGGGCTGTGGACCTGCGAGGGCAGGAGGAAGGGCGGGGTCGCGGCGTCGGCAGGGCTTCCGGACGCGGCCGAGGTGGCAGCAGGCTCAGACATGGGGCCGATTCTGTCACGGCTTCGCGCGTGGGCACGTCGGGCGGTCCCGGACCCCGGGGCCGCACTATGTGAGGTGGGCTACGTCCCGGGAGCCGGAGATGACGATAGGATAGGCGCACCTAACCTGAATCCGCGTTCCCTGGCGGGTCGTTACCGGAAAGGACTTGCGACGTGACCGTGGAGTCTGTCACATACAACCGTATTACCTCACCACGTAACCTCATTAACGTCGGCGTCTTCACCGCGGTCTACTTCGTGGTCCTCTTCGCCGGCGGCATGCTCGGCATCCTCAACCCGGTCATGGTGCTCCTGGGGGCGCTGGCCGGGACCGTCGTCAACGCCATGGTCTGCATGCTCTACGTGGCCAAGACCCGGGCCCTGGGCGCCTACACCCTCCTGGGCCTGGTCATCGGCCTCCTCATGGTGGCCACCGGGCACGCCTGGGTCACCCCGATCCTGTCCACGGGGCTCGGCCTCCTGGCGGACCTCATCACCCGGGCCGGCGGGTACACGAGGACCTCCACCAACGCCCTGGGGTTCGCGGTGTTCTCCGTGTGGTGCGTCGGGCCGGTCCTGCCCGTCCTGTGGGGCTCGGAGGAGTACTTCGCCGACATGGCCAGGCGTATGGGGCAGGACTACGCCGACACCTTCCGCGAGCTGGCCACGCCGGCCGTCATCGGCGGCTGGGTCGTGCTGGTGTTCCTGGTCGCCTTCGGCTGCGCGCTGGTGGGCGTGCGGGTCCTGCACAAGCACTTTGAGCGGGCCGGGGTCGCCTGAGACCGTGTCCGCTCTCCCCTCCGCCCTGGCCGTCCCGGCGACCGTACGGGTCGCGGCCGACCCCCGCAGCAAGTTCCTCCTGGTCCTGGTGGCCAATGTCATGCTCATGTCGGCGGGGTCGACCCGGGTGCTCTGGCTCGTCCTCGTGGTCGTCGTGGTCCTGGCGCTCCTGGACCTGCGGGTACGTGTCGCCGTGACCCTGGTGGCGGTCAACTCCCTGCTCTGGGTCCTCTCGGAGCTGCCCCGGGTGTGGCACCATGGGGCGGCCGTCGCGGTGGGCCTGCTGGTCTACTGGCTCCTGCGCTTCGGGCTGTCCATCGCCCTGGGCACCTGGTTCGTGGCCACCACCCGCGTCAGCGAGCTGACCGCCGCCATGAACGCCATGAGGCTGCCCCGCTTCCTGACCATCCCCCTGGCCGTCCTCTTCCGCTTCCTGCCGGTGGTCATTGACGAGGCCCACGGCGTCGTGGAGGCCATGAGCCTGCGTGGCTACACCGGCTCCTACCTCTGGCGCCACCCCGTGGACGGCCTCGAGAAGCTCGTGGTCCCGGTCCTGACGGCCTGCGCCCGGACCGCCGACGAGCTCTCCGCCGCCGCCCTCATACGGGGCCTGGGCGTCAGCGCCCGCCCCACCGTGGTGGACCGGCCCCGCTTCCGGGTGGCCGACGCCGTCCTGGTCGCCCTGGTGGCGGGCCTCGTGGCCTACCGCTTCTGGGGGGTGTGGTCATGACCGTCAGCATTGACTCGGTCTCCTACGCCTACACCACCGGCGCGCAGGTGCTCACCGACGTCTCCCTGGCCCCCGCGGCGGGCTCCCTGACGCTGGTGTGCGGTGCGTCCGGCTCGGGCAAGTCCACCCTGGTGCGCCTGGTCAACGGCCTCGTACCGCACTTCCACCACGGCCGGCGCGACGGCGAGGTCCTGGTGGAGGGGCGCGAGGTCGCCGACACCCCCATTGAGCAGATGGGGCGCGTGACGGCCACCGTCTTCCAGGACCCCGCCACCCAGTTCTTCACCACCACGGTGGCTGACGAGCTGGCCTTCGCGCCCCAGAACTACCAGGTCCCCGCCCAGGAGATCCGACGGCGTCGGCTCCGGGCCGTGGAGGAGCTCGGTATCGAGGACCTCCTGGGGCGCGACCTCAAGGGCCTGTCCGGGGGGCAGCTCCAGAAGGTCGCCTGCGCCCAGGCCCTGGTCCAGGACACCCCGGTCGTCCTGCTGGACGAGCCCACGTCCAACCTCGACCCCCGGGCCATTGAGGACGTGCGCGCCGCCGTGGCGCGCCTCAGGGAGCTGGGGCGCACCGTCGTCGTGGCCGAGCACCGCGTCTACTTCCTGGAGGGACTGGCCGACGAGGTCGTCCTCATGCAGGACGGTCGGGTCGCCGGACGCATGAGCGGGGCCGACTTCTACGCCATGGGCGAGGAGCGGCGCTCCCTGGGGCTGCGCACCCTGGAGCGTCCCGAGCTGCGCGTCCCGGTCACGCCGGTGGCGGCCCTGCGCGACGGCGGGCCCGGTGACGGCGGTACCGTGCCAGGTGCCGGTGGTGCGGCTGTACCAGGTGCCGGTGGTGTGCCGGGCGTGCGTGCTGGTGCCGCGCCAGGCGCCGGTGGTGCGGTCACGCTGTGCACCGGTGGTGCGGTCACGCTGGGCGCCGGGGCCGTACCGGGTGCCGGGGCCGCCGCCCGCCCCGCCAGCCCCGGGGAGGGACGGACCGGCGGCGCCCAGGGAGGTCAGGGCGGCCTGCTCGTTGAGGACCTCGTGGTCGAGCGCGGTGGGCGCAGGATCCTGGACATCGCCTCCCTGCGCTTTCCCGCTGGCGCCATCACCGGCGTGACCGGGGTCAACGGCATTGGCAAGACCACCCTGGCCCGCGCCGTCTGCCGCCTCCAGCGCGCCCGCCGAGGGGCGCGCGTGACCCTGGACGGCCAGGAGCTCAGGCACGGACAGGCCTTCCTGGTCATGCAGGACGTCCACCGCCAGCTCTTTGCCGAGTCCGTCTCCCAGGAGGCCAGCGCCCCCCAGCTGGAGCGCCTGGACCTGGCCGGCCTGGCCGAGCGCCACCCCCTGTCCCTGAGCGGGGGGCAGAAGCAGCGGCTCGTCATCGCCACCGCCGTGGACCAGGACGCCCGCGTCATCGTCCTCGACGAGCCCACCTCCGGGGTGGACTACCGCCACCTGCTGACCATTGCCGCTGAGCTGCGGTCCCTGGCCGATGAGGGGCGCGTGGTGGTGGTGATCAGCCACGACATTGAGTTCCTCAACGAGTGCGCCGACCACGTCATTGAGATCACCTAAGCTTTGAATGATAATCATTTGCATGTAGTATGGCGGTACGGCCGCCCCAGCCACGACCCAGCAGTTCAGGAGGACAAGGAAGATGAGCAGCAGCACCCCGGCACCGGAGCGGCCCGACGTCGTACAGGCACAGCAGGCCGGGCCGCCCGACCCGGACTCGCAGGAGCGTCCCGTCATACGCTCCTCCGCCCGCAGCGGCCTGGCCGACTCGGCCCTGGGCACCCGCAACCTCATGACGCTGGCCGCGCTGTCGGTGGTGTCCATGATCCTCCTGATACCACTGAACTACCTCGCCCCGGCAGCGGGCGCCGCCCCCGACGCCGTGCTGGTGGGCTGCGCGATCATGGGCCTGTGGGTGATCCCCTACCTGCTGCCCGCCACCGTGGTGCGCAGGCCCGGAGCCGTCCTCATCGCCGCCACCATTATGGGCATTATCAGCGCCTTCATTACGCCGTCCGGCCCGGGGGCGATATTCGGGAACCTCATGGGCGGGCTCTTTATCGAGATCCCCCTGGCCCTGCTGCTCTACCGCAAGTGGACCTGGTGGTCCTTCCTCATCTCAGCGGCCACCTTCGGTCTCATCAACGGATTCCTCTACATCAAGCTGCTCAAGGTGGCCACCGGCGCCGCCTACCCGGCCGTGACCATTACGATCGCCGTGGCCTCCGCGCTGGTCGGCGGCGGTGTCACCATCCTGCTCACCCACCTGCTCAACCGCGCCGGCGTCGGCATCGACCACCGGGTCAAGAGCCGTGCCTGACGGCGTCTCGTCCACGGCTCCGTCCCAGGCCTCCTGCACGGACCCCGCTGCGCAGGTGCTCCAGGACGGCCGAGCAGCCCGCCTGGTGGAGGCGAAGGACCTGAGCGTCCACTACCTCGGGTACGAGGAATGGGTGCTGGACTCGGTGGCCCTGACCCACCTGCACGGGCAGGTCACCGCCGTCATCGGGCCCTCCGGCTGCGGGAAGACCACCCTGGTGCGCGCCCTGTGCGGGCTCGTGCCACACTGCCTGCCCTCGGAGTACGCTGGCAGCCTGCGCCTGGCCGGGACCGAGGTCGCCGACGCCACCGTCAGCTTCCTGGCCACGCACGTCGCCTACGTGGGGCAGAACCCCGACGCCTCCGTGGTCACCCGCACCGTCCACGACGACGTCGCCTTCCCTTTGCAGAACCTGTGCCTGCCCCGCAGCGAGATCACGGCCCGCGTGGAGGAGTCGCTGCGCACCGTGGGGCTGCTGGGGCGCGTCTGGGACGACCCGTGGCATCTCTCGGGAGGGCAGCGCCAGCGCCTGGCGGTGGCCGTGGCCCTGGCCATGCGCCCGCAGCTGCTGGTCCTGGACGAGCCCACCAGCGTCATCGACACCACCGGGCGGGACGAGTTCTACCGGCTCGTCTCCACCATGGCCGAGGAGGGCACGGGAGTGATCGTCATCGACCACGACCTGGACCCCGTGCTGCCGGTCGTCGACCAGGTCCTGGCGCTGGACGCCCGGGGCCGCACCATCGCCCTGGGCACGCCGCGCGAGGTCTTTACGGGGCACCGTGAGGAGCTCGAGGACGTCGGGGTGTGGATGCCCCGGGCCCTGCGGCGCGTCCCGCGGCCGACGGACGCCGAGCCGCCGCTGACCTGCGCGGAGGCGGGCATCACCCTGCCGGTGCTCGCCGACCTGTGCTCGCCCGACGGCGTGCGCTACCTGGAGAGGGGCGAGGACGGCTGGCACGAGACGGCGGCCATAGACACCGTCGCCCCCGCCGCGCGGCCTGTCGGCACCGGCGCTGACGGGGGTGCTGGCGGCGGCGCCTGCGCTGGCGCCCCTGACGGCGGCAATGGCGCCCCTGGCGGCACCGCCCCTAATAATGGCGCCCCTGAGGGCGCCACCGGCGGCGGGACGGGGGAGGGTACCGGGGCGCCGGGACGCGACGGGGCGCGCGTGGAGCTCGTCGACATGGAGGTCCCCGGGCGCTCCCCGGCCGTCTCGATGAGGCTGGGGGGCGGTGAGCTGGTGGCGCTGGTGGGCCCCAACGGGGCGGGCAAGTCCTCCCTCCTGTCCGCCCTGGCCGGGCTGGTCCCCCTAACCGCCACCCGGGCGCGCGTGCGCGGCAGGCAGGTGCGGCGCGGCAGGCACCTGGTGGGCTACGTCTTCCAGAACCCCGAGCACCAGTTCGTGGTCACCACGGTCCGCAAGGAGCTCGAGGTCGGCGGCACCCCGGCCGAGCGCGTCGACCAGCTCCTGGAGCAGTTCCACCTGACGTCGCACGCCGACCAGCACCCGCTCACGCTCTCCGGAGGCCAGGCGCGCAGGCTCTCGGTGGCCACCATGGTCGGCGAGGACCGCGACGTCATCGTCCTGGACGAGCCCACCTACGGGCAGGACCGGGCCAACACCGTCGAGCTCATGGGGTTCATCGGGCAGCTGCGCGCCCAGGGCCGCACCGTCATTATGGCCACCCACGACCTGGAGCTGGCCCAGGAGCACTGCACCTACGTCGTCGCCCTGCCGCAGCCCGCCGGGACCGGGCGTCCGGGGGACCCCGTGCGGTCCGCCGGCGGGGACCCGGCGCCAGCGGCAGGTGCCGTGGCGGTGCCGCCCAGGCCTCAGCCGCGCCGGGGCCTGCTGACCGGGCTCAACCCCCTGACCCTGTTCGTCGCCGTCGTCCCCGTCATTGTCATGCTCTTCGCCCTGAAGGACCACCGGGTCAACCTGGCGGTCCTGGTGGCGGCGAGCGTCCTCATGACCGCCGCACGGGCCCCGCGCACCCGTACGCTCGTCTCGGTCCTGGGCTCCTGGGCCGTCACGGGGATCATGCTGTGGATCTTCGGCAACGGGCTCCGCTCCGGCCCCGAGACGCAGGTCTACGACATGGGCAGCGCCGTGGCCGCCGGGACCGGGATCGGGGCCATGGTCTCCCTGGTGCTGCTCTCCGGTATCTCCACCGACGCCGAGGCCCTTATCCGCACGCTGACGGCCACCTTCCGCATGCCCTACCGGATCGGGTCCGCGGGGACGGCGGCCACCGCCTTTATCGCTCGGTTCCACGGGGACCTCACCGTGCTGCGCACGGCCCGCGCCCTGCGAGGTGTCGGCCGTGCCTGGGGGCCGGCGGCCCCGGTGGTGCGCTGGGCGGGCTCGATCCTGCCGCTCATGATCCTGGCGATCCAGCACGCTGAACGTGTGGCCCTGTCCATGGACTCGCGCGCCTTCGGGGCGTACAGGGGGCGCACCGAGCTGAGGGACGAGCCCTGGCGCCGACGCGACTGGGCCGTGGTGGCCTGCACCTGGCTGGTCACCGCGATCACGTGGAGGACCGTGGGATGAGGGCCCCTGCGCCCTCTTGAGGACACTGAGACGGAACGGCAAAGGAACGGAAAAGGAGAGTCGACCATGCCAGCAGCTACAGGACGACCACAGGAGTCCCCCGGGGCGAGCTCACCGGGTGCGGGGAGCAGGACGGTCACCGTCAGCGACCTCATTAGGCCGGCGCGGGGGGCGATGATCCTCTCCGGCGCCCTGACCGCCGTCGGGGCGGTGCTGTCCATCGTGCCCTTCGTGGCCCTGCGGAACCTGGCCGCCATCTGGCTGGAGGAGTCGGACGCCCAGGGGCTCGCAGCCCGGCCCTGGACGTGGGCGGTGGTCGCCGTCGGGTCCCTCTTCGTCGCCCAGCTGCTCTACCTCACGGGCCTGGGCGTCACCCACCTGGCCGAGGCCAGGCTGCGCCACCACCTGCGGGTCCGTGTGGTGGAGGCCCTCAGCCGCCTGCCGCTGGGGCGCGTGGCCGCCATCCCCCACGGCACCATACGCAAGATGGTGTGCGACGACACCACCGCCATCCACACCCTCGTGGCCCACATGCCCGGGGACACCACCAACGCCGTGGTCATGGCCCTGGCGGGGACGGCCTACCTGCTGTGGACCGACTGGGCGCTGACCCTGGCCCTGCTGGGGGTGTGGCTCCTGGCCCTGGCCGCCGTCATGCCCGCCATGCGCGGCCTGAGCGGTATCACCGACCGCTTCGGGAAGGCGCAGACGGACCTGGCCGCCGCCACCGTCGAGATGATCGAGGGTATTAAGGAGGTCAAGGGCTTCCAGGCCACCGACCTGAGCCGTACCCGCTTCAACGCCGCCCGGAGGCACTTCTCCGACATCTCCTACGAGTGGGTCACGAGCTCGGGGCGGCCCATGAGCCTCATGGCGGCGGTGCTGCGCCCGGCCACCGTGTTCGCCACCGTGGCGCCCCTGGCGGTGCTCTTCGTGTGGCAGGGCTGGACCCAGCTGTCCGCCACCCTGCCCTTCTTCCTGGTGGCCCTGGGGCTGCCCGAGGGCATGGTCACGTTCATCAACCTCATGCAGCACGCCTACGAGTCGCGTATGGCGGCCCAGGACACCGCCGAGCTGCTCTCCCAGGCGCCCATGCCCGAGGGCGGCTTCGACGCCGACGACGGCCCCGCCCCGGGGAGGGTGGAGGTGGATGACGTCACCTTCTCCTACGAGCCCGGCTCCCCGGTGCTCAAGGGCGTGTCCCTCACGGCCGAGCCCGGCACCGTCACCGCCCTGGTGGGCCCCTCCGGGGGCGGGAAGTCCACCCTGGCCCGTCTCATTGCCCGCTTCTACGACGTCGACGCCGGCGCCGTGCGCGTCTCCGGCGTCGACGTGCGCGAGGCCACCTTCCCCTGGCTGTTCTCCCGGGTGGCGATCGTGCTGCAGGACGTGGCCCTGTCCCACGACACCGTGCACGACAACATCGCCCTGGGCCGGCCCGGGGCCACCCGCGAGCAGGTGGAGGCAGCGGCCCGGGCCGCCTGCGTCCACGAGCGCATTACGCGCCTGCCCCACGGCTACGACACGGTCCTGGGCGAGGCGGGCGGGTTCCTCTCCGGGGGCGAGCGCCAGCGGGTCACCCTGGCCCGCGCCTACCTCCAGGACGCCCCCGTCCTGGTCCTGGACGAGGCCACCGCCCAGGCCGACCCCGCCTCCGAGCGCGACATCCACCAGGCCCTGTCCCGCCTGGCGGCCGGACGCACCGTCATTATCATCGCCCACCGCCTGTCCACCGTGCGCGACGCCGACCAGATCCTCGTCATTGACGACGGGCGGGTGGCCGAGCGCGGCCGCCACGAGGAGCTCCTGGCCGCGGACGGCCGCTACGCCGCCATGTGGCGCAGCCAGGACCTGGGCCCGACGTCGTCCGGTAGCTCCGCCCCGGCGTCCGGTAGCTCCGCCCCGGCGTCCGGTAGCTCCGCCCCGGCCTCTGCCCCCGACACGGCGCCTGCGCGCCCCCGCCCCACCCGTCCCGACACCGCCCCGCAGGAGGACTGAAGTATGTGGAAGATGCTGCTGCGCCTGGTAGACGCCCGCCAGATGCGGGTCCTTACCGCCTGGTTCGTGGCCTCCGCCGTGCTCCAGGGCGTCACCCTGGCCCTCATGATCCCCTTCCTGCGGGCCCTGTACTCCGGATCCGGCGTGGGCCCCTGGCTCGCGGTGGTGGTGGTCCTGGGGGTGGTCACCCTGGTGGTGGACACCACCGCCATGTACCGCTCCTACCGGGTCAGCGTCTACGAGGTCTGCGACACCATGATCGACCGGGTGGCCGAGCACGTCCTGACCCTGCCCCTGGGGTGGTTCACCCCCGCGCGGGAGGCCGCCGTGGTCAACGCCACCTCCAAGGAGGTCAACACCCTCTCCCACCTGGCCTCCATAGTCATCCCCAACCTGTGCAACGCCTTTATCGTGCCGCTGGTCATGCTGGTGGCCACCGCCTTCGTCGAGTGGCCCCTGGCCCTGATCATGGCGCTCACGATCATCCCCCTGCTGCTCATCTGGCGGCTCATGGGCACCGCGACCACCCGTGCCAACGAGCTGGAGGACACCGCCTCCGCCGCTGCCGCCGGCCGCCTGGTGGAGTTCGCCCGCCTCCAGCCGGTGCTGCGCGCCACCGGCGTCACCCGTACCGGGTGGGAGCCGGTGCGGACCACCCTGGAGGAGGACTCCCGGGCCACCCTGACCGGTCTGCGTGTCAAGGGGCGCCCGGGCCAGCTCTTCAACCTGGTGGTCAACGTCTCCTTCGCCCTGGTCCTGGCCCTGGGCATGTCGCGCGTGAGCGGCCACCAGCTCGACGTCGTCGCCTACCTGGCGATCATGGCCGTGACCGCCCGCATGCTGCTGCCCCTGACCAAGGCCGCGCTGTTCGCCTCCGAGGCCGACAACGCCAAGGTCGCCCTGCGCTCCATGAGCACCCTGCTGGACGCCCAGCCCCTGCCCGACCCCGCCCCCGGGACCGAGGCCAGCCCCGAGGGCACCGGCATCACCCTGTCCGGGGTCTCCTTCTCCTACGACCCGGGCCGCCCCGTCCTGGCCGACGTCTCCCTGAGCGCCCCGCAGGGCCGTGTCACCGCCCTGGTGGGGCCCTCGGGGGCCGGCAAGTCCACGGTCCTGCGCCTGGCCGCCCGCTTCTGGGACGTCGACGGCGGGGCGGTGACCATTGGCGGGGCGGACGTGCGCGCCCTGGGCGCCACCCAGGTCATGGCCCTGACCTCCATGGTCTTCCAGGACGTCTACCTGTTCGACACCACCATCCGCGAGAACCTGCGCATAGCCCGGCCCGAGGCCACCGACGCCGAGCTGGCCGAGGCGGCCCGACGGGCCCGGCTGGACCGGGTCATTAGCGCGCTGCCGCACGGGTGGGACACGAACGTGGGCCCCGGGGGGCTGAGCCTGTCCGGGGGCGAGCGCCAGCGGGTCTCCATCGCCCGCGCCTTCGTCAAGGACGCCCCCGTCCTCCTGCTCGACGAGATCACCTCGGCCCTGGACGGCGAGAACGAGTCCGCCATTACCGAGGTCGTCCGCGAGCTCTCCCGGGGCCGCACCGTGCTGGTGGTGGCGCACCGCCTGTCCACGGTCCGCCAGGCCGACGAGGTCGTCTTCCTGGAGCCGGGCCCGGACGGGGCCCGGGTGGCCCAGCGCGGCACGCCCCAGGAGCTGGCCGAGACGCCCGGTCCCTTCCGGGACTTCGTCGAGGCCTCCCAGGACTCCTCACGCTGGCAGCTGGTGCACGCACCGGGCCAGCCACGCCCCGGCACCCCCCGCTAGGCCCGCCCACCCTCCCGCCCTCCGTGAGAACGGTACTTATTGCTCGCGAGAACGGTACTTGTTCGCGCTGAGAACGGTACTTGTTCTTCGTGAGAAC
>ERZ772917.1864-NODE-1864-length-11315-cov-41.933126_pt1 | contig 11315 bp, 11 predicted proteins | sample MGYA00511187_ERZ772917 | MGnify/ENA primary metagenome ERZ772917 (study PRJEB29015, sample SAMEA2737925) | human oral metagenome | biome: human oral; feature: human-associated habitat; material: dental | place: China | collected 2012 ... | reverse complement strand
GTCGAGCGCACCATCGCCCACATCAAGTCCTGGAGAATCCTCCACACGCCCTACCGCCGACCCCTGGAAACATTCGAGCAGACCATCACCGCGGCACTCGCACTCTATTCCTTCAAGACCACCCCTGAATAACCTTCCAGGTGGCGTCAAAGCAAGTGATGTCCGTGAGCTTCGACCATCCACTACGATCGTCAGGAGAATGCCGCGATAGTAGAAATCTCCCGCTTTGGAGCATGAAAGTTACTGGCCGGAGACTCTGGCAACATGACAATGAACTACGTCCTAATTATAGAGATTGGATCGGAAAGGAATTGTCAAGAGTCTTGAGCAACCGATAATCTATGGCAGCCGCACCGCCGCCTGGAGTTGTTCAAGCTGCAAGGAAACGTACTTGCCGTCGACTCTTCCGCCTCCGCCGAGGAGTTCAACAAGGGTAGGGCCTGCGTCCTCATTCAGGCCGTCATTAGTTTCGAGCATCTTATTGATCAGGTCAACGACAGGTTCGGTCGAGATGTCGGTCAGGGCCTTCCTAAACTTTTGAAGCTCCTCCTCTCCGCCTTCAATGTGAGCCTCCTGCAGTCTCCGGAACTGTTCTGCGACTACAGCGGCAGCAATTATCATTGCAATGAATCGTCGTTGCGCCTCTTCGCTGCTCATGACAGCCCGGGTATCAGCAAGGGCGGCGGCGACCTCTGTCGAGAAGGTTTCGGTCGAGACTCCTTCAAGACTGATCTCCGGTCGGTCAATGGGCTCAGCCTTCTTCACGTCAACATTTTTTTCCGTATTCTTCTTCAACAACAAAGAAATGAGCCTGTATTTCAATGAAGGATAGGCGCTGTCCTGCCACCAAGATTTCACCTTCGGCGCCGCTTTGGCGGTAACAACCCCGAACGCAAATGCTGCCGCAAGAACTACGAACTGGGCAAGAACATCAGAGACGTCTTCCGGTTGTTCGTAATCATCTTGTTCGGCCTCGACGAACTCCGCCTGTCCGCCGATCTGGTTCGTCTCGTCGTTCAGATATGTTCCGCGAAAAGCGCCGTCGGTGTTCCGCGATGACGCCAGGTGGGTTCCCTCGGGATATACGGCGCGATACAACGGCTCGTCGGTGCTCATGATGAATCTCCTTCTCAAATGGCGCACTATGTTGAATATGCTTCTGTTGGCAACGTCGTTACTGCGTCGCTCGCAGCACCTTGCGCACCGTCCCCTTACTGACTCTCAGCCTCTTGGCGGTGCCCTTGATCGTGCCCGCCTCAGCGTACACCTGGCGCACTCGCCGACGGAAGGACTCGTCCGAGACGTCCGTGCGAAGCGTCAGACCAGCTCGCTTGAGGTGCTTGGACACCGTCGTCCGGTGGAAGCCCACCCACTCGGCGATCTCGTCCACCGTGAGGCCCTCGTGACGGAGCGACACCATCTGCTCCACGACCGCACTGCTCGCGTAACGGTTGAACCGAGGCCGCGGCGTGTCGCTCTCGACGGAGGAGCCTGGGCTAGGAGCAGCCTCCGGCTCGACACCAGCGCCAGACGGGCTGGACCGAACCGGGGGAGTGGTGTCATCCCCGACCTTGGTCTCGCCCCCGTCGCCATTGAGCTCCGACTCCAGCCCGACGGGTGAGACATCGCCAGGTCTCCCGTCCGACCGCACCGAGCCGTCCACCTCCTGCATGACGTACTGCCACACCTTCTCCCAGTAGTTTGAGTGCGGCAGCCAGAGGCCGACTTATTAGTGGCATCCATCACAGATGGGGCCACTTCTCGTTGGAATCACGCGTTCCGGCCGGCGCCCGCTACGGCCCCGCGGTTTTCGCGGGCAGTCCCACGTGAGGCACCGGGCGCCCTTCGCGGGCATCCCCGGAGTCTCGTCGGACTGTGGACACGGGCGGCCCCCGAGGGGCATAATGGTGGGGACCCACCCGGCGGCAACCGGATGGGTCCCCGATGCGGCAGTTCTAGAAGAACCAACCGCGGAGGGCATCCACAAGGACGGCGACGGCCCGGATCAGGCGAGCGATGGAGTTAATGATCTCGCTCACCTTCCGGGCCGTTCCCCTGTCCTTGCGGACCTTGGCGTGACGTCCCTTGGGCTTGGTCACGACCCTCACCTCCTCCCTGGCTCCTCACCTCCCCGGCAAGGACAGCGGGTGATCCGGGGGGAGGTGCCGGAGAAGGCCCGCCGAGCCTATGGCATGGGCTGCGGGGGCGTCGACACGATCCCGGACACAGCGGCGGGGGTCATCGGCGTGGGCGCGGATGATGTCGGGAGGGAGGCCGAGGCGGCGGGCGACGTCCGCGACGGAGAGGCAGTGGACGGGCACGAGCGGTGGAGGCGGTCGCGACGGACCCAACTGATGGTGCTGATGATCAAGGAGCTTGACCCAGCAGGCCCAGGCGACTACGGCGAGCCAAAGGTCAACCCGGGGCGTGGCCCGGGCCATGGCGATCGCCATGACGGCGAAGCCGATTGCGGCTGCGATGGCGCGGGTTCTCGTGAGAGTCGGTCCTTTCCCGGAGGGCTTGTTCGAGAGGGGCGTGAGGTCCACCTCTTTCTTGCGCTATAGCAAGATAGTCACTATGATCTTGCCATATCAAAAGAAGGCGGGGATGATGGACAAGGACCTCAAGAAGATCGTCAAGGCGCTGCGCGCCGCCGGCTACGACGTGTCCCCAACCAGGCGGGGTCATATCCGCGTCAGCCGCGGCGGCCGCGCAGTGACGACATTCTCGGGCACCGCCTCCGACTGGAGGGCCCACAGGAACGCGCTGGCGGCTCTTCGACGAGACGGGTTCCAGTGGCCGCCCGGCCGTTGAGAACCCCCGCCCGGGACCCGCGCACCGCCCTAGGTCCGACCATCATCATCTCGTCACGAGCAGGAGAGGCAACGATATGGATTACAACGCCACCCTCACCTTCACCCCGGCCGACGGCGTTGACGACGACGAGCTCGTCGACCGCCTGGTCGACTACCACCCCGCCGTCGGGCCCTCGGACCTGGTGCCCGGGGCCCGGGAGGCGGTCATCACCCTTCCCGCCGCGTCCCTGTCGCAGGCCATCACCACCGTCCGCGCCGTCGCCGCGCCCCTGGGCGTCCTTCACGGCCTGGAGATCGTACCCACCGCCGCCTGGGAACACCACCTGGGGAGAACGACGAATGAGGACGACCTGATCGGCGTCACCGAGGCCGCCGGCGCCCTGGGGGTCACCCCTCAGGCCGTGGGCGAGCGCCTCGCCGCTGGAACTCTGCCCGGCCGCAAGATCGGCCGCAACTGGGTGCTGCCCGCCTCGGCGCCGCACCAGTGAGACGGCCGATGACCGGCGCAGCGCACGACCGCCAGCCCGGGTGCGGGCACGGTTCCTCATCCTTCCGCGGATTCAGAGCCTCCACCGCATCCGGGACGATCCAACTTCCACTCAGTGGGAGGCGCGGGCAGCGCCTCTGCGCCGCTGTGCTGGAAGGATTGCAGCGCATACGCGGCGAAACGCTTCCACGCCTGCCTCCCGCCCGGCCCGGCGCCTCGGATCAAGCCCGCATTCGCATGGAGGAGTGCGTAGATGTCGCTGTGGTGGAAGTCCGGGCGGAGCGCGCCTGCATCCTGGGCGCGCTCGACAAGCAGCAGAGTGGCCGCGAAAGCGCGGTCGATCTCCTGCCGGAACAGCTCGGTGGCCGTGCTGGAGTCGAGAATCACCTCGCTCAACGCGAGGTCGGTGACCTGTTGCTCGAGGATGTACAGCACGTAGTCGCGAAAGGCCTCCCACGGCCGGGTGAGTGCTTGCTCGGCGGCCAGTTCGGAGCGATCGGCGTAGCGGGTTATCTTCTCGTCGAGCACGACCTGCACAAGAGCGTCGATGGTCGGAAATCGGCGGTAGATCGTACCGATGCCGACTCCTGCGACGTGGGCGATGTGCTCCAGCGTGACTCCGGTGCCCTCCTCGGCGAAGACACGGCTCGCGGCACGCACAATTGCCTGACGATTGCGTTCAGCATCGGCCCGCAAGGGTCGTCGCGCGGAAGAAGTCGTCACGCGGCCATGCTATCAAGTGGGATAGAATATCCGATATCTCGGCGCCAATATTCGGGGCTCGACGTATCGAGCCCCGTTGCAGGTTCGGCGAGTAGATGGCACGAGGTCGTTTATCACTCGGCAGCGAGCCGAGCGGGCGGACGCGGCGCCCCCGGAGGCGGAGCGATCCGGGCATAACGTCCACCCGAAGCGGCCCGCCGAGGAGCACCCTCGTCGCCCGAGGCCACCGACCCGGCCGCGCGTGCCGGTGCCGGGTCCCACCCCTTGTCAACAACACGTCGCTGGACAAGGATCGCAGCCCCGAGGATGTCCGCGCCGATCAGAGCAAGCAGTACGGCGCCGAGCACCGGCCCGCTCTTCGCCACGTTGCCGATGAGAAGCCCGAACCAGCCGAAGTCGGCGTCCCCGAAGGTTGTGTTGGCGGATCCGAAGTTGCCGAGCACCTGCATGAGCAGCGCGGGAAGGAAGGTGATCAGCAGGCCGTTCGCGAAGCCCCCGGCGACGGCGCCCCGGCGCCCACCGGTCGCGTTCCCGAACACGCCCGCAGCGCCGCCGGTGAAGAAGTGCGGTACGAGGCCCGGCAGGATGACGGCGAGTCCGAATGCGGGACCGAGCCAGGCGGCGAGCACGAACAACCCGATGAGCCCGGCGGCGAAGGACGAGATGAAGCCGATGAGGACCGCGTTCTGCGCGTACGGGAAGACAATGGGCGCATCCAGCGCGGGGATCGCGCCCGGCACCATCTTCGCGGCGATCCCCTGGAACGCCGGGACGAGCTCGCCGAGAATCGTGCGGACTCCGAACAGGATCACCGCCACCGCGATTCCGAAGCCGAGTCCCTGGGTCACCGACTGCATGAGGTAGTCGCCGATATCGGTAGCACCGCCGAATGCGGTGAAGGCCGTGTCCCGTCCGACCCGGACGAGGTAGACCACCGCGACGACCAGGTACATCAGGACCATCGACAGCGCCGTGGCGACCATCGAGTCGCGCAGGAACCGGAGTCCCTCGGGAACCTTGATCTCCTCGGTGGACCGGCTCCGTCCCTTCGGGTCGACCATGCGCCCGACGGCGCCGGCGGCGACGTATCCCACTGTGCCGAAGTGGCCGATGGCGATCGTGCTGTCGCCGGTGAGCTTCTTCATCCACGGATGCGCGATCGCGGGCAGGGAGACCATGAGGATTCCCAGTAGGACCGCCCCGAGCCCGACGACGAGCCACGTGCTCATGCCCGCCGAGGCCATGACGATGGTGATCATCGTCGCCATGAACAGGATGTGGTGCCCGGTCAGGAAGACATAGTGCAGAGGCGTGATACGTGCGAGGACGAGGGCCACGATGAAGCCGATGATCATCAGCCACGACACCTGCGCGCCGTACTCCTGTTGTGCGATGCCGACGATCGCCTCATTCGTCGGCACGACGCCCTGCGCGCCGAGCGCGCCCTGGAGCATCACACCGAGCGGGTCTAAAGACGCGGTGACGAGCGTCGCGCCCGCGCTGACGAGAAGGAACCCGAGTGTCGCCTTCAGGGCGCCGCCGATCACGGCCCCGATGCTCTTGCGCAGCGAGATGAGGCCGATAGCGGTAATAATGCCGATGAGATACGCCGGGACACTGAGGATCTCGTTGACGAGGAAGCGAGCAATTGCGTAGATGGCGTCCATGTGCTGACTCTCCTGTGGGGGGTGTCGATCGTCGAGGGGAGGGCCGGGCGGTTTAGACCGCGTACCAGCGTCGGAGGGCCTCGTCGATCTCCTGCTTCGAGGTGAAGTCGCCGATGACGTGGACGGGCGTTCCGAGGTCGCCCAGCGAGTCGGCGATCGCACCCGACGTGAGCACGAGGTCGACGTCCTTCGCCTTGCCCTTGGCGGAGATCGTGTCGGTCGCCTCAACGGAGAAATAGGGCGCCCACCCCCACAAGCCGAGCACCTGCTCGAGGGTGTTCTTGAGGAAGATGCTCGTGCCAACGCCGTTGCCGCACACCGTCAGGATCCGGCCCTTGGAGGGGACGGTATCTTCCGTGACGGGCATCGCTGATGCCTGCTCCGCGGCCAGTGCATCCGAGACCGCCGCGGGCTCCGGCTGCGCGGCGGAAACGCCAACCGGGCCCGAGAGCACGTCGATGATCTCGGCGGGCGTGCCGGCCGTGTCGAGACGGGCGCGCCGGTCGGGATCGGCGAGCACCCCCGCCAGTGCCGCCAGCGCGTCCTGGTGCTGATCGGAGTCGGCGGCCGCGAGAGCCATCACGATCGTCACAGGGTCGTTGTCGCCCGCACCGAACTCGACCGGAGCGGCGAGGCGCGCGAAGGAGAGCCCGGTTCGGTGGACGGAATCGTCGGGGCGCGCGTGGGGGAGGGCGAAGCCCGGGGTGAGGACGATGTACGGCCCATGGGTCTCGACGGTCGCGATCATGGCGTCGGTGTACTCCGGGGCGGTGACGCCCGCGTCGACCAGCAGTGCGCCGGCGGCTCGAACCGCCCCGCGCCAGTCGTCGGCCACGACCCCCAGGGACACGGCGTCGATCGAGATCAGCGACTCGAGATCGGTCATGGGACCCTCCTTGGCTCCAAACACCTCAGCGACGTAGCTGAAACCAGTGTTCCATTCGGCGTAATCTTCGGTCAAGTCTCCGAACGAGGCTCATCGGGGTGCCCGACGGCGGGGCCCGGCGCCTCATCCGGAGAACGGCCTGCGGGAGTCGCGGACCGTGGTGGGCACGGGGGCGCGGGCCGCCCGGTGCGGGTCAGGTCGTGCCGAGCAAGTCTTCCGCGCGGTTGCGGTGGTGGGGAGCGCGACCCGCGCAGCCGCCGTCGTGCACATGATTCACGGTGAGTCCAATGCCGCCAAGACCGTGCTCCTTCAGTTCCAGAACGCGCTCAGGGAGCAAGGACTGGACAACGGTGCGGGCATCACCGCGCTCGGCTCCTCCGCTCGCGCGGACCGGAAACCTCGATTCACTCGTATCCTCTCGTTTCACGCAGGTCGCTCGAGATTCGCGGGTTGGAGCTAAAAGCCCGCCTCACGCCGTCTCCCGGCGATGCCGGTGCGAGCCGGTCAAGCTTTGAGACGCTTGACGTCGCGCAGGAAGGCGGGCCGGTAGACGATCTCACGCATCATCGATGAGCGCCACAGCCCCATCCTTACCCTCTTGTGAGTCTTTTGTACTCCGAGTGGGAGGTCCTTGATGACGTGAAGGATTTACGCCGCCCGCCGCCGCACGGGCTCCGCGCCATGCGGTCCGCCCGTCCCGGCGCGTCCGTTCCCGCGCTTGCCCCGCCCGGCGCAGTCCTGCGACCCTTGCCCCATGGCGATCATCCTGGACGGGGTCCTGAGCGAGAAGGCGCTGCGCGCGGCCGCCGGTGACGACCTTTACGAGCGCGGCGAGGGCCGCGTCGAGGCCATCTGCGTCCACAGCCTCGCCGTCGGCGGCGCGACCGCGACGGTCGGCGGCGAGGCCCTCTGCGACGTGCACCTGTTCTGGCACGACGACGTCATCACCGGCGCGTGCACCTGCCCTCGCTTCTCCGACCGCGGCTTCTGCGAGCACATGGTCGCGGTCGGCCTGGCCGTCCTCGACGACGTCCGGGACGGCGCCGTCGTCCCCGCCCCGCCGTCCGGGGCCTCCACAGCACCACCCGCCCCGGCCGGCCCCGCGCCCCGGAGCCGCCGGGGCGGCCGGGCGCGCACGACCGCCCCCGACCCGGGCACCGTCAAGGGCCTCGGGGCCGAACTCCTGCGGAGCGCCCGCTCCCTCACCGTCGTCCGGCGCTTCCTCTACCCCGACGAGGCCGCCCGCTACGCGCGCAGCATCGAGAGGTTCCTCGACGGCCTGGAGTCCTTCCCGGCCGACCGCGGGGGACCTGACGGCGCGGCCCCGGCCCTCCTGCACATCGCGACCCGCCTGCGCGCGCAGCTCGAGACCCGCATCGACGATTCGGGCGGAAACGTCACCCGCGCCTGCCAGCGCGCCATCGACCTGTACGCCCGGGCCTGTCGCGAGGGCCGGCCCAACGGCGTCAGGCTCGGCCGCCGACTCGCGAAGTTCCGGCTCGCCTCACCCGGCTGGCCCGACGTCGCCCTGAACGACTTCCTCCCCGCCCTGGGGGGCAAGGGGGTGGCGGCGTACCGCCGCGCCGTCGACGCCGCTGCGGAGCAGGCGGAGGCGCAGGGCGATCGCCCCGGTTTCGAGCTGGGATCCATGCTCCTCGAACTGGCCGACCTCGACGGCGACGTCGATCGCGCCGTCGAGCTGCTCTCCCGGGAGGAGCACCCCCGGTACGCGGCCATTATCGAGCGGCTTGTCGCGGCCGGGCGGCGCGACGAGGCCTTGACCCGCCTCGATCGGGCCGTCGCCGAGTCGCGGATCGACGCCCCCGGCCCCGACCCGTGGCGGGACACCGGCGGCAACCCCTACTGGGTCCGCCCCGGTCGCGCCCTCGACCTCTACCTGGAAGCCGGGCGGAGCGGGGACGCCCTCGATCTCGCCCGCGATCTGTTCCACTCCGACCCCGGACCGGCGAGCCTCGACTTCCTCCTGGCCACCGCCGAGCGGCTCGGACGCCGCGAGGAGGAGCTGGACTCCGCCCTGACCTGGGTCGACGGCCGGGACTGGCGCACCGGGGACACGCCCATCGTCCTCGCCCTGCACCTGGGCGACGTCGACCGAGCCTGGGCGGCGGCGGACCGATGGGGCGTCGATCTCGCCTGGATGAGCCTCGCCGACGTCGAGCCCCAGCCCCGCCCCGACGACGCCATCGAGCTGTACCGCCGCGATATCGAAAGGGCCCTCCTCAAGGCCGGCCGGCCCTCGGCCCGGCGGGCGGCGGCCGGGGCCGTGCGCATGCGCCTGATCGCCGCCGCCGCGGATGCGCGCGACGGCGGCGGGCGCGTGGAGGCCTTCACCGCCTGGGTCGGCGGCCTGCGGGAGGCCCACCGCCGCCGCCCGACCGTGGGCCAGGAGTTCGACCGCGAGGGGCTGTAGGCCCTCGGCGGGCCCCGGGAGGGAGGCCCCCGCCCGCCGTCGTGGGGCACTGCTATCATCGGACCGCCCGCGGGCCCGCCGGTCCACCCGTTACAGGGCCGGAACGTTTCAGGGCGCCCTGTCTCAACCTGATTAGGAGAGTATTCATGACCAGTGCCCTCCCTCCGAGTTATCGGCCCGGCTCCAAAGATTCCTCAACTGACGTCATTCCCGCCGGCACTCGGGCCGCTCAGGGGGCTGCGCCCGGTCCGATCGGGCCGGGGGACGGCGTCCCGACGACGAGCGCGCCCATGGGCGACATGCCCACCTACCCGATGATGCCCGCGGGCGAGATCCACCCCCGGGGCGTCCTGCTCGACGGCGACTACGCAATAATCCTGGAGAAGGTGGTGGGCAGGGTTTATCTCGCCTTCGCGACGCGGGACATGAGCATCAATGGCATCGACGTTCGCAACCAGGAGCCCGTGGTCATCAAGGCCACCGAGCACGATGCGGCGCAGAGCGCCCGGGCCGAGGCCTATGTGATCCAGCACGCCGGTCAGAGCCCGTACCTCCCGAGGTTCGTGGAGCTGAGGGAGAAGGACGGCAAGGACTGGCTCGTCACCCGTCACATCGCCGGCACGCCGTTGAGCGACATCATCAGAATGAGCGGACCCAATGGCATGGATCCCGTGCGGGCCGCCAGACTCGCGATGGACGTTCTGCAGGCGCTCAAGCTCCTCCACGGATCTTCGTCCGCCAGCTTCATCCACCGGGACGTCAAGCCCGACAACATCATCGTCACCACGGAGACCAATGGCTGGGAGCACGCGGTCCTCATCGACCTCGAGACCGCCATAGATCCGACCAGGACTTTCGGTGAAAGTATAGCGTACACGCTGCCGTGGGCCTCCCCCGAGCACCTGAACACCAAGTTCCTGCGGCAGTCGTCGGATATCTTCTCCGTCGGGGTGTGCCTGTACCAGATGGTGACCGGACGGCTGCCCTTCGGCGACCGGGGGGCCATCGAGAACAAGACGATGTCGGATTTCCTGCGCGACCGCGCCGACAACGGCATCACCCACCGGCTCAACGCCGTCATCCGCAGGTCCCTCAGCATCGATCAGAGGGGCCGCTACCAGTCGGCGGATGAGATGCTGGCGGCTCTCGAAGGGGTTCTGAACGCGGGGGCTCCGAATGACGGCGGCGGACCCGGTGGCGAATGTCCGGGCATTCCTCCTCACCCGGAGTCCCCCGCCGACCCCGAGGCGACGGAGATGGCGGCAATCTTGAAGCACGTCTGTCACCAGTACACCGCGAAGAAACGCTTCGAGGCCGTCACCGCGGGTATCCGCCTGCGCTGCCGCAGCGAGGTCTTCACCGCTTTCAACGCCTCCAGGCCCCTCACGTTCTTCTCCCGATGCGGTGGACGCAAGCTATTCAACATCTGGCGGCAGAATCAGTTGAACGCGATCGCGCCCTTCGATCTCTTCGACGAGGAGAAGCGGATGCTCACCGAGAACTCCGACCTGATGCCCCTCGCCATCCGCGCAGCAGGTCTGATCCGGAGCACGAGGGCCGGCGCAGCGGCGCGGGTCAGGTCCCTGAACATCCTGCTCCTCGGAGTCCTCGCGCTCTCCCTGGCAGTCGTCGTCGGCGCCGTTCTCTTCATCTTCGCAAACCTGCTCTGAAAGTTCGTATGACCGCTCATGGAGGCACACATGCCGCTCGAATGCCCTCTCTGCGCCAGCAGGAGACCGTTTCTGCGCGTTGAAAGATTCAAGAACTCGGATGGCAGGATCGGCGTTCGCGCCTACCAGGACACCGGCGGAATCGCGGCCTGGAGGGCGAACGGGTTCGAATCGATCCCCTCCGACGCCGGGGCGCAGGTGGTCGAAGCCTACACGGTCTGCCGCAACGGGCACGTCGCCCTCGACGACCCCGGAGTCGGCGCCGCCCATAAGGTCTGCACGCTCGGATCGGTCGGATCCGGCAAGTCGCAGCTCCTGCACCGGCTGCTCCAGCTGGATCCCCCGATCTGGGACCAGGCGCCCCAGAACGACCGCGAACCGGTCGGGGTCTTCGTCTCCCACAAGCCCCTTCCCTACGGGGCCTCCCCGATTGACAACCCGGATGAGGTCGTCGCCACCGCGGCCGCCAACTCCGAGCCCCTGCGGACCGCGCTGCTCAACCTGTTCCGAATGGAGCTGAGGCTCCGGGAGGTGCGCCGACGCAATCCCCTCACCGGTGACAGGGAGACCGTCCTCGTCGGCACCCTCGTGGACGAGATCCTCCTCCGGTACTTCGAGAGCGAGTACGCGGACGA
>ERZ772917.1863-NODE-1863-length-11318-cov-14.117731_pt1 | contig 11318 bp, 9 predicted proteins | sample MGYA00511187_ERZ772917 | MGnify/ENA primary metagenome ERZ772917 (study PRJEB29015, sample SAMEA2737925) | human oral metagenome | biome: human oral; feature: human-associated habitat; material: dental | place: China | collected 2012 ... | reverse complement strand
TCATCTTCCGCACCCGCGAGTTCGAGCAGATGGAGCTGGAGTTCTTCTGCGAGCCGGGCACCGACGAGCAGTGGCACCAGTACTGGATCGACTACCGCAAGGCCTGGTACACGGACCTGGGCATTGACCCGGCCAACCTGCGCGAGTACGAGCATCCGGCCGAGAAGCTCTCCCACTACTCCAAGCGCACCGTGGACCTGGAGTACCGCTTCGGTTTCGCCGGCGGCGAGTGGGGCGAACTGGAGGGCATCGCCAACCGCACCGACTTCGACCTGTCCACTCACGCCGAGCACTCCGGCAAGGACCTGTCCTACTTCGACCAGGCCCGCGGCGAACGCTGGGTGCCCTACGTCATCGAGCCCTCCGCCGGCCTGACCCGCTCGCTCATGGCCTTCCTGGTGGAGGCCTACAGCGAGGATGAGGCCCCCAACACCAAGGGCGGGGTGGACACGCGCGTGCTGCTCAAACTGGATCCGCGCCTGGCCCCCGTCAAAGCGGCCGTGCTGCCCCTGAGCCGCAAGGAGGAGCTCACCGGCCCCGCCCGCGAGCTGGCCGCCCGCCTGCGCCGGATCTGGAACGTCGACTACGACGCCGCCGGGGCGGTGGGGCGCCGCTACCGCCGCCAGGACGAGATCGGCACCCCCTTCTGCATCACCTACGACTTCGAGTCGCCGCAGGACGGGGCCGTGACGGTGCGCGAACGTGACACCATGGTCCAGGAGCGCATCCCGCTCCAGAACGTGGAGCGCTACCTGGCCGAGCGCCTTATCGGCTGCTGAGCCGCGGGGGCGCCGGGAGGCGCGACGGGCCCGACCCGCCGCGCCTCCCGGGCGCAGCCGGCGCCCGGGGCATCATGGGTCGTGTGACCAGCCACAGGAACTCAGACTCCCGGGAGCCCGACCAGAGGCCCCGCCGGAGGCGCCCTCAGCACCGCGCCGAAACAGGCTCGGGGCCCGTCCCGGCAGCCGAAGACAGCGCGGGGGACCGCTCCCGGGGCGGCCACCAGGCTCTGGGGCCCGACGCCCCCGGCCACACCCACTCCCACTCCGGGCCGCTTAATCTCAGCGCCCTGGAGGCCAAGCGGGTGCGGCTGGTTCTGGCGGCCATTGTGGTGCCCCTGGTGCTTGTCACGCTCGTGGGCCTGGCCGTGCTGTGGCCCAAGCACTCCACACTGGTGGGCTCCCAGCCCTTCACCTCCCAGGAGGCGAGCCTGGAGACCGCCACCATTACCTCCCTGGATGTAGCGCAGTGCCAGGAGGCCAGCGCCGCCCTCGGCGGGGTCTCCGACGGGTCCCTGCTCAAGGACGCCGTGTGCGCCAAGATCACCTCCGGTGCCGGCGCGGGCCTGATCCTCCCGGTCCACATCCCCGCGGAGTCCCGGCCCGCCGCCGGCGTGGGTGACGGCCTCAAGGTCATGTACACCCCCCAGGCCCTGGCCGGGGGCACTCCCTACGTCTTCGTCGACTACACCCGCGATCTGCCCATTGCGGCCCTGGCGGTGGTCTACCTCGTGCTGGTGGTGGCGGTGGCGGGCCGCAAAGGGGCGTTGAGCGTTCTAGGCCTGCTCCTGGCCACCGGCGTGCTGGTGGCCTTCATGATCCCGGCACTGCTGGGCGGGGCCTCACCCATGCTGGTCACCCTTGTGGGCTCCTCGGCGATGATGCTGCTGGCCGTCTACGTCGCCCACGGTGTCTCGGTGCGCACCACGACCGCGCTGCTGGGCACGGTTGTCGGCGTGGGCATTACCGTCGTGCTGTCTTTGTGGGGCACCGGGGCCGCCAACCTCACTGGCGCCGTCGATGAGACCGCCATGACTCTGGCCTCCCTGGTGGAGGGCATTGACCTGCAAGCGCTGCTGACCTGCGGCATGGTGGTGGCCGGTCTCGGCGTCCTCAACGACGTCACCATTACCCAGGCCTCGGCCGTCTGGGAACTGCACGCCGCCAACCCCGCCCTGGCGCGCCGTCGGCTTTTCATTGGCGGCATGAGGATTGGGCGCGACCATATCGCTTCAACCGTCTACACCCTGGCCTTCGCCTACGCGGGCACGGCCCTGCCGCTCATCCTCTCCGCGGCGCTGATCGACCGGGCGGTGATGGACACTGTGCTCAGCGGTGAGATTGCCGAGGAGATAGTGCGCACGCTGGTGTCGTCCATCGGCCTGGTGCTCTCCATCCCGGCGACCACCGCCATTGCCGCCGCCCTGTGCCGCACCACCGCAGTGCCTGAGGAGGCCTGAGCCCACTCGCGCCCGCCCGGCCGCCTGCGCGCCCGGCCGCCCGGTCCCGCCCCTCGCGCTCTCCTCGCGCGCCTGGCCGCCCTCCCCTCCAACGAAATCCTCACAGCACACCACCCCGGGACGTTGTGCTGTGAGGATTTCGTTGGGGGAGGGGAGGCGAGGGGGGAGGGGGTGGTCAGCCGCCGGAGACATCCACTTCGGCCTCGGCGAGCACTCCCCGGTCCGACTCGTTGAGGTAGGGGGAGTCCAGCCAGCCGTCGGGGAGGCGGGGAGTCCGGGGGCTGCCCGCCCGTCCACGGGGCCCCTCGGCCGCCTCGCCCGGGAAGGGGACCCTTGACGGCAGACGGGAGCGCATGGCCGTCAGGGCCGCGTCGAGTTCCGCCAGACTCCGCACCTGCATGAGCGAGGCGCGGGCGGCTCCGCCCACCGGGTAGCCCCGGAGGTACCAGCCCACGTGCTTGCGCAGATCCCGCACGCCCCGGTCCTCACCCATCTCCTCGGCCAGCATTCGGCCGTGCTCGCGGATCACCGCGATCACCCTGTCCAGGTCGGGCCGGATGCGCTCGCTGCGGCCGTGCAGGGCCGCCACAATGTCCGCGAACAGCCACGGCCGCCCCTGGCAGCCGCGCCCCACGACGACCCCGTCGCAGCCGGTGGTGCGCATTATCTCCACCGCGTCGTCTCCGCTCCACACGTCCCCATTGCCCAGCACGGGCAGGGCGGTGGCCTCCTTGAGCCGGGCGATCTGGTCCCAACGGGCCTGTCCCGAGTAGTGCTGGCGGGCGGTGCGGGCGTGCAGGGCCAGCGCCGCAATACCGGCGTCGGCGGCCGCCCTGGCCGCGTCCAGGAAGGTCTCGTGCTCCTCATCAATCCCCAGGCGCATCTTGATCGTCACCGGGACCTCGCGCTCGCGCCGCCCAGAGTGCGCCGCCTGCTGCGAGGACCGCACCGCGGCGCGCATGATCGCCGCCAGCAGGTCCCGCTTCCAGGGCAGCGCCGCGCCTCCGCCCTTGCGGGTCACCTTGGGCACGGGGCAGCCGAAGTTGAGGTCAATGTGGTCGGCCAGGTCCTCCTCCACCAGGATCCGCACCGCGGCCGCCACCGTGTCCGGGTCCACGCCGTAGAGCTGGATGGAGCGCACCCGCTCGGTCGGGTCGGTGCGCACCATCGCCAGGGTCTTGGCGTTGCGCTCCACCAGGGCGCGAGTAGTGACCATCTCGGTGACATACAGGCCCGCGGGTGCGACCAGGGCGCCGCCGGCAACTACCGGTCCGGGGCTGCTCGGGTGCAGGTCCTCGGGCAGCGTCCCCTCGGCGAAGAGCCGGCACAGGCGCCTGAAGGACGCATTGGTCACCCCGGCCATTGGAGCGAGCTCGACCGGCGTGGCTATCTCCAACGGGCCGAGGCGCAGCGCCGTCACCCCTGGGGGCGGGCCGCCGGCGGGAGCGGCCGGAGCGCCGGCGGGGCCGGACCCCCGAGGGTGAGAGGACGGCAGCGGGTCCGGGGCATTGTCAGGGCTCACAGAGCGCGCAGGGCTCTCAGGGCGCTCGGGGCTCCCGGCGGCGGTGCGGTCAGCGGTGGAGGTCACCGCACCATGCTGGCATAGCTCGCGACCGGGGGCCCGGCCCCGCCCCTGGCCGTAGACGGCGCGCATCACCGCTTCAGCGGCCCCGGCCCCCCTTCCGCCCCTGGTCATAGGCTGGGCCGGTGAGCACCCAGCACAGCGTGCAGGCCGCCTCCGGCCTCCTTGCAGGGCGGACGGTCCTTCTCACCGGCGTTCTGCGGCCCTCCTCCATTGCCGCGTCCATTGCCGCCGCCGCCCACGACCAGGGCGCCCGCGTGATCCTCACCGCCGTGCCGCGCACCCTGGCACTGACCGGCTCGGTGGCGGGTCGCCTGGGCCTGCCCGATCCGCCCGTCCCCCTGGACGTGACCGACCCCTCCGGTCTGGCCGCCCTGCCGGGACGGCTGGCGGGACTGGGGGTGGTTGACCTGGATGGCATTGTCCACGCCATTGCCCACGCCGGCCCCGAACTCCTGGGGAGAATCCTCCCCGGCGCCACCCGGCCCCCGGCTCGGCCCACGGATGCCACGGGGCTCGCATTGGGGGCTGGGGAAGAGCCGCGTCTTTTGGCTCAAACCGCTGAGGCGATCCGGGCGGGGAGGGAACCCGGAGCGCCCGAGGGCCAGGGCGGCTTAGAGCGGGCCCGCGACCTGGAGCGCGCCTTCACCACCTCGACCGCCTCGCTGCCCGCGCTGGTCGGCGCCCTACTCCCACTCCTATCCCGGGACGCGAGTGTTGTGGCGCTCAGCTTCGACACCAGCCGCATCCACCCCGGCTACGGCTGGATGGGTCCCCTCAAGGCGGCCTTGGAGGCCAGTGTCCGCTCCCTGGCAGTTGAACTGGGCCCCAGCGGCATACGCGTCAACGCCCTGTCCACCGGGCCGCTGCGCACCCCCGCCGCCAGCGCCATCCCCGACTTCGAGCTCCTGGCCAACAAGTGGGTACGCCGGGCTCCGCTCGGTTGGGATCCTGACGACGCCGAGGCTGTCGCCCGCAGCGCCGTCGTCCTGCTCTCCAATTGGCTGCCGGCCACCACCGGGCAGGTGATTCGCGCTGACGGTGGCGCCGGCCTGTTGGACGGGTAGGTGCCGGGCTCGGCCCGGGTGCGGATGGAGCCTGCTGGTGCCGTAAAGTGGCGGTGTGACGACACTGACCTCTGGGGCCCGCACGCTGGTGCTTGTTCGCCACTCCAAGGCCTCTCACCAAGCCCCTACTGATCTCGAGCGCCCCCTGACCTCCAAGGGGCGCACCCTGGCCGACAAGCTCGCCCGGCAGATGAGCGGGCGCCTCAGCCGTGTCGATCTGCTTCTGGTCTCCCCGGCGGCCCGCGCCCGTCAGACGGCGCGGCCCATGCAGCACCGCCTAGACCCTGGGGACATCCGTGTTGAGCCGGAGATCTACCACCGCGGCCCCATGGGGATCCTCCACCTCCTGGAGGAGGTGGAGGAGGCCTCGCGCACCGTGATGGTCGTCGGGCATGAGCCCACCATGTCGATTCTGGCCCACATGCTCCATGACGCCGACGACGATCTGGCCAGCCAGGTCTCTTTCGGTGTGCCCACCGCCACCGCCCTCATTATGGAGGTGCCCGGCGCCTGGGCGGCCCTGGGCCCCAACCAGGCGCATCTGGTGGATATTGTCACCGCCCCGCGCTAGACGGGCCGCTGCGCGCCAACGCGGGCGCACGGCCGGCCGCATCAGCCCCCTATGAGTTCCAGGACCGCCCTCAGGTCGCGGACGTGGACCGCGGCCGGGGCGCGGGCGGTGACCAGGGGCTTGGCGCAGAAAGCCACCCCCAGTCCCGCGGCGCCGATCATGTCCAGGTCGTTGGCGCCGTCCCCCACGGCAATAGTGCGGTTCATGGGCACACCGTGGGCCCGGGCCCAGGCGCGCAGACAGCGCTCCTTGACCTGACGGTCCACGATCCGTCCCCGAACTTTTCCGGTGAGCGCGCCATGGGAGCACTCCAGGCGGTTGGCGGCGACGTGGTCAATGCCCAGGCGCTCGGCCAAGGGCGCCACAACCTCGGCAAACCCCCCTGAGACCACGCCCACTCGGCAGCCGCGGCCGTGCAGGGCGTCAATGAGCTCCACGGCGCCGGGGGTCAACCGGAGCTCGGCCAGCACTTCGGCGAAGACTGACACCGGCACGCCGGCGAGGGTGGCGACCCGCTCGCGCAGGGAGGCGGCGAAGTCCAACTCGCCGCGCATTGCACGCGCCGTGACCGCGGCGACCCGCTCACGAGTACCCGCCCGTTCGGCCAGGAGTTCAATGACCTCCTGCTCGATGAGCGTGGAGTCCACGTCCATGACCAGCAGGCCCGGGCCGTCCTCGAGCAGGGGGCCGCTGGTGAGGGCGCCGCTGACGCGGCCCATCGTATGCGTCATGACCGCATGCTATCGGGGCGCCACCGGCCCGACCGGCCGCTGCGGCCCGGACCCGTCCGTTGAACTCAACCGGGTGGGCGCGAACACGCGACTGGGCGCCGCCGTCGAGCACAAGGCTCGGTAGCGGCGCCCAGGGCGACTGGGGTTCTCCAGTCCAGCGCGATCGACTCAGCGGGAGACGGTCTGCCCCTTGGCGACCACGGTGATGCCCGATTCGGTCACCGTGAAGCCGCGCTCACGGTCGTGGTCGGCGTCAATACCAACCATGGCGCCCTCTTCGACAACCACGTGCTTGTCGAGGATTGCGCGGGCGACCACGGCGTTGCGGGCCACTGAAACACCGTCCATGAGCACGGACTCGCGCACCGAGGACCAGGAGTTCACGCGCACGCCCGGGGAGAGCACCGAGGAGATGACCTCACCGCCGGAGACGATGACACCGGGGGAGACGATCGAGTCGACCGCGTGGCCCAGGCGCTCGTGGTGGCCGTAAACGAACTTGGCCGGGGGCACGGCGTTCTGGCTGCCGGCGAAGACCGGCCACTGCTCGTTGTAGAGGTTGAACACCGGGGTGACGCTAATGAGGTCCTGGTGGGCCTCGTAGAAGGCGTCCACGGTGCCCACGTCGCGCCAGTAGTCGCGGTCGCGCTCGGTGGCCCCCGGCACGTCATTGTCCTTGAAGTCGTAGACGCCGGCAGCGCCCTGGGCCACGAACCAGGGCACAATGTTGCCGCCCATGTCGTGCTTGGAGTTCTCGTCGTCGGCGTCCTTGGTGACGGCCTCCAAAAGGGCGTCGGCACTAATAATGTAGTTGCCCATTGAGGCCAGGACCTCGTCGGGGGAGTCCGGCAGGCCGGGGGTGTCCTTGGGCTTCTCAACGAATGCCTTGATGCGGCCCCGGTCCTCCGGGTCCGCCTCAATGACGCCGAACTGGTCGGCCAAGGAGCGCGGCTGACGGATTCCGGCCACCGTGCAGGGCAGTCCCGAAGCAATGTGGTGGTCGAGCATCTGGGAGAAGTCCATGCGGTAGATATTGTCCGCACCGGTAATGACCACGTAGTCGGGGCGCTCGTCGTCGAGCAGGTTGAGGGACTGGTAGATGGCGTCGGCGCTGCCCAAGAACCAGTGCTTGCCCACGCGCTGCTGGGCGGGGACCGGGGCGACGTAGTTGCCGAGCATGGAGGACAGGCGCCAGGTCTTGGCAATGTGCCGGTCCAAGGAGTGCGACTTGTACTGCGTGAGCACCACGACTCGGAGGAAACCCGAGTTGATCATATTCGACAGCGAGAAGTCGATGAGGCGGTAGATGCCGCCGAACGGAACGGCGGGCTTGGCACGGTCGACCGTCAGCGGCATGAGGCGCTTGCCTTCACCGCCGGCGAGGATGATTGCGAGGACACGAGGAGAAGCCATGGGCCCACCTTACGGTGACCCGAGCCACCTTCGTGGCCGATTTGGGGGACATCTTCCCGGCCAATGTGACTGACGGTTGGCAGACGGCCCGGTCGCAGCCCGTTTCGGGCGATCCTCAGCCGCCAAAAGCCCCCGCCGCGGCGTGCTTGCGGTTACCGTCGGATGTGGTGGCCGCCCCCGCAATCCGGCCGCCCCGATAACGACCGTTGCCGACTGTGCGCCGACGCATGAACGAGGAGACGAGATCCATGAGGGTCGACCTGCTGACCAAGGAGTACCCCCCCTACATCTACGGTGGAGCTGGAGTCCACGTCAACGAGCTCGCCAAGGTACTGCGCCCCCTGGCGGATGTGCGCGTGCACGCCTTCGGCGGCCCGCGCGAGAACGCGGAGCCCGGTGTGACGGGCTACCCCGACGTCGCCGAGCTGGCCGAGGCCAACGCCGCGCTGCAGACCTTCGGCGTGGACCTGGAGATGGCCGCCGGATGTGAGGGGGCGGACATCGTTCACTCCCACACCTGGTACGCCAACCTCGGCGGGCACCTGGCCTCCCTGCTCCACGGCGCCCCCCACGTCCTGTCCGCCCACTCCCTGGAGCCCCTGCGCCCCTGGAAGGCCGAGCAGCTCGGCGGCGGCTACGCCCTGTCGTCCTGGGCGGAGAAGACCGCCTATGAGGCGGCCGCCGGCATTATTGCGGTATCCAACGGCATGCGCGCCGACATCCTGCGCTCCTACCCGGCGGTGGACCCCGAGCGCGTCAAGGTCGTCCACAATGGCATCGACCTGGCCGCCTGGCAGCGGCCCACGGGCGCTGAGGCCGACGCCCTGGCCGAGGAGACCATTAAGCGCCTGGGCATTGACCCCGACCGTCCCACCGTCGTCTTCGTGGGCCGTATCACCCGCCAGAAGGGCCTGCCCTACCTGCTGCGCGCCTGTGAGCAGCTGCCCGCCGAGGTCCAGGTGATCCTGTGCGCCGGCGCCCCCGACACCCCGGAGATTAAGGCCGAGGTCGAGGGACTGGTGGCCCGCCTGCGCGAGAAGCGCACCGGCGTGGTGTGGGTCGAGGAGATGCTGCCCCGCCCCCAGCTCATTGCTGTTCTGTCGGTTTCCAACGTCTTCGTGTGCCCCTCGGTCTACGAGCCCCTGGGCATCGTCAACCTCGAGGCCATGGCCGTGGGCCTGCCAGTGGTCGGATCGGCCACCGGCGGCATCCCCGACGTCATCGTCGATGGCGAGACCGGGCTGCTGGTGCCCATCGAGCAGGTCCAGGACGGAACCGGCACCCCCATCGACCCGGCCCGTTTCGAGGCCGACCTGGCCGAGCGCCTGACCACCCTGGTCACCGACTCCGAGGCCGCCAAGGTCATGGGAGAGGCCGCCCGGCGCCGCGTCGAGGAGCACTTCGCCTGGGAGGCCATTGCCAAGCGCACCATGGACGTCTACAACTGGGTCCTGGCCCAGGGCTGACCCTGGGTTGATCCAGGGCTGACTCAGGCTGAGACGGCCGGTGTCGTCGGGCGCCACCGAGTGGTACGGCTCTGAGCCCCCTTATTACCGGGCCCACCACTCGGTGGCCGCCGCCGCGCCGTGGCGGGCCACCGCCAGCAGCGGACGCAGCACGTCGCAGCGCCGCTGGGCCTGAAGCGCCGTCGTGGCCGCGCCGTCGTCGTCCAGAGCCAGCTCGCAGATCCCCGCCAACCGCAGCGAGCGCTCCAGCAGCTCCCGGTTGCGCCCCGGCAGCCAGGGCGGGATGAGACGGGGGTCCACCACGGCCGTGAGAAGGTCGTTGAGGGCATCGGCCGTATCCGGGCGCTCACGCGCCAGGTCGAGCTCGATGAGTGAGTCGATGGCCTCCTCGGTGGCGGCGTGCACCTGCCTGCGGGCGTGGGCGGCGTCCAGCGGGGGCAGCGGAGCGGTCACCGGCTCAGCGTGCCAGGTCATGGAGGTGCCGGACTCCTCGGGCACCAGCAGCACCTGCCCGAGTGCCCCCTCGATGACGACCCCCTCCTCGACGTCGGGCAGGATGCCCCACGTGCCGGTACTGCCGGCAGGAGAGGGCAGGACCGCCGTCACCCGGGTGAGTGGCCGGGCATCCGTGAGCCAGTGCTCCAGGCCGACGCTCCCTGGACCGGTGGTGGCACCGGTCGACGCGCCCAGGGCCTTGGGGACGGTGCTGCCGACGACGTCGTGAACGCCGTCGGCGCCCTGAAGCAGCGACAGGCCGTGGGAGGAGGGAACCGGCGCCCACAGGGCCAGCACGATGCTCGCGGGAGGATTGAGGGGATCCATGGGGAACCACCTTAGTGAAGGGCGGGGCGCCTAGGACCCGGTTGGCCGACTGGATGGGGAGCAGGCCCCGTCGTCTCCTGCTCCGGTGGTTCCTCACCTGCCCGATGTGATGTCGGTAGCACGATAGGATCGGCCCATGACCAGTGTCCTGCGCCTCGACGACGTCTCGCTGCACCGCGGCAGCCACCAGATCCTCAGCCATGTCGACTGGACCGTGGAGGAGGGGCAGCACTGGGTGCTGCTGGGACCCAACGGTGCGGGCAAGACCACGATCGCCAGAATCGCCTCGGCCAGGCTCTTTCCCTCCTCTGGAACGGTGGACATCCTCTCCGAGAGGCTCGGACGCGTGGACGTCTCCGAGCTCCACCCGCGTATCGGACTGCTCTCCTCCGCCCTGGCTGCCAATGTCCAGGGCGGCGAGAAGGTGCTGGGCGTGGTCCTGTCGGCCTCCTACGGGCGCATCGGGCGCTGGCGCGAGGAGTACGACGACTTCGACGTTGAGCGGGCCCAGGCCCTGCTGGGCGCCCTGGGCGCCGGTCACCTGATCGACCGCCTCTGGGGGACGCTGTCATCCGGGGAGCGCAAGCGCGTCGAGCTGGCCCGCGCGCTCATGCCGGACCCGGAGATGCTCTTCCTCGACGAGCCCGCCTCGGGCCTGGACCTGGCCAGTCGCGAGCAGCTCCTGGCGGCGCTCACGGAGATCATCTCCTCACCCGACTCACCTTCCATGGTTTTGGTGACCCACCACCTTGAGGAGATCCCGGAGGGCTTCACCCATGCGCTCACGCTGCGCGAGGGGGAGGTCGTGGGCTCCGGCCCGCTGGAGCAGGTCCTCGCCGAGGACACGATCAGCGCGACCTTCGGTCTGCCGCTGGAGGTCACCCACGACCGTGGCCGCTACACCGCCCGAGGCCGACGCACCGGTCACGGCAGGCGCGTCGCCGAGGTCAGGGGCTGACCGGCTCCGGGCACGGGCAAGCGCCCCGGCTCACACTGTCCCCGCCCAGTACCGGACCACATACTCGCCAATCGCGTTCATCAGGAGGTTCTCATGGAATGGCTGTTCTGGATCGGAGGGGCCCTGCTCCTCGTCGTCATCGAGACGGTGACGGCCGATCTCACCTTCCTCATGATCGCCGGAGGCGCGCTGGGAGGCGGACTGACGTCCTTCCTCGGCGGGCCCCTGTGGGCGCAGGTGGTGGTCTTCGCCTGTGTCTCCACCCTGCTGCTCTTCGCCGTGCGCCCCTGGGCCAAGCGGCGCCTGGCGGCCACCACCCCCCAGATGAAGACCAATGTCGACGCCCTCATCGGCAGGTCGGCCACCACCATCACCGCAGTGGACGACGGTGGCGGCCGAGTTCGCCTGGGCGGCGAGGAGTGGAGCGCCCGCCTGTCCGACGGCGACGGCGGGGGCCTGCGCCTGAGCG
>ERZ772917.1859-NODE-1859-length-11338-cov-3.907294_pt1 | contig 11338 bp, 6 predicted proteins | sample MGYA00511187_ERZ772917 | MGnify/ENA primary metagenome ERZ772917 (study PRJEB29015, sample SAMEA2737925) | human oral metagenome | biome: human oral; feature: human-associated habitat; material: dental | place: China | collected 2012 ... | reverse complement strand
GGCCGATTCCGCCTACGTCCTCACCATGGCGCAGCAAGACTTCCCCGACGTGCGGTTCCACTTCACGTCCGAGTTCTGATCGGTTTGCCGTCGGGCAACAAAAAAGGGATCTGTAAGCGGGTTCACCCCGGATTGCAGATCCCTTTTGCACATAAAAAAGCAGCGAGAGAATATCATCCTCCCGCTGCATTCACGATAACCACTTTACAATCTTCATTCCCTCCCCCGATTAAATGAGGAGGGGATGCCATTTTCAATTCTTATCACTGTCGGCCAGCTGTTCTTGCAATTTCCGAATCTGGGAATTCAAGTGCTGACTCATAAAACCATTTCCGGCCAAACGATACTTCTCAGCCTGATATTGCAACATGGCCAATTCACGTAAGCTCTGCTTGTTTGCAATCATTCTCATAAACTCTTTCATTGAATTACGCCGCAAAGATACGGGCGTCACCCGAAAACCTGTTGTACAACATGCTTTTTGTGCTGTTTTGCCCCCATTTTTAACGGAAACAATGATGTTTAGATGCGATGTGTAACAAATTCATACAATAAACAGCTTGCAAAAAATGCCCTCGAAATTGCGCATTGAGGTATGCTTAAGACATAGAATAAAGAGGATCACGACATGAACATATTCACCTGTCTAACCGCTGCCTGCCTATGGTTTGCAGCCGCGCACGTCGCCACCGAACCCGTCGGCGACGCGCAAATGATCGTTGCACCAGCCGACACCGTCCGCGACTCGTCCGCCGTTGTCCCCTACCGATCCGCCACAGCCGCCGCTGAAGTGGTGGGGCTCAATTTAGCCGTGTGGAGCTTCAACCGCTTCGTGACAAACGAGGACTTCGCGCGCATCAATGCCCACACCATGCGCACGAACCTCCGCAGTCTGCCCGTATGGGACACCGATCAGTTCGTGACCAACCTCCTCGCGCACCCCTACCACGGCTCCCTCTACTTCAATGCCGCGCGCGCCTCCGGCCACTCCTTTTGGCAGGCCATGCCCTACGCCTTCGGTGGCAGCCTGATGTGGGAGTATTTCATGGAGAATGAGCTGCCCTCGGCCAACGATCTGCTTTGCACCACCCTCGGCGGCATTGAACTGGGCGAGATCACCTTCCGTCTCTCCGACCTGATCTTCGACAGTCGGCTGAGCGGTTTTCCGCGCGTGGTGCGTGAGGTAGCCGGCGGCCTCGCCTCGCCCATGCGCGGCCTGAACCGCCTGTTGACGGGCGAAGCCTGGCGCGTTCGAGCCACGCGCGGACAAGTCTTCACGCCCGGGCCAATCAGGTTGTCACTCTACGGCGGCCCGCGTTTCCTGGCCGAGGAGCGCCGTTCCCGCCACGGCGAGATGAGCCTCAACCTCGGCCTGCGGCTTGAGTACGGCGAGCTCTTCGAGGACGACTACTACGTCCCCTACGAGTACTTCCGCATTTACGGCTCCTTCGACCTCCTTTCACACCAGCCCATCATCTCGCGCGTTAACGCCATCGCCGCGCTTTGGGGGCGCGAGGCTTGGCGCTCGGCCGAACGCACGCTCTCCGTCGGCGTCTTCCAGCACTTTGACTACTACAACTCACAGATCCGTTCGCGCGACGGCCTTCTCGTGGCGCCTTACCGCATCGCCGAGGCGGCTGCCCTTGGTGGCGGACTGATCTATTGTAGGCGTGCCACGGCTACTCGGTGTTTTGACCTCCGCTACGAGCTTTACGTCAACGGCATCGCCCTCGGAGCCAGCCTCAGCGACTATTTCCGGGTCGATAACCGCGACTACAACCTCGGCAGTGGTTACAGCGTCAAGTCCTATACTGAACTGACATATCGGCAGCGTTGGCAATTAGGCTTCCAGCTCGAGCGCTACCATATTTTCACCTGGAAAGGTTACGACCCGGCCGTGGATATCACCACCGTAGATCATCGCCACCTCAACGTACAGGGCGACGCGGGCAACGCCTTACTGGGCGTCTTCTCTTCACGCCTCTCTTACCGCGCGCCGCAAGGTTGGATTCTGACGTTGGCACACAATCTCTACTCCCGTCGCACGCACTATCGAGATCGTCTGAACGTGGAGTACGCCACGTCCGATGCGCTCCTGACAGCTGGTTACACCTTCTGAACGCCAAGCCGGGACAGTTCGCTGACGCTCAACTACAAGCATTCTCTTTTCCGTATGCTATAGGATGGCAAGACATCGTATAGCATACGATTTTGTTTTGTCTTATAATTCATGCAATCTCTATTGAAACAAATTGGATTTAGATAGAATGAGCTGCAATATGATATGAAACAGTTTTGATTGAGATCAGATTGCATGAAATACGAAGTAAATCAAAATTGAATTAGATTGCATTGCATGCAATATGACATGAATCAAAATTGAATCAAATCAGATTGCATGAAATACGAAGTGAATCAAAATTGAATTAGATTGCATTGCATGCAACATGACATGAATCAAAATTGAATCAGATTATATTTCATGAGATATGATAAGAACTAAAATTGTATCGTTTCATATTGTATGAGATCTTAGATAAAACAGCTTTTATCGTGATCATATTTTCGGATCAGCGTCCTGCCGACGCACGCGATTCGGTCGCAAACGTGGATCGAAACAAAGGCGCGATGTGGAATTTACAAAACAGCACCTACTTTTGCGTCCGCTTCGGTGATGCAGCGATCGGCGTTCGTCGCGCTGCATGAAAAGGGAATCCGGTGCAAGTCCGGAACAGTGCCCGCTACTGTAATACCCGAGAAGAAAAGCCCATCCACATCGGCCACTGAGCCTCCGCAGGGAGGCGTTGGGAAGGCAGCTTTTCAGAGCGATGATTATCGCAAGGGGTAGAGTCAGGAAACCTGCCGAAACACATACATGCAACACGCCGCGCACGCTCCGGGGTCAGGGCGGCGGGGAGACTGACGATGGATATTATAATCGTATATGAAGAAGAAATACTTAGGAATGTTCCTCGCATGGTTATGCGGGGTAATGACGCTGAGCGCACAAACAGGCGTGAGCGGGCGCGTCGTAAACGCTGAAACAAACGAGCCCGTAGTGGGCGCCAACATCCGTGTGGACCACAGCCTGACGGGCGATGTGACGAATACAAAAGGAGAATTTACGATCAATAACTTGCCCGAGGGCACGCACACGCTGAACGTGTCGCACCTGAACTATACGACCGAGGCGCGCAAGGTGAAGGCAGGCGAAACAGACGTCGTCATCCGCATGCGCGAGAGTATGATACAGCTTGGGCAAGTCGTGGTGACGGGCACTGGAACGCACCACTTGATGAAGAACAGTCCCGTGCCAGTCAACGTGATCACCTCACGCGAACTTTCTAACGCCGGCATCACGTCGCTCGACGAGGCGCTGCAGAAACTCACCCCTTCCTTCTCCAACATGACCAACGGCATGGGCACGACACTCAGCCTGAACGGACTGCCGGAGAAGTACTTCGTCTTCCTCGAAAACGGTCGACGCATGGGCGGTGACAACACCTACGAACGCATCGACGTCTCCCGCATCAAGCGCATCGAAATACTCAGCGGCGCCTCCTCTGCACTCTACGGAACAAACGCCGTCGGCGGCGTGGTGAACATCATCACCAACGACATTAAGAACGCCATCAACCTTTCCTCCGACACGCGCTACACGTCCCACGGACGCTTCACCCAGTCTCTCACCGCCGACGTCAATGCGGGCGGCTTCGGTTCCTACACCTCCTACCGCCGGAAGCAAGCCGACAGCTGGCAACTCAGTCCGTACGAATTGAACAAGAAGGACAGCTTAATAGAGACCCAAAAAGTAGCCTCGGCCGGCTTCCAATCGGACAATGTCAACCAGCGCTTCACCTACGACGCCACCGACCGCCTCTCCTTCCAACTCCACGGCGGCTATTACCGCAACATCACCCGCCGCCCCCCCGCCGCCTACGATTACGACCTCCAGCACCGCACCTATTCCTGGGGTGCAGGCACGAAATACCTCATCTCCCCCGACGCCTACATCACCGCTGACTATCGCGCCGACTTCTTTTCCTCGCGTTACAACTTCCTCAAGGCAAGCAAGACCTACAAGACCCAGCCGGGCGACGAGTTAGTGCGCAAACGCACACGCAATCAGCAGGTGAACGTCAAGGGCATCTTCAAAATAGGGAAGCGGAACAAGGTCTCCATCGGGGTCGAATACTTAGACGATATGCTCAGCAGCCCGACGGAAAACATCAGCCACAAAACGGCTTACACTGCAGCCATCTTCGCTCAAGATGAGATCACAATCTCACGTCGCTTCCGTGCGCTGGCCGGCGTGCGCTACCTCTACCACGAGAATTTTAAGAGCTACGCCACGCCCAACCTCGCCCTCATGTACGGCCACGACGGGCTGAACATCCGCGCCTCTTACGCCGCCGGTTTCCGCGCCCCGACCCTCTCCGAGCTCTACGCCTCCGAGACTACCAAATCAGTCGACCGCATCACCATCGGCAACCTTAACCTCAAGCCTGAGAAGAGTGACTACTTCGCCCTCAACGCCGAATACGCACACAGCCGCTTCACCGTCAGCGGGAACGTCTTCTACAACAGCATCCGCGACATGATCGACTACCGCACCATCGCCAAGGGCGAGGTCGCCAAGCAGCAGTACGGACACGAAGAAGTGCGTCAGCGCGACAATATCCACAAGGCCGACGTGCGCGGCATCAACCTTGCCGCACAGGCCTATCTCGGTGCAGGCTTCCGCCTCGGCGCCGGCTACACCCACTTAGACACGAAAGATGACGAGACCGGTCGACCCATCGACAAGAGCCTCCGCAACGCCGCTAACGTTAACGCACAATGGTCGCGTACCTGGGGGGGCTACACGATGAACGTCTACCTCAATGGCCGCATCAATAGCGAGCGCTTCTCCAAAACTTACGGCTACGCACCCGCTTACCAACTCTGGGACCTTAACACGCGTCACACCTTCTCGCTCCGTTCCCTGATCCTCGAGCCCGGCGTCGGCGTGGAGAACCTCTTCGACTACACCGACGATAGGCCCTACAACTTCAACTACGCCACGCTCACACCGGGGCGGTCGTTTTACGTAAGTCTGTCAGTTAAGTTCAAAGGATGAAACGGAGACGTTTGCATAGCTGCGCATCTACTGCGTTGCCTTCGACACTCGGTGTTTGGTCATGTGCTTCAGCACACTCCCTCACCCTCGGTCTCGGACGCTTTGCATCTGCATCACTCTGCAAAGTTTCCGGACGATGGATTGTACTTGCCGCCTTACTCTGTCTCATGCAGGTGGCCACGGCGCAGGATACGACCGCACGCCGTGCAGACGACGTGATGAAGCAGATCGCGCTCGACGAAGTGGTCGTTACCGCCACCGGCACGGAGCACACGCTGAAAAGCGTGCCCGTGCAGACGGAGATCATCTCCGGTCGCGCGTTGCGGAACTTCGCCGGGAAGAGCCTCGAAGACATTCTCTCGGGTCTCACTGCCTCGTTTGCCTTCAGCGAAGACGACATGGGTAGCCACATCCAAATGAATGGCCTCGGCAATGATTATATCCTGATCCTCATCGACGGTAAACGCATTCACGGCGACGTCGGCGGACAGAACGAACTCTCGCTTATCGATCCGAATAACATCGAACGCGTGGAGATAGTCCGTGGAGCATCCTCCGCGCTTTATGGCAGCGACGCGATGGCCGGCGTGATCAACATCATCACCAAGAAGCACAACGAGGGCGTGCTCCTCGAGAACACCACCCGCGTAGGCTCCTACGGCGACGTTCGACAGCACACCGGCGTAGGCTTCAACGTGGGGCGCTTCGGCAGCTGGACCAACTTCCAATTGCAACACTCCGACGGTTGGCAGAACACGTCCGTAGAGGATCCCAACCAAACGGAGTTTCTCATCACCGATTCCCGCAACAAGACCGTCAACCGTCACACCAACTGGCAACTCTCCGAGCGCCTGACCTACGCTCCGACGCGCGACTTAGAACTCTATGCCGGCGGCAGCATCTACGGCAAACGCATCTATCGCCCCAGTGGCAAGTACGCCGCCGTCGACGTCAAGACCTACGACTTGCAATACAGCAACGCCTCTGCGGCAGTCGGCGGAAAGTGGAAGCTCAACCGCACGGACGTCCTCACGCTCGATGTGAACTGGGATCGCCACGCCTACTATTACAACTTCACCGATACGACCCTCATCGACGGCTATATCAACGGTCGCTACACGCCTTACTTCCCTTACTTCCCCGGCCAAACCAACCTGCAGAGCGATCAGCAACGCACGATGGCAGCCCTGAAAGGCGTCTTCCGTTTGCCCTACGAAAACACGCTCAGCACAGGTCTTGAATGGCGTTACGATTGGCTCGAGGCGCCCATGCGCGTGATCGACGGCAAAGCCTCGGATCACACCGCCGCAGTCTACGTGCAAGACGAGTTCAACCTCTTAGACCCGTTGCAGCTCACGGCCGGCCTGCGCCTCGATCGCAACGCACGCTTCGGTTTCAAGCTCACCCCCAAGATTTCCGCCATGCTTAGCCTCGGCGACTTCCGGCTGCGTGCCGCGTGGAGCCGCGGTTTCAAGGCGCCCTCTCCCAAGGAACTGTTTTATCGCTACGTCCGCGAGATGGCTGGGACGCACCTCTACTTAGGTAACACGGCTCTGAAGCCGCAGACCTCTGACTATTTCTCCCTCGGTGGCGAATACCTCGCCAGCAACGGCCTCTCCCTCTCCGTCACCGGCTATTACAACCTCCTCGACCACATGATCACGCTCGTCACCATCCCCACTAACCAGGCTCCGGGCGACCTCGTGGCGAGATATGACCCCGTCAAGGTGCGCCAGTACAAGAACCTCGAAAACGCCAAGACCTACGGCGTAGACGTCAGCGTCCGCTACGTCCACCGCGCCTTCACTCTCGGCGCCGGCTACAGTTATCTCAACACCGACGCTAACCTCTACGACGCCTCACACGACCGCATGAAGCAGGTCATCATCGATGGAACGGCGCATCACAAAGCCAACGCTTTCGTCACCTGGAACCACGACTTTAGCCCCGCCTACCACTTCAGCGCCGGCCTCTACGGCCGCCTCTCGTCCAAGCGCTATTATCAGATCAACGGCGACGGCAAGGGCTTCCAGATTTGGCGCCTCTCCACCACGCACGACCTCGGCCGTTCGCGTCACATGGCCTACCGCGTCGAGGCCGGCGTCGACAACATCTTTAACTACTGCGACCGCACCCCTCACGGCTTGCACCTCGGCACCATGACACCCGGCCGCACCGTCTATGCCTCGCTCACGATCCGCTTTTCGCAGGGCAAGCGCGTGAAACCTGACAAGAACATGAGTACTAACATTAATACCAACGATTATGAAGAGAATTAAGACATGGATGCTGGCCATCGCGGCCGTCATCATCGCTGTAGGTTTCAATTCCTGCAGCAAGACTGAAGATGAAGTTTCAAACGTAGAGCGCTACCAGCAATCGGTGGACGACGCCGTGAAGTCCGGCAAGAAGCACGACAAGGTGATCCTGCTCGTCGCCTTCGGATCTACCTGGCAGCGCGCCTTCTTAGCCTTCGACAACACCGTGAAGGAGTATCAGAAAGCCTTCCCCGACTACGACGTCTACCTCTCCTTCTCCTCCGCCATCTGCATCAACCGCGCCGCCGCCGGTGAGCACGCCAAGGACGAAGGCGAGGCCAAAGCCGAGAAGCGTCACTACTACGCGCCCAACTTCTGGCTCGAATCCTTCGGACGCGTGAAGTACAGCGAGATCATCGTGCAGTCCCTCCAGGTCATCCCCGGCGAGGAGTACGGCCGCGTGATCAACTACATGAAGGACTTCGCCAACAATAGCCTCGGCGACCTCGACGACGCTTACCTCAAGAAGGTCACCCTGCGCCTCGGTTTGCCCCTCATGGCCGACGCTGATAAGGACGTCACGAACCTGGCTAAGGCTTTGGATAAGAACTTCTCCAACTACGCCGCTCAGGGCATCGTTACCTTCATGGGTCACGGCAACCCCGACTCGTACGACATCTACAAGGCCAACATCCGCTACACCCAGTTGGAGGAGGCTCTGCAGAAGATCAACAAGAACTACTACGTCGGCACGGTCGACATGAAGGACAACTTCAAGACCTTCGTTCTCAAACGCATGGAGAAGGCCGGCGTCAAGAAGGGCACCCGCGTCTACTGCTCCCCGCTCATGTCCATCTCCGGCGACCACGCTCACAACGACATGTCCGGCAACGACTGCGCCAAGACGCCGTTCGAGGTCAATGAAGAGGGCGAAGTGGAAGACACCAGCTGGAAGATGTATTTCAAAACATTGGGTTACGAATGCACCAACGAGACGCAGATCATGAACGGTCTTCTCGAACGCGCCGATGTGCGTCAGCTCTGGATGGAGCACACGAAGAACGCGGAGAAGGTGGATTATTATCACTCGAAGAACCCGGAATAAGCTGCGCTCTAATGATTAATGTTCAGTGGTTAATGGTTATCTGAGCGGAGAACGCATCTCTCTTGATAATTGACCATTAATAATTGATCATTGAAACTCGCCCCCCAAGGAAGGAGATTAGACACACTCTTTTTTCATAACTATTTCTGATTGCGGACGGCCAATCCGCCCTGATTATTGGGATAGCCCGGCATGTGTAAGCGTGTCGGGCTGTTTTTTTGAGCATGCTGACCGGTGAAGATCCTCGCTACGCTATGCAAATCTGCTTGGCGGAGTCCGTCATACCCCATTTTCCCAGGCAATAATAAGTTCGGGCACTCCTTATTCATTATTGTATCCTACAATGATAAATACGGACACTCCTGATTCATTATTGTAGTCTACAATAACAAACACGGACACTCCTTATTCATTATTGTAGTCTACAATAACAAATACGAACACTCCTGATTCATCATTGTACTCTACAACAATAAATCAGGATGATTTGAATCTAATATTGTAGGCAACAATAATAAATCAAGGCGCTATGATTTATTCCTCCATAAGGGAATGACTAAACAGCATAACTCCCTGCCCGCCATTGCGCGGGGCAAAGGCAAGCAGGGAGTGTGTGTGGCGCAAGAACGAAAATCAGAAGCGCAAAAAGCAGTTGGGAGCGAAGGCGACTTCCTTCTATTTCTCCCTCAGCGGCGCGAAGTAGCGGAAACGATGGTCGGGCAGCAGCTCGGGGTGGATGATGGCGATCAGCTCGGCCAGTAGGCGATCCGGGTGGAGGGGCACCTCCTCGTAGTAGTGCGAGTCGTGCGTATTGCAACCGTAGATGCGGCGCCCGGCGAAAGCGTCGAAACGCGCATAGGGGGCATATTCGGCGCTAAGCGAAGCGTAAGTCATGGGCGTGTCAGCGTTGTACTGGATGAGCCAGATGTCAGCGTGCAGTGCGCGGTCGATGACGGCCTCGAAAGTGAGCGGCGTGCTGCCCGATCCGGGCCGATCGTGGAAGAGATAGTCAGCGCCGGCGTCGCGGTAGAGGCGAGCCATGTAGCTCTCACCGTTGGGCACGTGCCAAGCGGCGCCAAACTTCTTCCCGACGATGAGCGTCGGTCGCCGCGTGATGCCGTCGGTCAGGGCGCGCACGCGCAGATATTCCGCTTCAGTAGCACGGAAGAGGCTGTCAGCCGTAGTCTCGCGGCCGGTCAGGAGTCCGAGGAAGCGGATCCACTCGGCGCGCCCTAAGGGGTCGGCCTCCATGTAGTCGGCGCACTCGATGATGGGCAGGCCGATCTTTTCCGCGGGTCCGTAGCCGGCGTTTTGGAAGGGAGAGGCGAGGATAGCCTCGGTGCCGATGCGGATCATGCCCTCTACGTCGGGCGAAGTAGCCTCGCCGAGGTCGGCCACACTGCCGTCTTGCAGTCCGCGCAGCACGGGCTCGACGTGCACGTAGCGCGATTCGCAGACGCCAGCAATGCTTTCCGTGGCGCCTAATTCGTCGAGCAAGGCGCAGTGTACGGAGGTGTAGACCACCATGCGGCGGAGCGGAGTGCGCACAAGGGTGCCCTCGGGCATTCCTTCGGGCAGGGCGGCGGCGCTGCGGGGTACGAGCAGGTAACGCTGCAGCATTCGCCCCTCGTTCCAGGGGTCGCGCAGCTCCACCACGGTGTAGTCCGCGTGGCGCGTGATGGTGATGCCGTGTGCATAGCGCATCGAGTCCACGACAGCCTCGACGTCGGAAGCCTTGGGCATAGAAGAACTCTGCCCCACGTTACAGCCGGACGTGAGGCAGAGGATTAACCATGCAAATAGGCAGAAGCAATTGCGTATCACAGGTTTTTATGGGTTAGGGCAGGGGGCAGAATCGGCTCCACCCCCGCCCGGGGGATAAATCAGTTATAGAAGATGGCGTTGTTAGGGTTGATGCCTCCGGAGCTGAACTTCGCAATGAACGTGCCGTTGCGGTCGAAGCGGTAGATGTCGCCTTCGGCATCAGGATAGCGTGTGCCGATGTAGATGTCACCGTTGTTCGGATTCACTGTCAACATGTAGATAGTCGTTGTGCTGAGCCCGTCAGGCATATTCTTCAAGAAAGAACTATGGTTCAACGTACCAGTGCGGACATTGTAGCTGGAGAATGTATTAATGGCCTTGTTCGTTTTCCAGTCCGTATCGCTGTAAACCATATAAATCGTGCCGCGGTATTCGCACATGTGGGTGGCCTTAGCGATCGTTGTCACAGCTCCTGTAGAAATATCTACGCGTTGCACGGGATAAGTAAAATTGGGATAAGCTCCACCATATCCTTGTACGAAGAATTGGTTCTCCGATACGACCACTTTCAGTGGGTTTGTGGCTACGGTGATTGTGTTAGTTACGAGCAGGGAGCGCGCGTCTATAATGGTAACGGTGTTACCCTTTCCCCATCCCGAGTTTGCCACGCAGAGAAATCCGTTGGCGACTGCTATGCCTTCAGGGTTAGCTCCGACCGTGGCGTAGCCCTCTATGGTGAATGTCTCTGCGTCAATCTTAGCCACTTTGCCACTATACAGGGTGACATAGATCTTTCCCTCGTAACCGAGGAGGTATCTCGGCTGTCCATCCTCCTTAGAGAAGGAGAGTCGCTTCTGTTCTACACCGGCGGTGTTGAGTTTGAGCAGCAAGCTCGAACCATAAACAGACACATAGATATTGTCCTTGTAGAGAATCATATCTTGGCCTGTATCACCCAAACCTTTTCCGTTCTGCATGCTGTAGACATCGGCAATGAAGCTGGCATCCCCATTGGGGGCATAGAACGTAATGCCGGCATTGTTCTTTTGAAACACGCCCTCGTTGAGGATGAAGACGCGGGAGGAGGGCAGC
>ERZ772917.1858-NODE-1858-length-11344-cov-12.662238_pt1 | contig 11344 bp, 4 predicted proteins | sample MGYA00511187_ERZ772917 | MGnify/ENA primary metagenome ERZ772917 (study PRJEB29015, sample SAMEA2737925) | human oral metagenome | biome: human oral; feature: human-associated habitat; material: dental | place: China | collected 2012 ... | reverse complement strand
TAGGCCCCCTGAGTGACCAGACAACAGACGAGAACTCTTATCCAATTTAATAGTATTTTTACAATTTGGAGATTTGGGGTTTGTGGTGTATGCTATAGGTACTTTAGTAAGTAAATGGGAGGCTTTACTAAAATGGTATCTAAGGACAAAATCATCAAAAGCACTATTGGTGCTGTTATTGGCGTAGCTGCAGTAGCAGGTATGGCTGGAGCTGCAAATAATAGTCAGCCACAGCAGACTATAGCGCCAGTAGTAGAACCTGTAACATATTCAGACTGTAGAACGGAAGAAATACCGTTTGAAACGCAGTACGAAGGTGAAACAGGTCAATATGGCTACACTGAAGCGGTCAAGCAACAGGGCGTCGTTGGCGTCAGGAAAATCTGTAAGCCAAATAAGCCTGGTCACACAGATAAGGTAGATGTGATCACTCGACCGGTGACTCATATCATTGTTCGTACACCAAAACCTGCACCACAACCTATTCAACAACAACGCTATCGTGTTGGAGCTATCTGTCGAGATGGCTGGCAATCACACGCAACTGGAAGAGGAGCTTGCTCACACCACGGCGGAGTAAGTGAATGGCTGTATGAATGATTATCTGAAAGACGCATTGTCTATGATATTGACACTTGCGCTAATGGGAGGAATGTTTGCCCTTGGTCTATACACATACAGACATTATTTCAATCATCCTACCAACAATAACTCAAGTCACACCAGGAGCAATTCATCGTATGAAGATAAATCTGACGAAGATGACGTATATTACGAAAATTGCACTGAAGCACGTGAAGACGGAGCTCAGTCAATCCGTGAGGGTGAACCTGGATATCGTGAAGAACTAGACAGAGACGGTGACGGTATAGCTTGTGAACCATGGCACGGTAGGTAGTTGACAAACTACCCCTGTTATGCTACAATGCAAGCATGAAAAAAGCCGTAATCATCACTGCTGTTTTACTGCTTATAGCAGGTGCTGGTGGTAGCTTATGGCTTAAAAGACGCTTAGATAATCAAATAGCATTAGCGACAGCTCAAGAACGACAAGAGCAGCAGCCAAAGCCACACAAACCAGCATTCGATAAATACGACAATGGTCCCGCTGACCCTCAAGAAATCCTAGAATTAGTAAATCAGGAGCGGGCAAGAATTGGTGTAGCGCCATTGGTCATGGACGAGAACGTTCGGAAGAGTGCACAACTCAAGGCTGACGATATGGTCGCAAAAGGATACCGTCAACATAATATACCAGGCACGGACAACTGGTATTCACAAGAGATGGCTAACCTGATGCATCGGGCTGGCTGTCGTACTGTTAGTGAAAACTGGGTTTCGGGTGAACATATGAGTAGTCGCGGTGCCTTTAGGGGCTGGATGAAATCAGAACCTCACCGTAAAGCCATGCAAGATCCGAACTATACGAAGATTGGTATTGGCGTCAGCGGGCATGACGGAATTAGTGAAGTAGCAGTCCAGCATTTTTGTATACCGTAATTAGTATATAGCACAAACCCCAAATCTCCTTTTGTCTCGAAAGGAGATTTTTTGTATGAACGGAAACGAATCATACCGTCAATACCTGCAATACCACGCTAACAATCACCCATCAGCTACTAAACGTGCTGAAGCTCAAGCTTTGCTAAATAAAGTCGGAGACGACGGCAACCTTAACGGCTATTTCCTGATGGGCGGCGACACTAACCGGAAGGGCCAAACTACTGGTGAGCAAACTACTGGGGGCTACACTGCCTCGGCACTTAATCGCTCGGTCAATCCGTGGTGGCAGAACTCGTACGCGAGCTGGCGAGATAGCCAACAACGAGGAAATACCGGTAATCAGAACCTCAACCTCGGCTACTACGGCGGAGGTGGTGGAGGTGGCTACTATGGTGGTGGTAACCGTGCTAGTGCTGCTCAGTTAGCAGAATATGATCAAGGTATTGGTCAGCTAGAACATGGACTAGGACGTATAGATAACCAATTAGGCGTACGCTTGGGTAATATTAACAACCAGTACAATACCAAGAAAAATGAATTACGCAGTTCATGGAACCGTGCTGAAGGTCAATTCAACGATCAGACACGCCAAAATCAGCAGCAACGCCGTACCAATATTAATAATATTAATGACCGCTCGGCTGTAGGACTCCGCGGGTTGCTTCGTTCACTCGGTAGTATGGGTGCTGTTGGCTCAGACATGCAATTAGCCGGTCGTGCAGTGCAGAATCAGGCTAATCAGCAGCGTGCCGGCGCGGGACAAACCTATGCGCAGAACCAAAAACAAATCGACACCACATGGGGTCAGTTTAAGAATGACTACGCGGATGAAGACAAAAAGCTTAACGACTGGAAGGCAAACGAAGACAGCGCCGCACGTCAATCATCTCAGACTACACGTCAGAATCTATTGACACAATTAGCTCAAATGAAGAGCCAAAAGGCTGCCGCACAAGGTGCAAACGGTGCTAATGCCGCACGTGCAGACCTTGGTCGCGCAAATGCTCTGTCAAGCGAAATCGACAACCTAGGACGTCAGCAGAATACCTACACTGGTAACAAGGTCCAATACAATGCAAAAGATTTGGATAGCTACAGAGTAGAGGGTGATACAGCAGTTGGTGTATCAAATCCAGCGGCACCAGGTAGCGACCCGACGCTCAATATTTACAACACACGCCTCAAGCAAGAGGAAGAGCGTAAACGTCAAAACCAATACCTGTAAATAAATTAGGAGGGGATTAGAGAATGGACTTTTTCCAAAGAGTAGGCAACTTTTTCAGCGGTAAAGGTTGGGTAAGCGATGATGAGCGCCGACGTAAAGAGCAACAAGTTCAGGCGCAACCTCAGCAACCACAGCCGCAGCAGGTACAGCAACCTAACATTAACAGGCTAAATGGTCTATCTGGTGTAAATACACCTAGGTTAGGTGGTGGTACTAATATATTCAGCCAAGCTCAGCAAAAGGTAAATCCTAATCCCCTTCAACAGGCTAATCAAGCAACGCAACAGCTAAACCAAAATAACCAACCAAAGCCAGTAATACCAGAAAAGACTATAAATGACGCCCCTAAGGTACTAACACCTCAAGGGCAACAAGATTGGGTAAACAAAGAAAACAAGCAAATCCAAATCCAGAATGCCATAAACAACCCTACTCAGGTACTTAAACCTCAGGTCCAACAGCAACAACCAAAGCCAGCGCCAGTGGCTATTCAACAACCTCAACAACAGAATAGACCACAAATATCCCCAAGTTTTGCTAATCCGGGAAGAAATCCTCTATTTACCCAAAATCAGGACAACTTGACTCGCGCCCTAGATATAGCAAAACAGGAGAGTGACAAGTATAAGACCGAGCAGGCAATACGTAACAACAAGCTAGACGATATTATGCGAGCAAGGGGTGTTAGCGAGCCAGAAATCGCTAAGAACCGCCAAGTACGTATTGATGCAGAGAACAGAGCTTATTTATCAGAGGACAAGGCTAGACGCGATAGCAATATTGCAAAGATGGCAGGACTAGCTACTCTACCAGTACGTTCAGTGACTAGCTTCTCTAAAGGTGTTATTGACGGCGCTGGACGTACAGTTGGCGATTCAGGTGATAAGCTATCTCTGGCTATAGCAGACGCCATGTATGGCATTACGGGTGATGAATCTTACGATAAAATGCGCAAGCGCATCGTGGAGCAGGGTAAGCAGCGTAATGCTCAATATGACAAGCAGTTTGGTATATTTAAGAAAAACGATACGGATGTAGTGTTGGCACATGAGGCGGGTCAAAGCGCTCAACGATTGGCTCAAGATATCGGTACGGGTGTAGTTACTGGTGGCGCTGTCCCGGTAGCACGGCAGTTTGTAGAGAATGCCGCAGACTTTATTACTAATGCAAATGCCAAGGGTAAAAAAACACGCGATATGTTGCCATATGCCTATGGTAATGCGGCGGTTCAAGCAGGAATAGAGAAGCTTGGATTAGATAAAGTTATGTCCCCTATTGGTAAAAGAGGTCTAACTAAGTTTATAACAGGTGCTATAGCAGAAGGTTCGGAAGAAGCAGCTCAGCAATTGGCAGAGAATGCATTTGCTAAGCATACATACGATCCTAATCGCAAGTATGAAGAAGGCGTCTTGAAGAGCGGTCTTATGGGTGCGGTTCTCGGTGGTCCAGCTGGAATGGCTAATTTTGGTGCTATGCGACAGACTGACAATCAACCATCAAGCTCAATGACGGCACAAATGAATCAAAATGAAGCAGCTGGAAGACTAGAAAAAGAAGCTATATCTCAACGTCAAGCACGTCAATCACCAGATAATACCTCGCTAAAACAAGCAGTAGAGGTTAATGTTGTTAATAATCACAACAATCAATTACATCCAATCCAATCAGTAAATGTAGATCAGACAGTAGAAAGTGCTATGCCTAATGCTAGCCTAGCATTAAAACAGGCTGTTAGCCAGAATATGTCAGACATTCAACGTGGTGATGTCAAAGCTGTAGCATCCCGGCAGCAGACTACTGGCAAACTAGAAAGCTATCTTGTCGAGCAGGCTACTCAGGGTGTGCAAAACCGAGTTGCACAGGATGTGCGGTATAAGCTTAACGACACACAACAATCAGCGATAGACTACCGACTAAGCCAAGATTATGTTGCGCCTGTCGACCCCAAAGCGAAAGAGATTGTTGAGTACTTAAGGAAAGATATAGAGCAGCTCAGGCTGGAGGCCGTACGGGCACGAACAGAAGGAAAGGAAAACTTTGCTCGGCAAATAGAGGGTATGATAGTTAACCAAGAGCAGACCTTAAAAGAGTTTGAGCAGAAGGCACAGGGTGCTCCAAGCCCTGTCTACCGTGGTGAGGATATTAAACTTGACAATTATCGAGAGTTCAATGAAAGACCAACGGATGCTGACATTGAGACTGACCAGCTGATAGATATAGCATCAGAAAAAATTGCGGATGATTTGAACGAAGCATTGAAGCTTGCAGGGCTTAACGATGACATAAGAGTTGAGCATAGTACATCACGCTCATCTGAAGCTAATTACATTACGTTTTATGATGACGTAAACGATAATGATTTTACGGTCCGGATAGCTAACCACTATAAAGCGTACTCGAGCGGAAGTGGAGACTTGAATATTACGCTATCTGATCCAGAAATTAGGACATTCGCTGACGTGACTGATCGTGTGCATGAGGCCTTTAAATCCTTTATCAATACCGCTGTTAATTCAGATACAAAGTATAAGCTGAGCCCAGAACAGGAGGCATTCTTTAAGGACTCTAAGATCCGAGACGAAAATGGCAATCTTAAGACTTTATACCATGGAACAAGCACAGACTTTAACCAGTTTGATCCTGATAAGATACAACAGGATAACTTGGGGAAAGGATTTTACTTTACAGACAACAAAGACATAGCAGATAGCTACGCTAGCAGAAGGACTCGCGAAAGAGGAGGCGACCGCAAAGTTGTAGAGGCATTTTTGAACGTTAAGAAGCCCTTCGATCTAAACTATCAGCCTAGAGAGGTTGCTTTGGATTATTTAACTCATTATTTTTTAAGCCAGGGTAAAACTAACGAAATGGCGCTAAGGAATGCTGAGGATCTCTTAAACAGCAGTTTGGCTAGCGGTGATATTGTAGATAATAATTACGATATTGTGTTTGACACTAGCGAGCCAGAATTCCAAACTTGGGCAAGAAATAATGGCTATGATGGATTAATAGTCCCAGGCAGAGATAAAGCAAGTGGGGCAAGCGGCGACGCTGTTGTTGCCTTCAAACCAGAGCAGATCAAATACACCAATAATCTCAATCCAACAGATAGCCCAGATATGAGGTATAAGCTAGATGCTCAAATGCAGGAATTAGCAAGCCAAAAAAACCTCCTAGCACGCCACTTACAACTAACAGGTGATGAAAACCTTGTATTCAACGAGTGGCAAAATGAAATGCAGAAGAAAGCATTAGGCTACTATGATCCAAAGACCGACCAAATCAATCTAAACAAGCTTACAGAAGACACTCTGAACCACGAATTAGGTCATAAACTACTTACCCGAGTAGAAAATAAACAAGACCTATTAAACGCTATCCGTGAATCTTATGGAGATGACTATTTAGTAAACAAATATGGCAGTCAATATGGAAATGATCTGAACCTACTAGCAGAAGAACAACTAGCTGATGGATTCAGTGATTACTACAAAGGAAGATTAAACGGTGAAGATAAAGTACGCCTAGGTGCTAGATTAGGTATTCCTCAAAAAGTCTTAGCAATATATGACCGAATTACTGAAGCTATTATGGGACTTGTTGGTAAACAAGACGCTATTAAACAATTCTATGCTCAAATGGAAACAGGGAAATTCAGAGCCAAGCAACAAGTACCTGGCGGCGATGGCCGAGTTAGGACGATGAGTATCGATCCTGAAAGAGCGCTTAACGCGATTAAAGGTATTGATGATCTGGCAAATAGCCGCCGTGCATTATTTACACTAGCACGTGTATCTAACAACCTGGCAAACAGGATAAAAACAGAGACTGGCATATCAATAAATAAGGATGCGCGGATCGTAATGGACAGAGATGGTGCAGTCCATATGTTATCTACTCATGGGCAGGGTGGTAAAAAGCCAGCTAATCCACTGACTGATGCAGACCTGGGCAGATTGCCATATGTTTTGGAAGATCCAGATGTGATTATTAAAGGTAAACCAGTACGAAACACGGAGCGCATTCGTATGGAGCGTAACCTTGAAGGTAATAAAATTGCTATTGTTGAAGTAATTAAAAAAGGCAACGAACTACGAGTCGTCACCTACTTTAATGATTCGTCATCTGGCCGCACCAATCCTGCATATAATATGTCGAGGCTTGATGATACGTCCGAAACGGGGCAATTACAGTCCACGAATCTTAGCGGTAGTATAGCAAACAATGCTCAAAATGTCAATACAGACAACCGCTATCAGCACCCTCTTCAAGAAACTATTAATGAGATGGAAAACAACCCTAAACCTAAAATGACTAGGGAGCTAAGAGATGCCATAGATGAGTTTATCTTTGAGAATATAGATCAAAACCTATTCTTAGAGCATAACGATACAAACATTAATGGAACTAACGGCTTAGAGTGGAGTATTCCACGCATGCATGTTGATGACCTACGACATTATCTAGGAGATTTGACTCAAGACCTACCATCTAACTATAAACGCCGTACTGGCAAGCGAGATATCGATACAGTTGCTCAGGAGATGGGATATGACGACATTGATATGTTTATCGATGAAGTTAAGCGAGTGGCCGAAGCACGCCGTGCAGAAAGAGAGCGAAAAACTCTATTGGCAGAGTGGCGTAGAGACCCAGACGTCATTAAAGAAGCTCAGAATATAATTGCAGAGCGACACGCTGAAGAGTCTAGGGTGAAGGCTGAGAAGCAGAAGAAAATAGAAGAAGCTAAGGCGAAAAAAGAACAGATTGAAAAGCAACAGGCGTTAGGAGAGATACTCAATAGGGGACTGGATGAAGGTCCAAGGCACAAAATAGCAGATATAGTACATAATGCTAGCTTGGCTACGGGTATTGATGAAAAAACTGTTGCGAAACAATTTGCTAAGCTAGCTGAGCAGAAGGGCTATGACATTACTGGAGAAAGGGCGCTGCTGAATACCAACGCCCGTGCTGGCAGTATGTTAGATGAAAATGGACGGTTACGTCCAATAGACGAGATAGCGCCAGAGGTAAAAGAAAAGATTAAGTTACCCGGAGTAGAACATGCGGTCCCAGCACCTACAAATACCGCGAATACAGCTACTCACAATACGCGACAGATGATCTATAAGGACGAGAAGGGTGCATACCACTCATTCTATGAATATAGGAATATATTTGGTAAATGGCAACGAACAGGCGCCGAAGCACCAAAAGTAACTTCACCACTACAGAAGAAATTCATAGACGATATTAAATCAGATAAGGCAGTTAATGATGAAGCTAAGCGCGCCTTTGATGATGGATTAGCTATTCAGTACATATGGAGAGAAAACGCTAAGGGTGTAAATGCTGAACTAGTAAGTGCTTTTGATGGTTACATGCAAACTGGAGATAAAAAGGCATATCGTCCAAGTGATAAGCTAGTTACATTCAATCCAGACAGGCACTATATAGAATCAGGTAGGGTTGTCGATGCAGAAACTGGTCAAATACTAGGTAACTATATTGAAATGACGCCTGATGGTAACGTAATGATATATGCAGGTAAAAAGAAGATGAACCTGAATATGCGTGATATTGACTTCAGTAAGATTAAAGAGATGCGTTTTGGTGCAGGTCAAACATGGACTACTGAAGGAATAATAGACCGTATAACAGGCTCATTAAGGCGAAGCAATAGTCTTGATTACTTTAAGAAGGGTGGCAATAAGACTAAAGAGGCGTTACTGAATATTATGTCTGAAACACCTCGTCAAGCTAATGCCGCCGCAGTAAAAGAAGGCAACGCTATCGGTGAACAGATAAAAGATTATCGCAAAAACTTGCTAAAACAAGCCAAAAAACACGGTCCACTAAAGCGCCAAATGCTACAAGACGCCGTATATGTAATTGAACCATCACGTCCGAAACGCGGCGAAAAATCACCATCATATGATGAACGTTTGAAAGTATTCGAAGAAGTTTACGGAAAGAGTGCCTCCGAAGCTCTGGATCAATATAATAGCTTCTTACGTGCCGTATATAAGAACCTACTAGCCCGCCAAAACGAAAAGAGAGTAGAGTTAGGTAAAGACCCAATTATGGAGCGTAAAGACTATATCACGCACTTAGGAGAAATGCAGTCTGGCAAGGGAGCTATCGCGGCTATGTATGGCGGTGCTAAGAATCTTCTGTCTGGCGGAGATGTGGCTATTACATCACGTCAATCTCTACCAGCTAAATTAGCAGGCCGTACAGGACTATTCAAGCCAAGCCAGAAGTTTAACCAATTTGCTATGCAACGTGTAGGTGACGTAAAGCCAACAGATCCATTTACCCCACTAATGGAATATAGCAAAATAGCCCTACATAATATTCATATGACAGATGCTATTACGATGAACCGATCTCTGGAAGTGGCAGTGCGCGCAGCTAGTGAAGCACGACAAGAATTTGCAGGTAAGGGTACTAGCGGTATACAAAAGCTAGCTGACAGAGTAGACGCCCTGTATAATTCGGCTGCTTCTGGTAAGGTCGATGCTGAAGAGTTAACGCAAGTAAGAAATAAACTATACGGGTTAGAACGTGCAATTGGTCGAAAAATAGACGGTATACAAGAACTTAGTCGCTTAGTTAAAAAAGCCGACAAGCTTGGTGTAGAAAAGTTAGGTACAAAAGATATCAATAGTCTAAAAGAAACTACCAATAACATGTCCGAAAGTCTGGATAAGATGCTTAATGACGTGAACTTTATGAAGCTGATGTCTGATAGTGCAAACGGACTGACTCAATTTGTCGGATTTATTCAAGAACATGCAAACCGGCTAGCTGGAAAGACAGATCCATTCCAACGAGTTGTAAACGATACAGAGCCAAGCAAAATGCGAAAATTCGCAGATGCAACTGGTAGGGCATTAATGAAGCAAGCAGCGTTATCTAAGATTGTCGGCAATATGAACTCAGTAGTAGCTCAGACGGCGTCACTACCTACTTTATTCTCTACAACTAGCCCTAAAGCATTAATACAGGCATTCAAGCTAAAAAACCGTAAAGCTATATTACAGAAGTCTGACGCTCTAGCTCTAAGGTATGCAGACGACAACCTGACGGATGACACCAAGTTTGAAAAGACTATGAAAACTGCCGGTATTCCTATGGAGGTAGTTGAAAGAGGCGTTATTGAATATACCTTCTTAGCTAAATACAATCAGGCAATCAATAATGGACTAAGCGACGCGGATGCAGTTAGATACGCAGAGCGATTCATTAATGACACGGTAACCTTACGCGACCAGATAAGTACCCCACGGGCATATAATAGGCTATGGTCTGCGTCATTCTTACAATTCACGCGAGAAGTGACACAACAGAACCGTTATGTATGGAAACAGATGTCTGGTAAACAAAGAGCAGCATTCGCTGTTAATACAGCAATTGCATATAGTTTGATAGAAGCGCTAACTGGAAATAAGCCAGGAGTTGATCCATTAGGTACACTGATTGAGATTGTAGGTGACTGGCTGAGTGGTGGTGATGATGACGATAAGGACAATTCGGTGCAAGCTAAGCTAGAGCGTACGGCTCAAAAAGTAGCTGGCCAGGCAATTACAGCCGCACCTATAGCTACAGCTATAGTTAATGCCGCAACAACAAAAGACGATCGCAAGAAGCTATTCGGCAAAGAGAGCAACTTAGGACGTTACGACGGTACAATACCAGTTGTTGATTTACCTCGTAAATTGATTGACACTAAGGGTAAATTGGATGCGGCAGCTAAAGCGCATGAAGATGGTGATGACGATAAGGCAGAAGCAAAAACTAAAGACGCTATGTACAACATCCTAGGTCAATTGCCAGCAGGTAGCCAATTAAAGAAAACTATTCAGGGTATTGCGGCAGCTCACTCTGGCGAAGTAAAAGACGGCAATGGCGAGACAAAGGTTGAGTTTGAAAAAGACAATCCATTCAATCTTGTCCAAGGTGCTCTATTCGGTAAAAATGCACTAATACCAGTGCAAGTAGAAGAAGGAAAGAATTCGTGGGTCAATCTATTTAAGACTGGTGGTCTAGTCGCTAACGCGTCTAGCGGCCTGCAAATAAATATGCCAACCAATAATAACCCACAACAAAAACAAGTAACAGATAATCAAATAGACCTACAGGGACTAAGCAAGAAAGAAGCCGCTTCAATTAAGAAGAAACTAAAGAAGGGCGACTATACATTCCAAGACGGATTGCTAGTAAACAAGAATGGTAACGTAGAAAAAGGTGTATACAAGAAGCTTGCTGAATCTCAAGGACAAGGTGATGAAGCTTATCGCAACTGGATGAAGGCGTATGACATTGATAAAACGTCAACTATTAAAAAAGAGTTCACTTCATCTAATGCAACATTAAACAAACTGCAGAACGGTACAGAAAAGGTAGATAAAGCTAAAACTGCCGTCAATATGATGACCGGTAAATACAAAGACTTACCAGACTGGGCAAAAGAGCGCTACTATAAAGAATCTGGATATACAAAGGATCAAATTGAGTACGGCGCGATGACATCTCACAACGAAGTAAGTCTGATGGATAATTACTGGCGACAGAAGGCTCAAGAATCATCCCACGAGGAGCTGATGCAAGCAC
>ERZ772917.1855-NODE-1855-length-11347-cov-31.260716_pt1 | contig 11347 bp, 15 predicted proteins | sample MGYA00511187_ERZ772917 | MGnify/ENA primary metagenome ERZ772917 (study PRJEB29015, sample SAMEA2737925) | human oral metagenome | biome: human oral; feature: human-associated habitat; material: dental | place: China | collected 2012 ... | reverse complement strand
CCAAGCCCACGGCGCAACAGTGTACACAAATGCCCCAAAACGGCGCCGAGAGGCCGTTTTAGCCAATCTGTGTACACTCCTGCGTTGCCGCCTGGCGGTGAGGCCCACGACGCCCTGGCGGTGAGGCCCACGACGCCGGGGCGGTGACGCAACCACCCACCCACACGAGCTCACGAAGCCGCCAAAATAAACTTGACTTTAGCACCGGAGCGCGGGAGCCGCAATTCCAGGCGCAAGGCGAAGGTCGCCCGGGTGTTCCCGCCGCCGGGGCCGGCGCCATGCCTGGTCGGCGGCATCGCAGGCCAGGCAGACGTGGACTGGCTCCCGGGAGCCCACTCGCGTCGAAGAGTCCTTTGTCGGACGGCGCCTGCGGCGGTCGGCCGCGTGTGACATCTTGGCGGACGTGCAGACCGAGCCCCACAAGACGGCCCGCTGTCGCGAGCAGCGCGACCCCAACATCGAGGCAAAGACGCGCGACGTGCCGCCGTCCCTCCGCCTCGGCGGGGACGGCGACCGCGCCCCCCGGCCTGCGTCCGAGACCGGGCTCCCAGGGAGGCGCCGTCGGGCGCGACCACGGGCACGGGAGGCTCGGGACGCTCTCGCCCCTTGCCTCGATCGACCTGCCGGCCGGCGAGGCGACCTCCCTTGCGGGCGAGACGTACAAGAGCCCCAACCATGTCGGGTTCCCCGGGATCACGGACGGCAAGTACCCGAGGGGCGACCTGACGCGGGTCATGCCCGGCGACGTCTCGGTGCATGCCTCCACCGAGACGAGGCGCTACCTGGCCACCGTCCCGGGCCGCTTCGAGTTCGTGTCCGCGCCCAGGCACGGCTCCTGGCTGAACCTGGTCGAGGGCCTCCTCTCGAGGATGGCCCACCGGACGCCGCGCGGCGTCCGGGTCTTCAGCAAGGACGAGCTCAAGGAGAGGATCCTGCGCCACCTCGGGGGCGAGCACCGAGTCGGTCGCCTGCGGGCGGGGGTGGGACCTGTCGGACACAGGCCCGACAGCCGAGGAGCTCGTCGTGGACACTCTCCTCCCGGATGAGGTGGGTGAGGCAGATTAGTTTCTGGACGCTACACTAGGCTAGATCAGCGGCGTCCAGGAACTCCCTCGGTGACATCACGCGGGGGTTGTCTACGGCGGCCTCGAGCAGATCCTTGTCGCCGGTGAGTAGGATGTCGGCGCTCGTGTGCCTAGCCGCCCTGAGCACGGGGCGGTCAGCCGGGTCGCGGATCTCGGTCTCGTCCTTCTCAGTTTTCGCCTCGTCGGGCGTGAACACGATCTCGACGGTGCTGGCGAGCGCGGCAAGGAAGGAGTCGAGGGCCGCTGTCTTGGCGGGGAACTTTCGGGCGTAGACGCTCTTCAGCTCATCCACAACGTAGTCGCTCACAATAGCGTCGTTGGGGGCCGCGACCGCCACATTGTAGGCGCGTGAGGCTCCGCCGCTTGGAAAGAGGGATGCCGAGAGCAGGACGTTGGTATCGATAAAGACGCGCATCTAGCCATCCCCGCGCATCGAGGAGACGAAGGCTGCCACGTCGTCCTCGGAGGTGAGCCCGGCCTGCTCGGCCTCCCCGCGCATCTCCTCCTGCAGGAGGCGCATGGCATACTGGGCGGCGTTGACTACGCGTACCGTGGTACCGTCCACGATAAAGGTGATCTTGTCGCCGGACTGGACGCCCAGGACCTCACGTACCTCTTTGGGGATGGTGACCTGGCCCTTGGACATGACCTTTGCGTTGTCGGTGAATGTGGTGGGCATGGATCCCTCTCTCGGTCAGAACTTCCCATAGTAGGAAAAGTAGGGTTTGGCATATGCAGTATACCTTGGATGTGACAGGGGGTGTACGCTTGATCGCGAGGATTGGGGCTGCTGTGGTGCCGACGCGAGCTCGAAGACTGGCTCTCGAGAGCCTACTCGCTTCGAAGGGCCCTTTGGTGAATATCGAACCCAAGCACCGGGACGAGCACCGCCGCCATGCGCACCGACCGGACCGACCTCTTCGCGCGGGCGGCCTGCGAGGCGCGCGAGCGGCGTCCGTGCCTGTCCGAGGTGCGCCCGGCCGCCGCGAGCATCGGCCGCGTGCCCGTGGACTGCCCCCCTCGTCCTGTCGCGTGCGGCGAGGAAGAGGTCGTCTGCCTCGACCCCGCCCGACAGCACGTCGGAGACGCTCCGGCCTCGCCATGGCGCCGCGCAGGCGCCCCGGTATGAGGGTTGCCGCGTTCTCCGAGACCCTCACCGGGACGGCGAGCTCGAGGGCGAACACGCTTCCTCCGACCTCGCCAGCAGCCACATGGCATGGAACCGGCGGCGCGGGCGCGCCTCGGAGTGCCGCGTGGCCGTCCCGGTCGTCACAAAGAGGTGGTGGGAGCACCTTATCGAGCGGGAGTAGCCCGTCGGCTCAATGCCATCCGCCCGCATGCAGCTGCAAAATCGGCAGGTGTCAACGTGTGAGCCACTCGCGGATGCCGAACACTGACACGCCCTCATCGACGAATGCCCCTTCGCCTTCGTACACTACGTTGAGTGTCGCGTTCTCGAGGCCAGGCATCCGACCGACGGTCCTCAGGTTCCGGGTAAACGAACTGCGATAAGTTTGCCCCGGCTTGATTTCGCAGAGTAGCGACCGCGAAGTGTCGGTGGCATCGACAAGGCCGACCTCTATTTTGCTGTCGTCTCGGTAAAACATGAGGTTGGGCGGATACGTGTGGTATGGTGCCGCTTCCGCTGCTCCGATAGCGCAAAACTCTCGAAGATTGGTCCAAGCAACGGGCTCCTTGACAAGGCGAGCGCGTCACCGATGCCCAGCAGATGGCAGAGCAGCCCCGTATCGCAAAAGTAGAGCTTCGATGTCCTCGTCAGTCTCTTGGCAATGTTGGCGGAATAGGGCGCCAGTGTGTTCACGACGAAGCTCGACTCGAGGATCGAGAACCATGAGCGTACGGTCGGAACGCTCACACCCATGTCACGAGCAAGGTCGGCGTAGTTCACCAAGTTGCCCGCGCGTGCTGCGCGGGCAACGATGAAGCGGCGGAAATCGCGCTCGTTGCGCACGTCAAGATAACCCATGACGTCGCGTGTGACATAGGTATCGAGGTAGTTCTCGTAGAAAAGTCTTGTAGGGACATCCGAGGCGTGAAGGGCGGGGTAAGACCCCCTTACCATAAGCTCCGGTAGGCTAACTGCGGGATTGGATGAGCGAATCTCGGGGTATGACAAGGGCATGAGGTAGGCAATGCCGACCCGCCCAGCAAGGGATTGCTCGGTGGAGCGAAGGAGAAGGAAGTTCTGCGAGCCTGAGAGAACAAACTGGCCGGGAAGATTTCGCCTATCGGCCTTTGCTTGGATGGTCGAGAAGAGTTCGGGGGCATACTGCGCTTCGTCGATGATGGACTGCTCCGGCAAGGTGGCGACAAAGCCGGTGGGGTCGACCAGTGTGCGGGCCCGAACGGCGGGCTCTTCGAGGTTGACGTACAGGTAGTCTGGGAACGCAGCTTGGACCAGCGTGGACTTTCCGCTTTGCCGGGCCCCGTTACCGAGAAAGTCCCTTAAGAAAGCTTGCTCGGTTAAAATCAGGTAATTCAGGAATCTATTCACGATATACTTCCTGAGTTTTCCTGAATGCTTCTCGAATCGTGATATTGTCGTAGCAGTACGAGAGCTGCGTGTAGAAATGGGACCTCTGCATGGAATCTAGGCTGCTAGAGACAATTGCCCAGGGTGAGTCCGCGTCGGTGGAATTCAAGAGGTGTGGAGCACAGCCGGCGCCTGACACCTTCCAGACTATCTGTGCATTTGCCAATCATATGGGCGGCAGCATTTACCTCGGAGTAGAAGACGATGGAACAATCGCTGGCGTCGCTGAAGGGGTAGTGGCTGACATACAGCGCAACATCGCCAACGTCGTGCGCAATCTAAAGCTGTTCGACCCGGCAGTGATGCTTGAGACCGAAGCGATTGCCGCAAGCAATAAGACAGTCATCCGCATCTGGGTCCCCATGAGCCCAGATGTCCATCGGTACAAAGGCGTTGTATACGACCGCATTGCAGACGCCGATGTGAAGGTCAGCTCAAGCAGCCAGATTTCAGCCATGTACATTCGCAAGAGTAGCATTGAGACCGAACGTCGCATCTTCCCTTATTTGAAGTTAGATGACCTGCGTTCAGACCTCATAGGCCGCGCTAAGCGAATGGCTGCAGCGCGGCGACCAGGACATCCATGGGAAGAGCTGGACGATGAGCAGCTTCTGCGTAGCACCCAGCTTTTAGTCAAAGACTATTTGACGGGACAAGAGGGCCTTACCCTTGCTTCTGGCTTGCTGTTCGGCAAAGACGAGACGATTGGCTCGCTCTGTCCCACCTATAAGACCGACGCCGTGGTCAGGCTGCGCGATGAAGACCGGTATGACGATCGTCTAGTTGTAAGAACGAACCTTATCGACGCGTACGATGTCCTTATGGGCTTTTGCGAGCGTCACCTCCCCGATCCGTTCTTTCTTGAGGGTGATGCGAGGATTAGCGTCCGGGGAATCGTGTGTCGCGAGCTCATTTCGAACATGCTCATTCATCGAGAGTTTACGAGCCCCTATTCAGCAAAGCTGGAGATTAACCGCGAGGGGCTGCATACCGAGAACGCCAGCAGAACGTTTTTCGAGGGGAACATCACTCTCAGCAACTTTAGCCCAATGCCAAAGAACCCCTCAATCGCCAATGTCTTTACTCAAATAGGGTTTGCGGAGGAGCTGGGAAGCGGCACGCGAAACCTTTTCAAGTACGCGCGGAGCTTCATGGGCAGCGACCCATCTCTTGTGGATGGAAGTGTTTTTCGGGCCACTATCCCCGATGCGCATGGAATCCTGCTCATGGGCAAGGTGCCGGCTCACAAGTCAGGAAGCATCGATGATGCGATACTGGAGCTTGCGGAATCTCGAACTAGCTTCACGTTGACGGAGGCAGCCGATGCCGCCGGAGTCTCAAAGCGTAGCGCCAGCGCGCACCTGTCTGCGCTCATAGGGGCGGGAAAATTGGTTGGAGAAGGCTTGACGAGGAATCGTCAATTCAGAAGAGCATGATCGCGTTTCTCCGCCCTGGCATCCTCGCGGCTCTCAGAATCACTATCCGATATTCCCAAAGGTGCCGGAAACGCGTCGCACCGAATCTGGGGGATGTCGTCTTTTATGAGCTCGCCCGAACCGCCTCTCGTTCTCGCAGCTGGTGCCCTCGGGTCGCAGCTGGTCCCAGGGAGCCGCCCCTCCCAACGGACACGTCTCTGTGTGTCCGTTGGGAGGGGCGTGCAAAGCTGCGCGAGGCGCTAGGCCACGCTAGGTCATGGTCTGGGGAAAGCCGCTGGGGGGTGCAGTATCTTGCGAAGTGTCGAGGTGTAGCGTCTGAGCTCACGTTTGGAAATGGACTGCTGTAAGAGGAGAAAGGACACTGGTCAAGATAGATAAGCGCGACGTACCACAATCGGAAATTATAGAAGGCTTCGTGAGTTCGTGTGGGTGGGTGGTTGCGTCACCGCCCCGGCGATGTGGGCCTCACCGCCAGGGCGACGGACGCAGGAGTGTACACAGATTGGCCAAAATGGTCTCTCCGCGCCGTTTTGGGGCATTTGTGTACTCTGTTGCGCCGTGGGCTTGGGTTGTGGGTGGCCTTGGGATCGCAACAGTGTACACAAATGGGGGGATCGGGCCTCTCCGCACCGGATTGGGACATTTGTGTACACTGTTGCGACGCGAGTCGCGATACGAATTGCAACGCGAGCTGTGCCAGGTGGCACGAGCGCCTCGACCGCCACGGCGTGCCGGCGGCGCCTCCTCGCTGGCCCCTCCCGCTTGGTCGGGAAGACAGGCTCTGAGCGAGCGGCGCCGCTGCCAGGTTGGCATCTTGGCTGAGGCGTCAACCCACACGAATCCCTGAAGAGTCAATTGTAGCACCCCATAATCGAGAACCGGGTGCTCTGATCTGCCGCTGATGGCCCATTGATAACCCGGCCATTGATTGGGACTTCATGCCAAGCGTAGCGCCATGAAGCTCTCCGGCCACATGGGCGGCCGCCGCGCGCCCACCACGCCCCCCTCGGGGCCATGGGCTCCGCGGCTGCGCCTCGCGTGTGGCCCGGCGCCGTGGAGTGCGCTCGCCGCCGCAGGCTCCTCGTCCCCAGCCGCGGGCGGCTCGAGGGTGCCCCGTGGGTCAGACGGAGGTGGTCGCGGTACCCGACGCCGGCGCGCTCGTCTCGTGCCGCTCGGCCCTCGAGGCGCACGGCGTCGCGCACGACGCGGGGCTCGTGTGCCGCTTTCGCTCGGACGTAGCGAGGGCAGGGAGGGGGCGGAGCCGTGGACGGCGCGCCCGCGAGGGGGCTCCCGCCGCGCACGCCCGACAAGGTTGAGGTCCCCCCGGCCCGCTCGCCGAGCTCGCCGAGTGCCCGGTGCGGGGGGCAGGCTGGCGCCCCGCGGTGGGGCCGCGACCGACCCGTTCACGCTCGACGCGCCGAGGCCCTCCGCCGACATCGACCTCTCGTGCGTCGGGCCGGCGGGTAGGGACGAGATGCTCGCCGGCGGGCCAACCGTCGAGAGGCCGACCGGCGGGGTCGCCCGCCCTCGGGGGTTACGCCACCTCCGGCGCGCAGGGCGGCCATGGCGGCAGGACGCTCACCCCCCGCCACGGGTCGCAGTGGGGTCCAGACCACGCCAAGGTCGACTGCGTCCACACGAACCGCCCTCCACCGATGCCGATTGAGCGCAGGACATCGCCGCTGCGGCCGGCGGCGATGGGGCCGATGTGAGTGTTGACGGCCGGGCTCCCGTGGGTGGGGAGATAACGTACGCAGATTGCGGGAGAGTCGCCAAGACGCTCGGTTCTTTGTGGTTTGTGTACACTGTCTGTATCGGGGGCACCTGTGGCGGGCCGAGCCGGCGTCACGGGACGGGGGCTGCTTGGCGGTGGGTGTATGGTCGGACTGTTACGGTCTGCCCCCGGCGAGGCGGCGGGCGTCCCCGACGAGGGAGGGCGCGGGCGGGAAGGCCGTCGCGCGCCCGGAGGGCGGCGGCTCGGCATGGGTCTCGACGAGCGCGTGGCGTGCCGGGCGGGGCGGCTCGGACCGCAGGACGGGAGGCGATGCGACATGAGGGTGAGGGCGGTGCCGGGGCTCGGGGACCGCTACGTGGGCTCCGTCAGGTACATGGGCGAGGGCTTCGTGCTCGTCGGCGTGGAGGCCGAGGGGTGGGGCAGCGACCGCTCGATGGTGTGCTACGAGCTGCACGGCGGGCGGCCGCTCCGGGAGGGGGAGTACGCGCCCTTCCTCGGCCTGCTCGAGCTCGGGGCGAGCGCCGTGGACGGGAGCGTGCGGTACGTGACGTGCTTCCCCGACGTCCTGGCCGCGCTCCCGGGGCCCCTGCCCCCGCAGGCGCTCTCGCCGGGGCGCGGGGTCAGGCTGCGCGGCCTCGAGGGCCTGCGCCGCCTGGCGGACGGCCCCCGGCTCGGCCTCATCATGGGTCACAACATCCTCTTCCGCCTGCGCCTCTCGGGGCGCGACCTCATGGTCGAGTGGGAGGGCATGCGCGGCTCGCCGGAGGCCTACGCGCTCGGGCCCCGCGCCTCGCTGCTCCTCGGCTCGGGGAGGGTCTGCGGCCTGGTCCTCAGGGACATAGGCGACGCCGACCTCTCCGCGCTCGCGGACGCCGGGCTCCTGCCCTCGCCGTGGAGGCCCCCGGGCTCGCAGCCCCTGTGGCGCGGCCTTCGCATCGAGGCGCCCCCCGGAAGGGGGAGCCGCACGCGGCGCGCCCGGCGCGCCGTGGCCGCCCTGTCCGCGACCCTGCCGGCGGGCATGCGCCCGGCGTTCCGCCCGCCCGTCTTCGACCCGCCGGACGCGCGGCCCTTCTCCTGCGCGCACTGGAGGCCCCTGGGGGAGGGCCCCTGGGGGCCCGCCCTGCACCTGGGCCGCCCCGAGTGGCCCGCCATGCACCCGGGCCGCCTCGGGTGGGGCGACGGGCGGGCGCGCCTGCTGAACCTGCGCTCCGGGACGCGCCGGGCCGGGGAGCTCAAGTTCCAGGGGGCGTTCGGCCCCCGCGGCGACTCGCTCGACGTCATCCTGCCGTGCCAGCTCGACCTGCGCGGGGAGGCCGCCGCCGACGTGCTCGTCCGCGCCCTCTCGGCGACGGCGGGGGCCATGGGGGCGACGTGGGGCTGCGTGTGGTCCCAGGCCGGGCCCCTGCCCGACCCGCCCTCGCTCGAGGGGGGGCCTGCCCACCGCCGTCCACTGGGCCAACTGGCTCTCGCCCGCCCTCTCGGCGCGCCTCGGCCCGCGGGCGGCCGGCGTCGCCTCCGGGGAGGCCGGCGCCAGCTTCGACGGGCGCCTGCTGCGCCTCGGCCGCCGGCTCCTCGACGTCTACGACCCGGCCGACGAGGCGCTGCGCCTGCGGGCGCAGGCGGCGCTGCTCGGGCGATGACGCGGCCGGTGCTTTGGTTCAATAAGCACTGCGCAGAAGGGACTGCGGTGGGAATCTTGGACCAAAACTGAGGCTTCGTGAGCTCGTGTGGGTAGGCGGTTGCGTCACCGCCCCGGTGGGGTGGGTCTCAGGTCCGAGCGCTCTGGCATCACGGGGGCCATGGGGCCCTCGATGTCGTGGGACCCGTGGCCCCGCCCGGCCGTGCGGGCGGCCGTGGGGACGCAGGAGTGTACACAGATTGGCAAAAATGGCCCTTCGGCGCCGTTTTGGGCCATTTGTGTACACTGTTGCGCCGTGGGCTTGGGTTGTGGGTGGCCTTGGGATCACAATAGTGTACACAAATGGGAGGATCGGGCCTCTCCGCACCGGATTGGGCCATTTGTGTACACTGTTGCGCCGTTGCGGACAGACGTGGAGGCGCAGGAGTGTACACAGATTGGCGAAAATGGCCCCTCGGCGCCGTTTTGGGCCATTTGTGTACACTGTTGCGACGCGCGCTGCGATGCGAGTTGCGACGCGCGCAGCGGGAAGGTGCCGTGCACGGCATCGCTCTGCCGGCCTGAGACGTTCAGCATTCCAGATGAATGGGAAGCGTCTCATGGGCGGCAGTTCGAGAAGCTGTACTCCCAGACGAGTCTGCCCGATTCGCTTCAAAGCATTGACGCGTCAGTCGAGCTTGCACACAGGCTTCTCGGCCCTGTGCTTGCCGGCTTGGCAGGTGGCGTGACCTGGAGCCTACACGAGACAGCCTGGGAGGACCAAATCTGCTATGGCAAGCGGCGAAGAATACCCCGAATTCGTCCTCGACCTGCTGCGGGACGTCCCTGTAATCGCCCATCGTAAGATGATGGGCGAATACCTCCCGTACAGCGAAGCGTGCTTTTCGGAGGAGTCTACGACGACAGGCTCTTGCTCAAGGACACGCCTACGGCCCGCGCCGCTTTCTCGTCAAAGCAAATCCCCTATGAGGGCGCCAAGGCCATGCTCCTTGTCGACATTGAAAACCCAGGGGAAACCGCAGGCATGATTGCCAACATGATGTCCGAGATACAGAACCCAAGGAAAAAGCGCTGAAACAGTTTTTAAGTGATCCAAGTTCTTACTTTGGGCTCAGTCTCTTGCTGCCAAGCAATGTTGTCGCAGGTTATAGATCGGCTGGCCAGAGGGCTCGTTAAGTTCGCGGTATTGGGTTTTTCGGCAATTGAGTGGGAATGCGTCCATCTCATGCATCTTAGGTTTAGTGGTAAGCAGTCTCATCCATTACGCCGCTTTGAGCATTCCCTGGGAGCAGTCGGAGCGGCTTTGCCGCCATTGGCGGTATAATTATGGCGGTATTGAAAGGACGGACGACCATGGCATACGAGCCGCCGTTCCAACGAAACGACGCGATTGACTCGCTCTGTATGGAGATCGCAGAGCTTGTGGGCATGCTCTCCTCGCAGGCGCCGCTGGCGAAAAGCCTCACCCTGCATCGGGAGCTCAGGATAAAGACGATCCACTCCTCCCTCATGATCGAGGGGAACAAGCTCGATGAGAGAACCGTGACCGCCATCCTCGACGGGAAGCGCGTCCTCGGTGACAGTCGCGACATCCTTGAGGTCGAAAACGCCAAGCGTGCCTACGACCTCATCCCCGAGCTGGATCCATATTCTATCGACGACCTGCTGAGAGCGCATCGAACGATGATGGGGAACCTGATCCCCGAGGCGGGCCGCTTTCGCAGCGGCAACGTCGGGGTGTTCGACGGTAACGTCCTCATACACGCGGGCACCCTGGCGGCCTACGTGCCCGAGGTGATGGCGGGCATCTTCGGCTGGCTGAGAGAGACGAGCATGCACCCTTTGCTCGCCTCCTGTGTCTTTCACTTCGAGTTCGAGTTCTGCCACCCCTTCTCCGACGGCAATGGAAGGACGGGGAGGCTGTGGCACACGCTTCTCCTGTCGAGATGGAGGCCCGTGCTCGCATGGCTTCCAATCGAGAGCACAATCAGACAGCGCCAAGTGGGCTATTACGAGGCTTTGGCGAAATCCGACTCCAGCGGGTCGGGCGAACAGTTCGTCGAGTTCATGTTGGGGGTGATCAGGGACTCGATCCTGCCGTTCTCCAAGCCCGCAAGCGAGAAGGAGCTGGCTCGGTCCAGGGCGCTCGACTTCTTCAGGGAACACGGCAACGGTAACGTCTCCCAGCTCGCGGAAAGCCTCGGTTGCTCGAAGAGGAGCGCTGAGCGCATGGTCGCAAAGCTGAAAGAGGAAGGCATTCTTTCAAGGCAAGGCAGCGCTCGGGCCGGCATCTGGATCGTTGACGACCAGTCTGTGACACAATGAATGCAAGGGGGGCGTCACTCGGATGCGAGTCTTCGCATTGCAGCTTGATAGTGACATCAAGGGGCTCGACGCGCACAAGGCGTACGTCGAGGGGCTGGTGGCCAAGCTTCCGTCGCCAGACCTGGTCGTCCTTCTCGAGCTAGCCCTCTGCAGCTACATTGCGAGCCAGGAAGCTTGAGCCTGAGCGGATGGTTGCGGGTGTGACGCGAGCACATGGGCCGTCGATCTTGCTGAGCGCTACAGCCCCTCTTAAATGAGGCTCCGTGAGTTCGTGTGGGTGGGTGGTGGCGTCACCGCCCCGGTGGCGTGGGCCTCAGGTCCGAGCGCCCTGGCATCACGGGGGCCATGGGGCCCTCGATGTCGTGGGACCCATGGCCCCGCCCGGCCGCGCGAGCGGCCGTGGGTATGCAAGAGTGTACACAGATCGGCGAAAACGGCCTCTCGACGCAACCACCGCCCGCATGCAGAACGCGCCCTTTGGTCGAGTCTCACACGCAAAGTGCGCCTTTCCGTGAGGCGGCGGGTGCAGACTGCGCTTTTACGTGAGACCGTCTGCGCAGAATGCGCCTTTGC
>ERZ772917.1853-NODE-1853-length-11358-cov-4.802884_pt1 | contig 11358 bp, 7 predicted proteins | sample MGYA00511187_ERZ772917 | MGnify/ENA primary metagenome ERZ772917 (study PRJEB29015, sample SAMEA2737925) | human oral metagenome | biome: human oral; feature: human-associated habitat; material: dental | place: China | collected 2012 ... | reverse complement strand
CCTACGAGGTCCTCTCCGACGCCGACAAGCGCCGCGAGCATCTGAAGCGCTACGTCTCGACGCTCGACACCGTCCGCCATCGCCTCTCTAAGGAGGCCGCCCTGGAGTTCTTCGGCGTCTCGCAAATCAGCTACGGCGCCGACTGCCCCGAGAGCGATCGGCAGGCCGATTTCCAGCAGGTGCGCGGAGAGATCACCACCGACCCCTTCCTGGCCCCCCTCCTCAGCGAGATGGAGCGTAAGATCAAGCTGGCGCAGGACATGCTCTAAGCGTTTGACGCGCTGGGAAGTTTCTTCCAGAGGGCTCCGCCCCGCAGCGGCCGGCGAGGTAGAAAGAGTCGAGTGCTTACAAATGCACCCATTCATATAAGAATAGGAGTCAGGCAATCCCCGCCTGACTCCTCTATGCGGTGTCACTTGCTCTCGTCGAGCATTTCCTTGATCGTCTCCTTGTCGAAGCCCAGATCGTGGGCGATCTTGAAGAGGTAGATCTTCTCAGCGGGGCGGACGATGTTGTCGACCTTCACGACAGCAATCAGGCTCTCAAGCAGCGCGGTGGCGTAGAGTATGTTCCCGCGGAGGCGGTTGAAGTCGATGTCCACGAGCTTTTCGTCGTTCAGCTGCTCGAGGAGCTCTTTCTTTTCTCTATTCCTCAGCTCATCAGAATTATCGATCATCTCTGTGATGAAATCCTTCTCTTCTTGGCTGAAATCGAAGTCGATCTTAGCAATGTTGATGCAGGCTTGGATCTTGATTTTCTCCAGATTCTCCGGTGCCTCCTTCATGTCTTGCTCTTCAAAGGTGGCGTCCTCGATGTTGCTTTCGTCGAAGAAGACGTTCTCCTTCAGCGACCGCATCATGGGCATTTCTTCGCGCAAATGCTTTTGCAACTTCTCGGCCATCGGTTTGAAGGAGAAGGCCGTGATGGCGCCTGAAAGCACACCGCCCAAGATGGGGATCGCCTTACCGACACTTCTTCCAAACGTATCCTTGGTCATCTTAACGCCGATCCACTTGGCCACTTGCTTGACGACGGGGTAATACACCGTCTTGGTGAGTGCTTGTTGCGGCAGTCGCTTGGCGGCTTGCAGGGAGACGCGTTTGGCGATCTCGGTGACGAGCTTGGTGGCGGCCTGAGCGCCGAACATGATGCCCACGAAGAGCGTCAGCACGTTGCGCGTGCCTTCGGTGATCTGCCCCTTGTCGTCCAGCAGGTCGGGCCAGCCGTAGAGGTAGCCTAACTTCTGGGCTACTACCAACACATGCCAGTAATACTGCGCAATGTCGGCCGGCATGGTGGCTGCCATGGCCAGTCCGCCGGGGATACCAGCGGCGGTGGAGGTGACCGTAGCCGTGGTCAGATGCGAATTGATGACGCCTCGTGCGGCGCGCTCGATAGCTTCTTCGTCAAAGAGATCGATCGGCCGCTTGTCGCGCAGCTCATCGGCGTTGTCATACATGGAAAACTCTTTGGTAAGGAAAGCGGTCCGATCCACTTTCACCATCGGCATAGACAAGGCTGTATTCATCACCTTGTCCCAAGAAACTAACTCACTCATATTGTTCGATTTTTATTCTGGGGGTTATTTATGTTGCTTTATGGGGGATTCTATTTTTCGTTAGAGAGACGACTCGTTTTTCTCTTGCGGCCACAAATATAGACGTGCCTTTTTGTAGTGAAAATAAAGCGCCTCTCCGGGGCAACCAAACAGGAAAGCCGGGTACACGACGGGGGAAGATCCCGACGGTGCACTCGGCTTGCCCGCCTTTCCGCTTATGGTCAGACGTCGTCGTCGAGTGAGGAGAGGTATTTCTCGATGAACTCGTTGGAGATGCTGGTCAACTTCTCGTCGCGGTCGGCCAGCTCACGCATCTCGTTGAGGCGGAGCAGGTGCTCGCAGCCGGCTTCGCGGAAGAGGTTGGCCAGCCGCGAACGGTGGTCGATCTTGGAGGCGAAGAACGTGCTGAGGCGGTCGATGCAGAGGTAGCGTTTGTCGAGGGCCTTGAGGCCGGCGTAGCTGGAGAGGATCTCACCCTCGGGCGTGTGGTCGTAGGTGATGAAGTAGAAGGTGCGGATGACGATCTTGCGATCGCGGGTAAAGTCGGCGAAGAAGTAGCCGACACGGTAGCTGAAGATGCTGAAGGCGATGAGTAAGGAGCCTTTGTACCAGTCCACGTCGAAGGAGGTGAAGCAGAAGTTCATGTAGGTGTTCACCACGTTGGGCGAGAGGCCGTCGAGGCGCTCGAACATGCGCTTGATGGCGTGCTCTTGGATGTAGACGTCGTAAGGGCGGTCGGGATCCATCTCGGGGATGTAGGGGTTGTTGGGGATGCAGGCCGAGAGCCAGCGCAGGCCGTCGTTGATGATGTCGGGGATGCCGACGCGGAAGAACAGCCGACGTTCCCCCTTGCGGTCGGAGCCCCAGATGGTCTTCGGCTTACAGGAAGAGAAGTCGACGGTGCGACCCACGCGGTTGCGAAACATCTCGAAGTTGCGCTTCTTGAACCACAAGAGGTGCATGCAGGGGTTGGAGAGCTGGAAGAGGTAGGTTATCAACGTGGTGGTGTATTGGTACTCCATGCGCACTAAGACGCGGTCGAAATCGGGCGAGAACTCATAAGGGTTGTTGAGGCTGCGCATGGAGAAGCCGCCGTCCTCGATGATGTCCACAATGCGGGCGTAGATCTTGTCCTCGGGGTACTTGGGCTCGCGCATGAGGTAGAGCGAGAGGGGCATCCAAATGTCGTAGAAGTCGAGGGCGGAGATGGTGCGTTTGTCGCCTTCGCGCTGGCTGAAGGGCAGCTTGTCGAAATCCATGTAGTAGTAGAACTCGCTCTTGATGAAGACGAGGTCTTCCTTGCTGAAGACGGTCATATCCGAGGCCTCGATGCGGATCAGCGTGGGGCGGGCGGCGTAGAGCACGCGCAGCATGTTTTTGTCGATGTACTGTACGGCCTCGCCATAGCCCAATCGGCGCAGTAGGGCAAATACACGATTCTTATAGACGTTGTACCGCCGTGCCTCCTCTTCCTTCCGGGTTTGGGTGACGGCCGCTTTTCTCTTTTTCGACATGACTAATATGTTCTCCTTATATACTCCTTTTTCGGTGGGTAAAAGTATTGCTTTTGGTAAAAAATGAAAGTTGGCACGAAGGCGCAGACGCGCTGCTCATGCGACTTGTGGTAGGTTTTGTGGCTACGTTTGCGTCCCCCTCAAAACGCCCTTATATGAAAAGGTTCATTCTCCTGTTATTCATCCTCTACCCTGCCCTTCCGACGGCTCTGCATGCACAGACAGAAGCGTCGGCATTCAAGCGCTACGTCGTCCGCCGAGACAGCCTCCGCACCGAGCTGCTGCGCCGCTTCGGGGAGGCGCGACCCGACTACAACGCCGACAGTGTGCGTGCCGTAATAGAGAGCGGCCCCTACTTCGGCATCTTTCGCGACAACTACTTCATCGGCGGCATACCCATCGGCGAACCTATCCGCCGCGACAACGCGAACGTGAAGTTCCAGTTCAGCATCATCCACCGCCTGACCAAGAGTCGCCTGCCTTTCGACACGTACCTCTTCCTGCAATTCTCGCAGAAGACGATCTGGAACGTGGCCGAGGAGTCGCTCCCCATGCGCGACCTGAACTTCAACCCCGGCGTCGGCTTAGGTCACCTCATCGTCTACCACAACAAGTACATCGGCCGCGCGATCCTCATGCTCGAGCACGAGTCGAACGGGAAGGACGGCCCCGTGTCACGCAGCTGGAACAAAGTCTCGCTCAGCAGCACGCTCCTGCTCAATCGCCATATGGAGATGCAGCTCAAGGCCTGGATCCCAATCGTGGACGGGGAGAACAATCGCAACATTCTGCGTTACTCCGGCTTGGCGCAGGTCGGCCTGCTCTATCGCACCGAAGACCAACGCATACAGACGGGCATGTTGGCCACGTGGCGGGCGCATTCCTTCAGCTTCAACACGCAGTGGGAACTGAGCCTGAAGGTCAGCCGGCATGCGAACCAGTACCTCTTCCTGCAGTATTACAATGGCTACGGTGAGAACCTACTCGATTACGACCGCTTCAAGAGCGTGCTGCGGGTGGGGATGGTGATCAAGCCGCAGGGTTTCTCAATTTATTAGCGGGTAGAGAAGAGGGTGATTCCTTGCCAGACTCCTCTCTATCTTCTATCAACTACGGACGTCAGTTCGCGGACGAAGGTCTCTTCGGCAGAGAGCAGCCAGCGGCGGAAGGCGTCGTGATCGAACGTGCGGGGCTGGTGCATGAAGTCCAGCAGGCGAGAGAGGTCGAACGTCTGGCCTACGGTGGCGGCGCCGGGGATGGATGAGGCGTCGGCGGCGTTGATTTCTTGCTCTAAGTGGGCGGGGATGAGCATGACGGGCTTGTCGAGGAAGAGGGCCTCGCAGACGGACTCGAAGCCGGCGGTGGTGATGTAGCCGCGGCAGGAGGCCATGTAGCGGAGGAAGAGTTCGTCGTCGATGCGGTGGAGGGTGAGGGTGTCGTCCACGCGTAGCTCGGTGGGTGCGTCGCGTTTGTCCCAGAAGAAATGCAGGCGGACGTCCGGGTGGGCGTCGTGCCAACGGCGGACCTCGTTCTCGAATCCTTGATTCAACATGTAGCCCAAGATGTAGTCGCCTTGCTCAGGCTGCAGTTCCGTCACCTCGCGGCGGAGCAGGGGGGGGACGACGACGATGCGTTCGCGGGGGCAGGCCTTCATGGGGTAGAAGGAGAGGGCGAGGAGCTTCGTGGCGCCGATGCCGGTCAGGAGGGTGTGGAGGCGGAGGATGAGCATGCTCTGCGCGTCGCTCGTGCCGTGCCGGTAGTCGGGGTGTCGCAGCAGGTACTGGTGGGCGATGTTGACGAAGGGGGTGTCGATGCGGAAACGTAGTTGCGCCAGCGCGGGCAGCATTTCGTAGAAGTTGACCACCACGTCGGGTTGTTGCTTTTTGATGCGGCGGTGGATCATCTCGATGCTTCGGCCGTACTGCCGCAGTTTGCGCGGGTTGCCGTTGTAGAAGGCGGTGCGGAGCTTGTCGAGTCGCTTGTGATCCTTCTTATAGATGAGCGACGGGGCTTCGTAGGCGCGCACGGGGGCTTTGATTTTGGCGCGGAAGAAGGTGGGGATTTCGCGGCCGTGGCTCTTGCCGACGAGCACTTCTACGATGGTGTGGCCGTGGCGGCGGAGCATGTCGGCCAGTGAGAGGGCTTGGGTCAGGTGGCCGCGCCCTTCGCCCTGCACGATGAACATGAACCGCAAAGGGCGGATGGCTTCATTCATACCAAATAAGTGGTCAGAAGTAGTTTGAGGGTAGTCAGAGGTAGTGAGGAGTAGCCGCTTCTGAGGATGGAGGGGCGCTGCAATGTCTCACTCGGCGTCGGAGAACTCCATGAGGTAGGCTTTGATGAAGCCGTCGATCTTGCCGTCCATTACGCCGCCCACGTCTGAGGTTTGGAAGTTGGTGCGATGGTCCTTCACGCGGCGGTCGTCGAAGACGTAGCTGCGGATTTGCGATCCCCACTCGATCTTCTTCTTGCCGGCCTCGATCTTGTTTTGCTCCTCCATGCGGTGTTGCATTTCGCGGTCGTAGAGGATGGAGCGGAGTTGGCGGAGGGCGTTTTCGCGGTTTTTGGGCTGGTCACGCGTCTCGGTGTTTTCGATGAGGATTTCTTCCTCGGCGCCGGTGTAGGGGTCTTTGTATTGATAACGCAGGCGGACGCCGGACTCTACTTTGTTGACGTTCTGCCCGCCGGCTCCACCGGATCGGAAGGTGTCCCAGGAGATGCGTGCTTGCTCGACGTTCACCTCGATGGTGTCGTCCACCAGCGGGGTGACGAAGACGGAGGCGAAGGAGGTCATGCGTTTGCCTTGGGCGTTGTAGGGCGAGACGCGGACGAGGCGGTGGACGCCGTTTTCGCCCTTGAGGTAGCCGTAGGCGTAGTCGCCCTCGATGTTCATCGTTACGGTTTTGATGCCGGCTTCGTCGCCTTCTTGCAGGTTGCTGATGGTCACTTTGCAGCCGTTGGCTTCGCCCCATCGCATGTACATGCGCATGAGCATGGATGCCCAGTCTTGGCTCTCGGTGCCGCCGGCTCCGGAGTTGATTTTGAGCACGCAGTTCATGGCGTCGGCCTCGCCGCGGAGCATGTTGCGGAACTCGAGGTTTTCGACGAGTTCTTTGGTGCGTGCGTAGGCTTGGTCTACCTCTTCTTCGGTGGTGACGCCTTCTTTGGCGTACTCGAAGGCGAGGTTGAGCTCCTCGGTGGCGTCGTGCACTTCGTTGTATAGCTCAATCCACTTTTTGAGGTCCTTGACGACCTTCATCTGCGCTTCGGCGCGTTTGGCGTCTTCCCAAAACTCGGGGTCTCGGGTGCGCAGTTCTTCTTCTTCTAATTGGACGGTCTTTGCATCGACGTCAAAGAAACCTCCTCAACGCTTGCTCGCGTTCCAACATATCCTTCAGTTGGTCTATCGTAATCATGTTCGTTAATCCTGTTAGTTAATGGGGTTTATTAAAGCGGGCGCAAATGTAGAATCTCCGACTAAAGATGCTGTTTTGAATTTATTTCGGAGGATATACAGAGGATATTTCTATGGTGTCATGTTTCCTCTTTTAAGGAGCCCCCAGCGAGCTATGTGACGAAAAAGATGGGACAAAAGGGCGGAAATAGACCTCAAATAGCCCTGAAACAGAAAGGGGAGAAGTCCCGACCAAAGGCTGGTTCTGCGAGGGCTGATGGGGAGCCTGCCAAGTTTGCCGGGGGGCGGATTGGATCAAAAACGCAGGGGGTATGATTTGTGCTTAATCTGCAGGAAAAGCGCAATTCGTGGGGTATGATTTGTGCTTAATCTGCAAGAAAAGCTCATTCGTGGGGTATGATTTGTGCTTAATCTGCAAGAAAAGCTCATTCATGGGGTATGATTTGTGCTTAATCTGCAAGAAAAGCTCATCCGCGAGGTATGATTTGCCCAAAATCTTCAGGAAAAGCACCTTAAAATACTCACTCAATAAATTCAAAACAGCTTCTGAGATCCTCGGCAACAGTGTCGCCGGCATTAGCGGGTGGGGCGCGCCCGGGCACAAAAAATGCCGGGCACCCCAACAAGGTACCCGGCATAACAATCAATCGTTGGCTTACAGCCTCTACAGTTTTCGCACCACCTGCATCATCTGTTCGCCGAGGCCGATCGTGTAGCCCTGCGAGACGAACACTACTCGACCAAACGTGTCGGCGATGATGAAGATCGGCAGGTCGTTCGTGTTACGCAGCTTCATCGCTTCGGCGATCATGCGTGTCATAGAGCCGTCCGTGTCGACGCCCCACGTGATGGTGCCGGGCAGGGCGCCGAACTCGTTGCGGTCGAAGCCGTCTAACGAGGCCTTATCCTTGAAAAGGAGCACCATGCCGCGGTTCCAGCCGTCGAAGTCGGCCTTCAGGCGGGCGATGTCGCGCAGGGCATGGTTCGTCGGCTCCTGACGCGCGCCCAACAGACCGACGATGAAGTAGCCGCGACCCGTGGTCGAGAGGATGGAGACCGAAGCGCCTTTCTCGTCTGTGAATTTCGCCTCTGCGTCGATGTTGCCGATCACGCTGATGTCCGTTGTGTCCTGGCGCATGACGAGCGGCACGTTCGTCGTCTCGCCCTCGCGGATGGAGAAGAAGACGAGCCGCGCCAACACCTTGCCACTGGCCATACGGGTGCCGCTGACGAGCACGTAGTTGCCGCAGTCGAGGCTGAGCGAGGCGGGCGGTTGAAGCAAGTGGTACCAGGTGTCTCCCTTGCCCTCCTGTGCCTCGAAGTCGAGCGTACGCGTCTGCCCGTCGTCACGCAGGCGGGCGATGGTGAAGTGGCTGTAGTATTTCGGGTTGTCGAGCGACGGGGTGGGGGAGTAGCTGGCCGTGAGCCTGCCCTGCGGGGCGTTCTTCTGTTGATCGGTGTCGAAGTTCACGTCCATCCAGCCGTGGTTGTAGTACTGCACCTTGCCCGTCATCAGCTCGATCCGTGCGGGGATGCCGAGGCTGCGCGCCACGGCTACGAAGAAGATGTTGCGCGAATACGTGTCGGCGATGCGCGCCCGCCAAACGCCCGTCGGCATGATCAATACGTACTGCGGATTGAGGTCGTTGCGGATGGCGATGTTCGCCTTCACCCAGTCTACTAAGGCTTGCGGATCGCGGCGGGCGGCCGTGGCTAAGGCGGTGTCGATGCGCTCGGCGAAGAATTTTTTGTAGGGTGTCAAGTACTCGTTCCATACGCGCGGATTCATCACATAATTGCGGATGAGGCTGAAGTGTATCGGCGGCGCTTTCGTGGGCACCGTCTCCTTTTCGTAGAGGTTCTCGGGGATCTCAGGCGTGTTGTTCAGGTGATCCAAGAGCACATCGGCCGGCGTGTCGCGCAGGTCTTTCTCTGAGATGGCATAGAGCAGAGACAGCGCACTCTCCAGTTTGCCGGCATGCTCCGCTTCGCGCAGGAAGTGCTCTATCTCCTCGTGGTTGCCGCGCGTCTTGGGCATCAGCTCTCGCAGCTCGTTCAGCTCCGGCAGACCAAGCACGCGGCCGAGCATCACGCCCATCGTGTCGGTGAAGAACGTGGCCACGTAGCGGTTGCGGATGCTGTCTTCCTGGGCCATACGCTTTGCATTCTCAGCCTTCTCCGCGTCCGTCACGTCGCGTTCCGAGGGGATGACGCCCTCCACCGGCGGCACGATGTCCATCTCCACCGTAGCCGTGTCGCCCGGCGCATGGTCGAGGGCGATGGTCACGGCGTCGTCCTTGCCGAACGTCACTTTGCGGAAGCCGTAGCGCCCATCCTTCGAGGCCCAAACGAGCATGTCGCCTTTGCCGGCCGTCAGCGCGGCGTGCCCTTCGGCGTCGGTCTGCTTGCGCGCCACGGAGAAGAACTCGGCATAGTTGTAGAGCTTGAACTCCACTAACGCATCTTCCACGGGTTTGCCGTCGGTGCCCGTCACCGTGACCGTCGTGTGACCCGTCGGCGCGTAGTTGTCGATCACATTGATCTCCGTATAGCAGGCCGTGCGCTCCATCACGTCCTCCGGCCCTTCGTAGTAGCCGAAGACCTTTGTGTGCATCAGCATTCCGCGGTAAGCGGGGGCGTTGAACCAGGCCAAGTTGAGGGCCGGCTCAGGTTCGCAGGCGCCGAAGAAGTACCATCGGCCGTCGACCCATGCCTCGACCCATGCGTGATTGTCGTCCGTGTGCGCCCAGCGGGGCGTGTAGACCTGCCGCGCGGGGATGCCGACGGCGCGCAGGGCGGCTACGGTGAAGGTGGATTCTTCGCCGCATCGACCGTAGGCGGTGCAGACGGAGGCGAGCGGCGAACTGGTGCGGGCGTCGGAGGGCGTGTAGATCACTTTCTCGTGGCACCAGTGGTTGACCTCTAAGACGGCCTCGCGGAGTGAGAGTCCTCGGACGCGGTCTTTCAGTTCGTCGAAGAAGATGGTGCGGCTCTCGTCCAAGTTTTCATTGTTCACGCGGATGGGCAGGACGAAGTGGCGGAAGATGTCTTCCGGGATTTGTCGTCCCCAGGGCATTTCGTCGCGCGCGGCGAAGGCGGCTCGGACGTTGCGCAGGTAGAAGGCGCCGTCGTAGTCGGCCACGTCGCCGATGACCATGTAGGCGTAGAGGAACTCCATCGCTTCTCGCTCGGGCTGGGTCATCTCGGTCTGGAAGATGGCGAAGAGGGAGGAGTCGGCGAAGGCTTCCCGTTTCGTTTTAAAGTCGGCCTGCACGCGTGCGCGGTAGGCGGCGTCGGTGATGAAGTGTTCGGATTTCGTGCAGCCGAACGCTGCGCACAGCAGGAGCAGGAGTCCTGCGATCATTGACTTGTATGCTTTCATATTCATATAGGTTGTTAGGGTGCTACTTCGCACGGGTAGTGCGGCCTTCGCTCCAACTACTCGGCCGCAAGGCGCGCAACGATCTTACTTATTTCAAATTCTCCTCTAAGAAGCGCTCGATGGTGTCGAAGGGGATGCGCTTCATGTCGTCGTAGAGGTCGATGTGGTAGGCGTCGGGCACGAGGTAAAGCTCCTTGTTGGTGCCGCGGAGGCGCTTGAAGAGATCCTCGGCCATGTAGCGTGAGTGGGCCTTGTCGCCGTGGACGATGAGGACGGCGCTGCGTATTTCTCCCGCCCGCGAGCAGAGGGGGGTGGCGATGAAGGCGAGCGGTGTGGTCTTGGTCCAGCCGCCGGTGGAGTTCACCGAGCGATTGTGGTAGCCTCGTCCGGACTTGAAGTAGGCTTGGAAATCGCGCAGGTAGCGGGGCGCATCCGGTGCCACTTGCTCCAGCCCGCTGCCCGTCACCTCGTGGCTGTTAATCTGTGCATCACGTGTGCGCTGCATGCTGAGTCTGTGCAGTTCCTCGTGTCGCATGTCGTCATTTCTGGCGTTAAAGAATCCGTCGGCAAAGAGTCGGCCGAGGTCATACATAGAGCAGACGACGGTCGCCTTGACGCGCGTGTCGACCGATGCTTCAGTGATGGCCATGCTTCCCCATCCGCCGATGGCCACGAGGGCGATGCGCAAGGGATCGACGTTGCGCAGGCAGGTGAGGTAGTCCACGGCGGCGCCGAAGTCCTCCGTGTTGATGTCTGGCGAGGCCACGCTGCGCACCTCACCGCCGCTTTCGCCCGTGAAGGAGGGGTCGAAGGCGAGGGCGACGAAGCCACGCGAGGCCAGTTCCTGGGCGTAGAGCCCGGAGACTTGCTCCTTAACCGCGCCGAAGGGGCCGCAGATGGCCAGGGCGGGATATTCCTTCTTGTCGTCGTAATTCTTTGGCAGGTAGAGGTGGCCGGCCAGCTCGATGCCGAAGCGGTTCTTGAAGCGTACGCCCTGCACGTGTATGGCGGGGTTCTTCTTGAAGACGCGTGTGTCGTTGGCCAACCTGCCAGCGTTCGTTTGATGGGTTTGTTTCGGTTTCGGCTTTGATTTTTGGCCGTAGGCTGCGCCTGACTGCAGGGCGACGAGCAGTGTCAGGGCGATGATCAGGAGATGCGCTATGCGTTTCATATTCTGTTTTAGTTATTGAGGGGGTTATGGTTTTTCGATTACTGTTTTCTTACGTGAAATTTTGGAGGCACAAAGCTAAGCTGCCGTTTGATTTATAGTGTTTGCGAATGAAGTCTTTGAGACCGTTGATGAACACGCCTCGTTCCGATGTGGCGGGCGTATCGCATACGCCCCTACAACTACGTGAGTTCGACGTAAGAAGCTGTTTTGAAACAAGAAGTGATTGTTAAGAAGTCTGTGCTTGCAGGTTTCTGCCGTCAAAATTCTTTTTGGAGCAAAAGGCGCCAAGGGGCGCCGGCCAAGCTGGCCTGGTACTTC
>ERZ772917.1852-NODE-1852-length-11362-cov-5.205890_pt1 | contig 11362 bp, 10 predicted proteins | sample MGYA00511187_ERZ772917 | MGnify/ENA primary metagenome ERZ772917 (study PRJEB29015, sample SAMEA2737925) | human oral metagenome | biome: human oral; feature: human-associated habitat; material: dental | place: China | collected 2012 ... | reverse complement strand
GCGGCATCGGCGCAGGTTGCGCCGCTCTCAAAGCATTTGCCGGAGCCGCTGGGGAAAAGTCTGCTGACAGGTTGCGCAGAGAAGGATTGCTTACGTCGAACTCACGTTAGTTATTAGGAGGGGGATAAAAAGAAGCTCTTCATCCAACCCCGTCCGGGGGGTAAGAATGAAGAGCCGCTCAAATAGTATCGCTGGGAGAATCAGCAGCAGCCGCCGTCGCAACCGCCGCAGCCGTCGTGATCGTGGCCGCAGCCGCAACCACCACCGTTCATCATCTGCTCCATTTCGGCCAGTTCCTCGGGCGTAGGGTCGTGCACGTCGGCCACCTGTCCGGCGAAGTGCAGTGTTTCGCCCGCCAGCGGATGGTTGAAGTCCATCACCACGACGTCGTCACGCACCTCCAGCACGGAGCCGTTCATGCGTTCACCTTCGGCGCTCATCATGGGCAGCGTGGCGCCTTCTTGCACGCGTTCGCTGTCGAAGACGCCGTCGATCATGAAGACGCTCTTGGGCAGGTCGAGCACGTTTTCCTCGTTGCGCAGGCCGTAAGCCTGTTCGGGCGTGAGGGTGAAGTCGAAGTGATCGCCGGCCTCGAGTCCGCTCAGGCGGTCTTCAAAATCTTTCAGCATGGAGCCGATGCCGTAGATAAACTTTAGGGGCTGTTCGGGGGTGGCGCGCTCCATCAGTTCGCGGTCTTCGCCTTCGCCCACGTGCAGGTCGTAGGTGACCGTCACGAATTTGTTTTTTGAAACTCTCATATCGTTCTTTCTTGTTGTGTGATTATTCTCGGGAGGGGAAAAAAAACGAAGAACCGGAAGCGTGCCTTGTGTGAAGTGAGCTTCCGATCCTTCGTATTGCTTTGGTGTTGTGATGCCCTGTTTTACTTGGCGGGCTCTTCCTGCGGTTGCTGTGCGGGTGTTTCGCCGGCGGGAGCCTCGGCGGGCTGCTGTTGCTGCTGCGAACCGAAGTCGGGACCCATCGCATTAGGATCCACGGGCACGGCGTCGTTCACCTGCTGCTGGATTTCGGACTCTTGCTGTTGACCCTTCTGTTCGCCCTCGTGGGGGATGAAAGAGGCGATGATGACGCTCAGCACAACCACGGCGCCAGCCAGCCCCCAAGTGGCTTTCTCGAGGAAGTCGGTCGTCTTGCGGACGCCCATGATTTGGTTCGAGGAGGAGAAACCGGAGGCTAACCCTCCGCCTTTCGAGTTTTGCACCAGCACGATCAGGATGAGGAAGATCGAGGCCAGGAAAATCAGGATAGATAAAAATACATACATGCTCTTCTATTGTTTTTGAAATGAATAATCTGCTTGTCTTTCTTTTTCGGCCGGCAAAATAAGTGCAAGGATCTCACTCTCGCAACGTTGGGAGGTGCGGCGCCACAAAACCATCTCGGGGAGGCTCTCGTGAGCATTTGTCGCGCAACAAATGCATAGGATGCCCCAAATCAGGCCTTATGGTTTCTTATTCTCCGGCTGTTTGTTGTGTTCGATCAGCTTCTCAAGGAAGCGGATCTGATCGGTGAAGTAGATGTCCTTCTCCGGGTGCTTTTCGCTGAGGCTGCGAATGATTTCGAGAGCCTTAGCGTAACGCTTCTGCCGGATGTAGACGTGCGCCAAGGTCTCGGTGAAGTACGATGTGTCCGCGGCTGTTTCGACTGGCTTAGGCGCCGGCGCCTTGGGCTCTTCCTCCTCTTCCTCCGACGGTTGAGGCGTGGTGATGGCGCGTTGCAACCGACGCTTGTCAATCTGCTCATTGCCGTGTGCGATGAAGGAGTCGATCAGGTCTTGGTGGCGCATCTTAGGTTCGGCGGCGGGGATGTCGGCGTCAGACGGGGTGGACTCGTCGGCGTCCGTGGATTCGTCGGCGGTGAGCCAACGCAGGTAGTCGGTCGAGGCGGCGGCGTCGAAGGGTGCCGTGCGACGGGTGGACGTATGGGTGTCAGCTGGAGAGGTGTCGGTGGGGGAGGTGTCAGCAGGGGAGGCCTCGAGAGTGGCGGTAGGAGTGGCGGCGCCGTTGGTTGGTCGGGGTAGGCGTTCGTCGTCAGAGAGGAGGAGAAAGAGGCGGGCGCGGTCAGGTACGTCGGCGGCCATGCGCTCGATCTCACCTTTGAGGCGGAGGTCGCCCACGAGGGCGAGGTTCTTGAGGTAGAGCATTCGCGCGGCATGGAAGCAGGGGAAGGCCTCTACGATCCGCGCCAACTGTGGCAACGTGGCGTCGGTGAGCAGCGCGGGGCGGTCGATGTAGCGGTAGAAATCTTCGCGGGTCATGAGGACGTAAATAGTTACGGGTTACAAGTGCTGGTAACTGTCACTCGTCACTTGTCACTTGTCACTGAAAACGGACTACCAGTCGGCCACGGTGGCATTGTAGATCTGATTGACGAGGTTGTCGATGAGTTCGCGGCAGAGCTCCTCCTGCACCTGGTCGATGGTGCGCGAGTTGTCGAACTCTTGGTAGGAGGAGAAGGTTCGCTCGAAATCCTTGTCCGGCGTCACGCGGTTGGTGTAGCGTACGCGTACGGTGAGGGTTAGGCGGGTCATGGCGGCTAGGGCCGTGTTGCCGTCGTCGCGCACGGCCTGCGGGGTGAGCTCGTAGCCCGTGATCTCGCCTTCGAGGTCGAGTGTGCCGTTTTCTCGGAGTATTTGCAGCTTGGTCTGGCGGACGAATTTGTCTTTCAGCTCGTCGGTGAAGCGTTGCGCCAAGGGGGCGTAGACGAGGGGCGCCATGTTGGGGAAGTCTTTAATCGAGATGGTGCGCACCTGGGTGTAGTCGATCGACGTACCGCTGAATTGGTACGAGATGGAGCAGCCGCCGAAGAGGATTGCCCCGACGACGGCTGCTAATACCTTATAGATATGTGTGTGCATAGAGTAACGCGTGAGACCTATTCTAATCCGTACTCCTTGATCTTACGATAAAGTGTCCGCTCGGAGATCTTCAGATCAGCTGCCGCGTATTTCCGCCGGCCGCCATTGCGCTCTAATGCGCGACGGATCATCTGTCGCTCCAGTTCGTCAAGCGCCATCGGTTCCTCCACCGTTTCGGCCTCCTGTATCGTTTCCTCCTCGTGTGGCAGCGGGCGAGGGGCTACGTAAGGCACCGGTTGCGCAGGCTCTACGGGCACGGCCGTCTGCATGGCGCCACTCATGATGTCGTGCACCAATTTCTTGAGTTCCGTGACGTCCTTCTTCATGTCGAAGAGCACCTGGTAGAGTATCTCGCGCTCGCTGTTGAACAGCTTGCCGTCGTCCTGCTTCCGGCTGACGGGCACGGGCAGGCGCGTAGTTTCTATGTTGGGCAGGTAGGGGCGCAGGCGGTCGGCATTGATGGTGCGTTCGGGCTCGAGGATGGAGAGGCGCTCGGTGACGTTCTTCAGTTCGCGCACGTTGCCCGGCCAGCGGTAGGAGAGGAGCAGGCGGCGAGCGTCTTCCTCGATGCGGATGGGCGGCACGCGGTACTTCTCGGCCGCGTCGCTGGCGAACTTGCGGAAGAGCAGCAAGATATCATCGCCGCGGTCGCGCAGCGGGGGAACGACGATGGGCACTGTGTTGAGGCGATAGTAGAGATCTTCGCGGAAGCGGTTATGTGCCACGGCTTCCACTAAGTTGACATTCGTTGCGGCCACGATGCGGACGTTCGTCTTGAGCACCTTCGACGAGCCGACCTTGATGAACTCGCCGCTCTCCAATACGCGCAGCAGACGCGCCTGAGTCGGTATGGGCAGTTCGCCGACCTCGTCGAGGAAGATCGTTCCGCCGTCAGCTACCTCGAAGTAGCCCTTGCGGTCGGCCAAGGCACCGGTGAAGGAGCCTTTCTCGTGCCCGAACAGTTCGGAGTCGATCGTGCCTTCGGGGATGGCGCCGCAGTTAACGGCTATGTATTGCCCGTGTTTGCGGGGGCTGTTTTGGTGAATAATCTGCGGGAACGTTTCCTTGCCTACGCCGCTCTCGCCAGTGATCAACACGGAGAGGTCGGTGGGTGCCACCTGCATGGCCACGTCTATGGCGCGGTTCAGCGTCGCGTCGTTGCCGATGATGCCGAAGCGCTGCTTGACTTGTTGTATAGATTCTTCTTTCATCATAATGGGGGGATGTATATTCTGTCAGTTTTGCCTGACAAAATTACAACGGTGGGGCAAAGCCACAAGACGCGCGTTTGCACAGAGGGACGCGCATTCAGGGCAACCGCATCAAAATGGCTGTAGGCTCGGGATACGCGTGTTTTTTGCACCCCATACTTCTATGGAGAGCAAAATGACACGTGATTTTAACTCAAACACGCCCGTAATTGGGTCGCGCACGCTGCGCGGAGCAAAACACGCCCGTAATTGAGGCCGCGCACGCTGCGCGGAGCAAAACACGCCCGTAATTGAGGTCGCGCACGCTGCGCGGAGCAAAGCAAATTGTGGGGAAGCATGTTTTTGATGCGGTTGCCCTGACGCGCAGTTACCTTTGTCGCATACTTATATTTTAAATGTATATGAAGAACAACAAGCTAATCAGTATGATGCTTGCGGCGGCGCTCTGTGTGCCTGTCGCAGCGCAGAGTTGGTTGCCCCTCAAGCAACACGCCGACGGCGCGACCGACCTGAAGAAAGAAGAAGCCGTGGTGCTCTTAGACAGCACCGGCGTGGTGGTGGCCGAGAATGGCTCGGGCAGCTTCAGCATCCGGCAGGTGGTGGAGGTCAAGAGCACGCCCGCCGCGCTCCGTTACCGTGTCGTCAAGTACGACTACGATCCTCTCACCGCCTTTGCCCGTTTCTCCCGCGCTACCGTCTACAAGGCCGACGGATCGAAGCGTGAGATAGACGTCAAGAAGGCTGTAGACTACGCCGCACCGGCACGCATGATCTATTGGGGTGCGCGCCAAATCATGCTCGAGATCGGCGCACTCGATTCAGGCGACATCATCGACTATGAGATCGATAAGAAGGGCTTCACCTACGCCCTACTTGCCGCCGGCGCCACGGACGAGGATCGCTTTGTGCCCCCCATGCGCGGACAGTTCTACGACATCGTCCCCTTCTGGGTCTCGACGCCGACGGTCTGCAAGATCTACACCGTCGACATGCCCGCCGACAAAGAGGTGCAGTATGAGTTCTATCAGGGTCAGTGCCGTTCGTCCGTCCGCTTGCAGGGCAACCGCCGCCTGCTGAGCTTCTCCGTGGCTGACGCGAAGCCTTTTGCCAAGGAACCGAACATGGTGGACCTCTTCGACGTGGCGCCGAAGCTGATGATGTCGTCTACGCCGGAGTGGAAGGACAAGTCGCTTTGGTTTCACAAGGTGAACGAGGATTACAACAGCTTCGGGGCGGATCCGGAGGCGAAAAAGAAGGTGGACGAGCTGTTGCGCGGCAAGAAGACGGAGATGGAGAAGATTGCTGCACTCACGCACTGGGTGGCCGACAACATGCGTTATTCGGGCATCTCGATGGGCAAGGGCGAGGGCTACACGCTGCACGCCACGAAGATGAATTTCACCGACCGCTGCGGTGTCTGCAAAGACAAGGCGGCGCTGCTGATCTCCATGTTGCGTATGGCAGGCTTCGAGGCGTACCCGGCAATGACGATGGCCGGATCGCGCATCGAGTCGATCCCGGCGGATCACTTCAATCATTGCGTGGCGGTTGTCAAGCTCTCCAACGGGCAGTACATGCCGCTCGATCCGACGTGGGTGCCCTTCCAACGCGAGCTTTGGTCCAGCGCCGAACAGCAGCAGCACTATCTGCCCGGCCTGCCCGAAGGTTCCGACCTGCTCCAGACGCCCCCCTCGCCGCCCGAGGATCACTATTTCAGGCTCTCTGCTAACACTGCACTCGACGCTAAGGGTACGCTCCGCGGCGAGTTCACCGTCACGGCCGAAGGGCAGTCTGACGCCCGGTTGCGCGGGCCGCTCATCCGTGGCCTCATGTCCAACTGGCGCAACGCGATGGAGAACGAGCTGCTTCGCGTCTCGCCGCAAGCCCGCATGCTGAGCGTCGACTATGGACGCGAACCGCGCGACTATCAGGCCGGTCCGATCCGCATCACCATGAAGTTTGAAATCCCCGACTACGCGCTCACAGGCGACAATGTGCTGCTTGTTCGTCCCATCTGCGCCCGCCTCTACCCGACTGTGCGCACCTATACGAACATCGACACAGACCGCGAGACGCGTCGCTATGCTTTCAAGGACGCCTGCTCACGCCTCGTGGAACTGAAGGAGACGATGACCATCCCTTCCGGATACACCCTGCGTCAGTCGCCCGTCGATGAGCGCATGAAGAGCGACGCCGCCGATTTTAACGGCTCGCTCAGTCAGCGCGGCAACAAGGTGAATATCCGCCACGAGCTGACGCTCCGCAAACGCGTCTATGAGGCTGCCGATTGGCCCGGCTTCCGCAAGGCCGTCAAGGCGCACAAGGATTTGGCTGACGAATGGCTCGTCTTTGAGAAGAAGTAAAAATCAATGGAACAAATAATGCATATCGACATGAAGAAATACACCGCAATCCTGCTCGGCCTGCTGGCCACTTTCACCCTGGCGGCACAGCCTGAGGCTGTCTTTAATAAGCTCATCAAGCAATACACTTGGCACTCTGACGGCAGCATGACGTTTCGCTACCGCAAGGAGGTGAAGCTGAACACGCATGTGTCGTTCAACCAGCTCTATGGCGAGACGTTTATCATCTACAACAAGGCCTTTCAATCGCTCAAGATCAATGAGTGCTACACGCGCCAGGCCGATGGCACGATCGTTAAGGCGCCGGACAATGCCTTCAACGAGGTGTTGCCCGCCTTTGCCGCCGACGCTCCGGCTTACAACCACCTGACCGAGATGGTCGTCACGCACACGGGTCTTGAGATTGGCGCCACGATTTATTTGGATTACACGATCACCTCCGGTGTAGGCTACTACCCCTTCCTCGACGTGGCTGAGACGCTGCAGGAGCACGCACCCGTGACGGAGTGCGAAATCTCTATCGCCGTGCCAGCAGACGATAAGTTGACGTGTGGCATCTCCGGCATCGACTCCAAGGAACCGACGACAAGCACCAATAATGGCGTGACAACTTACACGTGGACCTTCCGCAATCTGCCGGCCATTCCGCTCGAGTCGCATACGGCTTCCGCAGCGGTGCCGATGCTTTTTGCCTCGAATGCCGGCGGAGAGAGCGGTGTCGCGTGGCTGTCGGCCATGAAGGTGAATCCTTTGGAGTGTGCCCCGTTGGTGGAAAAGCTGCTGAAAGACATTTCCTCACCCACGGAGCGCGCGAATGCCATCCAACGTTTTGTGGTGAACAACATCGCTACGGCCAACCTGCCGCTGCTCCTGTCAGCCGACATGCGCACGCCGGCTGTCGTGCTTGCTTCGGCCTACGGCACGCCGGCAGAGAAGGCTGGGCTGATGGCATCTATGCTCATGGCCGCTGGACTCGATGCGCAGATTCTTGCCGCTTTCCCGCTGCACGCTATGCCGATTGCCGCCAGCGCCCTGACTGACATCCGCGTGCGCACGGGTGGTCGTTTTCTCTCCCCCGTTCGTATGGACGCCCCCGATCCCGCGCTGCGTGCTACTCGTGACCAGTTTTGGATGACGGGCGAAGACGGCGTCAGCATGGTGCAGATTGATGGCCGCGCTGCCAGCCTTGCGTGCACCGCGCAGATTACCCTCGGCGCTAAAGAGGCGATGGTGGACGGAACGCTCACCGACAGCGAGGACGCTGCTGCCAAGCCGGACTTTACGGGCAAGTCGCCGCTGCAATCTGCGGCCGGCTACACGGTCTACACGCTGCCTGCGCCGCGCCGTCACGGTGTCGATGCTTGGCGATTGACGCTGAACAGCACGCGCACACAGCCGTACGAGTTGCCCTCGGCCATCAGAGAGACGTGTGAGTACACAATCGATCTTGGGGGCCGCGAACTGAAGACGTTGCCTTTCCGTAAGGAGTGGAGCGGCGCCGTGGGTAAGGTTTGCCTGACGCTACAACACGACGGCGACAAGGTGAGGGTGCTCCGCGAAATAGAGCTGACGCATCCGGTCATTGCGCCTGAGGAGTACGCGGATTTCCGCACGCTGATTCTGCTCTGGCAGGACGATGCTTACCGTAAGTTGATCCTGAAGGATAAGTAGTAAATGTGACGTGAGTCCGGCGGTGAGATGTACTCTTGTCGGGCTCACGTTTGCATATAATCGGTGCGTTTCTACTTTTGCGGCCGCAATGGCGAAAAAAAATGCCATGCAACGGGGTGTAGCGCAGTCCGGTTAGCGCACCTGCTTTGGGAGCAGGGGGTCGTGGGTTCGAATCCCGCTACCCCGACAAACAAAAAATGGAAAGCCTCTCAGATAACGCTGATGTAGCGTGTCTGAGAGGCTTTCTTATTGGCAGAGACGATTCGGACGGGGGGGAGAGGCTTTGTCAGAAAAGGATCAGGGGGTCAGAAGCGGGTGCTGGCACCACCGCCACCGCTCGAGCCGCCGCCCCAAGAACCTCCGCTCGATCTGCCACCCCTGGAGCCACCGCCCCAAGAACGACCGCCACGGCTGTCGTCGCTGCGTCCGCTCGAAAAAAGCGTATCGAGTAACGTTTCGAATAAGAAGAGGACAATCGGCATCCACCAGCTGGCACCGGTTTGGAAGGGGCCGTGCTCTTTGAACTGATGGCCGCAAGAGCGACACTCAAAGTGATCACTTTGGTTGGCGTTCTTCTTTTTCTTCTTCTTCGAGGGGGTGTCGGGGAGTCGTTTGAACCGTCCCACCGTGCCGCACTCGGGGCATGCCACGGGCGTGGCAAAATGCTTTCGATAAATCACCTTGACGAGGAAGTAGAGCAGCAGACCTGGCGGCTGGAAGAACAGCAGACCGGAGACGATGGCCGAAATGTCCGACCCGCGATTGATCCGGTAGGCTATGCCGATCTTTTTGCTGCGATGGATTCGGCGCCATTGCGACCATAGCGACGCGCCGTAGCAGACTGCCCCCAGCGACCACCAAAAAAGTATATACCGCTGCGTCTCGCGATCCTTCTCCGCTTGGAGGGTCGACTCGTGGGTGAGCATTTTGCGCACCTCTTCGAGCCCTACGAGGAGCCCCGCGCCATAGTCGCCGTCCTTCATGATCGGGGTCATGCGGCGCGTTTGGATCAGCTTGCACATGGCGTCGGTCAATTCGCCCTCGAGGCCGTAGCCGACTTCAAAGGTGATCTCGCGCTCATCGGAGGCGGTGAAGAGCTGGATCAGTAGGCCGCGGTTCGTTTCCTTTTTGCCGATGCCCCAGGCTTTGAAGAGCTCGTTGGCGAACTCGCGTGCCGTGCCGTACGCGTCGGTGTCGTAGGCGGGCAGGACGACGATGGCGATCTCTACATCGAAGGAGTCGCGGAGCTGGGCGATGCGGCGGTTCAAGGCCGATTCCTGCTCGGCGGGGATGCGGTCGTTGGGGTCGGTGACGAAGCGCGTGCTGTTGAGCAGCTGCACGTTCGGCACGTCCTCCACGCGGTAGACTTTCCTTTCCGTAGGCTCCTCCACCTCTTGCGCGGTGAGGGGGAGGCCGACGCCGACGCAGAGGAGGAGGCAGAGGAGTTGATACATCCGTTTCATGGCTTACGGAATTTTTCTAGAGTGTATCAGAAGCTGACGTTCGGTACCTTTTCGGAGCCTTTGTCGGCCTCGAAGTAGTCGCGGCGCTGGAAGCCGGCGGACTGCGCGATGAAGCTGTTCGGGAAACCGCGGATGTAACGGTTGTAGGCGTTGACTTCATCGTTGAAGCGCTTGCGCTCTACGGAGATGCGGTTTTCGGTGCCCTCGAGCTGGGATTGCAGCATGAGGAAGTTCTCGTTGGACTTCAACTCGGGGTAATTCTCCGAGATGGCCATGAGTCGGCCCAGTGCGGAGGAGAGTTCGCCCTGGGCGGCGGAGAAGCGCTTGAGGGAGGCCTCGTCGAGGCGGTTGGGGTCGACGGTGATTTGGGTGGCTTTGGCGCGTGCCTGGAGCACGGCGGTGAGGGTGGCCTGCTCGTGGGCGGCGTAGCCCTTGACGGTGTTCACGAGGTTGGGGATGAGGTCGGCGCGGCGCTGGTACTGGTTTTCGACCTGCCCCCAGGCGCTCTGCACGTTTTCATCCAAGCGCACCATCGAGTTGTACATGCTGGAGAAGTAAAAGAATGCGACCAGCACGATGCCGGCGATGATGGCAATCGGGATCAGCCGGTTGCGGTTGGTTTTTGATGAATCTGTTTCCATTTCTGTGTGGGTTGTTAAAAGTGAAAATCTAAAAATGAAGGCCGGACACTTGCGGCTGAGGGCTGGTGCCCGGCCTTTTCGTTGTTCAATTCTTGGGGATGTAGACGTCATCGCCGTCGTCGTCACCTGGTTTGGGTGTCGGCTTGGGGTCGGGCTGGGGCTTGGGATCGGGCTGTGGTTTCGGATCGGGCGTGGGCTTGGGATCTTTCGGATCCTTGGGCTGTTTCGGATCCTTCGGCTCTTTGGGGGCCTTGGGTTCCTTGGGCTTGTCGCCGCCATCCTCCTTCTTTTTGGAGGTGGAGTAAGCCTGATCCTTGTAGTGCTTGATCTCTGCGTTCATGAACTTGATGAAGGTGTCGCACTTGGCCGTGTCGTTGTGGAGGATGGCCAAGGCGTTGACCACTTTCACCATGCGAAGGTAGGCGGCGTCGGAGGCGCGTCGGGCGGAGCGGAGGGCGCCGGCAACTTGTTCGCCGCGGTCGGTGGTGCGATTGAGCAGCAGCTCGTCCACCTTTTCGTTGGCCGCTTTCAGGGTGTCGACATAGAGTTTGACGTTCAGTTTGTTCACGTCGGCGGCGTACTTCGTCTCGCAATCTTTCAGGAGGTTGGCGATGGCTGCGGTCTCGCGGTCGAACTGCCAACCTGTGTTGATTCGATAGTCGGTCAGGTGTGCCCAGAGGCGCTCGGCGGCTTCGGCCGTTGGCTTGTCCGGGCTGCGGAGAAAGGCGTTGACGGCAGCTCGATAGCCGATAAACATTTGGTCGCGCTCGTGATCGGCGGCGGCGATTTGCTTAGTGAGCAGGCTTTTCTGAGAGATGACGTAGCAGCGATCTTCTTCTTTGAGCGCTTCTCCCAACTTATCGGCCGCAGCTTTGGCGATGGGGTTGGTGAGGATGGTCGTTTCGGCGACGAGTTTCTGGTGCACGTTCTTCATGAACTGAAAGTGTGCACCGTTGTTGAGGCGAATGAGGTCGATGGTTCCAATTTCGTTTTCGGTGGTGCTCGTAGGCACCGTTGTCTCTGATTCGGGCATAAATGTTCGGGATTAAGTGTTAAGTATTATATAACTGCGAATAAGGCAACGTTTGCAGAAGTTCTGCAAGCTCCATTTTCTCCAATTTGATGTTTGCAGAAGTTC
>ERZ772917.1847-NODE-1847-length-11377-cov-75.625861_pt1 | contig 11377 bp, 8 predicted proteins | sample MGYA00511187_ERZ772917 | MGnify/ENA primary metagenome ERZ772917 (study PRJEB29015, sample SAMEA2737925) | human oral metagenome | biome: human oral; feature: human-associated habitat; material: dental | place: China | collected 2012 ... | reverse complement strand
TTGTCGTCATGAATTGGAGCATTGATGGAGTAGATACTGATTATGTCACGGTCACCCTGGATGGGACGCCGATGGTTATAGAACTTTATGCCAAATGGATACGAAATCATGTTCAGAAAAGAAAAATGGCAACCACTGTCGAAGTAGTAGATCCACCATCGCGAAACATAGTGGAAATTTCTACTGACGAGAGCATTGCGGGTATAGTCGATAAAATCGAACCATATCTTCGGTGATCATGAGGATGTGAATGTTAAAATGCTGAGCCGTGAGAAGCAAGCGGACGCTATCTGTGACCGCGTCCGTCTCCTAAAATCGGATTTTGACAAATGTTTAAGCAGACATATTAAAGAGGAGGAAGCGGTTCGTATTGCCGCGGAATGCGATAATCTCGCTCTGGAAATTTTTCCGTTGATGGGAACTGAGCGCATCCTCTCTTTGGCATTGCTGGATGTCGCATTAGTTGGAATACCAGTGAATTCTATGTTGTGTCGATGGGATGCCGTGGTGGCCGCTGGTATGCAGTTGGTCGGGGCAGTGACTGCAATGCGTAGATGGTCATCTTCTGGCGACCTCGGAATAGAAACAGAACTGGAGCTTGGTCGTTTTATTGGAGCACGTTTCGATGAGACATTGTATGCCATTGCTTTGGTGGAAAAGCCCAGTATTGCAGGATGGTTGTGCGATGTTATTCTTAGTGGGGGGTACGGTGCGCGCCAAGCAGTCGAAGCATCAGAATATGATATTCGAAAGACATGGGAGCGCTCTAATTCGCGGTTACGAGTTCCGATTGACGACCCCAATATGGGACACGTTGAATATGCAATTCAAGATGCTTGGAAAATGTTCAAATGGGGTTTTAGGGCGATTAAAGGCCTGCGCAAAGCTCAGTCATCTTCGAAGTCGCTTCGAAGCGCTGGCTATAATGATGACGCTATTTGGAGTAATATGCTGCAGGCAGTGGAGGAAACAGATCGCTTCAGTGACGATGCACAACGATGGGTGTACATGCAAGGCGTGGCGTGCTCTACTCCCTACGCGGCCAAGGTTACAGATAGAGATATAATTTATCTGGCCGCTGGATCACGAGGAGGAGCCGCATTCAGATTTTACGGCGGAAGTCAGTATCAGCGTAAACCTGAAATCTTGATTCTTCCTGACGCGGATCTTAACTCAGTTCGAGGCATTAGAAGAGCCATAGATAATATGGTTGATCTTGAATCTGATGATGAATATGTCGAAGCGATGAATACTATTCGCCAACAGGTAGGCGACTTGATCGTTTCACCTATTTTGCAGAGATGGAGCGATTTGAGTTCGATAAGTTTGGTGCCCGTCGGTGCAATGCAGGGGCTGCCGTATTCAAGTTCCAAGGTCACTGGGCGTAGATTCAGCGAAATTCTAGATGTTACGATTGCCCCGACGGCTAAGACACTTATTCTTGCGACGTCACAAGATTCAACTTCCAGCACTTCTAACGGGGTGATTATAGGAGATCCGTCAACACAACATAATTACCTCGAAAAAGTTCCCGTCGAGGTCAATAGAGTTGCCGCTGTCTACGGCAAAGATCCTGATCTGCTTATCTCATATTCAGAAAATGACACAGCCTACTCCGGCGCGCATTCTAACGATGATATCATTAAAATGATGTCATCCGGAGATATCGTACATCTTGCCTGCCACGGCTCCGAGCCGAGGCGTCGAAAGGCTCCGACGCTAGTCATAGGTAATGGTATCTCCTATAAAGATTTTGAATATCATGTTTTGAAATCTGGCGCTCGAGTGGTTCTCTCGTCATGCTGGGTTGCCTTGGATTCCATTGAGGCTCCACTGGCTCACCTTGGCTTCCCGACAATGCTGCTTTCAGCTGGCGCCAGTTCTGTTATAGCTTGTTCTTGGCCGGTTCCAGATTCTCTTGATACTGTGGACTTCATGGTTGATCTTCATCGACACCTTGCTAAAGGTCTCACTGCTTCTCAAGCGTTGCGGTCAGCTGTTGATAATGCGATAAAGAAAGACGTGTCACCGGAAGTTTGGTCCGCATTCGAAGCGTATGGGCGATGAAATCTCTTATGCATATGTAGGGGTATCAAGGGGTAAATCATCGGTCTGGAAGTGTTATGATCCTCATCCTTACGCGGGCTTATGTCCATCATGCTCAGAATAATCCAGCTCTACGGCGAGATAAGCGGCTGCGAGGTTATTTCTGAAGAGTCTGGTGTTGGGGTGGTCGGGTCCTAGGATGCGCAGGGCCTCGATCAGGTTCTGCTCGTACAGGGGGATGGCCTGCTTGAGTCTGCCCGCGGATTCGTAGGTGCTGGCGAGGTTGTTGCGTGAGGCCAAGGTGTGGAGGTGGTCGGGTCCCAGGACGCGCTCGATGTCGACCAGGGTCCGCTCGAATAGGGGAATAGCCTGCTTGAGTCTGCCCGCGGACCGGTGGGCGTTGGCGAGATTGCCCCGCGAGGCCAGAGTGTCAGGGTGGTCGGGTCCTAGGACGCGCAGGGCCTCGGTCAGGTTCTGCTCGTACAGGGGGATGGCCTCGTCGAGTCTGCCCGCGGACTCGTAGGCGCCGGCGAGGCCGCCCCGCGAGACCAGGGTGTTGGGGTGGTCAGCTCTCAGGACGCGCTCGCTGTCGGCCAGGGTCCGCTCGTACAGGTCGATGGCCTCATCGAGCCTGCCCGCGGATCGGTAGGCGTTGGCGAAGTTGTTGCGCGAGGCCAGGGTGCGGGGGTGGTCGGGGCCCAGGGTCTCATCGAGGAGATCCACGGCGTCGGACAGGGACACAGCGGCCTGCGGGCTCCCAAGCTCCGCCGCATGCCACAGGGCGTGGGTGAGGGCGCCCGCGGTGCGGGGATAAGAGAACAGGCCCTTGGAGTGGTCCTGCCCGGCCGCCACGCGCAGCTGCTCCACCAGATCGAGGGCCTCCCGCCGCCGCTTGGTGCTGTCCGAGACCGGGATGGCGGTGACGTCCACCGCCCCCAGGAGCCCGGCGGCCGCCTCCTCGACCCGCCCCCAACTCTCGGGCTCGTACCGCCACGCCTCCCGGATCACGCGGCTCTGAAGCCCGTGGATCATCACCTTGGAGCCGTCCTCCGAGAGCTGGCAGACCGAGGACTCGATGAGCCCGCTCAGCGCCCCGCGGGCGTCATCGGACCCCCCGTCCAGCGCCTCCAGCCAGTGTGTAGGGACTCCCGGGGCCGCAAGCACGGAGAGGACCCCGAGCTGAACGCGAGCGATCGCCCCCCGGCGGGGGCTCTGATCCTCGATCCGCTCGAGCGCGCTCTGGAAAGCCAGCCACAGGGCGACACCGACGGCCTCGGAGTACTCATCCCCCTCCCGGCGCCGGACGCCGCCCTCCAATGTGGTCCGCTCGAGCATGTCGAGATAGTCCGCCAGAGTGTATCGGTCGCACCTCGCCGTCGCCGCGGCCTGCACGACCGCGACCGGAAGATCGCCGAGGGCCCCGGCGATGGCGTTCGCCGCCCCGTAGTCGGCCTGGCCTGTGCGGTCGAGCAGAATGCTGATCGACTGCTCCCGCTCGAAGACCCCGACGGGCACATGCGCCCAACCTTCGTGCTCCCAGTCCGCCAGCCTCGTCGTCGTCACCAGAACCCGCACACCCTCCCCGCGGGGAACGAGCCCGGCCAGGTCATCGGGGCTGTCGACGTCGTCGAGCACGATGAGGCGATTCGACTCCTGCGCCGAGGCCAGCGCGGTCAGGCAGCGCCGCGCGATCACCTCGCGGGAGGGGCCGTCCTCGACCCTCACACCGAGCTCCAGCCCCAGCTCGGCGAGCCCTGAGAGGACCGCCTCGCGCGAGCCCGCGGGGATCCAGGCCACGAGCGGCCAGCCCTCCTCCTCGCAGCGGGCCGCCACGGCGGTGGCCAGCTGCGACTTCCCACTACCGCGCATGCCCGTGAGCACCGTGCACCCCGAAGCCCCTGCGAAGACCGCCTTGAACAGCCCCTCCTGCTCCCGCCTCCCGACGAACCCAACCGCCTCCATAGGACGACTGCCCAACCGGATACGTGAGGGACCTCGCAGCACGGGTTTGGACACCGCGCCTTCGAGCCGATCGAAACGACCATCGAGATGAGCGGTCTGCTCCTCCTGCCCGGCCTTGACTTCCTCAATCCCGACCCGGAGCGCATCAACGCCGTCGAGCAACTGCCGGAGGGCCCCGATCTGGAAGTCCTTCGACCCCGGCGCCAGGAGCACGAACTCCCCGGTGACGGCCCGCACGAGCTCATCGAAGAAGGGCTCGGCCGCCTCCTCCACATTCCGGCGACGCTTCTGAACCCGTCCGCGGATGACCTCCCCGAAGCGGTCGGGATTCCGCACGGCGGCCACGACGACGTCGTTATCCTTCGCCAGATCGCCCAGGAGGGCCTCGACCTCGGTCACCGCGCCCCGCAACCAACCGGCGTTGACGCCCAGCTCCTCGCACCGGCGCCGAGCATCCGCGACCTCGGCCTCCAGGCGCGAGGCGATCCGCCCGCCGAAGGAGTCCACCGCCCTCCTTCGCCCTTTGAGAGCGGCGATATCGCGCCAGCCCGTGCGCGCCTCCCCGATCACCGTCGCCACGCCACCGGGTGACGGATTCCGGACCGCATCCGAGGCCTGCAGCAGGAACACGGCCAAACCGACACCGAGCCGGGCCAGGGAGAGAAAACCGACCATACCGGCAGCCTACAAGACCGACCCGCCAGCGAATGAGGAACGGCGGCGCCCCGCCGTCGGACCGGAGCACTCCGCATCAGCCCAGCCCCCGACGGCACTCCCCCGCCCGACCGGCCGCATTCCCGGCGACGTCGGAATCGCCTCCCCCGCCGTCAGACCGGCGCCCCCGCGACCGGTTCAGGAGGCCGCCCCGGGGCGGCGAACGCGCCCGGAGTAGGCCGGGCCCTCCAGCTCGGTGCCCGCGGGCGCCGAGGCCGGCGAGGCCCCCTCCAGGTTCGTGCCGCGCAGCGTCGAGATCCGGCGCATGAGGTGGTAGACGACGACGGCGGCCACCGACCCCAGGGCGATGCCGGTGAAGACCATCTCGCCCCAGTGCCAGGTGTAGTCGGCGATGGCGACCACCATGGCCACGGCCGCGGTGTTGAGATTGACCGGGTCGGAGAAGTCCACGCGGTTCTGCACCCAGATGCGCACGCCGAGCATGCCGATCATGCCGTAGAGGATCGTGGCCGCCCCGCCGAGCACCCCGGCGGGGATGGTGGCGATGACCTGGCCGAACTTGGGCAGCATGGACAGGCCCAGCGCCGTGAGGGCGGCGACGACGTAGGCGGCCGTGGAGTAGACGCGGGTGGCGGCCATGACGCCGATGTTCTCGGCGTAGGTGGTGGTGCCCGAGCCGCCGCCCGCCCCGGCGAGCACGGTGGACAGCCCGTCGGCCAGCAGGGCGCGGCCGGTCACGTCGTCGAGGTCCTCCCCCGTCATGGCGGACACGGACTTGACGTGCCCGATGTTCTCGGCGACCAGCACGAGCACCACGGGGATGAACAGGCCCAGCAGGCCCGCGTCGAAGGCGGGCGCGCGGAAGGCCGGCGCCCCCACCCAGCCGGCCCCCGCAATGGCGGAGAAGTCGACCTCGCCGCGCGCCACCGCGGTGGCGTAGCCGATGAGCACGCCGATGAGAATGGCCAGGCGCCCGATCATGCCCTTGAACAGGACGGTGATGAGCAGGATCGACACGATGGTCACCAGCGCGGTGGCGGGCGCGGACCTGACGTTGTTCCAGGCGCTGGGCGCCAGGTTGAAGCCGATGAGGGACACGATCGCCCCGGTGACGATCGGCGGCATGAGCCGGTCGATCCAGCCGGCCCCGGCCAGGTGCACGACGACGCCCACCAGGAGCAGGGCGGCCCCGGCCGACACCACCCCGCCCTGGGCCAGGGCGGCCCTGTGGGCGTCGATGGCGCCCCCGCCCCTGGCCACGTACCCGGTGACCGCGCCGATGGGGGCGATGAGCGCGAAGGAGCTCCCCAGGTAGCTGGGCAGGCGCCCGGCCGTGATCGCCAGGAACAGGAGGGTGCCGGCGCCGGTGAAGAACAGCGTCGTCGCCGGGTCGAAGCCCGTGAGCAGCGGGACCAGGAAGGTCGCGCCGAACATGGCGATGACGTGCTGGACGCCGATGCCGATGGTGCGCGGCCAGGTCAGGCGCTCGTCGGGGGCGACGACCTCGCCCGGGGCGATGGACCGGCCGTCGCCGTGGAGGCGCCAGCCGCGGAAGGCGGGTCGGCGGGAGGATGACACATGGGCTCCTGTCGCGTGGGAACGGGGTGGACGACGGCGCCCGAGTAGTCGCGGCCGACGCCGATGCGGCAGGGCCCGGCAGGGTCCTGCCGGGTGGCCAGTCTAAGCATCCGCGCCCTCCTCCCGGGGGACGATGCCCTCCACGACACGCGCACGCATAATGGCGCGCGTGAGCACGACGCCGCCGCCCGCGCGCCCGCCCTTCCCGGGCACCGAGCAGATCAACCCCGCCGAGGTCTTCTCCGGGCCCGGCTACCAGGCGCCGCGCACGCGCACCGACCCGGCCGCCGTCGTCGCGCTCATCCTCGGCCTGCTCTTCTTCATCCCCGGCGCCGGAGCCATTGCGGCGATCCTGGGCCTGTGGGCGCTGCGGCGTCTGCGCGGGTCCTACGACGCCGGGCTCACGCAGGCCTGGTTCGGCGTCGTCGTCGGCGGCGCCGCGACCGCGGCCTGGCTGTGGATCTGGTGCCTCGTCACCCTGTTGTCCGGGTGAGGCCCGCGGGTCCGCCGGTCCGCGAGGGCCGCGGCCTCCCGCTGCGCGGGCGATCGCGGTGGTGCGCTCGACGCCGTCGGGCCCGGTGACCCGCACCCCCGCTGCCCGGGCGACCGGGCCGAGCAGATCGCGAACGCGCCCTATAAGGTGAGCCCCGTGAAACCCTTTATCATGATATCCACGCGTCCGGAGATCGAGGCGGCGGAGCAGGAGTACGAGTCCTTCCTCCTTCAAGGCGGCCTGGAGCGCGACCAGCTCCAGCACATCCGGCTCGAGGAGGTCGACTTCCTCGACGCCTTCACGGCCGGCGACGTCTCCGGCGTCTTCATAGGCGGCAGCCCCTACGACCTGTCGACCCCCGAGCCCGCCAAGACCCGCACGCAGCTGCATGTGGAGGAGCAGGTGCGCGAGCTCCTGGCCGTCGCCCTCAAGGAGGGCGTGCCGCTGCTCGCCACCGGTTTCGGCCTGGAGGTGCTCGCCGGGTACCTCGGCACGGCGACGTCGGCCCGCTTCGCCGAGGCGCTGGGCGCCACCGAGGTGTTCCTGACCGCGCAGGGCCGCGAGGACCCGCTGCTGGAGGGCATGCCCCAGACCTTCACCGCCTTCGTCGGCCACCACGAGGGCGCCGTCGACGTCCCGGCGCACGCGACGCTGCTGGCCAGCTCGGCCGACTGCCCCGTGCAGATGATCCGGGTGGGCCGCAGCGTCTACGGCACCCAGTTCAACCCCGAGCTCGACGTCGAGCGCTTCCTCCAGCGCGTCTCCATCTACTCCGACGCCGGTTACGGCGATCCGGGCATGATCGACGACATTCTCATCGGCGCCCGCACCAGCACCAACGAGCACCAGGCGGGCCGCATTATCCGGCGTTTCGTGGAGCACTTCCGCAGCGAGTAGGTGTGGGGCGGTCGGGCCTGTCGGGCCCGTCGGGGGCCGGTCGGGGCGGGGCTTCCGGGCTGGCCGGGGTCGAACCGACCGGCCGGACCGACGCACGGCGGCGGCCCCGGTGGTGTAGACCGGATGTCATGAGCACCGTGAGCAGCGCCGTCGCCGCCCTGGCCGAGGTCATGGCGGGGCGCCGGACCCTGGCCGTGACCGGAGCCGGCATATCCACCGACTCCGGCATCCCCGACTACCGCGGCGTGGGCACGACGCCGATCGAACCGGTCGACTTCCAGCAGTTCACCGCCGACCCGGTGTGGTACCGCTGGGTGTGGGCCCGCAATCAGGCGACCTGGCGCCTGCTGGAGGGGCTCTCCCCGACCCCCGGCCACCTGGCCCTGGCGCGCCTGGAGGAGGCGGGCCTGCTCAGCGGGGTCGCCACCCAGAACGTCGACCGGCTCCATTCGCGGGCGGGCCAGGCCACCGTCTGGGAGCTGCACGGCGCCTACGACCGCGTCGTGTGCCTGACCTGCGGGCGCATGGTGGGGCGGGCCGAGATCGACGCGCGGCTCGAGGCCGCCAACCCCGGCTTCCCGCGCGAGAGCGACCCCGCCCGCATCGCCATCACCCCCGAGGCCGACCGGGCCGCCGCCGAGGCCTGCGACTTCCGGGCCGTGACCTGCGAGGCCTGCGACGGGCTGCTCAAGCCGGACATCGTCTTCTTCGGCGAGTCGCTGCCGCCCGCCATGGACGCGGCGATGCGGGCGGCGGGCGAGTGCGACGCGGTCCTCGTGGCGGGCACGAGCCTGGCGGTTCTTACCGGGCTGTGGATCGTGCGCCAGGCGATGGCCCACGGCGCCGAGGTCCTGGTCATTAATCGGGGGCCGACGGCGGTCGACGAGCTGGCGGACGTGCGCGTCGGGGGCGGGACCAGCGAGGTCCTGTCCGCGCTCGCCGGGGAGCTCCTGGGCGGCGAGTAGGCCGCCGCGCGGGTCGGCCCGGCCCGGCCCGCGAGGACGTCACTTAACCCGCGAGATCGTCGGGTAACCCACGAGAACGTACCTCTAGCAGACGTTCTCGCGGGTTAAGTGACGTTCTCGGCGGTTAAGTGACGTGCTCGCGGGTTACCCGACGATCTCACGGGCCGCCACGCCGCTCCCCCGCCGCCCCACACCACCGCCCGCTGAATAACCTTCCCGGCCCGCGGCGGCGCTGGTTGTCCAAATCTGCCACAAAGACCCCGACCGGGCCGGAACGCACGAGAAGAATCGTTGATATTCCGCGCCTCTTCTCGCGGCTGACACCGGCCCGGGGCGCCTTTGTGGCAGATTCGGACACGCCCTCGCCCCGGCCGACCCCACAAACCCCACCCGGCCGACCCCAGAATAACCTTCCAAATTCTTCTCAACGTATCCCCGTCGCCGCCGGATCCGTCTTCGCCTGTTTCTGCGCCTCGAACCACTGGCGGCTGGACATGAGAACCGGGAGACTCAGGCTCAGGAGCAGCAGCGTCCCCAGAACGAGTGCGGAAACTAATCGGGGCGCGAAAAGGGATCCGGAGTATTTCGGGTCCACCTCGGCGGGCAGTGCGCAGAAGACGATATAGGTGCAGGCCGCGATGAGTGATCCCATCACCAGGCGCCCTCTCGCACCGCCGCCGCGAGGGGCCAGAATTCCACTGATTCCGAGCAGCGCCCCTGCGAAGGAGATCAAGGAGAGGGCCAACGGGAGTGCCGGCGGCAGGGAGAATCGAAGAATCGAGGCTACGGAGCTCCATGGCCCCGGCATAAGCGTTTCCGGATCGTTTTCCCGGATCATCACGTAGTAGAGCGCTCTCGCGAATGCGAATACCTCTCGCGCTGCGAGCCCCGCGCACATGCCCGCGGCGAGCGTTACCGGAACGGGGCGACCGTCGAGGTCCCGGTTGGCCCAGGCGGATGCGGAACCGACGATTCCCAGCACGAGAAGCAGAATGAAAGTAAAATTGATGGCGACGTCCATGATGTTACGCCACAGGGTCAGTTGAGTCGCAGCATTCAGGCCTGTGATGACGAAGGCCGCGACAGTCAGAATCGTGGGCCGACGTCTGACCGCCTGGATGGTCGCCCCCGCCATGAACCACACGAAAGGATTGAACAGGACGTTCTGCATCAATATGATTGCGGCCGAGCCATCCGAGACGTAACCCCGTATCCTCGCGTAGGAGAACAGCGTCATGAGCGCGAAGAAGGCGAGGGCGAAGCACAGTCCGACGAGGTGGCCGATCTCCGCGCCGCTGCGCCTCGCGCGCACCGGCGTTCCGCAGCTCGTCCCGTACATTCCGTAGCCCGCTCCGTAGCCGCGGGAAGAATCGTGAACAGTCCCATAACCGCGGGCGGAATCATGGAGGGCCCCGTAGCCGCGGACGGGCTGGAACCCCCGGCTCTGAGCCGCCGGAGGAGCGGCCGGGATGGCGCGGGAATCCACCTGCGAACCCGGATCGCCTCGAGACGGGTTCGAGTCGTCCGGGGGCGCGGACTGGGACGACTCGCAGGACGACGAACGGGCGGATGGGAAATTTTCAAGAGGCGATTGAGACGGGCTCATAACGCCTCATTATTCCTCATGGTCGCATCACGGACCAGGGCGCCCCGGCGAGCGCCCCCGGAGCCCGCCCGCCCCGGCCCCGATGCGCCCGCCGACTCATCGACCGCCGTCGGCTCCGAATCATCGGCGGATGCTCGAATGTCAGTTCGGGCCGCCCACGGCCTCCACTTCAACCGATCCCGGCGTCCGTTCGGACCAAGGTCAGCGGGCGTGAACGGCCACGAAATTGCGCAGGACCGCCCAGGACGGGCTCACGTCCTGGGTCAGCGCCCAGGCCCGGAGCCGCTCCAGCTCCTCGGTGGCGAAATAGCCGTGCCCGACGTAGAAGCCCAGTCGGTGCCCCAGGGCCGCGCCGTCGAGCTCGGGATGGAATTGGGTGGCGTAGAGGTTGGTGCGCACGCGCAGCATCTGCACCGGGCAGCTCCGGCTCGTGGCCAGGACGACGGCGCGTGCCGGGGCGGCGCTGATCGCCTCCTTGTGCGCGACGAAGGAGTGGAAGGGGCTCGTCATCCCGGCGCACACGGGATCCGCCCGCCCGGCGTCGGTCAGGGCGATCTCCGGGGCGCTGACCGGCTCGGCGTAGCGGGTGTCGATGACCGCGCCCTGGTGGCGCCCGAGCGTGCCCACCCCGTAGCAGGCGCCCAGGAAGGGGAAGTCGGCCTCCACCAGGCGGTCGAGCAGGACGTCGAGCTCGGCCTCGACACGGCGCTGGACCTGCGATTTGGCGTCCTGGGGCGTGGTGGTGTTGAAGGGGGAGCCGCCCACCATAATCCCCGACCAGTCCTCGAGCCGGATCTCGGGCAGGGGCTCGGCCTCGAGGCGGTGACGGACGAGCTCGCGCTCGGACAGGCCGGTGCGGGTGAGGAAGGCCTCGTACTCGGCGTCGGCGGGTCCGTCGTCGGCGCGGGTGGCCAGGAGCAGGAAGGGTTTCACGCCCGCGAGCCTAGTCGGAGCGGACGGGCGGCGGGGCATCCGGCCGCTCGGCGCACCGACGTCGGAGCACCGCCGCGGCCTCAGTGCAGGGCCTCCAGGAGGGACTCGACGGCGGCCCGGACGATATGGGTCTGGGGCCGACGGGCGCGCCCGGACCCGCCGGCGGGATCGGCGGGCGCGCCGGGATCCGCCGGCCCGGCCGCATGCCCGGGCGCCTCAGCG
>ERZ772917.1846-NODE-1846-length-11382-cov-38.594862_pt1 | contig 11382 bp, 12 predicted proteins | sample MGYA00511187_ERZ772917 | MGnify/ENA primary metagenome ERZ772917 (study PRJEB29015, sample SAMEA2737925) | human oral metagenome | biome: human oral; feature: human-associated habitat; material: dental | place: China | collected 2012 ... | reverse complement strand
TGTCGCTCACCGCCTGTCCACAGTCATCGACAGTGACCGGATCTTCGTCGTTGATAAAGGTAAGATAGTTGCCGACGGCACCCATCAGGAGCTGCTACGTAGCTGCCAATTCTATCATGACCTCTACCGGAAAGATTTGGTGTAGGGATACTATTGCAACCGGAGCAGTTCAAGTGTTAGATAGGACGACAAGATGAGATGGCTACTTCTCTTGCTTAGCTAGATAATCTCTCAGTAAGACAAAGGCGTCTACATCTTCAATTGCCGTCAGGTACTTCCGCCACTCATCGTCGCTTAGTTCAGCCAGGCTACGTTCCGGGAAACCGGGATGACCATAGATGTACAGTAGCTCTGTCCAACCGTGTAGATTATCACCTCGCGGCTTGTCGACTATAAAGCCCTCTTCGTCTGCCACGAAGATATGATCTTTAACGCCATCATAATAGCAGATCGCATAAGAAAAGATAGCCCGGCGATCAGTCTCGCCTTGCATCAGTTTAATAATACCCTCATAGCTGAAGCTGTCTAAGAGCAGCTTAACAAATGGACCGGGGAAGCCCTTTAGCGCCGGAATAAAGAAGCCTCGGTCATCAACGATTAAACACTTATCAGGGAAAGCTTTCTTGGCCTGAGCCAGCTTATCTTCGGCGATTGACCGGATATCCAGGCTACGACCCTCGTCAAAGTCGTAGTCAAGTCGCCGAAGGTCAATGTCGAGCGGCTGAAGGAGCTTCTTTAGACTGGCGAACTTACGCCGGTTAGAGGTAACGAAGTAAATCGTTTTACTTTTTGCCATGAATAATCCTTTCTATTAATGCTGCGAAGTTTATCTTACCTACATCTAGTTTACCGGAGGGGTCAAATGAGAAATTTGCCGTAAATCCATCGTCAAGCAGCATAGCGTCAAGAGCAACCCTCTGCATTTCGCACACTAGGCCGAAGCGTGATATAATCACACCATAATGAGCGAAAATAGATACATGATCGGGGTTGACATAGGCACCAGCAAGGTGCGGGTGGTGATCGGCTCGCTGGCATCAACTGACGGTCCTGATGGTCGGTCGCTCGACGGCGACACTATCACCATCGTCGGTGTGGGTGAGTACGCCAGTCAAGGCATGCGCAAAGGGACTATAGCCGACATCGGCAAGGTTACCATTAGTCTGGACAAGGCGATGGCTGTTGCCGAGGGGATGAGCGGGGTAGATATCCAGGAGGCGGTCGTCGGTATCAACGGCTCGCATATCGCCGGCATGGCGTCACGGGGACTTATCACGGTTGACCAGACCAAGCCGATCGGCAACAGCGAGGTTGACCGGGTGATTGATGCCGCTACGCAGGTCAAGCTGTCGGCAAATCGGGAGATCGTCAGCGTCGAGCCTCATTTCTACAAGATTGATAATCAAGAGGGTATCCGGGATCCGCTAGATATGTCGGGAGTTCGGCTGGAAGTGGAAGTCTACATGGTGACGGCTTTGCGCCCGAATATTAAGAATCTGGATCAAGTACTAGAGCAGGCGAATTTGGTGTCCAACCAGTTCTATCAGCCGGTCGGGCTGGTGGCTGCCAATCTGGCTTTGTCGGATCAGCAGAAGGAGAATGGTGCGGTGATGATCGACATCGGCCATTCGACTACTAATATCGTCGTCTACGAAGAGGGCGACGTCATCTTCGTCAAGACTTTGCCGGTTGGTTCGAATAATATCACAACTGATCTGGCGATCGGTCTGAGGGCTGACTTGGATGTGGCTGAGCGGGTCAAGCTGGAGCATGCGGTCGCTTCGCCGGAGTTAAGGCGGGGTAACGAGGCGACGGTCTCGCTTAACATCGGTAATGGACCATCAGCTCAGAAATTGACCTTTAAGACCGAGCTAATCGACGATATCGTCGAGGCTCGCCTGAGTGAGCTATTCGAACTGATCAATAAAGAGCTGAAGCGAATCAAGAAGCAGGCTAACCTACCGGGCGGGGCTGTCTTGACCGGTGGCGGAGCAAAGCTGAGGGGGCTGGTTGACTATGCCAGAGAAGCACTCGGTATGAATGTGCATCTATACAAGATGCCGGCCTACAAAGGTCTGGCGGATAAGGTGAAAGACCCCGGCTGGACGGTGGCGCTTGGTTTGATGGAGCGGGATGCTCAGCGGGGTGGTAGTAGCGGTGACGGACACTCATCTCGCCCGGGTATCTTGAGCGGGATCATCGGCAGGATTGCCGGCTTGTTTACCCGCAGAAACGGGCGCTAAACCATTAGCTCTAACTTGCGGCAAGGCTGGCTGATGTGTATAATCGTAGCAGTGAAGCTAAACTGTTTGAGGAGGGAATATGCCAGAGGTTAAGCCCGCAGAGATCCAGTCTACGGCTGTTATCAAGGTGGTCGGCGTTGGCGGTGCTGGCGGAGCCGCCATCAATCGGATGAAAGATACCGGTATTCGAGGAGTCGAATTCATTGCTATTAACACCGACGCTCAGGCGCTACGTCATTCTAAGGCTGATGTCAAGATTCATATTGGCAAGGATACCACTCGGGGGCTAGGTGCCGGGGCTGACCCTAAGGTTGGCGAAGCGGCCGCCAGCGAGAGTGTCGATGAGATCAAGAAGTCGCTGGAAGGCTCGGATATGGCGTTCATCACCTTCGGAGCTGGTGGCGGTACCGGCTCGGGAGCAGCACCGATCGTCTCGCAGATTGCCAGAGACCTAGGGGTACTGACGGTCGGCGTAGTGACTCGCCCTTTTAGCTTTGAGGGCGACAAGCGGCGGCGCAACGCCGAGTATGGTATCGGTAATATCTCTCGTACGGTTGACACTCTGATTACTATACCTAATGACCGTCTGCTCCAGACGATTGATCGTCGGACGCCGCTGCTGGAGACGTTTAAGATCGCTGATGATGTCTTGCGCCAGGGAGTGCAGGGGATCAGCGAGCTGATTACTGAGAATGGACTAATTAACCTCGACTTTGCCGACGTCAAGGCGATTATGAGCAATGCCGGCTCAGCACTGATGGGTATCGGGCGGGCGTCGGGTGACGACCGAGCCGAGAAAGCCGCCAAGCAGGCGATCGAGTCGCCTTTGATCGAGGTCAGTATTGATGGAGCCAGGGGTGTTCTCTTTAACGTAACCGGTGGCTATGACATGTCGATGGCGGAGGTGCAGGAGGCGGCTGAGATTATCACGGCGGCTGTCTCGCCCGAGGCCAATATCATCTTCGGGGCGACGATTGACCCCGAGATGGACGACGAGCTGATCATCACAGTGGTGGCGACTGGCTTTGATGCTGACTATTTCGCCGGTGGTGCTAAGCCCGACGGCGAGACTGCTACTGGTGGCACTGCCGGGGCAGATGCCGTAGTCAGTAATGTCGAGGATATCGACCTATCTAAAATTGACCTGGATAGCGATGCCGGTACGGCGCATGATGTCGAGAGCTTCGGCTCGGCGGATAATACCGGCTCCGGCTGGCAATGGCCGACTACCGAGAGTGTCGCTTCGGACGCTGATGCTGACAGCCACATTGATGATGACGCCATAGATAGCAGTCGCCTGCCCAGTGCCGACGATGACAGTAGCTCAGAGGAAGAAGAGGCGAAGAATGATGATGACGCTTACGATGCCCCCAGCTTCCTACGTCGTCGCTTCCGACGCAAGAAGAAGGATGACTCAGACGACTAAGTTGTAGCCGGCGGTAGGATATGCATTGCCCTAAGTGTGGATATGAAGACAGCAAGGTGATCGAATCTCGTGACACCGGCAGTGCGGTTCGTCGTCGTCGGGAGTGTCTGCAGTGCGGTGCTCGCTATACTACTTACGAGAGGCTGGAGCGTCCTAACATCGCTGTGATCAAGCGGGATGGACGCAAAGTCCTATTCGACCGCCAGAAACTCTATAATGCTATCCAGCGCTCGGTGGGTAAGTTTCTCAATGCTGAGACTGAGGTGGATAATATCGTCGGCGGGGTAGAGGAGCGGATTTATTCGCTGGGTGAGCTGGAGGTCACCAGTCAGCAGATCGGTGATTTCGTTCTGGATGAACTGGCTGAGCGCAACGAGGTGGCATATGTCCGCTTCGCCAGCGTCTACCGAGAGTTTAAGAGCGCTGATGAGTTCGCACAGGCGCTAGGTGAGCTACGCAAGAGTCGTCAGGCAGGACAAGCTAAAGATTAATAGGAGGTGGGAATGCGTGTAGTGATGGTTTATCGAGAGAAGTCCGAGCACCGCATGGCGGTCGAGACCTTTCTCAGGGAATACCGCTATCGGACAGGGCGAGAGATCGAGACGCTTGACCCTGACACTAGAGAGGGCGTGGCTTTTTGCCGTCTGTACGATATCGTCGAGTATCCTACTATCGTAGCGGTGACCGATGACGGTGTGCTATATCAGCGGTGGCGAGGCGCCCAGCTACCTACTATCAATGAAGTACAGTCCGCCGCCCTGGCTTAGATCTATGTCGAAATGTGTCTAATACTTTTCCGCCAAAGTAAGAGTCTGTAATTTCCCTCCGCATATAGCCCCATAGCGTACGAGTAGCACAGGTGGTCTCCTCAGGCCCCAGCACGATGCTTAATACTAACAACCGCAAAGAGGACTTAAGGTGTAATAACGCTTTACTATGTCTAGTTAGCCTGACTAGCATCAGCTGGACAGGCCTGGCGACGTAGCAAGTACCACTGGCAATTGCTATCTTACTGCTGTATCAACAGCCATCGGAAGCTTAGGTGAGCTACTCTGGCACATAATAATCCTTAATGCATAATGCATAATAAGGGTGTCTTTTGTCCTTCATCTACATCGTCATTTCCTGAAGACTGTGCACGCTTGAAGCTCAGCAGCACACGAGCCAGCCAGGCGGGTCTGAAGGAAATGATGACGAGACGAAGAGTGAGAGGTCTAGTAGCGAGTAGCTAGCTGGGCGACAATAGAGAAGAGGATGAAGAGTTAATGTAAATATTTGTTATACTAAAACTGTAGATAAATTAAAGCGACTAAGGAGGCACTTATGGCGCAGCTATGGGGCGGGCGATTCACCCACCAGATGGACAAGCAAGCATATGACTTTAACGCATCAATCGCCTTCGACCGTCGCCTTTTACCACAAGACATCCGTGGCAGCATCGCTCACGTCAAAATGCTCGCCAAGCAAAAAATCCTGACTAACGCCGAGCGTGACCAAATAGTCAAAGGGCTGGAGGAAATTCGGCAGGCCGTGATGGCCGGCGAGTTAGCCATCACTGACCAATACGAAGACATCCACAGCTTCGTTGAGGCATGCTTGATCGATAAAATCGGTGACGTGGGCAAGAAAATGCATACCGGTCGGAGCCGTAATGACCAAGTGGCACTGGACATGAAGCTCTACGCTAGAGACGAGATTGACCGGCTGAATGAACTCATTCGTGACCTGCTGGAGACTCTGCTGGCTACCATGCGACAGCACATCGACACCTTTATGCCGGGCTTCACCCACCTACAGAAAGCTCAGCCGATCACCCTAGCGCATCATCTGGGGGCTTATTTCGAGATGTTTAAGCGTGACCATCAGCGCCTGGTCGATATCCGGCGCCGGCTTAATACCTGCCCCTTGGGCTCAGGGGCGCTGGCCGGGACGACCTATCCGCTGGACTCGCAGTACGTAGCCGAGCAGCTCGGCTTTAGCGAGCCGACTGCCAATAGCATTGATGGTGTATCTGACCGGGATTATCTGCTGGAGCTCCTCTCGGCACTAGCCATCATTATGATGCATCTGAGTCGCTTTAACGAGGAGGTGATCATCTGGAATAGCGACGAGTATCGCTTCGCTCTCTTAGACGACAGCTTTAGCACCGGTAGCAGTATCATGCCCCAGAAGAAGAACCCGGATATCGCTGAGCTGATCAGAGGTAAAACGGGGCGGGTCTATGGTAGCTTGATGTCTCTACTGACTACCATGAAGGGGCTAACACTGGCCTATAACAAGGACATGCAAGAGGATAAAGAGGGCGTCTTTGATGCCATTGATACCGCTAAGGGCTGCCTGTTTCTCTTCAACGGCATGATCAAGACGATGAAGTTTGACACCGAGCGAATGGCAGAGAGTGCCGGACGAGGCTATACCAATGCAACTGATGTAGCGGATTACCTGGTAGGAAAAGGAGTGCCTTTCCGAGATGCCCACGGTATCGTCGGGCGCTTGGTGCTGGAGTGTATCGCCCAAGGCGTCTCGCTCAACGATCTGCCACTGGCGGACTATCAGCGGATATCGCCGGTCTTTGCTCAGGACGTCTACCGGGCGATTAGCCTAGAGTCGTGTGTTAATCGACGCTTGACTACCGGAGCACCCGGTCACGAAGCGATGCTTGACGAGATCAAGGCTAGTCAGCAGTACCTAGAGGACTACCAGATGGAGTAGGCTAGCTTGGCGTCGGACTTGGAGCAGTGTCTCCGGTTCGGCAGACTGATGACGAGTGAACGGAAAGTATGGCGGACGAGGTGTGGACGAAGCCGAGTAAGCAAAGGAGACGAAATGACCAACATGAACCGGGCTAGTCACGACCGACCGGGGTCGGAAGGCAATGTACTGCCTTGGGATGACATAGATACGGCGGCTATGCCGGCAGGCCAGGTGGTCAGTGCGCTGGAGGCACGACTGAGGGAAGATATAGAGAATATCGGTCGAGATGAGACCGAGCATAATGGCGTCAAGTCGGTAGAAGTCTATGATAAAGCCTACGAGTGCAAAGTCTTGGCTGACTCCGTGTCGCCCGAGGGGGCACGGCTAACGACGATGGAGGTGACCTTCCCCAGGATAATCCTGGCGGAAATGAACACCCACCGGGTATTCAGTCGCAACTCCGCCTCAAGCCGGGCGATCCCGATCAAGAAGCGAATTGAGATGGTCAAGAAGCACCCCTACGTTCCTGAGTATTGGGGTAAGTTGCAAAAGGGGATGGCGGCCGATGAGCAGATTGACCGGGAGCTTCGTCAGCAAGCCAAAGAGACTTGGCTGGACGCTCGGGACCATGCCGTTAAGTACGCCGAGGAGCTGGCTATCCTGGGCATTCATAAGCAAACGGTCAGTCGTCTGCTCGAGCCATTTCTATGGCAGGTGGCGATCATATCGTCTACCGAATGGGACAACTTCTTCCGCTTGCGCACCTCACCGGCGGCTCAGCCAGAGATGCGGGCGATCGCCGAGCTAATGCAGGAGGCTCACGAGATTAGCGTGCCTAATGAGGTCAAGCCGGGCGAGTGGCATTTGCCGCTTGTCAAGTATGAGGAGAAGCAAGAGATACCGTCCAAGGACCAGCCCTGGGTCTCAGCGGGGCGCTGTGCCAGAGTGAGCTACATGAAGCAGGAAGACGAACGGGACTGGCATAAAGACCGAGACCTATGCCAAAACATCGCCAAGATGGGACACCGCTCGCCGCTAGAGCACGTGGCAACACCGCTTGAAGATGCTAGCGAATGGAGTGGCAATTTCCGAGGCTGGAAGCAGCTCCGCAAGACCATGCCTGAGTCAAACAGTCAGACTTGACCGGCATGCTTTATGACAATCAGACAGTCTTAGCCAATGATACGATTAGCTCGACATTGACCGATTGTCAGCTAGACGAACAAGCAATATCATTCTTGCGAGAGCGTGGCGTGACTATAGACGGCTAGGGACAGCTAGATAGGCTCGCCAAGGTGCTATACTGGATGGTGAGCAACAAGATCACCCTCCCTGCGGGAGGCTGTGGTTTAGAGTGGGGTATAGATAGTATGACTAAGGATGAAGCCGTCAAGATATTTAACCGGCAGCGGGTGCGGACACACTGGGACGAGGAGGCTGAGAAGTGGTACTTCTCGATAGTTGACGTGGTAGCGATTTTGACGGATAGTGCCGATCCGAATAATTACTGGAAGGTTCTAAAGAGCCGTCTCATAAAAGAAGGAAACAAGTCGGTTACAAATTGTAACCGACTGAAAATGAGATCTCCTAAAGACGGAAAATATTATAAAACTGACGTCGCCGACACCGAGCAGCTCTTGCGCTTAGTTCAGAGCATCCCTTCGCCCAAGGCTGAACCTTTCAAGCTATGGCTGGCTGAGGTTGGCTATGAGCGATTGGAAGAGGCTGAAGATCCGGAGAAGAGCATTGACCGTGCCATGGAGATGTATTTGCGCAAAGGCTATAGTAAAGAATGGGTTAACCAGCGTCTGAAGAGCATTGAGATTCGTAAAGACCTGACCGACGAATGGGATAAACGTGGCGTCAAGAAGGGGCGAGAGTACGCCATCTTGACTGATGAAATCACCAAAGCATGGAGCGGGTTAACGGTAAAAGACTATAAGAAGGTCAAAGGTCTAAAGAAGCAAAACCTACGTGATAACATGACTAATATGGAGCTGGTGCTCAATATGCTAGCCGAGGCGACGACTACGGAAATTAGTAAGCAGGAACAACCCGACACCTTTGAGCAGAATCAGGAGATTGCCAAGCAGGGTGGCGAGATTGCCGGTACTGCCCGCAGACAGATTGAGCGTAAGACGGGCAAATCGGTAGTAACCGCCAAGAACGCTAATGGTTTGCTGGAAGAACAGGTAGAGAAAAGGAGGATTAGATGAAGTTCAAACATGGTACACGTCGGCGGGCGAGTGAGTACGAGCCGGATTTAGTGCAGTGGTGGAAAGACCACCGGACCTTTGAGCAGAATCAGGAGATTGCTAGGCGGAGCGATAAAGTTGCTGGTGTTTTTTGCAGACAGAATTATTTTTCTCGAAATAGGCAGAGTAAGTTGCTAGACTAGAAAAGAAGCAAGGATATGGCGAATAATAATCTTACATCAGCAAAGAAAGCTCGTAATGATGAGTTCTATACACAGTACGAAGATATCCAAAAGGAAGTCCAGGCGTACATTGACTACAATCCGGATGTGTTTCGTGGGAAGGTTATATATCTCAATTGTGACGACCCTTATGAGAGTAATTTCTTCAAATTTTTTGCCAATAAATTCAACGCCTATGGCATCAAAAAGTTGGTTGCTACCAGTTACTTTAACTCACCGGTGGCGGGAACCGAACTGCAGATTTCACTCTTGCCAGATATGCCGGATAAAGAGATTTCATCAGTTAAGAAATCTGCACCACAGACTAACAAGACAACTGAAGATGGCGAGACAAAAGGTCGGGTGATTGAGATTACTGAAGTGGCTGATGAAAATGGCGACGGCATATATGATCTGGAAGATATTAAAAAAATTATTCAGGCTAATGGTGGTGGTAGACTACTGAAAGGTGATGATGATTTCCCGCCAGGCGATTTTCGCTCAAAAGAATGTGTCGAGCTATTGGAACAAGCTGATATCGTGGTGACTAATCCGCCGTTCTCGCTATTTCGTGAATACGTGGCACAGCTATTTGAATACGATAAGAAATTTTTGATTATTGGTCATATTAACGCCATTACCTATAAAGAAATATTTCCCAAGATTATGGGCAACAGAATGTGGCTAGGCCCATCTATCTCTAGCGGAGATCGAGAGTTTGAAGTTCCTAAGAACTTTGTTGACCCCAAGAAGTTTACGGGCGAGATACGGGATGGTAAATACTATCAGAAAGTTATGGGAGTGCGTTGGTATGCTAATCTTGACCATGGCAAACGTCATCAGAAGTTGCAGTTGATGACTATGGCAGAAAATAGGAAGTTTAGCAAGAAAGTAATTGACAGTGATGTGTGTTATAAAAAGTATGATAACTATGATGCGATTGAAGTATCGTTTACAGATGCAATTCCAAGCGATTATGCTGGCGTGATGGGTGTGCCTATTTCTTTCTTGGACAAGTATAATCCAGATCAGTTTGAGATAGTTGCCTTTCGAAAGGGTGACGACGGAAAGGACTTAGTCGTTTCCGTCGAGAGAGAGAGAGAGAGTTGTCGTCCAGCCGTACTTCAGAATACTCATTCGAAGAGCTCAGACATCCAGCAGCCAACGGAGAGAGGGCATACGTCGATGGACAAAAGAAATATGCAAGAATACTCATACGCCACCTCTATACCGGGACTAATTAAAAATGCGGAAGGTAAAATTAATGGGAAAATTACATATGCAAGAGTCACAATACGTAGAAAAGGAGCAGAAAAATGATTGCTAACCTAAAAAAATATACCATTGCAGAGGTTGCTAAGGGCTTTACTTATAATGAGTTTGAAGGGAAGGGTCTGTTTGGTTTGAGCGGTAAGCTGACGATTCAACCAGAGTATCAGCGTAATTATATTTATGCTGACGGCAAGAAAGATGTTGCGGTTATTGAGTCGATATTAAAGGGATACCCGATTGGTCTAATTTATTTTAACAAATTAGAGGATGGTAAGCTGGAGGTTTTGGATGGGCAGCAACGAATCACCTCGATCGGTCGATTCATCGAAGGGCGCTTCTCGATTATGCGCAACGGTAACCAGACGCATTTTGATTCTTTGCCACAGGATTTGCGTCAGAAGATATTAGAGACAGAGCTTTTGGTGTATGAGTGTGAAGGTGTGGAGAGTGAAATCAAGGAATGGTTTAAGACGATTAATATTGTTGGTGTACCGCTTAATGAGCAGGAATTGCTGAATGCTATTTATTCCGGGCCTTTTGTGACATTAGGCAAGGAGACTTTTTCAAACTCCGGTAATGCGATGATCGCCATGTGGAGTGCATATATCAATGGTGACGCCAAGCGGCAGGATTTCTGGCATGTGGCGCTGGAGTGGATTGCGGCGGCAAAGGGGATGACAACCTCGGAATATATGTCGCAGCATAGATTTGATGATTCTATTGCAGAAGTGAAGACTTATTTTGATACGGTACTGAACTGGGTATCAAATACCTTTAATCAAGTCGAGAAAGAAATGCGTGGTCTGGAATGGGGAAGGCTATATGAAGAATATCACGGGTTTTCTTATGATTCTGACCAAATTTCCGCAAAAGTTAGTGAGTTATATGGCGACCCATTTGTAAAAAATCGTAAGGGGATCTTTGAATATGTCTTGGGGTTATATTCTGGGCAGAAAGGTGATCTCGGTGATACGAAATTACTTGAAGTTAGGGTGTTTGATGACGCCACCAAACAAATTGTCTATAAAAAGCAGACTGAAATTGCGGAAGAAAAAGGTATATCCAACTGCTCGTATTGCGCCATAGGTCATGATGCTAATAAGGCAAAGATATGGAAGCTAAATGAAATGGACGCTGATCATGTTAGCGCTTGGAGTAAGGGAGGTACGACCTCAATGGAGAATTGCGAGATGCTATGTAAATCACATAATAGAGCGAAAGGAAATAAGTAATGAAATTCAAACACGGTACACGTCGGCGGGCGATATTATGTGAGAATATTTTGGTAAGAAACCAGACTCTCATTTCAAAGCAAACAATACAATCGTGAC
>ERZ772917.1845-NODE-1845-length-11384-cov-18.590079_pt1 | contig 11384 bp, 13 predicted proteins | sample MGYA00511187_ERZ772917 | MGnify/ENA primary metagenome ERZ772917 (study PRJEB29015, sample SAMEA2737925) | human oral metagenome | biome: human oral; feature: human-associated habitat; material: dental | place: China | collected 2012 ... | reverse complement strand
GGCTCCTCACGTGAGGAACGCCACCGTTTGCAGGAACGTAACATTGTCTGGCGCACGTTGGAGGAGCGGGGCGCGGGCTGGGCCACGCCTGCGAGAGGCGCTGCGGTGAGAATCCTAGACCAAGACGGGGCCAGGAGGAAGACTACATGCACGGCACCGAGCAGGGGAGACTCGCAACAGGGACCTTAGCCGAATTCGACCATGGCTGCGCCAACACCATCACTGGGCGCGGGTATCCGACGAGAGCTGCACCGCGAGCATAGCGGAATGAGTGCGAAGGGACCGCGAGTAAGCCTGCCTCAAACCCGAGGCCCCGAGGCGCACCGCCGAGGTTTCGCCGAGACGATTGTGGAGTCCCCCTCGATTTTCATGCCCTTGATCACGGAGCTGACTGGCCCCAAGGCTTTCTTGAATACACTGTCTGGTATGGCAGGAGCGCCTCCCCACTGATCGTTTTTCCCTTGGTAGAGAAGACAAGACTACGAGAGCGGCGGCGCCACCAGGTTGGTGTTCTCACCGGGCGTTAACCCACACAAACCCCCGAAGAGCCTAAGGGAAGGTGAATAGGTTGTCATTGCAACAAGTTACTCTCGTAATCCCACCCGAAATCGAAGTGGGGCTTCTGGCGGGAAAATTTATGCGCAAAGGGAGTATCGTTCGCAATCTAGCAGGTGAGATAGTCAAGCACCTTGACGAGGCTCCAATTCCCAATCAAGAGATTGGCCGGATTTCCCTTCGTATCCCGAAAGTCCTCAAGAATCCCAAGACAGTTGGGATAGGGCTTGGTATTGGTATGCTAATTATCGGAGGTGCATATTTAATCCACAGGTCCCTCACTACAAAATCCAAGCGCGATAGCCTAGCGGATGTGGCCAGCTATGATGCATTCGAAAAGTTCTCCTCCGCCCTCAACGATTACCTTACCGAAGCTCAGGAAGGCGCTCTTTCGCTTCGGTCGATTGATAGGCTGATAGAGGCCATCAATATGCTCTGTGACATGCAGGGCGGCGCATCTACTATTGTTGGGATTCCTGCAGAGAAACTTACGTTATTAGCCTCCATCATCTATGAATACACTGCGAGACTGGCCTCTGCAAATGCGACTGATTTTACAATGTCCGAACCTGCTAAGTCTATGGGCCTGCATTCCATCACAGACATGCTTTTGTTTCAAAGGAGCGTGTTCAATCAGGCAGCGTAGCGATCGAATATCGAAGGTGGAGGATGATGCAATGGACAATAGCGATATCTACGAGTACAGGTTCGACGAGCTAATCAAGATCATGCGACGTGGCAAGGACTCGCCTACCCCAGCGAAGAGTGACGACGGTAGCGACGCATACGTCATTGACATTGCTGGAGACGCATTTCGCGGCTATGAGAGCGCGATCAAGGCCGGCGAGTGCTGGGCAATCTACACCCTCGAGCACATACTCATGAGCCTGCTTGATAGAACGAATATTCCGTACTACATCCCTGAGTACACGGAGCAAACGTACTCATGTCGGACTAGGCCCATCCATCCCTTTGCTTTCCGAATGGATGTCGGCGGAAAGAGTTTGGCGTTTGTTTTCCGCTACAGAGTTACCAGAGGGCTTTTAGATATGCGAGAGACACTCAATCACTTTGGTGACATTGACGGCATCAAGTTTTACCTCCTCAACGGTAAGCCAAGCACAGAAGCCCGGTGCATCGAGCTTCTCAACAAGATTGAAATGGAGGATGACGCATCCCGCATCACGTTCGCACCAATAAAAGCCTTCTTTGAAGAGTTCCTGTCACTCAGCGAATACGAATCTTTCATCAAACATGCCGATGCGTTTAACGATAGGGTGAGAAGACTTATCGGCCTGCAGACCATGCCCCTGCCTACGAAAGAAACGGTCGAGAAATTCAAGTCAAAGATCTCTGACTATTTGGAAGGGCACAGTGAGTCCTTTGCTGCCATGCTTCCGACAAGCATGGATGCCGACCAGAGAGCAATCTTTGTGAGAAACTATTATGACCATCGGCTCTACAGGGCTATGGTCGGAGAGTCAACTTTCGCAGACAGCTTCGTTAGTTCCGAGTGGAGCTATGAGACGCGTACGCCAACTGAAGAACTTGACCAAACAGGAATAGTTACGGGCTATCTAAAGTCGGTTGAGCAACTGCTAGAAGCGACCCTTCGCGCTTCTATCCAGGCAGGCACGGTCTCGAGCTGCGACGATTCTGATACTACGCTCGGCACGCTTATTCATCGAGTCAAGCACTCTCGCCACAACAGGAATGTCTGCGCGGTCAACGGTTGCGCCATCAGACATCTAATCGATGAGCTCTACAAGTTCAAGGATGTTGAACGCAACAGACATCTTCACAATAAAAACATCTTCAACAAAGAAACTGTTGACTTGATTAGGCAACAGGCAATGTATCTGCACTTCCTCATCTTAGGCGCATTCAGAATTGATAAGTCTGCCTATGTGGAGTTGGGTATCCCCAATGATGACCAGGCAACAAGCGAATTGAGCACCGAGACGCTCTACGGCAAGTTCAGGCACTGGATTGAACCTTTGATTTTGTTTGACACACCCGTTAAGGCTGGTGCCATCGCTCTCATGCTCATGAAGTTCTCCGAGAGATCATGGGAGTTAACATACCAAGTCCTTCATGAGATACGCGAAGAGGACTATAAAGAACTGAGCTGGAACTATCGAATGATCTCCAGTTCATCTATGACGAATAATCTGCTTCGTTGGAATGCTGATTGGCCATGGGGAAAGGGCGTTTCGTCTGTCGCAACGCTCTTCAAGCGCTTTATAGCATCTAGCTCGCCTGCTGCTGAAAAGCTAAAGACGTATCAGCAGGTCGTTTTGGGAAATAGGAGTGTCATCGAGGTGCTATACAAACGGCAATAGCATAAGGATGCCCTGCCCTCCCAAACCCTTCGCGGTTTTACAAGATGCACTTCACCGGCACCGATCTACTCCATGGCCTCGGGCGCAGAACGAGGAAGAATCTGTATAGGGGTCTGATATGTGTTGCCGTCGTCATAGATGCCCTTAAAAAACGTCATGGTTGTCCCAAGCGAGAATAGCAGGCCGTTGGTCAAGAGGATCGACGCCTCCCTGAAGGCGCGCACAGAGCTTAGATCGACCCTCGCCCACAACTGCGAGAAGGCGAGCAACGCCGACCCATATACCTTGAGTAAATGGCCCTCATCTCATCAATTACTTCTGCTCGTAGATCCCACGCCACATTGGCCGACTCTCGTGCACAAGGCATAGATCTTTAGATTCAAGTGTATAAAGCAGAAAAGCCTTCCGGAATCGCGTCATTCACGCGATTCCGGAAGGTCTCATGGCCGGCGACTTTTGCGTAGAGCATCGTCGCAAACTTTAGTTAAGACGCCGCGCGTGCATCGCCCGAGGTAGTGGCAAAAGAGCTACAACAGATTAGCCCTTCCAGACATAGCCCGTCGCCCTGCCCGCGCCGACCTTCTCGACCTTACCCCGTACGAACAGGTCGTGGAGTGCGCACTCGATCGTCGTGAGCGAGATACCCGGGCATTCCCTGACAATGTCCGACTTGGTCACCTTGCCGATACTGCCCGCGAGCACCCTCTCGGCGCTCTCCGACTTGCTCGTCCCGACCCCGAGCGCACCCTCGACGCGCGACTCGAAGTCACGGCACGCCGCAAGCACAGTGCCGAGCATATAGCCGGTGAAGGGCACGTAGTCGTTGCCACCCTCGTTCCAGCCGAGCGAGCTTTGCTGCAGGGTGTCGTAGTACGCATCCCGTGTCCGATTGATCTCTTCCTCGATGCTCGCGTATCTGCCCACCACGAAACCCGCCCGGTACAGAAGCAGCAACGTGAGCAACCGGCTCATGCGGCTGTTGTCGTCGGTGAAGGGGTGGACACACGTGAAGTCGGGCACGAAGCACGTGATCAGGACGAGCGAGTCGGTGATTGCCTCGCCCATGACGCGGTTGAACTCGTCGCACAGCCACCCCATCGCAAGCGGGGTTGCCACCGCAGGGACTGGGCAAAAGCGCACGAGCTCGCGTCCGTCAGCCTCTCTCCACGATCGCGTTGTCACTATCCTTCCAACACCCCGCAAACGAGTAACCCGAATGGCGGTGCAGCATCGAGCGCAGCTGCAAGATGACGTTGGCGTAATGTCGATGTAGTCGTGGCTCTCGTGGATGAGGGCAAGTACGTCGCGGTACCCCGCGATCTCCTGATCGTTGCGGTTCTTCGGCCGTGCGTGGTTTGCCACAATCTCCCAGGCGCTTCTTCGACGTCGAGATGCCCTCTATCCGGTTCGACGCGTCGGTGCCCTGGACTTTCGCGAACTCGCAGAGCGATTCGAGCACGTCGGGTCGTGCCTGGAGGTAGAGTACCTGCTTGCCCTTGTACTCGTACAGCGCGGCCAGCGCCTGCACGACCTTAGGATCATCCAGAACCTTTGACGCATCGTTAAAGAAGAATTCTCGCATACCGAATCCTTCTCTGGAGGCTTCGTGAGCTCGTATGGATAGGTAGTTGCGTCACCGTCCCGGCGGCGTGGGCCTCAGGTCCGAGCTCTCTGACATCACGGGGCCATGGGACCGTCGATGCCGTGGGACCCGTGGCCCCGCCCGGTCGCGCGGGCGGCCGTGAGGACGCAGGAGTGTACACAGATCGACGAAAATGGCCTCTCGGCGCCATTTTGGGGCATTTGTGTACACTGTTGGGGCGCAAGTTGCGTCGGGTAGCGCGAGTGGCGCCGCCGCCCGGTTGGCGTCTTCCCAAGGCATCAACCCACACAAACCCTCGAGGAGTCCGTCTTCATGTCCAGGAGATCTGGCTTCGTGTATGCGCTACGCACTGGCAGACCGCACGGCAGCAACGGCTGCGGCTATCTTGTGCGGGTCCTTGACACGATTCGTCTCGAGGGCCGTGTTCATGTCGATGCCCCAGGGGCTCAGACGCTCCATCGCGTCGGGTATAGTATGGACCGAAAGGCCTCCCGCTAGGATGTAGGGCCTCTTGACCTGCCTGGCAAGCTCCCAGTCAAAGGGGACACCTGTACCCCAGCCCGCACAAAGCAGCACCAAGTCCGCCGTACTCTTGTTGGCACGCTCGATGTCACTGGGACCACTCATGCGGATGGCTTGGATGATGGGCAGGTCCGCAAGCTCGCGCAGGAAGGTCATGTAGGCGTTGCCCTCAGTGCCCTGGAGCTGTATGACGTCGAGCATCTCGTCGGCGACCTCAGAGACAAAGCCCAGGGGCTGATCAAAGAAGACGCCCACCGCAGGGATGGTCGGATCGAGCAGTGACACGAGCCGCCGCAGGCGGTCGCGGTCGACGTGGCGGCGCGAGCTTGGCCAGTTGACCGTGAAGCCACAGAGGTCGGGCCTCGCCTCGTTCACCGCCCTAATGTCCTCGTCTCGAAACATGCCGCTCAGCATGACGCGCGCACGGGGATCCTGGCCATACAAGATGTCGTGAGTGATGATAGTCGTGGTCCTGCGCCCAAGCATGCCCGGCTCCTCTCACCATGGGTCTCCTGTAGGAAGGATAGCATCTCGACTGTAGATTTCGCCTACGGCTCGTAACCCCAATAAGCCCAAAGCCTTCTTGCGAAAACGTCACCGTCTGTCGTGGACCCAAGGCACGCCGGGGACCGGCGCTGCGATCAACACGTAGGACACGACCGGGACCACCCAGCGACGCACCTCGCGCCGCCGGGCGCGTCTAGCGTGGCTCAACGCCCTGGGCGAAGGCAAGGATCATCTCATTCGTGAGGCTCGAGCTGTCGCGGTCGCGCTGCTCGCCCAACTTTCGAAGAAGCTCCTCTCGCCCGAGCCAGCGACCAGAGGAAAGCTCCCTGCCATCGACGCGAATCGTCGAGTCGCCCTCCACGTCGCAGAAGTATCCCGAGAGCAGCGCATCCGAGAAGGACCAGGGTTGGCTCTTGTAGTAGCGCAGCCTCCCTACGTGAAGCCCCACCTCCTCCATCACCTCGCGACGCACCGTCTCCTCGAGGCTCTCTCCCACCTCGGCAAAGCCGGCGACGAGGGCAAGGCGGCGGTAGCCCCGCGCATACTTGGTGAGCAGCAGCCTGTCCTCGTGCCTCACGCCCACGATGACTGCGGGATTGATGCGGGGGTAAACGACATTTCCGCAGGCAGAGCAGGCAAGCTCGCGACGGTTGGACACATGTCCCAACTCGCAGCCACAACGCCCACAAAAGCGGTTGAGACCGTACCAGCCAAAGAGCTGGTGTCCCGTGACGCCCGCAAAGGCAAGCCAGCGCGGAGAGGCCCGCCGAAAGACGGCAAGCGGCTCGAAGCCAAAGCCCTCAGGCGTGGCAAGAAGGTCGTTCTCCACGAGGAAGAACGCGTGCCCATCGACAGCGAACAGGTAGCGGCAGAAGAGGTCCCGCACAGGCACGTCCCAGTCACCCACGCGTGGCAACACGAGGTCGCCCGATCGCCACCCCACGAGCGCCTGCCCCTTGCGATATGCAAGCGCATAGGACAGGGCATCTGGCTCGATCGCCCGGTACCCGTTGTCAAAGCTGTGATCACCGATGTCTTGGATCATCTTGGGCCTCTCCCTCCCCTGCGCATGCGTCCATCACCAAGGCCGACGGCGGCACCCTCGCTACAGCATCTGCTGGTAGATACCCTTGAGGGCGGGGTACATCTGATGCCAGGTAAAGTAGTGGCCCTGGTAGGAGGCGATGATTCTCCTGTCAGGCCAGACCGTCTCCTTGAGGTGGACGAGCCTCCTTGAGCAGTCCTTGACGCTGGGATAGACACCGCACGCCACGCTCGCGAGCATGGCCGCGCCAAAGGCGGGAGCCTGCTCGGTCTGGGTGATGATCAAGGGGATGCCCAGGATGTCCGCCACGATGGAGTTCCAAAGGCGGCTGTGGGTACCGCCACCGCAGATGGTCGAGGCGTTCACGTCCACCTCCTCCGCACGCGCCACCTGCAGGCAGTCACGCAGGGCAAAGGCGACGCCCTCCAGAACGGCCTGCGTCATGTCGGCGCGCGTCGTATCCATGCGCATACCCACGAAGGCGCCTCGAGCTCGCGGGTCGTTGTGCGGTGTCCTCTCGCCCATAAGGTAGGGCAGGAAGTAGACGCCGTTCTGGCCAAGATTGGACTCTTGGATGCGCTCCTCCTCCGATGGATAGTCTCTCGTGCCGACAACGTCCTCGACCCACCACCTTGCGCAGCCTGCGGCAGAGAGGATGCAGCCCATGAGGTTCCAACCGCCGTCTGCGGAGCAGAAGGCGTGCAGCTGGTTCTCCTTGTCGCAGAGGTAACCTTCCGTGGGGATGAGGATGGTACCAGCCGTACCCATCACGATGTTGCAGTGGCCGGCACCCACCGACCCCGTGCCCACGGCAGCAGCCGCGTTGTCGCCTGCGCCGGCACAGACCTTCACGCCGTGGGGAAGACCCAACGCATCCGCGACATCGGGCATGACCTCCCCTATGACCTCGGAGCTCTCGAAGAGCTCGGGCACCTGGCGCTCGCGCAACCCGCAGATGGAAAGCATGGTCTTGCTCCAGCGCTTGTGCTCCACGTCCAAAAGCAGGGTGCCCGACGCGTCGGAGAAGTCCGTGGAGTGCACACCGGTAAGACGGTAGTTAACGTAGTCCTTGGGGAGCATCATCCTAGCCACGCGGCCGAAGTTCTCGGGCTCCTCCTCGCGCATCCACAGGAGCTTCGGTGCGGTGAAGCCGGTGTAGGCGACGTTTCCCGTGTGCCTTGCGAGGGTGGCGCGGCCCACGTCGTGGTTGAGGTAGTCAACCTGGTAGCGTGTGCGGCTGTCGTTCCAGAGTATGGCCGGGCGAATGATCCTATCGTTCTTGTCCAGGGTGACGAGCCCGTGCATCTGGCCGCAGGCTCCCATGCCCTTGACCTCGCCTGCGTCAAAGCCATCGAGCAGCTCGGGGATGCCCGCGCACACGGCCTTCCACCAGCTCTCTGGACTCTGCTCGCTCCAGCCCGGCTCGAGGAAGCAGGTGGGATACGTTTTCTGTACGAGCCTGAGGACACTGCCCTTCTCGTCCATAAGAAGAAGTTTGGTTGCTGACGTGCCAATATCTATTCCTATAAAGTACATGACTACCCTTCCTGAAAATACAATGACTATTCTGATAATATCCCTTATATGATAGGTCACACGAGAGAGGGAAGCCACCCTGCGGGGGAGGTCCACATGTGATGGAGTACGGAGCTACGGTGGGGCGGCCGGTCTGGCGTAGCGGTCGTCGACCTGGCATAGCGGCTCACGAAAAAACGCAGTCTGTGTGTACGCTGGTGGGCATAGTGCGCTTTTTCGTGAGGGTGGTGAGCCAGAGTGCGCTTTTCCGTGAGGGCGTCTGCACAGAGTGCGCTTTTTCGTAGAGTGCGCTTTTCCTCACCTGGGCAAACGCGGCGTCGCCTCACGAAGAAGCGCATTCTGGGCGTGGGCCCTCACGGAAAAGTGCATTCTGGAGTTGGTGCCTCACGGAAAAGCGCATTCTGGCTGTGGGCCGAATTTGCCTGTTGGGATTCCGCCTTCGGCCGTCACGGAAGACGATCTGGAGCAGCTGGCAGCGCGAACGGAGCACCAAGGGGCTTTCTCGGAACAACATGCATTGTCACTCAGCGGTGAGTGTACGGGCGGGGCGTTCAGGGGCGAGCAGCAATGCGGGCCGAAGCGACCTTTTGACCCGCAGGTGCCGCATCGACATCAGGGCGCCCCTCGACCGGGCGTGCCTTGGGTCTTACCGAGAACGGCCTTCCGCGAGGGGGATCTCTTTGCAGGCTGGACGATCTTTTTCCTACAGGACGGTTTCTCGGCTGGTCAAACTGATGTGTCCCATGTCCCCCAGCACATACCGCTCCTTCTGCGTTCACCTCGAGCGGATCGTCCCGTCCACATCTGCAGTCCAGCATGCCAGAGCTGTCTATGCAGCATTGCCGCGATCCTCTTTGCGCTTGAGTACGGCGCCTGCCTTGCTGTCGAGCGATGGGAAAAGCAGCAGCATCTGAGTATGGGACACTGCAAAGTATCGTGGCGCCGCAGCGTTCATCTCGGCATTTGCTGTGTTCAACTTGTCTATATTTGTAGGAGAAGTATACTTGTATAGGTACTTGCGCAATGAGGAGAACGGTTATGGCACAGATTTCACTCTATGTGGACGATGGGGTTCTCGATAGTCTCAAGCAGCGGGCTGCGGCAGAGGGTATCTCGGTCTCCAAGCTCACGGCAAGGATTATCGAGGCAGACCGGTGTTCCTCGGTCTGGCCTGATGGCTGGTTCGACCTCTATGGAAGCGTCTCAGGTTTTCCCGACGCAGACGATTCTATTCTCGATCCATTCCTTGATGACGCCTGCGACTGGTTCGTTGACGAGACATTCGAGGAGGTCCAAGGCACATGTACCTGCTCGATACAAACATCATCGTAGAATTTATATTGGGGCGCAGATGGTCAGGCAGAAGTCCCCTCGATAAAGATGTTCTTGTCTGAAGCTCGTGGTCTTACTCCCATCAATCTGTGGACGCATGAATACGCCGGCAACACCGATATGGGCGGCAATGAGACGAAGAACCTTTTTGGAGAGAAGTACTTTGATTTTCCCAAGCCCACATTGCTTTTGCGTCGTGTGCTCGAGCACGGCTCTTGTTCAGATTCACTCGTCCTCGATTTCTTCTCTGGCTCCTGGATCGATGGCCGATGCCGTCATACAGCAAAACGCTATTGATGATGGAAACCGTAGGTTCATCATGGTCCAACTGCCCGAGAAAACATCGGAGCAATCCGTTGCATATCGGGATGGCTACAAGACCATCTGCGACATCGGCGAAGAGCGCATTCGCCGTGCTGGCAAGAAGATTGTCGAAGAAGTTGAGGCGGCTAATGCCCAGCTTAAGCTTGGCGAGGATCCTAAGCCCGTCCCTGACATCGGTTTCCGTGTGTTCGGTATCGATGGCTCCAACTTCTTGGACACCTATAGCGAGCCTGGTGAGCAGACCCAGGCGAGCCTGCTAAGCCTTGTGGACAATCTCAAGGAAGATCGCACACCTGAAGACCTGCTCTTCCAGGTGCTACCCACTTTTCGCATCCCATACTCCGCACGCGTGGAGAAGATTGACGTTGCGGGGGCTACCTGCTTCAACGTGAACGACGGCCAGCTCATAGCCTGCTTCGACATGCCGGTAAGCACGGATGCCATAGAGAAGATCGCCCAGCTGAAGCCCATCTACGCCGTCTTCCGCGATGCGTCCTTCGCCAGCGACTCCGACGCCGCCAACTTCGAGGAGCTCTTCAAGGCCTACAGTCCCGACACCGTAAGGCGGGTGATCTAGATGGGCGGGCTCTTACGCTATGGCGACGCCGTACGGGCCATCAAGCAGGCGATACTCAAGAGCCAGTACGAGGCCGTCAAGGGCGTCAACGCGCAGCAGCTGGCACTCTACTACTCCATTGGCGGGTATATCTCGGCCAATACGCGCACTGGCACGTGGGGCAAGGGCGCCATCGACGCCATCAGCTCGCAGTTGCAAGAGGAGCTACCTGGCCTGCGTGGGTTCTCGGCTACGAACCTGCGCAACATGCGCATCTTCTTCGAGGCCTGGTCCCCAGAGGACGCCCAGGGAGATTCATCAGTCGCGACTGATGAATCTGTCAGGGTCGCGCTTGGTAATTTTCATCAGGCGCAACTGATGAGATTCCTCAGGGGCAGCGTGCCCTCCGCGCCATTAGCACCTTCAAGGACGAGTACCTGCTTGACTTCATTAATGTGGAGGAGCTTGGTGCACGTGATGGTGCGGACGTCGACGAGCGCGTGGTGGAACAGGGTATCATCCACAACATCAAGAACTTCATCATCGAGTTCGGACGCGACTTCGCCTTCGTGGGCAACCAGTACCATCTCGAGGCCTTTGGTGAAGACCAGTACATCGACCTGCTTTTCTTCAATCGTGAGCTGAACTGCCTCGTTGCGGTGGAACTGAAGGCTGGCCCCTTCAAGACCGCATATCTCGGTCAGCTGAGCGGGTACCTGAGCGTCCTCGACGGCTACGTGAAGAAGCCCCATGAGAACGACTCCATAGGCATTGTCCTCTGCAAGGATGCAAACAGGGCGTTCGTTGACTACGTCGTGCGCGATTTTGACAAGCCGATGGGAGTCGCCACCTACAAGATGACGCAGGATATGCCCCAAAAGCTCCGCGACGCCCTTCCGCCCATCGAGGGCTTGAAGGCACTTCTTGAGGAAATTGGGTACTAATCTTGCAATATGCTCCCCAATATGCTTCATAGTCGAAGGACGTCGGGTGTCTTCCCACACCAAGCCCACGCCCGGGGGAACATCGGCGACGGGCTCCGCGCGGCGGCCCGTCATGGGA
>ERZ772917.1843-NODE-1843-length-11397-cov-3.762123_pt1 | contig 11397 bp, 10 predicted proteins | sample MGYA00511187_ERZ772917 | MGnify/ENA primary metagenome ERZ772917 (study PRJEB29015, sample SAMEA2737925) | human oral metagenome | biome: human oral; feature: human-associated habitat; material: dental | place: China | collected 2012 ... | reverse complement strand
GATTTATTTGCCAAATGGCAGCCCTCGGCTTGCCTACGATTATCATCAATGAAAAAAATCTGCTCAAGGGCAGATTTTTTCGTTAGATTAAAACATACTTTTCAATAGCTTTTGCGACACCGTGCTGGTTGTTGCTATAGGTCTCTGTCCGAGCGTCCGCTTTTACTTCCTGAGGGGCATTGCCCATGGCGACTCCCAGACCGGCCATTCGCAGCATCGGAAGATCGTTGAAGTTGTCCCCGATCGTCATGACCTGCTCCAGCGGAATCTGATAGTGGTTAGCCACTTCCAGAAGGGCGTGCTCTTTTGACACGTGTTTATGCGTGACTTCCAGATAATTGTCCTTGGACAGGTAGAAGGCTGTATTGGGGAAATCCAGCGTTTGCAAGTAAGCATGCAGTTGCTGGATAACAGCTGCTTCATCAATTAAAAGCAGCTTATGGGCTGGAATGAGAGCATCCAGAACGGGTAGCAGAACATTTTGAATAAGAGGTTGCTCACCTGTAATGTCAGCTTCGATCTGAACCCATTTGTCCAAACGTTCAGTAATCCAATCTTTACCAGAGTAGAGATTGATGGAAACACTAGGAAACTCGGCCTTGACAAGTTCCAGAAAAGAGCGGATTTCTCTTTTATCCAATGGATGCTCGATAATCGTTTCGTACTGATTTGGATCGCCTTTGATAATCAGGGCACCGTTGTAGCAGGCTAGAGGACTATCACCCAGTCCCAGCTCACGCGCAATTGGCTCCATTCCCAGAGGAGAGCGGGCAGAAGCTAGGACAAAGGGAATGTTTTCCTTTTTCAGCAAGGGAATCTGTTCCCTCAGTTGCGAATCTACTTGGTGCTGGTCATCAAGGATTGTGCCGTCAATGTCGCTGATAATCAAACGAATATGTTGCTTGGTCATGGTCGCTTCCTCCGTAAGCTATAAAATGAAATCTTGTAGAGCTAGTAAATGATGGTGACTTTTCCAGCTAGAAGAGCTTCTAGCTCAGGGCTGGGTTTTTGATCCGTGATCCAGTAGTCAAAATCACTGATATTTCCTAAAATATAGGTTGATTCCTTCTGAACTTTCGCCTGCTCGGCCAGCAGAATCTTTGTCTTGGCTTGCTTGAGGGCGAGCTTCTTCAGATAGGCATCTTCTTGGTCTTCAAAGCTGACTTGGCCATTTTTTAGCCCTGCAGCTCCGATGAAGGCCAGATCAAAAGAAATACCTCTGAGCAGCTCGGCTTCATTGAGGGCGTAGTAAAAGCGATTTCTCGGATAAAACTTCCCACCTAAAAGATGGAAATCAACCTGCTCCTGATCACTCAGCATGATGGCATTATCCAAAGAATGAGAAAAAATCGTCATTGGTTGCTGAACTTGCTGAGCCAGCTTAAGAACCACCGTTGACACATCAAAGAAATTGACCTGATTGGGTTTAAGAAAGTCCAGAGCCTTCTGAGCGATAGCCTTTTTTTCTTGGTTTAGTTGGCCGACGCGGTCGTTGAAAGAAGGGATTTGCCGACTATTTTCTAAAGGAATAATCCCGCCATGGGTACGCTGAACCAGCTTTCGCTCGCTCAAAATCAAGAAATCGCGGCGAATGGTATCCTTGGAAACCTGAAAATGGTCCACCATGTCCTTGGCTGCCAGCTGTCCTTTGTCCTCCAAAAGTTCCAGTATTTTTGAAAGTCGCTGCTCCTGATACATCTTCTTTATCCTTTCTTCATATTTCTAAGACAATCATAACACATATTTTAAGTTTTTAAAAGGTTTTTTAATGATTTTTAAGTGTTTTTATCAAAAATAAGAAAAGTTCTTTTGAAATTATGTTATAATCAAATGAAAATCAAGCGGATAAGATGAGGGAAAGATGATTTCAAGTGAATTTCAGAGACTGATGGCAGAAGACACAGTTGCAACTGCCAAGGCTCTTTTAGGCATGCAGTTAATTTTGGACGGCCAAGTTTTGGGACGAATTGTTGAAACGGAAGCTTATCTGGGACAGCAGGACAGTGCCTGTCATTCTGCTGGTGGGCGCCGCTCTCCTAAAAATGAATCCATGTATCTGACTGCCGGCCATTGGTATGTCTATCAGATTCACGGCCATCAGATGCTGAATCTAGTGACTAAGAGTGAAAATATCGCCGAGGCTGTTCTGATTCGGGCTTTGGAATTGCCAGATGGGCGCCTTTTGGCCAATGGTCCGGGGAAGCTGACTAGGTATGCAGGAATTGACAAGCGTTTTGACGGTCAGAGCTTAGCGGGGTGCTTGCAGCTAGACGAGGATTGTAAACCAGTCCAAATCGAAAGTCGGTCGCGGATTGGTGTCACCTGCACAGACGCATGGCGGCAAGAGCCTTTAGGTTTTTATGTTGCAGGTAATCGCCATGTTTCTAAAATTGCTAAGAAAAATTTACTGGCCGACCAAGAAACTTGGCAGCAAAAAACTCCTGATGGAGAATCAGAAGTTTTATAAAATCTTGTCAAATTTTTCTATGTAAAAGACACTCAAGGCCATAATGAGGGTCAGACCAAAGAGAATCAAAATGGCTGGCGTCCAAGAATGGAACAAATCAAAGCTGTAGCCAAAGAGGCTAGGGCCGAAGGCAGCTAGGATGTATCCTCCAGTTTGAGCCAGTCCGGATAGTTGGGCCGTTTGCGCAGGCGTAGAGGTCTTGAGGGAGAAGGTCACCATGAGATAGGGGAAGAGGGCACTGACAGACATGCCAATGAGGAGATTAAGAACTAACCAGTAAGCAAAGGAATCTGTCCGAATCAAGAGCATGGCAATACCAATCAGGCCTGCTGCGGAAACCAAGCTAATCATGACCAGACGTTGACGAGCTTTCAAGCGCGCTGTCAAGCTAGGAATTGTCATTGAAAAGGGCAGGCTAATCAGAGAAAAGACCGCTGCTAGTAGTCCGGTCGTATCAGTAGAAAGACCGGCTTGCTGCCCCAAGGTTGGCAACCAAGTCATGCTGGTATAAAAGAGTAGTGACTGTAAGCCACCAAATAAAATCAAGGCCCAGACTCTTGGATTTTTTAGAAGCGCTCCTTGCTCTTGCTTTCCTTGCTGTTTGCTTGCCAAGCGATGGCTATATTTGACATTGGGCAACCAAACCAGGAGAATCACAAAGCAAATCAGGGTCGACACCCAGATGAGACCTCGCCAAGAGCTCATTTGAACGATGGGAACAGCCAGAGCAGACAGAATTGTGATCGACAGTCCCATCGATGTGATATAGAGAGTTGTCAAAAGACCGACACGATGCGGCTGATTGGCCTGAATCAAGCTCGGAAGAAGGACGTTTAAGACAGCAATAGCTGCTCCTAAAATAATAGTTCCCGTATAAAGTAAGGGAAGGTTAAACACGCGAATCAGCGAGCCTAGAGTTAGGACGACTAGCACAAGTGCAAACAGCTTTTCCAAGCTCATCTTTTGCGCCAAGCGCGGAGCAAAGACTGAGCAGAGGGCAAACATAATCAAAGGCAGACTAGTCAAGAGACCTAGGGAACTGACTGGAACCTGAAGTCCATCTGCAATGTCCGTCAAAACGACAGGCAAAACAGCAAAAGGTGCCCGCAAGGCAACTCCGATCATGATAATACCTGGGATTAAAAATGGTGAGTGTTCTTTTTTCATAAGTTATCAATCTCCTTTCGTGCGTCAAGGAACGATTATACCACATCTTTCCTGAAAATGATAGGTAAATTGCAGATTAGTTCATCAAGTCCAGAAAATAGTGGGAAATCGTGTCTTCGTCCACCTGCTTTCTTTGCTGCAGCCACCAGCTGACCGTCTCCACAAAAGTTGACGTCACATAATTTTTTAGAAAATGCTCTGGCAGATGGCTCTTTTCCTGCAATAATTTCTGCTGAATCATGGGAAAGAGATAGCGTTCCAGCTCGATTTTCAGGCGGTTGATGAAGTAAGTATTTTTATCCAAGAGAAGGGTGGCTATCCGATCCTGATTTTTCCGAAAGTGATGGAAAATATGGGCTGTCGCTTCAAACAAATCGCGTCCCTCAGAGCGCTCGATAAAGGTATGCTGAAAGAGCTCTTGGCAAAGTTCCTCCAGCAGAGCCTCTTTGCTTTCAAAGTGGCTATAGAAGGTGGAGCGCCCGACATCTGCTAGGTCAATAATTTCCTGAACGGTGATGCTTTCGTAGCTTTTCTGATTGAGCAGGCTGATAAAGGCTTGGTAAATGGCTGCGCGTGATTTTTTTACTCGTCTATCCATGGAAATTCCGTACAAAAAGAGCTTTTTGTCTGCTAAGAGACAAAGGACATGAACTGGCTCTTGTTTCCTTTCTAATAATAGGAGATAATATAATTGAACAGAGTGTTCGGTATTGATTACATTATACCATAAGTATTATCCACTTAGGAAAATAAACAAGGAGGTTCACATGAAATCCAGTAGAAATATGACAATTGCCTTTCTGTTAAACTTTTCTTTTGCCATTATTGAATTTATCTTTGGCCTTCTCTTTAATTCCAGCGCTATCTTAGCGGATGCGATTCATGATTCGGGAGATGCTCTGGCTATTGGTCTATCGACTCTTTTTGAAAAGATTTCCACAAAAAAAGAAGACCAAAAATATACCTTGGGTTATAAGCGTTACAGCTTGCTGGGAGCCCTGTTGACCTCAGTGATTTTGCTGATCGGATCAACCTTGGTGATCGTGGAAAATATTCCGAAATTATTTGCTCCAGAGAAGGTGAATTATGATGGTATGTTAGTTTTGGGGATTGTCGCCATTGTCGTCAATACAGCGGCCAGCCGAGTGGTCAGTCATGGACACAGCCACAATGAATCTATTCTTAGCTTGCATTTTCTTGAGGATATCTTGGGCTGGGTAGCAGTTATCGTAGTATCCCTCATTTTGCGATTCACCGATTGGTATTTCCTAGACCCGCTGCTTTCTCTCATTATCGCAGGCTTTATTCTCAGTAAGGCTCTGCCAAAATTTTGGGAAAATATCCAGATTTTCCTAGACCATGTGCCCAGTGATGTGGACCTCGGTCAGCTTTATCAGGAAATAGCAGCGCTGGAAAATGTGCGAGCCATCACCCAGCTCAATGTTTGGACGACAGACGGCTTGGAAAAATTTGCCATGCTCCATATCTGTTTGGAAAATCCTAATTTGCTGGCTGAAACGCAGGCTAACTTGCGCCAAAAGCTTCTAGCTTATGGCATTGCCAAAGTAACCATTCAGACCGATGAAAGCTTGCAGGAACACAAAGAATGTTGTATTGGTAAAGAATAAGCCAGCTCCCCAGAGAAATTCTGGGGTTTTTGTTTGCGGAAAAAAATTTCCAAAACAGCACATAAATGCTTGTGCTTTTTTCTTGTATGTGATATATTTATAACATAAAGAGTGTTAAATATTTCTAACACAATGAAAGGAGTCTATCATGAAAAAAAGTCAAAAAACGGGTGGCCTCATTTTGATGGTTGCCACCGCTCTCTTTATTGATTTTACTGTTTTATTTGGTTCTAATCTTAGTTGGGGACCCAAGTTAGTTATTGTTGCTATTTCAGTATTAGGTCAGATTGTAGCTATTTGGAGCTGGTTTCACATGAAACCAGGACCTAAGAAAGTGAAAGAGCTTCAAGAAAAGCCAGTCTATGATCTGACCATGAAATTTTATAATCTACTAACGCTTACGGCAACCTCTATCTATACTGTCGGAATCTGGTTGTGGACTCCGAGCACCAATCCGCCCTTTATAAAGTACATTGCTTTGGGAGGCCTCCTCGCTATCCAGTTTCTCTTTCTTTTATTTTTTGCTTTGAAAAAGGTCAAGGAGAGAGCAGACGAGCGCTTTTATGCCAATCTAGCAAAAGCAGCGACTTTGATGTTTGCCATCTGCATAGCAACTTTACTGGTGCTTGCAGGGCTTAGCGCCAATATAGGATCCATCACAGTCAATGCTGGAATATTTTTCATCATGATTGGTGTCTTGGTCTTGCTCTTTGGTTTTGTCTTCTTTTTATTTGAAAAGAGGAGTTAAAAATGGCCAAGGAAAGCAATATTATCACCAATCTCAAATCTGTCCGCGAATCCATTGGCATGACCCAGCAGGAATTAGCTGACCGTATTGGAATGCGGCGCGAAACGATCTTGCACTTGGAAAATAATCGCTACAATCCCTCGCTAGAGATGGCTTTAAAAATCGCTCAGGTTTTTGATTTGCGGGTGGAGGAACTCTTTCAATTAAAGGACATAGGAGGACAATCATGAAGACGGTTTTTGACTACCAAAGGGAAGGTGAAAAAGGAGAGATTCGCCGCTTTGTCCTGCTATCTACGTCGCCCAGACGCAAGGAGTTGCTGAGTTTTTTGAATGCAGAGATTCAGGCTGCAGAAGTGGACGAGCGAGCTATCGAAGAGCATTGCATGGCAAGCATCGATGATCAGGACTTTCTGACTAAGGCAGCCAAGATTTGTTGCGAGATTTCCAAGGCCAAGTCCGATTTGGACTTGGAAGCTGAGACTCTTTATATTTCAGCCGACACTATCGTCGTGGTAGATGGTCAGATTTACAATAAACCACAGGATTTAGCTGAAGCCAGTCGGATGTTTCGCTCTTACTTTGGCAAGAGCCACCATGTAGTGACCTCGGTCTGCCTACGTATGCAGGATTTTCTAGAAGTCTTTTACACCGTAGCGCAGGTGGACTTTGTAGATTATTACCCAGAATTAGAGCCTGTCATCGAGGCCTATCTGCATGAGAAGCGTCCGCTGGATAAGGCGGGTGCTTACGGTTTTCAGGAGCTGGATCCTCGCTTTATTCGCTCAATTACAGGTGATATGCACACCATCATCGGCCTGCCTGTCGCTGAGACCAGCTATCGGATTTTTAGAGGTAGCAAAGGAAAAGAGTAAGGCTTTGATTCTATTCTAAAACATCAAAAATCTCCCCACAAGTGGCTGTCCACTTTCTTAGGGAGATTTTTTCTATGTTTTGAAATGGGACTGGATCCTAGATGTTTACATCGCTCCAGCTAAATGGTGTGTAGCCAAGCAGCTCAATCCCGTCAATCTCAACGGATTTAATAATTTCTTGAACGTTGTCTTGAATGTTCTTAGCTAATTGCGGATGGTCAGAAACTTCAGAACAAGTCTCAATGACCAAGAGAGGCTTGTGGTAGCGCTCATATAGCTCAGACATGGCAATCCGAAGAAGGACGGGTTGTGCAAGGCAAGTTTCTACATTTTTGCGGACATATTTGTTGGTAAACAAATCCTGGATATTTTCCGCCGCATAATGTGAGAAGGCAATGAAGTCCACGACTCCTTCTCTTAAGGCGAAGACATCCTCTTCCGTAATGCCCAGATCCAGCTGGTTTCGCTCAATGTAGCGAAGGAAGTGATTTGGATAGTGGCCCTTGGTCTGCACATCTGTAAAAATGTAGTTTTTACGTCTGTTCAGCTCATGGCCCAAGGCATCGGTAGCTGAGTGATTTTCTTGGTGGGAATCACTATTGATGGTAATCAAACTACCAAATTGGAAGGTTGGATTGATGGTTTGACCGAGCTTAACCACATTTGCGGATGCGATTAGCTGATGGTGAGCAGTCAGCCAGATTTGTTGCTCCTGGTTTTCTGTGCTATCAAAGTGTAGCCCAGCGCCTAAGAATGGCAAATAAGATAGAGCGCTCATTTCTTTAAAGGTAATCCAGTAAGTGACTTTTTCTTTAAAGTGGGTCAAAACGGCTTCGCAATACTTTTCATACATGGCAATCATTTGCCGGCTTTTCCATGCTCCGTATTTTTCATACAAATGAAGCGGGAAGTCAAAATGAGACAGGCTTACAATTGGTTCGATGTCATTTTCGAGAAGTGCATCGATAATTGACTCATAGAAGGCAAGGACCTTAGCATCGGGTCTCCGCTCTTCTCCAGTTGGAAAGAGGCGAGTCCATGAAAAGGATAGCTGGTAGGTATTGAAGCCCATTGTTTTAATTTTTTCAATGTCTGCCAGATAATCCTGTTTGCTGGAGCCTTGTTTGAACAGATCGTAGGCTCCTAGGGGAATTGTTCGATAGTCAACTGTTCCGTCCATGACAGAGAGGCGATAGTCTTCACCATACTGGGGTAGAATGTCGGTGATTCCTAGACTTTTACCATTACTTGATAGAATATTTCTAATCATATTAGTTCCTTTCAGTATTCATTCGCTTTGTTCTGAGCTTATTTTTTATGTCTCTTAGTAATCATGGCTAAGGTTGATAGATTCTGTGTGACAGTAGTGAACTCAGAAGCCATGCTTTGCGATTGATATACGGCAGCAGACAGACTGATCGAATGGGCTCTCTCTGCACTGATTGATTGTTCAATAATCATTCTTTGTGATTGCGATTCAGCGATAGATAGACTGATTGAACGCTCTCTTTCCACGCTCATTGATTGCTCAATAGCGATACTTTGTGATTGTGATTCAGCAACAGACAGGCTGCGTGACTGTTCTTGCTCTAGGCTGATAGACTGCTCAATAATAGTGCTGTGTGCTTCAGATTGGGCAAGGTAAATGCTGAATGAATGATCCTGTTCGACGCTGATTGATTGTTCAACGGCTCTGCTGAGGACTTTAGATTCTGCAGTAGATAAACTAAATGATTGTTCTTGCTCCAAGCTGGTAGACTGCTCAATAGTATCTCTTTTCGCTCTAGATTCCGCAGCTGCCAAACTGTATGAATATTCCTGTTCCAGGTTGCGAGATTGTTCTACCGCTGCATGTTGTGATTGCGATTCAGCGATAGATAGGCTGCGTGACTGTTCTTGTTCCAAGCTGATAGACTGCTCTACGGCCACGCTTTTCGCTTCGGATTCCGCCATAGACAGGTTAGTAAATACTTCATTTTCTAGGCTGATAGACTGTTCAATTGCGATGCTTTGAATTTCATTTTCTGTAATAGATAGGCTTAGCGATGCCTCGTTTTCAGCACTGATAGACTGTTCAATTGCCCGACTTAAAGCTTCAGATTCCGCTACAGATAGGCTGATAGATGCTTCATTTTCTGCGCTAATTGATAACTCGATCGCTTTACTTAGTGCTTCAGACTCTACGATAGATAAGCTAGTAGACACTTCGTTTTCCGTGATAATAGACTGTTCAATAGCTCTATCTAAGACTTCAGCTTCCTCGGCAGATAAGCTTGTAGATGCTTCGATTTCCGCACTGATTGATTCTTGGATGGCAATGCTTTGAGACACAGACTCGGCTACAGATAAGCTGTTAGACGCTTCAATTTCCGCGCTGATTGATTCTTGGATGGCAATGCTTTGAGAAACAGACTCCGCCACCGACAAGCTGGTAGATGATTCGATTTCCGCGTTGATCGATTCTTGGATGGCAATGCTTTGAGAAATAGATTCCGCCACAGACAGGCTAAGAGATGCTTCCGTTTCTGCACTGATTGATTCTTGAATCGCAATGCTCTGAGAAATAGACTCAGCCACAGACAGGCTAAGAGATGCTTCCGTTTCCGCACTGATTGATTCTTGGATGGCAATGCTTTGCGAAACAGATTCCGCTACGGACAAGCTAGTAGACGCTTCGATTTCTGCGCTGATTGATTCTTGGATGGCGATGCTTTGGGAAACAGACTCAGCTACAGACAGGCTAGTAGACGCTTCGATTTCCGCGCTGATCGATTCTTGGATCGCGATACTTTGAGAAACAGATTCAGCTACAGACAAGCTGGTAGATGCTTCGATTTCTGCGCTGATAGATTCTTGGATCGCAATGCTTTGAGAAACAGACTCTGCCACAGACAGGCTGATAGACGCTTCGTTCTCTGCGCTGATCGATTCTTGGATGGCAATGCTTTGCGAAATAGATTCCGCCACCGACAGGCTAAGGGATGCTTCCGCTTTCGCGCTGATCGATTCTTGGATGGCGATGCTTTGGGAAACAGACTCTGCCACAGACAGGCTAAGAGATGCTTCTGTTTCCGCGCTGATTGATTCTTGAATCGCGATACTTTGAGAAATAGACTCGGCTACCGACAGGCTAAGAGATGCTTCCGTTTCTGCGCTGATTGATTCTTGGATAGCAATGCTTTGGGAAACAGACTCAGCTACAGACAGGCTAAGAGACGCTTCGATTTCCGCGCTGATTGATTCTTGGATGGCAACGCTCTGAGAAATAGACTCAGCTACGGACAGGCTAAGCGATGCTTCGTTATCTGAACTGATAGACTCTTCAGCGGCCATGCTTTGCGATACCGACTCAAAAATAGATAGGCTTAACGATGCTCTATTTTCTTCAAAGATCGATTGTTCGATGGCATAACTTTGTGCAATCGACTCCGCCACCGATAAGCTGGAAGAAGTATCAGCTTCCTTGCTGTCAGATTGGCCAACTGCCAAACTTTGTGTTTGTGATTTGGAGACGGATAAGCTCCGAGATGCTTTTTTACTTTCAATACTCAATGATAAGGATATTGAGTCTGCAGCGCTCTTCAAGCCCCGCTTTTTCCGAGAATCTGCCGCTGTTGAGAGGCTTGTTTCAGCAGAATCTGCCTCGCTAGTCGAAGGCCCCTTAACTGTCACTTTTTCTTGAGCCAGACTAGATTCACTTTCTATCGCTTGAGATTCGTCTGGATCTTCTTCTCCGCCGATATTCATAACATCTAAGCGGTCGTAGTATTGGATAGATTCCAAAGCTTTCTCAATGAGGAAATTCTCTCTATCTTCTTGGGTCATATTTACCTGTGGAGCACTTCCTTGATTATTATTGGAGGCAGACGATTCTTCCTCCTGCTCTTCTCCTTTTATAAGACGCTTAAAGCCCCCTAAAAAATTACGCAACATACCTTTGTTCTCTTCATTGCTTGGCATAGACATACTCTCCCTAATTCTAATAATAATACTATTATAAAGGCTAGCAGACCATCTGTCAAAATTTATTGCATTAAAATGAAAATTTTCAAAAGAAAGGGTTTTCTTGCTTCTTTCTGAGAGCTTTTTTCCGAATTTTACCCATTTTCACACTCTTTTTGAAGGATTTGAAGTCGATAGAAATAATATCTTAGAAATGCTATAATATGAGCAGTTGTTCTCAGAATTGTTAGAATTGATAGAGGTATTAGATTGGAAAATTGTGTTTATATTGTTTCTGGACCTCCAGGTGTTGGAAAAAGCACGGTCAGCAAAGAATTAGCTTACTCTTTTGACAAAAGTGCGGTGATCGAAGGCGACATGATCTACTTAATGATTAAAAGCGGCCTAGTAGCACCTTGGGAGGATGATGGTTATTACATGGATTTATTTTGGGATAATATTATTGGTCTGACCGATAATTTCATGGCCCGAGGCATTACAGTCATCATAGAATATGTCATCTTTGAGGAACAATTAAAGAAAATCGCGGAGTTCTTAAAGGCGAGACAGA
>ERZ772917.1841-NODE-1841-length-11401-cov-6.661378_pt1 | contig 11401 bp, 10 predicted proteins | sample MGYA00511187_ERZ772917 | MGnify/ENA primary metagenome ERZ772917 (study PRJEB29015, sample SAMEA2737925) | human oral metagenome | biome: human oral; feature: human-associated habitat; material: dental | place: China | collected 2012 ... | reverse complement strand
AGCGCGCCGAGGGGCAGCATGACGTTTGAGCTTACGAAGTCCAAACAGTCAAAAAAGCTCGCGCCGAAAAGCTTAAATTTGCTCGCATAATCCGCGTGCATCGATAGCAGCGAGCACGCGCCGAGCACCGCTATGACGCACCCAGAGATACAGACTGCGCGCAGACGCGAAATTTTAAACCTGCCGATGAGATAGAAGACGAAAGGCTCGATCATCGAAACCGCGCTCGTGATCCCCGCGAAAAAGAGCGAGACGAAAAACGCGACTTCAAGCACCTGCCCAGCTAGCCCCATTTTTGCAAACATCGTAGTGAGCGAGACGAACACAAGCCCCGCACCCTGCGCGGGATCGGCATGGAATTCGAAGATGAAGGTAAAGACGATGAGCCCCATCATCAGCCCGATCGCGATGTTGATAAATACGATGTTTACCGAGCTGCGTACCAGCCGCACCCCCTCGCTAAGCGACGCCGCGTATGCTGCGATACAGCCGACGCCCACGCACAGGGTAAAGAGCGCGAGCCCGAGCGCGGAGAGGATGGAGCTAACGGTGATTTTGCCGAAGTCGGGGTAGAAAAGAAATTTCGCCGCCGCGCCGAAGCCCTGCATCGTGCACGCATACGCAAGCATCGCAAGCAGCAGCACGAAAAGCAGCGGCATCATCACGACGTTTAGCCGCTCGATGCCGCTTTTGATGCCGCGCGCGACGACGGAGAGCGTCAGCACGAGCGCAAGCGCGTAAAAGCCCAGGCTCGTGGCTAGCGAATGCGAGATGAGATCGTCAAATACGGCACCCGCTTCTTCGGCGGTTGAAGGTAGTGGAGAAAAGCCCAAAAAGATATATCGGATCACCCAGCCGAGGATGACGAGGTAAAAGGACAGCACCAGCATGCCGCCCGCGATGAAAATGCCTCCCGCGCGCCATTTGCGTCCGCCGCGCGGTGCCAGCGTCTCGTACGCGCTCGGTAGATCCCTCCCGCTTAGCCTGCCTAGCGCCATCTCGGCTAAGAATATGCTAAAGCCCACTCCCAGCGTGAGCGCGAGGTATAAAAGCACGAAGGCGCTGCCGCCGTTTTGACCCACGAGGGTGGGGAATTTCCATGCGTTGCCAAGCCCCACCGCGCCGCCTGCGACGGCAAGTATGAAGCCGATTTTGCTAAATTTATCGTTCATTTTCACTCCGATGATTTTTAAATTTTAAAGCCGCGGAATTTTAAAATTCCAAACTATCGCCGCAATCTCGCTATGAAATTTGGCGCGCTACTTTTGGACTGCTTTGGCGCTAAATTTTAAAATTTCGCGCGCGATGCCGTGCAGCTGCACTACGGCGTCTTTGCCGCGATCTTGCGCAGGTTGGCGCGTGGGTTAGCGCGGTCGCGTCGAAAGCTGATTGCGGTGGCCGCACGCTCTTGTCTGGACATAAAATTCCAAGCGCGATTTTTGTAAGCCGCCATAGCCGCTCACGGATCGCCGCAAGTTCGCTATGAAATTTGGCGCGCCGCTTTGGGTTACACTTTAGCGCTAAATTTTAAAATTCCAAGCGCGATGCCGCGCGGGCTACCGCAAAATTTTGCGTACCGTTTCTGCGTAGAATTTTAAATTTAACTCGCGCCTAATCCGCAAAATTTCAACCCGCGCTTAGATGCGTAAAATTCCAAGCTCTCTTAGCGCGATCAAAATTATGGCTACGGGCGAGACGCAGCGCAGCAGCACGAAGTACCAAATTTTAAATCCGAGCTCGCCCATATACGGCGCCAGTAGCGCGTGGACGGCTTCTTTTCGCATCACAAATCCCACGAAAACTACGATTACGAGCCCGCCTATCGGCATTAAAATTTTCGAGGTCGCGTAGTCTAGCACATCGAAAAACGGCGTGCCGAGTATGCTAAAGCTATCCGCCGTAGCGCCGTAGTAGCCCAAAATGCACGCGATGCCGAGGACGTAGGTAAACGCAAAAACGATCGCGCAGGCGCGCAGGCGGCTTATTTTGTGCGATTTTACGAGATAATACACCGAAGGCTCGATCATCGAGATCGCCGAAGTGATCGCTGCAAAAATCAATGTAAGAAAAAACGCGAACGCCAGCACGTGCCCGATCGCGCCCAGCTTGCTAAACAGCATCGCAAGCGAGACAAAAATAAGCCCCGGGCCCGATTGCGCCGGATCTGCGTTAAATTCAAAAATAAAGGTAAAAACCACGAGTCCCATCATTATGCCGATCATAACGTTAATAAATACGATGTTTAGGCTCGAAGTTAGGATATTGGTGCGCTCCGGTAGGCTCGCGGCGTAGGTCATAATCGTCGTAACGCCCAGCGATAGCGTAAAAAACGCAAGACCGAGCGCTTCGAGCACGCTTTTAGAATTTAGCGCGCTAAAATCGGGCACGAGCAGGAATTTTGCGCTTTTGCTAAAGCCGTCGAAGCTCATCGAATACACCACCATCAGCACTAAAAGTATGAAAAGCGCGGGCATCATCCAGACGTTTAGCCGCTCGATACCGCTTTTGATGCCGCGCGAGACGATGTAAAAGCACACGAGCGACATCACGCTAAAGCAGGCTATCGCGATGATCGGGCTATCTTTTAGTAGAGCGGAAAATATCTCGCCGCTTTGCGCCATATTGCTTGGCAGCGAAAATGCCGACGTGATCGTGTATTTTAAGATCCAGCCCATCACGACGCTGTAAAACGAGTAGATGAGAAGTCCCGAGATCATAAAAAATCCCATCTTGCTCCAAGCCTCTTTATGCGTAGGCGCTAGGCGTCTGAAAGAGTCCACGGGATCGCTCTCGCCGATCCTTCCGATACAAATTTCGCCGATAAAAAGGACGAAACTTACTAAAAATGTCAGCAAAAGATAGAGCAGGATGAAGGCGCTGCCGCCGTTTTGACCCACGAGAGTGGGGAATTTCCACGCGTTGCCGAGCCCCACGGCACTGCCTGCGACGGCCAAGATAAAGCCGATGCGCGTAAATTTATCGTTCATTTTGCACCTTTTTTAAAATTTAGCCGCAATATTAGCAAATTCCAGCTTAAAGGCGGTATTTAAATTTTACCAAAGTCGCTTGAGAGAGCAAACGGAGCGAGATTTGGATATGAATATCCGAGCCCTGCTAAATTTTAAGTCCCGAAACGCTAAAATCATCCAAAAATTTCAAAACCAAAGGCAAAACATGCAAGTCAAACTTCTAAATTTCACTCCGCTTTGGGTCTGCTCAAACGCGATCCGCACCTGCTGGCAGAGCTTTGAGCGCGGCGATTGCGGTGGCACCAAAGACCTGGCGCTAATAGATCGCGTCGGCAACCAGCTCAAGCACTCAAGCACGCTCGAGCACCTCTACTACAACTTCTACATCAGCGGTATTTCGCGCGCGCTGCTTCAGGAGCTGGCGCGCCACCGCCTCGCAAGCCTTAGCGTAAAATCCACTCGCTACACTCTCAAAGAATTGCGCGGCGAGGGTAGCTTCGCGCAAGGAGATTTCGAAAACGCCGCGCGATACATAGTGCTTACGGGCAACGAAGCGGTCGATAACGCAAGTATCGCAGCTCTTGAAAATCTGCGTGTAATCTTACAAACCCCAATCAGCCTTGATATCGCCAAATACTGCCTGCCAGAGTGCTACAAGAGCGAGCTTAGCTGGAGCATAAACGCTCGTAGCTTGCAAAACTTCCTCGCTCTGCGCTCTAGCAAGGCGGCGCTTTGGGAGATCCGCGAGCTTGCCGGTAAAATTTATCATGCGCTGCCGCAGGAGCATAAATTTATATTCCAAAGCTGCATGGCAGGCGAGAAGATGCAAGGCGAAGAGTAGCGCGCGGGATAAATTTAGATACAAAAAGGGCTGCGATGATAAAACTTACGCAGATGAGAGCGGCTTTTGAAAAGGAGGAGCCGGACGCGCTTTATCTTAGCTATCTAGGATGGGTAAAAACCCTGATTCCGTTTTGGAGGCAGGCTGCTGCGAGGATCGCGGAGCTAAGCGGCACGGCGGATGAAAAAAGAGATAAGCATCTGCGAGCTATCGACAATTCTTTAGAACTGATGCAAGCTTGGCGGTTTAAAAAGATAAAATACGTGCAAGCAAGAAGAAAAGAGATCGATAGCGCCATAAGTTTTATTCGAAACGGCGCCTTAACGCAGCAGGCGCGCAGATACGCCTTCGCGCCGGTCTGTAGAAATTTAGCGAGCATCTTGCGTAGCTTTTTATATGTTTCGACTTTCGGCTATTCGGACGAGCAGCTTTCGACCGTATTTGCCCAAGACATCTACGAAATAGCGTTGTGTCATACGCTATTTCCTTTTGATACAAGCGATTTTGTGTATTATCTGCCGCGAGAGAAATCCATCCATACGCAATACCCCGCCGATTTGGATAACTGGCATTTGATGATGAGCGAGGCGGGCAAGGCCTTGAATATCGCGGAGCTCACCAAAGAGGTAAATGAGCAGGCTCGTAAAATTTACGAAAATTACAAAACGCCGTTTGAATGGAAATATGACGAGGGGGTTTGGGATTTGGAATTTGAGAATGTTTCAAGAAAGCTGCATTATGCGGGCTTGCGGGCTTTTACGGGTCTGAGTAATGCAGAATAAAAAGCGCGCGAAATTTTAAATTTGCTTTTAAAATTCCGCCCGTAGGCGGTAAAATTCTGCTGCCCGACAGGATGAAATTTTAAAATTTTAGCCGAGCGGGCATTCGGTCGCTAAATTTAAACGGGCGTTTTAAACAGACGCTCGTTGTGGCTGCAGCGCTGAAAATTTTAACGGCGACGAGCCGAAAACTGCTACGGTGAGCGATAAATTTAAAGGACGGATTATGAAAAATCTAGCGCTTGTGATGTTTAGCGGACAGACGCACCTCGATTTTGTGGGGTTTTACGATTGTATGCTAAGGCTCAAAGCCGTCCGCCCGCAGCTTGAGATGAGGTTTTGCTCGCGCGAGCGGCAGGTTTCGGACAGCGGCGGCCTTACGATCGATGCGGGCGAGATCACGACGGATCTAGGCGGCTTTGATGCGGTTTTTGTGCCCGGCGGTATGGCGACGCGCCGCCTTAAAGACGATGCGGGCTTCATCTCGTGGCTCGCAACCGCGCGCGATGCGAAGTATAAGTTTAGCGTTTGCACCGGTTCGCTGCTTCTGGGCGCGGCGGGGTTTTTGCGAGGTAGGCGTGCGACTACGCATCCGTTTTGTTACGATCTGCTGACGCCTTACTGCGCGGACGTCGTGCACGAGCGGCTCGTACGCGAGAGCCTGCCCGCAGGAGGCGAGATCATCACTGCTGGCGGCGTGAGCAGCTCTATCGAGCTTGGGCTTTGCGTGATCGAGAAATTCGCAGGCGCCTCTGCGCGCGAAGCCGCCGCCGCGGCAATGGATTATCCTTATTATGGCTTTAGAAGCAAGCCTGTGCGATGAAATTTTAAAGCCGCTAAGATCGGTGGCGCGGTTTATAAATACCGCAGTAAATTTTAAAATAGAGAGGAGGTAAATCTTAATGCAAGCAGTAAAGATATTAAAAACATTGTGGAAAGTCATCAAGATCGTCATACTCGCAGCATTGATATTACCGTTTGCGGCATTGATATTGTTTGTTTTATTTATAGCTTTTCTATTTTCACCCCTTAATACGGATTTTTCATATATAGAAAATAAAAATTTGGCTAAATTTGAAGCCTTAATAAATACGAAGGGAGAAACTTTGCTCATTTATCGCAAAAAAAGTCCTCCTTTATCGTGTAGTGAAAAAATACAGACTTGTATCTGTTACGCGCATTTTATAAAGGCGGATAAGCCCTTTACTTTGACGCAACAAAAAATGTTGCAAGAGGGCTACGAGTTTGTTTCCGAGTCCGACTGTATAGCTGAAACTACAAATTTGCATGAATTTAAGCTATCGTGGGCGATGCCGTCTTATTATTATGCCGGCAGTCGGGAGTATTTGATATATGGTTCAATCAAAAATTTAAATATAACGGCAATAGTGAACGATAAAAGGCGAATATGGCACAAAAAAGAGCACGAATCGGGACAACCGAGCGATTATGATCACGAGGTTATTTTTTATCCGGAACTTAATATAATTCAAATAAATAAAATGGGGTATTAATAGTGTGCGCTAAATTTACTTACGACCGATTTAATATAACGTTGCGAACTAAATTTAAAAGCCTTTAGGATAAAATTTAAAGATTTGAAAGATTGGACTTTAGTCTTACGGACGTTTATCGAAGTAGATAAAATAACGATATAATGGGTTTTACATAAAATAGGAGATCACAAAGACAGCATAAAGCCGGCTCAAATTTTATCGCTGCTTTCGCATATATCTTTCGTAGCGGCGATCATTTATAGGTTAAAATTCAGAGATAATAACCCGTGGGAGTTTGCAATCGCGCTTTTTGCCTACGCGATTTTGTTTGCTTTTTATCCGCAGACCCTGCTTAACGATAATAGAAAAACGATCGCCCTGCTGCTGTTTATGGCGCTTTTGATCGTGATCGTGTAGCGGCGCCTATAAAATCGGCGGGATCGGTTGGCGGCGAGAGAGCGCGTGCGATCCGCCTTTGATTGCAGCGGCGCGCACGAGCGGTACTATTTTTAAAATTTATTGTAAAATTAGGACGTTAATTCATTAAAGCTTAAAGGGCTGGCATGCAGATAAATTTAGACGACGTGAGGATCGAGAGCGGCTGGAAAGAGGCGCTTAGGGAGGAATTTTTAAGCGAGTATTTTGCGAAGATCAAAGAAAACCTACTCGCCGCAAAGGCGCGCGAGATCGTCTATCCGCCGGGAAATTTGATCTTTAACGCCTTTAATCTCACTCCGTTTGAGCGGGTGCGCGCGGTGATTTTGGGGCAGGATCCCTACCACGGCGCGCATCAGGCGATGGGGCTTAGCTTTTCGGTGCCGCACGGCGTGCGAATTCCGCCCAGCCTCGTAAACATCTACAAAGAGATTAAGAGCGATCTGGGTATCAGCGAGCCTGCTAGCGGCGATCTGAGCTACTGGGCGAAGCAGGGCGTGCTGCTACTTAATGCGAGCCTTAGCGTGGGTGCGAACCGCGCGAACTCGCACAGCGGCTTTGGCTGGCAAATTTTTACCGACGCCGTGATTAAAATTTTAAGCGCGAGACGGCAAAATTTAGTCTTTATGCTGTGGGGAAATTTCGCCAAAGCAAAATCTGCGCTGATCGATGCGCAGAGACATCTCATTTTAACTGCCGCGCATCCTAGCCCACTTGCGGGGGGAGCGTTTTTTGACTGCAAGCATTTTAGCAGATGCAACGAATATCTGCGCGCGCACGGTCTGGGAGAGATCGATTGGGATCTAAATCACGGCGCAGATTAAATGTATTTTAAATGAAATTTGCGTAAAATGTGGCGTAAATTCTAAAACGGCTAGGATTTAAGAACTATCACAAGGAGCGGTATTTAGAGATAAATTTAGACAAAGCGGCTTGGTTTAAGTGCCTAAACCGTGCGAGCGCGCGGTAACGGCTTGGATTAAAATTTTAGGAGCAATCATGAAGAGGATAATTTTAGGGATTTTTTTGCTATTTACAAGCAGTGTAGTGGCAAATACCTTATCGGAGATCAGGCAATCGGGTGCGATTAGAGTGGGCGTTTTCGAGGCGCAGCCGCCTTTTAGTAAATTTGAAGACGGCAAATTTGAAGGATTTGAGGTTACTTTGGCAGAGGCGCTGTCGAAGGATATATTCGGCACAAAATCGGGCAAAGTCGAGTTCGTACCGGTAAAAGCCAGCGAGCGTTTAAGAGTGCTTGAAGAAAACAAAGTAGATATGGTGCTCGCGACCTTTACTATCACCAACGAGCGTAAGCAGGTGGTCGACTTTACGACCCCATATTTTGCGGTAAATATAGGCGTACTAACCCGCACAGGCGATAGGATCAAAACCGTATCCGATCTACACGGCAAGCCGATCATAGCCGAAAGCGGCACCACTGGCGAGGCGTATTTTAGAAAAGAGGGCTTTGACGTCATAAACTGCGCTACTGCAAATGAATGCTACAAGATGTTAAAAGAAAATAAGGGCATCGGCTACGCGACCGACAACCTGTTAGTTTTGGCTTATGCCGTCATCGATAGCGATACTGAGGTAAATATCAAGAATTTAGGCCCTTCGGAGTTTTTGGGCGTTGCCGTGCAGAAGGGCAACAAAGAGCTACTGGACTTCTTAAACGGCGAGCTTATCAAGCTAAGCAAAGAGGGCTTTATGAAAAAGACCTACAACGAAACTATCGAGCCGTATTACAAGGGCACGGCGGAGAAAAAATATTTCTTGCTGGACGATCTTTACAGCTTGTTTTAGCGCTCGCGTGGAAGCCCTATTGATCGCGCGGAATCTCTATTAATAGCGCGGAATCTCTATTAAGTCGCCGCTGCGGGTAAAATTTAGACCGAGTAAATTTACTCGCGATTGGTCGATAAAATTTTGCAAATTTACGGCTTGTTTTGCGACAAGCCGTAAATTTAGCCCAAATCTTTCAAATTTAAATTTAAACGACGCTTGCGTTTGGACGAATTCGACAGCGGATTTAAAAACCCCCATCATTACCTGCAATAATTTTTGATCGCTAAATTTTATCCGCAAGGCTTATATTTAGGTTAAATTTATGTTTTATAAAAATTTGATTTTAAGAAAATTTATATTACAATATCCATAAATTTTTTGGAGGAAAGAAATGAAAAAGTCATTGCTTTTGATTCTATTGTCGGTTATTTTTGCATTTGCGAATTCTTTAAGCGAAATCAAGCAAAGCAAGGTTATCAGAGTGGGCGTCTATGAAAATGAGCCGCCTTTTAGCAAGTCCGCCGAAAAGGGCTTTGAAGGTTTTGAAGTCGAGCTTGCTAACGCTTTGGCGGGTAAAATTTTCGGTTCCGCCGGCGGCCGCATCGAACTTATCCCGGTAACGAACGAAGTGCGCTTTCCGATGCTTCAAAATAACCAAGCCGATATGATAATCGCGGCTGCAAGTATCACCGAAGAGCGTAAAGGCAGCGTCGATTTTTCGATGCCGTATTTTACGGTGAATTTAGGCATTTTAACGAAGAAAGAGTCGAATATCCACAAAGTGGGCGATCTGATGGGTAAAAAGATCGGCGTCATCCGCAAAACTACCGGCGAGGCGTATATCAAAAAAGACGGCGGTTATAATGTTTCTTACTGCAACGATTCGGTCGATTGCTACAGGAGATTAAAAAGCGGCGAGATCGACGGATACTGCAATAACAACCTTTTCGTTATGGTTTATCCTATCGTGGATTCGGCGGTCGAAGTCAATATCAAAAATTTAGGCGAGAACGTATTTTTGGGCGTCGCGGTGCAAAAGGGCAATGCAGAGCTTCTTGAGGCGGTGAATAAAGGTCTAATCGCGCTTAGCAAAGAGGGTTTTTTCAAAAAGGCCTATGAGGGCACTTTCGAGTCTTTCTATAAAGGCACTGTCGATAAAAAATACTTCCTACTCGACGATCTTTACAGCTTTTTCTAGTAAATTTCTGCTAAGAATTAGCCTGCGTTAAATTTACACACAACCTCAAACGCGCTTAGCAAATTCCGCTAAGCGCGCTTTAAATCAAATGTTTTTTAAGAAATTTTGGGATAAAATAGCGCGTTTTTTTAGAGGAGTTTAAAATGAAAAAAACGCTATTTTTCATGCTTTTATCTTGCGTCTTTGCCTTTGCGAATTCGTTAAGCGAGATAAGGCAGAACAGGGTGGTTAGAATTGCCGTTTATGAAAACGAACCGCCCTTTAGCAAGGTTACGGACGGCGACTTTGAGGGCTTTGACGTTGAGCTTGCCAACGCGCTCGGCGGTAAAATTTTAGGCGCAGCGGGCGGCAGAATAGAGCTTATTCCGGTGTCGGCGCAGGCACGCTTTTCGTCTATTCAAAATAATCAGGCGGATATGGTTATCGCGGCTGCGAGCATAACCGAGGAGAGAAAGAAGATTTATGATTTTTCGATGCCCTATCTTTCGGTAAATTCCGGAGTTTTAACCAGAAAAAGCGATAACATCAAAAAAATAGGCGATCTGCAAGGCAAGAAAGTAGGCGTCATCCGCGGCTCTACGGGCGAAGCGTATATGCTAAAAGACGGCGGATACAATCTAGCGTATTGCAAAAACTCCTCCGATTGCTACAAGCGGCTAAAAAGCAGCGAGATCGACGGCGCGTGCGACGATAATCTATTCGTAATGGTCTATCCGGTAGCGGATTCGAGCGTTGAGGTCAATATCAAAAGTCTCGGCGAGAACGTATTTTTAGGCATCGCGATGCAAAAAGGAAATTCGGAACTCGTCGAAGCGGTCAATCAAGCGCTAATCGAGTTAAGCAAAGAGGGCTTTTTCAAAAGGGCGTACAACGACACTTTCAAGCCGTTTTATAGAGGCACCGTCGATAAAAAATACTTCCTTTTAGACGACATATACAGCTTCTTTTAGAATTTTAAATTTTGATTGCGGGTCGGAATTTGAAGCTTTGCGGCTTTAAATTCTAACCCACGCGGTCTTAAAATTTCGTCTCGAAATTCGCTTTAAATTTTGTTAATTTTTCTCGCCGCCGCGCCGAAGCCCAGCGTATACGCGGCAGTTGCAATCTTCAGTATTTGCGACCATTTACGGCGCGCAAAACTAGATTGAACCAAGATTTAAAATTTTACTCCAAGCCCTTGGAATTTTTTAAATCCCGCATGCGCTCCTGCTGCGACTGCACGAACGCGCTGTATCTCGTAAAAAGATAATCTTTGATCTCAAAAATCATCAACGTAAAAATCGAAGGCAGCGTAAAAAATCTAATCGTTATAAACACGAGATCAAGCGCGGTCAGATCATCGCCGCTCGCATGATACCCTCCCGCGTCCGCAGTTAAAATCCCGTGCAATACTTCGTAGTTGTAAAGGATGAAAATCGTCACGAAAAGCGTTGAGAGCTTCGATACGATCTTATTCATGATCTGCGCCACGTCCTCATCGGCGATCACCGACATCGCAAACCACACGAGGGTGAAAAACAGCGGAAAGACGATGTTAAAATTTAGCGAGTTATCAAGCTTCTCCGCGCCCGTCACCGCGATGATCGCAAATACCGCCGCAAAGGGGATCACAAATAGCGCGAAGGTCATCGCCGATTTTATCGCCTTGAAAAAGCTATACGTAAGAAGAGGCGCGCCCAAAGCGAGCAAAAAGACCGTCAGCGCGTAGTTGGCTTTGGCAAAATCGTATAGATTAAGCAGCGCAAATACCGATGCTGCGGCAAGTAGCGGCACGCTGAGCTTAAACAGCACCCCATATTTGGCGTATGCGCGTGACACGATGGCGTCTAGTCTGCTAAATTTGATGTTTAAGCTGCGGGCTTTGATGAAAAACAAAATGACGAATTTGACGATTA
>ERZ772917.1838-NODE-1838-length-11425-cov-3.683113_pt1 | contig 11425 bp, 10 predicted proteins | sample MGYA00511187_ERZ772917 | MGnify/ENA primary metagenome ERZ772917 (study PRJEB29015, sample SAMEA2737925) | human oral metagenome | biome: human oral; feature: human-associated habitat; material: dental | place: China | collected 2012 ... | reverse complement strand
TGCTTAGTAGGTTGTAGTTATATATCACGTCTTCTGCTGCTGATTTCCAGTCAAGTGCCTCTAAGTAATTTGCCGCTATCATTTCTGAGAGGAATGCATCGAATACATTTTCTTCTCCCAATACACTTTTGCAGATTCTATTGGCTGTACGAGTAGGAATGGAGAGCAAGGAGGCTAATGAAAGCCATTCTTTATTGAATTTTTGGGATATGGGAATATTTTTAGGTGCTATGTCCCCTTTGCCTTCTTGTTTTTTCAATAAGGTGATTATTACATCCTTGTAAACAGAAAGGCGTTTTTCGAGGCGCTCAATAGTACGACTATCGGTTACGGGTTCATTCTTCCCTATATAATCATACCATTTATGTCCTTTTTTGTCTGAGATATAATAGGCATATTGTACCCACTCACATTGGTCTTTGATACGACAGATAGCATAGAATACATTCTCTTGGAGGTCTTCGAATATAATGCTTTGAGGGATAAGAATGTTGTGCCCTTGTATGGGATCACTATCCTGCTCCGTATGAATATAGACAATCCCAGAGGGATCTTTTTCGCTAAATCTTTCACCTAATAAGTTGATGTTATGGTCGTTTAGTTGGTCAAAGTGAGTCATTATGCTTTGGAAATCCTCCAAAGGATAGGGACTCCCTCCGATGCATTTTTCTTCAGCATAATAGCACGGACAGAAAATAGGTGTTTTTGAGGAGGTGGTTATGCCCAGCTTGCCGGATATTTTTTCTAAGATATTTTTTAAAAACACAGCTAAGTTTTTGTTTAAATGACTGATTGTAAGTTATTTGCGTATCGTGTTTATGTGTTTTGATAACATAATTGATTCCCTTAACCGTAAGGTTGATTTTGGTCGCTGTTCCATAGCATCAGTCGGGAGGACAAAAGTGTTGCTGTTTTTTGTAACTATTATTGGTATAACCAATGACTGACCCCCAAAAAATAGCCTTATTTTGTCCATTACGCCTAATAAAATAGATTTATCCTTCATAATATCTGACTTCCTTCCCCATTAATTTAAATACAGGTTTTAATATGTATCTTACAATCTGTTCATTGCTTAACTTTAGGTTAATCCACCATTTTCCCTTATCAAGACTATGTGGATAGCTTTTATTAGTCATTTCCTCTTTTGATTTTGATATGTATTGATGTTTATTTCCGTAGTTATCACTAGATATATAATAATCTTCCAATATACGATTATCGTTTTTTATGACATATTCTAGCAAGTCTATTACAGCATCTTTATTAGTTTTATATGTTTTTTGATATGCTATACCACAGGACACCAATACTTTCTGTTGACTTTTATGTGGCTTTTTGATTTTTATTACGTTACCACTAAACAGGGACTTGCTTATATCCATATCATCAGGTTTGATTGCGGCTAACTTACTTTTGATGAAATCATCTATAGTAGTATCTTCATTGAATGTTTGTCCTTTCTCATCAAAAATAATCTGATTTATCATCTTAGCAATTTCTCTTTGAAGGAAATTATTGACAAATAGAGAGTTCCAAGCTTTTGTTATATGACCTTGCATTTCATCATTTGGAATATTGTATTGTCTGAAATTCGTCAGATTATCAATTGCGTTGTTTATTGTTTCTTTTCCTAAGAAGCGAATAAAATAATCTTTATTTGGTCTATCAAGAGTTATCTCTAAAAATAAATCAATCTCTGAGTTTTTTTGGAGATTATAAACGTATATTCTCCAATTTATACCATTTGTAGCTACACATACAAAAGCGTCTTCTTGTTCGTCATCTATAATATTGGCATAATTTTTAAGTTGTTCAACAGCATTATCTAAATCAGCATTTATCCTTTTTACCTCGATTATTACTTTGGGTTTTTTGTTATTGTTCTCGTCATTAAATAATGCATAGTCTATTCGTTTACCTTCTCCTACTTCGAACTCAGGATAAACCTCTTTTGCATTTTTGATGTTCCACCCAAGTTTTTCCAAGATTGGTATTACAAATTGTTGTGATACCTGACTTTCGTTATAATCGTCAAAATCATTTTTGTTGATACCTTCACTAAGGTTTTTCAATAAGGCTACTAAATCTTTTGATGTGTCCATAATAATTTGAAATTATATTGTTTATTATTATATCTACTCCGATATGTCTTTGCAGCCTTCGGGGTCGGCAAACCACGAAGCATACGTGGTGTAGTTGTGGGCGATTTTTTGGTTTATCTCTTTTGCCTGCTCGGGCTCGACTTTTTTGACGAACTTAGCCGGCACTCCCGCCCAGATGGTGTTGGGTTCTATGACCGTATTAGAGAGCACCAGAGCATTCGCCGCCACGATAGCTCCTTCGCCCACGACGGCGTTATCGAGCACTACGGCACCCATTCCTATCAGAGCATAATCTTTTATGATGGCGCCGTGTACCACCGCATTGTGCCCGATAGAGACGAAATCGCCTATATGTACCTGCGACTTCTCGTAGAGCGTGTGCAGCACCGCACCATCTTGAATATTGACGTTATTGCCTATGCGAATGGAGTTTACATCGCCACGGAGTACGGCATTGAACCAAATCGAACAGTCGTTGCCCATCACTACGTCGCCTATCACTGTGGCATTCTCTGCCAAAAAACATCGGTCGCCCATCTTGGGCTCGATGCCTCTTACTGTTTTTATTAGAGCCATATCGTTATGTGTATGTATGTTTTTGATTGATTATTATTGTCTAAAACCATTTTTTCTTTTTGAAGAACCACAAGATACCCACTACACAAAGTATCATCAATACTATCGAAAACAGTACTCCGTATCGCCATTGCAATATCGAGAATTCGGTGAAATTCATTCCATAGATACTTGCTATCAGTGTAGGCGGCATAAATATTACCGACACGATGGTGAAAATCTTTATTATCTTGTTTTGCTGTATGTTGATAAGACCGATGATAGCGTCTTGCAGATATTCGAGCCTGTCGAACGAAAAGCGGGTGTGTTCGAAAAGCGAGTTTATATCCTTGATAATGATAGATAGCTTCGCTTTTGCCTCGCCCGGCATAAGTACGCTTTTGAGCATATTGGAGCAGACACGCTGCTTGTCGACAATGTTTTCGCGTATTATCATCGTCTTTTCTTGTAGGTTTTTGACGGCTATGAGTGCGTCGTCGTCGGCATTGTCTTCGGTCTTTATCTCGTTCGAAAGTTCGGTTATCTGTCGAGCCATATCCTCTATCATATCGGCGTCGTAATCGACACGGGTAGCGAGCAAATCTACAAAAATAGAGTACCCCGACAGATAGTTGCGAGGGTTGGCAAAAATCTTTTTCACTATCTCGTTGAATGAGTGCAGATGTTTGCTGCGTACAGAGATGAGAATGCCGTTTTTCAGTATCAGCGAGACGGTCTCTTCTTCGAAGTTGTCGAGTAGGAATTGCGAATTGACTACGATGGAATCGGCTGTCTCGATATAACGCGACGAAATCTCTATCTCTTCCATCTCTTCTTCTTCCTGAATATAGATTTTGAGGAACTGTTCGAGTTCGCTCTCTACCTCTACCGTTACGTCATTGAGGTCTATCCAAAGGAAATTTTCGATTGGAACGGTCTTCACTGTCTCGATAGTGCGAGACATTTTTATGCGGTTATCTTCTTTGTAAAAAAATCTGAATTCTGCCATATCTTTATTTTCGTTTTTTCCAGAGAAACACTCCGCTAAAAGAATCGAGGCAGACTGTTTCTCAGATTGATTGATTTTGAATGAGTTTTGTTATCTCTATAAACTGCTCTTGGCTTATCTGTTCGGGTCGTAGGTCGAACGTTTTGTCCGACAAGTCGGCGTTGAACGTTTTGAGCGAGTTGCGCATCGTTTTGCGTCTTTGGTTAAAGGCTGTTCTCACTATCGAGAAGAAGAGTCGCTCGTTGCAGTCGAGTGTTTGTTGCTCCTTTCTTGTCAGGCGAATAACAGCCGATTTGACCTTAGGCGGAGGCACAAACACTTGCTCGGAGACTGTAAAAAGATACTCCGTGCGATAAAAAGCCTGCGTAAGGACACTCGTTATTCCGTACACTTTATTGCCGTGTGCGGCACAGATACGCTCGGCGACTTCTTTCTGGAACATTCCCGCAAAGAAAGGTATTCGGCTTCGGTTGTCGAGTACTTTGAAGAGTATCTCGGTCGAGATATTGTACGGGAAATTGCCGACTATGCCGAAGGACTCACCGTCGAATATTCGGTCGAAGTCGAATGTGAGGAAATCGTCTCTGAATACTCTCAGCTGCGGATAGTGCTCACCGAGATAGGCACAACTCTCTTTGTCTATCTCTATTGCGAGCAGATTCGTATCATTTTTTTTCAATAGAAACTGTGTCAATGCACCTGTGCCGGAACCGATTTCCAAAATATTTTTAATATTGTCGGGAATAGTTTCCGCTATTCGTTCGGCAATCCTGAGGTCTTTGAGGAAATGCTGACCGAAATACTTTTTGGGTGTTACTCTCTGCACTGACAAAATTGTATTAACATTCAAAGAAAAGATGATAATTGAGTGGCAAAGATACAAAATAATTTCAGAATAGCTCTGTGTCGGAGTTTAAAAAAAACTTTGCTCGGATTATCACCACAGCCGCATGTTGCAGCTGTTGTGCGGTGATAATATGTCAGTTTCGGATAAATTTTACTGTTTGTCGAACGCCGTCCAAAGTTTGTCTGTCGGCAGCGGTGCAGTGATAACGATAGGTTCTTTGCGTACGGGGTGTACGAACTCCACACTGCGGGCGTGCAGCGATATACCGCCGTCGGGGTTGGAGCGTGGAGCACCGTATTTCAAGTCGCCTTTGATGACGGCTCCCACAGCAGCCAGCTGGCAACGTATCTGATGATGTCTGCCTGTGTGTAAATCCACTTCGAGCAGAGTATAACGTTCTGATTTGCCTATCGTAACATAATGTAGGACAGCGAGTTTGGAGTCCTTTTTCTCGGTCGTGTAGGCATACGATTTGTTTTGTCGCTCGTTGCGGACGAGATAGTGCTTCAGGGTAGCCTCCTGCTCTTGAGGCGGTTTTACGACTATTGCCCAATATTTCTTTTTTATCTCGTGCCCTCGGAGCATTTCGTTGAGGCGTGCAAGTGCTTTGGAGGTCTTGGCAAAGAGTACTACGCCCGATACGGGTCTGTCGAGGCGGTGTACTACGCCGCAGAATACATTGCCCGACTTGGAGTATCGCTCTTTGAGATACTCTCTGACGGTGTCTACCAATGGTTTGTCGCCTGTCTTGTCGCCCTGTACTATATCGGAGGAGCTTTTGTTGATGGCAATTATGTGATTGTCTTCGTATAATATTTCCATTGTTAGCCTACTTTTTAGATTGTCAGTCGCAGAGAGCATATAGGTCTGCACGCGGATTTATCAGTAAAATAGGTACTTGTGCGGTTTTTAGTATTTTTTTCTCTTTTGAACCGAATATTATATCGTCGAGACCGTATTCGCGCGAAGCCGATATTATTACCATGTCTACATTGTCGCCTACGGCAGCTATCGCTGCTTCCGACTCGACGTCATAACTGTCTTTATTTGCCTGATGTATAGTGTATTGTAGTGAGAACGAGTCGAACAGTGTCTGTGCCTGATTGATGGTTTCTTGGGCTTTGTCGCCGTAATCTTTTGGTTTGTAGATTGTTATGTTCGAATTGCAGAAACGTCCGAAAGCCGAAGCAAAAGGTATTTTTTCTTTATCTTCGACCAGAAACGTTATCGGCAGCGATATTTTGTCGATACGGAAAGCCTGCTGTGGGCGGATAAACAGATACGGTACGCGGAGTCCTCGGCACAGATTAAGATACTGCTGTATGTGTTTTTTGTCGGTGAGTTCGATTATTAGCAGCGAGGCGTCTTCGTCTTCCAAATGTTTGGCAAAATCGTCGGCAGACGTGTTTTTATCGGCACTTATGCTGTCTGTTTCGTGTTTGAAAGCCGTTGCCAACTCTCTTGCCCACGTCGATATACTGTCGGACTGTGTGTCTTTGTCTTGTAATACGAATATTTTTCTCATTGGATTTTAGTCGGTTGTTTTGTTGTGGTCTGTATTATATTGTCGCTCTAACGATTGCTTGAATTCTTCGATAGTAAGACACCTGTCTAATCCTATATTGCCTATACGCGTTCGTTTTAGGGCGGCCAGGTATGCACCCGAACCGAGAGCCGAGCCTATATCGCGAGCCAAAGCCCTGATATATGTGCCTTTGGAGCATACCACACGGATTTCGAGATACGGCATATCTAAGTTCAACATCTCTATCTCGTCTATTGCAAGGGGTTTGGCGTTCAGTTCTATATTGTCGCCTTTGCGGGCATAGTCGAAGGCACGTTTGCCGTTGATTTTCACAGCCGAATACACGGGTGGTACCTGCATTATCTCTCCTTTGAAATGCGAGAGAGTGTTTGTTATCATTTCTTTGGTGATGTGGTCTGTCGGATATACGGCATCTTCGGGGTGTTCCATATCGAACGACGGGGTGGTGGCTCCGAGTTTTAGGGTGGCAATATACTCTTTGACACCGCTCTGTAAGGTCTCTATCTGCTTTGTTGCTTTGCCTGTGGCAAGTATCATAATGCCCGTTGCCAAGGGGTCGAGAGTGCCTGCGTGTCCGACTTTTATCTTTTCGCCCGTGGCACGAGTGATGATATTACGTATACGCCCCACGAGGTCGAACGAAGTCCAAGTAAGCGGCTTATCGAAGTACAGTATCTCTCCTTCTTTGAAATTCATTGGTTTTTATTTTTTCTGAATGCCAAAATTACTTTATTTTTACGGAAAAACGGAAAAAATATTGTGAGTTTGATAAAAAAATAGTACTTTTGCCACTCGAAAATCCGAGCGGTTTTCGATTCAGATTGTCTTCGTAGCTCAGTTGGTAGAGCAACTGACTCTTAATCAGTGGGTCCAGGGTTCGAATCCCTGCGAGGACACGATTGCAGATACAAACAACCTCTAACATTGACAGTTTAGAGGTTGTTTTTTATTATTAGAAATATTGTGTTTTGAGGATTAACTGCCTGTTTTTAAGTCGATTATTTGTTTTTTTTGTGGAGTTTGCCTATCGGTTTGTTCATCCAAATGAAGTGAGTTTAACGACTACGATTGTATTAAAAAGATTACCGTCTTTTTCGCCCTTCGATATATCGAGGCAGAAAAAACGGTAATCTTTTTTGTATGAATGATATAGTTAATCGGGTATTATTGCTTTATTATTTTAACGGATTTGTCCATAAATCTTACGATATATACTCCTTGTGCAAGATGCGAAGCCTGTATTGAGTTTTCGCCTCTGTTTACGGTAACGGACATAACCGCATTGCCTCCTATGCTGCAAATCATCGCTTTTCCTTCCGCAGCAGATTTGATATTAATAGTTTCGGCTACGGGATTGTATGATATCGATAAATCACTGCTTGTATTTTCTGTATTGCTTACACGGTACGCTATATCTCCTACATTTGCACGTGATGCTTTAGGTGGGTCGACTGCTTTGAATGGTTTTCGTGGCTTGACTCCTGTCCAACTTTCCCAACCTTTCTGAAATCCCCACGAGTCCCAACTGCCATTGGTGAGTTTTCGAAGAGTGGCTCCTACTCCCGAGTATTCGAATTTATCGTTGACATCATCTTTTATAAGGTACGACCAGTATCCTTCGTGATACCACGCAGCCCGCCATTTGACACTTGATTGAGTGCATTTCCAATAATCGTAGTCATAGCACGCATATCCGTATTTGGCATAGTTGAACGGGTGGTCTATGACACCTGTCCTCTTACCCTCTTGTATGGCTGTATTAATTTCATCCATAGGGTGAACAGGGCAGCTGTGTTGCCCCAAAGACTGGTTAGGTTTATCGAATTTGAAGTTTATTTTCGGGTCTTTTTTGACACCTTCCAGGTCATAAGTGATGTTGATATCTTGTTGTGAGGAGGAGTAGCCCAATCCGGCAATAGTATTGCCCAGATTTGTAAGCTGTGTAAGCAACAGAAATCTTGGGTCGGCTTTTGCAATAGCCTTTATCATATCCAAGCCTGTTGCTTCGCCATTCCAACGGAATCCCCACACCATTGCCGTCTCACCGTCGTCATGCCAGTCTACGATAAGGGCAGCTCTGTTTTCACCTTCGCCTACCCAGAATTTTATATCACTGAAATTGAATGTTTGACCATCGGTAGACGATTCTTTTACTTTTTGCGACTGGCTTTTATTGTCGTTTTGTATTTTCTGTTCGGGGCGGGGTATACCCTGCGTCTTGAATACTTTTTGTTGTGCGGAGATATTGCCTGAAAGCAATAATAGCAATACGATGACCGAAAATACGGATTTAAGTCTCAGTATTGAGAGCATACGAATAAAATAATTATCGATTTTCATATCTTTTTACTTTTGATGATTTTAAAATATTGGAAAAACATTGCAAAACGCATTTTTATATGCGTTTTGCAATGCTGTAGTGTTGTGTTATTTGTTGATTACTTTTTTAGTAACAATATTAGCTCCTTTGGAAGCTCTTATGATATATATGCCTTGTGGCAAATCCATATTTCTATGATATTTGTCGCTCGTGATTTGCATATCGGCTACTTTTCTTCCATAGACATCGTATACTGCAACATAATAATTGAGACAGTTTTCGACGAACAGAGTATTATCGTACATATATATGTTGTGCGAGTTGTTCGAAATATTGTCCGTGCCTGTACCGATACCTATTTTTACGGCAATTTTTTTGTCTACTATTTTACCGTTGGAATTGAAACGAACTGTAACCGAGCCTACTCCATCTTTATTGTTCAGTGATTCGATAATCAACTTGCCGTTTTTTACCGTTGCTCTGAAAAGTGTAGGAGCAGTGTTCTCTACAAGAGTTTTCACTATCGAAACATTCATATTGTCTTTGTCGCTAACCCAATCGTTTAGTTTGAGTGTATACGAACCTCCCTTGTCGCAGTTGATGGTAGGAATGTCTTTTACTTCAGGGTCGAAGTTGTCAGGGAAAACGGGCAGGGCAGGAAACCAATAATTTTTTATCATAGGATATGTTGCTAACATTTCCCCTTTTTTGCTTATACGGGCTAACTGATGTGTGGGATCTTCGAATTTGTGGAACATAAAACAATAGAGTTCGTCGGTAACGGGGTGTATTCGGAATCCTGTACCGTACATTATCCATGATCCGGGTAGTTTTTCGAAGTCGTATACCTTAGAGAATTCATTTTTGTCTATATCATAACAGAATATTCTACGCCCTTTGAACCAACTATTGCCGTTTTGTCCCAGCCAGTATATTTTATTTTCCTGCGTGCTTGCACAGAACCCGTCGGCAGTCCACGCATACCAAGAGTTAGGTACGTCTTCTATACCTTTGTCGTTAGGTATGTGTAGGGTATCCGTTTCGAAAGTATAGGGGTTCATCTTTATCAGATATGGTACGGTGGCACCATTGCCCGATACATCATACGCCACACTTATCCATAAGTTACCGTCTTTGGACTGTACGATAGAGCCGAAACCTCTGTATGAGGAATCATTTTCTTCTTTATCCCAATATTTAGGAGGAGCTACTGTTCTTATCAATGTGTCGGCGTCGGCATCTATTATCTTTAGTCCGTCTTTTTGATGGATGGCAAAAACGTAATCTTCCGTACGCACCATAGTCCCTATTTGTGCACTATATAAACTGTTACTTTTGTTGCCTGTTCCTTTAATTTGTTTACCGATAGTCATAGTCTCCATATCGTATACATAGATACCTTTACTTGTGCCTACATATCCCTTCTTCTCGTTTACACCAAGGAAAGACCGTCCGTCGGCAATAGATGCTCCCTTGTCGTCGGTAGCGATCTTTTGTATTTCCTTCAGACATTTCATCGTCTTGGCATTACAAACAGCCAGTCGGCTGCCTGTAATCTTAGCACCTGGGTCTTTTTCCTGTTTTGATACTACATAAAATTTACCTCCGTAGATAGTACCGTACTGGCTTGTACAACCAAGTTCCTTACCCGGATTCTCTTTCTGGAAAATGCGATAAATCCATTCTCCCTTGTTTGTAATGAAATTTATGGTACTGTTCTGATGACCGTACCAGTCTTCATTAACAATAAAAGTACCGTCGGTATATTCTGTCTCTTTATTATCTTGGCAGATAGCGATAATAGATACCGACATCAATAAAAATAACGAAAATATTTTTTTCATATTACTAAGAAATTAAAGTTTATTTATTTTTTTTTATATGTAAATCTTCTGCTCTTATTATTTCGGTCGAAGTCTCTCCGAGCCAACCACAGGTCTGGTTGAGCCCTGTGTATACTTTGACGAAGTCTATACCGGGTAGATATACTTTTTTACCACTGTTATCGACAGCCCAGTCTATATCGAAGTTTATAAGCGACACTGAGTCGTTTGGGTGATTATCTACATATCCCCAATCGTATGCGTACTGTACCCAATATTTGCCTGCTCCGCTTACTTCTTCTGCATTCTTTTTCAGACAAGTGCCCTTGAAAGTCAATTTATCTGCCGACAGCCATTTTGGGTAATAATCCTGTTTATGGAAAATAACTTTTGAGATATACCCTGTTTTGTTATAATTGTCTGTCCACTTTATATAAGTAGAGTCGGTGATATTCCCTGTCTTGTCAGGAGTCGGTGTCTTGTTAGGGTCGGGACGGTAATAGGTTATCTCGTAGTTTTTCTTTGTCTCGGGTTTATAGTATTCGCTGCCTGCAAGCTCGAACCATTCGCTTTCATCGGGTTTGCCGTTCTGATTCTTGTCGAAAGCAACCATTACTATGCCGGGTTCGCAACTGCCACCTCTTTTATCTTTGTGTAACAAAGAGTAAAAGGCATTGCCAAATATAATGAAGTCTCGTTCGTTGGGGACATTTATGACCGTGTGGTCGAAGCCGAAGGTAACATACCCTCCGTACCCTCCTAAGGAGACAAGTTTGTTGGCTCTGCCCGAAATCGACTGCTCTACCTTTATGCGGATGCTCTCTTCGGTATCGCCTTCTACGTATTCGGGTATCTCGTTGATAAACTGTCCCGGAGCTGGCTTGTATTCGAGTACACGCGATATATACCGACTATATTCTACCAACTCGTGTACTACATTCACCGTGAAATTGTGAATATAAGGGGTCTCTTTGTCTATTATCTCGAAACGCAGATTGTATGTGCCCTCATCTTTCTGAACGAATGTATAATAATGCTCTTCCGATAGGAGCGAGTCGCGTCCGTCGGGCAGTATCAGGCTCCAACGGTATGTCTCGCCCGTAAACCCCGGCGTAAACCGATAAGCCTTCATCCTCGGCAGATAATAGACGTCGCTTAGACCCAGACTGACAGTGGGTATTTCTTGACGACAACTTGTAAATAATGATAAAATACCTAAG
>ERZ772917.1837-NODE-1837-length-11426-cov-4.910386_pt1 | contig 11426 bp, 6 predicted proteins | sample MGYA00511187_ERZ772917 | MGnify/ENA primary metagenome ERZ772917 (study PRJEB29015, sample SAMEA2737925) | human oral metagenome | biome: human oral; feature: human-associated habitat; material: dental | place: China | collected 2012 ... | reverse complement strand
TGTCCTCCGCGACAACGCCGCGCAGCAGCTCACGCAGATCCGCCAGCCAGGGGTGATCGACCTCGTCGTGGGCGCTCATGGAACCACCCAGCACGACGAGGCCGTCTCCGACCTCCTCCAAGGAGGGAATGGACTCGCCCCGCCAGGGACGCACCATGCGCAGCGCGGCCCCCTCGGCGAAGAGCCACTCCCCCAGGCGCCCCAAGGGGGCGAGCTCCTCGGGCTCGATGACGGTGATCGTGAGCGTGTCTGTCATAGGCGACATTCTGCCGGTGGCTCAGTTCTCCGCAAACGGCGACAGGCGCAAACGTGCTGCCTGAGGCGAAACGACTTGCTCACACCGGCGCCCTGCGGGGACGATGTCCCGAATGAAGCACCCGCAGTCCCCACGCCCCCGCCCCTTACACCCGCTGTATCAGCTGGCCGCATCCGGCGCCGATATCAACGCCTCGCGACAACCGAATTGTGCAGGGGATCCCGGCTTTTTCGAGCGCGGCTTGAAAATCGTTAATCGTCGCCCGGCCGGATCCGGACCGGTCGTACTTTCGCGTCGGGTTGAGCGAAATCAGGTTGACATGGCAGAGCGTCCCGCGCAGCAGCTTTGCGAGCTGCTCTGCCTCGCGCACGCTGTCATTCAGATCGCGAATCAGTATATACTCGTAGGTGACGCGGCGTTTCGTCCGCTCTGCGTACGCACGCGCCGCACGCAGGACATCCGCAAGCGGATACATGCGATTGACCGGCATGATCTCATTGCGAAGTGCATCCGTCGGCGCGTGCAGTGAAATCGAGAGGGAAATGGGGATGCCCTCCTCTGCAAGCCGCTCAATGCCCGGCACGATGCCGGAGGTCGAGAGCGTCACGCCGCGATAGCTGAGACCGATGGTATATTCCTCATGCAGGAGACGCAGCGCCGCCATTACATTGTCATAGTTCTCGAGCGGCTCACCCGATCCCATGACAACAATGGTATCGACACGCGCGCCCTCCTGACGCAGGAAGTCCGCAATGCCAATCGCCTGCGCAGCAATCTCCCCCACCGTCAAATTGCGCTGAAGTCCATGCAGAGTGGAGGCACAAAATGCGCACCCCATGCGGCAGCCCGCCTGTGTAGACACGCAGACGCTGTTGCCGTATGGATGGCGCATCAGCACAGTCTCCGCTGTCTGGCCGTCGGCAAATTCATAGAGCAGCTTGATCGTCGCTCCATCGGCAGAATGCAGACGGGAGACGACCTTCGGTCGATCGATGGAAAAATGCTCCGCAAGCTGTGTGCGCAGCGACTTAGGAAGGTTATCCATGGCATCAAAAGAAACCGCACCGCGCTGGTACATCCATCGGATGATCTGATCCGCACGGAAGCGGGGAATATCATAGTCTTTGAGAGCCTCGGCAAGCTGCTCCTTTGTCCATCCAAAGATATTCATAGACGCCTCATGCGCGCGATAAAGAAGCCGTCCGGACCGTTCGTCTCCGGCATGATCTGCACCATACGCTCTGTGCTCTTTTCCTCGGGCAGGAATGATCCCGTCTCCTCAAGGGCAAAGTCTGTGTGAGTCTCAAGAAATGTATGAACAACATCTGTGTTCTCACACTCCTCCATTGTACACGTACTGTAGACGAGTATGCCGCCCTTCTTCACAGCCTCCGCGGCGCTCGCAAGGATCGCACGCTGAAGGGGCGGCAGAGTCTTTCGATCCCCTGCGCTCTTCTTCCAGCGTGCATCCGGCTTGCGCCTGAGAACGCCAAGTCCCGAGCAGGGTGCATCGACGAGCACGCGATCCGCCTGTCCCGCGTATGCCGCACCGATTGTACGCGCATCGCGCACCACGCCCTCGATGATGGAAATGCCGAGACGCTGTGCATTGCGCTCAATGCGGCGAATCTTCTCCTCATAGATGTCAAATGCGAGGATGCGCCCGCGATTCTCCATGCGCTGTGCGATGTGCGTCGTCTTGCCGCCCGGCGCGGCACAGGCGTCGATCACCGTCATACCCGGTTCCGGCGCGAGCACATGCGCGACGAGCATGGAACTCTCATCCTGCACCTGTGACAGTCCCATACGCAGCGGTACCAGTTCATCAAGTGCGCCATGTGCGCGCAGCAAGATACCCTCGGGAACAAGGGCAGAGGCACGCACTTCGGCACCTGCCGCCGCAAACTGCTCCATCAGCGTGGGACGATCAGTGCGCAGCGTATTCACACGCACGGAGAGCGGCGCACTCGTATTATTGCAGCGACAGAGCGCCTCCGTCCGCTCGTATCCGTAGGCACGCATCCACCGCTCCACCATCCACTTCGGATGCCATGTGCGCAGCGCAAGTGCGCGTGCATCTCTTCCGTTGGGGAGTTCCGCGCGCTCCGGCTCTCTGAGAGCTGCACGCAGGACACCATTGACGAAGGAGTCTGCACCCCTGCGCCCGTATTTTTTCGCCAATTCCACCGCCGTATTGCACGCAGCGGACGGCGGCACGCGATCCATGAAGAAAATCTGATAGAAGCCGAGACGCAAAAGCTCACGAATGGCAGGTTGTGCCTTTCGGATGTCGGCAACATAGCGCCCGATCATATAGTCGAGTGTTTCTCCCGCCTTCGTAACACCGTAAACAAGCTCTGTCAAAAAGCGGCGGTCACGTTCCGGCAGACGCATCTCACGCAGCGTTTCCGCAAGCGCCACATTCGCGTATGCTCCCTCCGTATGCACCTTTTGGAGTACCTGCATCGCCAGCTCACGCACATGGTCGATCTTTTCCTCTCGGTACTGCTTCTGCATCATGCGCCCTTCCTCGTATCGTCCGATGCCGGCTCAATGATCTCCTCCAGCTGGCGCCGCACCTCGTTCATGTCTACGCTCGTATTGTAGCATGGGCCGTTGGGGCGTATATTCAGCACGCCGACCGCCGGCAGCGGGAACACATCCTGTATGCCGCTCATCAGATCACGCTCACACGCGATTGCCAGCACTGCCTTCGGACGCATATTATAGATGATCTGTCGCGCAAGCGTGCCTCCCGTCGCCACGAAGAAATGAAACCCCATCTCCTCCGCAAGCGCAACAAGATCGCCGATGTTGCATCCGCCGCAGCGCTTGCAGTTGTTCGGATCGCGCGTCACCTTATGCGGGCAGCTTGCGAGCTGCAGGCAGTGCGGCGTCACGACGAGCAGACGGTCGGCCGGCACGCGTATATGCATCCGATGAAAGAGCAGATTACTCACGGCAATAAAGGATCCCTCGAGCTTTCGCCTCTTTACGCCGAAGATGGCGCCGAGGCGCACCGCCGCAGGAAAGAGCAGATTGATGAGCTCGTACGTCTGCCGCTTCATCCACGGCAAATACGGCAGTCCCGCGATGGCAAGCACCATATTGAAAATCCCGAAGAAGGAGAGCAGAACTGCGCTGGAAAGCACAGCACCGATCGCCCACGGCAGGAGCGGCTGAATGCGTTCGAGCCCCGGCACGCCGATATACCATATGATAAATAGAATCGCCGCCGCGAGCATCGTCACCAACGACAACATCCCGATAAAAAGTCGCTTTTTCGGCCGTGAGGGAAGCAGGATCGTCTTTTTCGCGCCTGCCGTCTTCCCGTTGACCGTCAATGTCTGTTCGCTCATGATGAAAACCTTGTACCAACGGTCAGTGCGCATCCATTCAAAAATGTGGACACCGCCATCATCTTCTTGCCGGGCGCTTGGATCTCCGTGATCTCCACATCCTCATCCCCCGCCGCAATGCAGAGCCCCGCCCTGCGGTCGGCAGAGACGAGTGTTCCCGCGGGTGCACTTGCCGCATGTCCCGTACGGCGCAGACCGCCGATCTTATAGACGGCACCGTCGAGACTCGTCTGTGCATACGGGGTCGGATTCAGCCCGCGCACCAGCGCATCGAGTTCGTGTGCCGGCTTCGACCAGTCCATCGCCGCTGTCTCGCGCGTGATGCGTGCAGCATACGAACTCGCCCCCGTCTGCGGCACAGGCGCAAGCGTCCCTGCGGCAAGCCGTTCTAACGTCTCAATGAGGAGCTCCGCCCCCGTCTCCATCAGCACATCGTGCAGCGTTCCGTAGGTCGTATCCGCATGGATGGGAACCTCGCGCCGCAGGAGCATATCGCCCGTATCAAGCCCCGCATTCATCTGCATCGTCGTGATCCCCGTCACCGTCTCCCCGTCCATGATCGCATGCTGGATCGGCGCCGCGCCGCGATACTTCGGCAGCAGCGACGCATGTACATTGATGCAGCCATGCACGGGAATATCGAGCACTTCCTGCGAGAGGATCTGGCCGAACGCCGCTACCACCGCTACATCTGGTGCCAGCGCGCGCAGTTGGAGGATAAAGGATGCATCACGCGCGCGTTCCGGCTGAAGCACGGGAATATCGTGCGCAGCCGCCCAAGACTTAACCGGCGATGGGACGAGTCTCTGCCCACGGCCGCGCGGGCGATCGGGCTGCGTAACGACAGCAGCGACCTCCGCAAGATCTGTACGCGCGTCAATTGCCGCGAGCACAGGCACCGCGAAATCCGGCGTTCCCATGAAGACGACACGCATACGCGTCACTCCTTTTCCTCCTCCTTGCGAAGGTTGATGGCAATATCAATGAAGAGTCTGCCGTCGAGATGGTCGCACTCATGCTGAATACAGCGTGCAAGGAGCCCGTCTGCCGTCAGTGTACGCCGTCGGCTGCGCCGATCCGTATACTCCACCGTCACACGCTCCGCGCGTTCCACATCACCGTAGACCTTCGGTATGGAGAGGCAGCCCTCCGAGTCCACGACGCTGCCCTCGCGCATCGTGATGACCGGATTCACCAGCTCGAGAAGCCCGTGCTCATCCTCCACATCAATGACGACCAGGCGCAGCGACTTTCCGATCTGCGGAGCGGCAAGCCCCACGCCGTTGGCCGCGTACATCGTCTCTGCCATATCGTCGAGCATCTGCCGATGCCGCTTCGTCAGGCGCTCGATCGGCTCTGCTTTCTGTTTCAGGACGGGGTCTCCCGCCTTTTTGATCTCTAAAATTGCCATAGATTTTCCCTTATCCCTCGTTATAAGTGCAGATGATAGATCCGCACCGCATTGTCATAGAATACCGCATCCCAATGTTCCTCCGGGATGATCAGCTTCGTGAACGCAATATAGTCGCCGAGATTCGCGAGCGGCCAGTCCGTCCCGAACATCAGACGATCGTATGCGTTCAGATACGCCAGCCACCCCCGCAGATGCTCAATGTAGAACTTCTTCTGCGTGCAGAATAACTCAAAATCCTGAATTTTTCCGGCAAGCATCCCGGAGAGATCCGCCGTCACATTGGCGTTCTTCTCCATTACAGCAACTGCATCCGTAAAATACGGCTCGCCGAAATGGCACATGACGAAATTCACATTGCGGAACTTCGTCGCCGCCTCGTCCATGACGCTCGGATGTGCATATTTGAGCAGCGCTTTCTCCGTTGCCGTCAGCCCCGTATGCACGGCGACCGGCTTCTCGTATTTCGCCGCAAGCGCATAGACAGGTGCCAGAAAATCCTCATATATATAGAAGTAATTATAACCCGGATAGAGTTTGATGCCGACGCAGCGCTCGCTCTGCAGATGGTTTTCCAATGCGGGCAGGAGCTGCTCAATGCGCTCCGCCGCCATCTCGGTCACACCGTCGCCCGCAATCCCCACGCAGTAGTGAAAGAGCTCGGGATACTCCGGTTCCGTCTCCTCGACCGGCAGATTGCCCATAATGACGCCGTGCACAATCCCCGCCGCCGCATAGTCGCGGCGCATCGCCTCCTGCGTATTCTCATGTCCCGCTGCATGCGCGACGGTATCAAAATACTCCCCTCTGCCAAAATGCAGATGAGCATCAATGATCTTCATGTATTTTCTTTCTCCACAGTAAACTGTTATTGCTATCCGTTTAGTTTATCATATGCGTCAATACTTTTCCTGTAACAAGAGAAACATTTTTTTCGATTGCATTCAAGCTCAAATTACAGACAAATTAATATATGGAAATTTTAGAAAAAGTGCCGGATATTTATTGTTTTTTAATGAATCTATATTATATTTATCACAGACGTTTCAGATCTATCATATACCAAGGAGGAAAACATAATGAAAAAGCAAGAATTGGTACGCAGGATCACAGCATGGGTGACGCTTGGGATCTTCACGGTGCAGCCGGTTCTTGTTTTTGCGGAGGACATCGTCGCTGATCCTTCCGCCCCCGATGCCCAGCGCCCCGTCGTTACCGAGGCGGGCAGCAGCGGCATCCCCCTTGTTCAGATCACGGCGCCGTCGGGCGAGGTCTCCCTCAACCGCTACGACGCCTTCAGCGTCCCGGAGCGCGGCGCCATCCTCAACAACGCCTTCCTCTTCGCCAATACACAGCTCGCCGGGTACATCGAGGGCAATCCAAACCTCATCGGCGGGCCGGCGCGCATCATCGTCAACGAGGTAACAAGCAAAAATCCCTCCGAACTCCGCGGCTTCCTCGAAGTCGCCGGAGCCAAAGCCAGCGTCGTCATTGCGAACCCGAACGGAATCCTCGCAGACGGCGCTGGTTTTTTAAATACCTCCCGTGCCATCCTTGCCACAGGACGCAGTCAGACCGATGCTGCAGGAAACTTCACCGGGATTCGCGTGGAGGACGGGCACGCCCTCATCACCGGGAAAGGACTCGACGCGCGCGGTGCGGATTCCGCCGAGATCTATGCGCGTGCCATCGAGATCAACGCAGGCCTTTGGGCGAACCATGCAAGACTCGCTGCGGGAGCCAATGAAGTCGGCAGAGACGGCAGCATCACCCCCATCACTGCGGACAACGTCCTGCGCTCTGCACCCTCCTATGCCATCGACCTTGCAGACATCGGCGGCATGTATGTAAGCCGTGTCGAACTCGTCGGCACCGAGAAGGGACTCGGCGTCAACCTCCGGGGAACGGTCAGCGCCACGCGCGCCGTCTCCCTCGATGTAAACGGCAACCTTAGGACCTCCGGCAACCTCTACAGCGACGGGAGCACCTCCGTCCGCGCTGAGGATATCGAAAGCCACGGCCTCATCTACGGCGGCAAAGACACCTCTATCACAGCGGCGGCACTCACGAACAGCGCAGACGGCAGAATCTACGGCGATACGATCCGCATCCAGGCAAAGACCATCACCAACGAAACCAATGCAGCCCTTGAGGAGCGCCTTGCAAAGGAAATGAAAGTCCTCAAGGAAAGAGAGCAGCAGGTTGAAGAAGCACACCAGAGCATCCTGACGGATGAATCCGCCAGAAGAAAGTTTGGAGGGAGAAACCTCCATTCCATTGTCGCCCGCTACAACGAAGAGATCGGTGCAGCACAGGATGCCTACGGCGCGCAGCAGGCCATCGTCGAGAAGACCAAGACTGCCCTTGCGGAAAAACCCGCGGGCGTTATTGCCGCACGAAAAGAGCTGACGCTGACCGCAGAGAGCATCAAGAACAGCGGCAGCGCCCTCCTCTACTCCGGCGGAGATCTCTCTCTTACGGCAAACGAAGAACTAAAGAACCACGGCGCGCGCATCGAAGCACAGGGAAATATGACCATCACCGCGCCCGTCGTGCGGAACGAGAACGCCGCCTTTGCGGCAAAGCGCGTCGTCACCGAGAGCCACTACAATCCCACCAAGATCCTTATCAATGAGCAGGGACACAAAGAAGAGGGAAAGGTATTTCCCGCCAGCGAATTCAGCGATCTCGGCAGCGGCTACGGTGCGTACCACAGCCAGGTGGCTCTAAAACCCATCTATGAACCTGCGGCCTACGAAAAGATCCGCCCGCTCACGCCCGAGGAGATCGCAAACGGCGAGGCCCCTGTCCCCGAGGAACTCATCGGCACCCTTGCCCCGAACTACGACTACGACGATCCCATCTTTAAAGAGCTCGGCGTCACATCCATGAACACGCCGCGCCCCAAAAACGGAGATCCCGCACAGGCAGCCTGGGACACGCAGTACCAAGGCATCCTTGCTGAGCTCAACGAAAAAATCGCCGCCCACAACGAAGCGGCGAAGAAATACAATGCGCCCATTGAGGAGGCCGCGAGGCAAAAGATCGATCTCCTCACCGTCATCGAGACCTATACGCAGACCTCAGAGGAACAGGTCACCTCATCCATGCCCGGCAACATCCGCGCGGGCGGCAGCATCGAGCTGCACGGCGATACAGTAAACCGTGACAGCAACATCATCGCGGGCGGAACGCTCCATACAACAGGCGCCCTCACACAGGAGGCAAAGAAACAGCAGGCACAGACCGTCGCACTCGGTACCACACAGTTCAGCTACACGAGGAGACCGCCCTGGCCGCGCAAAGGACGTCAGCGCCGCTACAAGTCCCCTGTCTTTATGACGCCCGAAGTTGCCCGCAGCGAACCTTCCCCCATCGGTGTTGGTCTCTATGAGGGCGGCATCGCCCGCGAGAATCTCACCGACGAGCAGAGAAGGCGCATCCATAACGCCCTCTCCCCCTTCGGTCTTGCACCGGACGGTTTTGCCAAAGGGAGCGGCGCCGAGGGCCCCGAGCATCTCCTCGTCAGCGCCCTCTACCGCGTGCACCCCGAGAGCACGGCCAAATATCTCATCGAGACCGATCCCGCCTTCACCGACCGGCGTAAATTCCTCTCCTCCGACTACATGTACCAGCGCCTTCGCTGGGATCCCGACAAAGTCCCCAAGAGAATCGGCGACGGCTTCTACGAACAGCAGCTCTTTGCTGAGCAAATCCTCCGTCAGACCGGCAAACGGCACCTCGACAGCTATACCGACGATGAAGCCGCATTCCAGGCACTCATGGATGCGGGTATTTCGTATGCCGAGGAGATGAACATCGCCCCCGGCGTTGCTCTTACCAAAGAGCAGATCGAGGCGCTGACCTCCGACATGATCTGGCTCGAGGAGCGCGAGGTCTATGTCCGCGGCAAAAAAGAACGCGCCGTCTATCCCGTTCTCTATATGAAAAACGCAAACGGTCTGAGACTCACCGCAGGCGGCAGTCTCATCTCCGCGAAAAACATCAGTGTTGAAACAACAAAAGCACTCAAAAATGCCGGCACCCTCTACGCCGAGAACATCCGCGCACATGCAGGAGACATCGAAAACGAAGGGCTGATCCTTGCCAAAGATATAGCCCTTACCTCAGATACCGACCTAAAGACCACCGGCACCATTCAGGGAGAGTCCTCTGTTCTCCTTGATGCAAAGGATAATATCTACGCAGAGAGCACCACAGAGAAGCTGCCCCATCAGGACGTCCTTGATCAGGCGGCGGACATTTCCGTCCGCGGAGATGCGGGCACTCTTTTGATGCACGCAGGAAAGAACATTGAGCTCACGGGAGCAAATCTTTCCGCACAGGGCAAAAACGGCAGCATTCAGCTCACGGCAGGAAACGACATTGTCCTGGGTACCAAGAGACTCCAAAGCGAAAAGGACATGACCCTCGACGCTTCGAACTATCTGCGGACAAAGCGCGGCACCGAGTTTGTGACAGAGATCCAAGCAGACGGCAATGTAAGTCTTGCCGCAGGAAATGACCTGAGCGCAAGAGCGGCAGCTGTTGCAAGCAAGAATGCAGACGTCTCCCTTACCGCCGGAAACGATGTGAACATCACTGCAGGTACCGAGACCGCCGAAGACCACTACGCCATACGGTACAAAGAGCGTGGCCTGTTCTCCAGCAAGACCACCGCCATCCGCACGGACAGCGAGGAGCGTTCGGCACTCTCTGCCAATATCTCCGGAAAGAACATCCATATCTCCGCGGCAAAAGATGCAGAGCTCCAGGCGGCAAATGTCATCGCAGACGGCAGTGCAAACGTCTCTGCAACGCGGAACCTGACCTTAAGCTCCGCCGAGAACTATGCGCGGCTCGATCACTACAAGGAGGTCAAGAAATCCGGCATCTTCGGTTCGGGCGGACTTGGCTTTACCATCGGTACACAGCGTACGAAGACCGATCATGACAGAGAAGCGACAACCCAGCAGGGAACAAATATTGCTGCCCTTGGCGGAAATGTCTCCCTCACCGCAGGAGAGACGGCGCATCTGACCTCTGCCAATGTGCTCGCAGGAAAAGAAGCGTCCGTCACCGCAAAGGAGACCACCATCGACGGCAGGGAGAACGTCTACCGCGAGAGCTACACCAAGGAGGTGAAGACCTCCGGTCTTACTGTCAGCTTCGGACACGGCCTCATCGATCTCGGACAGGAGTTCTATGCCCCCTTAAAGCGCATGGGCGAGGTCGAGGATGATCGTCTGAAAGCGGTCTATGCATGGAGAACCGGCCGCCTCATCCACGACTACTTCGGGAAGAATGCCCTTGCCCTCCACAAAGCCTATACCCCCTCGCTCAATCTCAGCCTTGGCACGAGCAGATCCTACAATCGGAGCGAGAACGTCACAAAAGAATATGCGGGCAGCATGATCCGCGCAGGAGAGCTTGCAAATCTCACTGCTGCAGAGCGCGACCTCACCGTCAAGGGTTCCACCGTCGAGAGCAAGGACGTCTCCCTCGCGGCCAAGGGGAACGTGCGCCTTGCGGCGGGAGAAAACACGAGCGTTACCACCACCGCGAATAAATACAGCTCGGCAAGCGTCGGGGCATCCTTTGGCATAAACGGACTCAGCGACATCAGCGTCAATGTAAACAGAGCCAAAGGCAACAGCAAGGAGACCTACACCTCCTACACCCCTGCCCTCATCCGTGCTGAGGAGAATGCGGTCATCACCTCCGGCAAGGATACGGACATCATCGGGAGCAAGGTGCAGGGAGACAAGGTCACGGCAAGAGTCGGCGGGAATCTGAACATCGAGACGCTCCAGGAGAAAGAGACCTATGAGGAGCAGAATACCTCTGCGGGCTTCGGCATCTCTTGGAGCATGAATCCTTTGACTAAACACTTCTCTAAACCGATCATTGGCAGGGATTTTAGCAAAGGAACCATCGACTCCCACTATCGCAGTGCACGCGAGCAGGCAGGATTCTTCGCAGGGAGCAAAGGTTTCGACATCTACGCCCGAGAAAACACCGACCTCAAGGGTGGACTGATCGCAAGTGAGGCATCCCCTGACAAGAACCTCTTATCAACGGGAACGTTCACCTTTAACGACCTCAAAAATGAGGCGGATTACAGGGCAAAAGACACAGGCTCTTCTGCGCAGATAAAACCGACACTTGTCCAAACAAAAAAGGAAGATCCTGAAGGAAACAAAGAAAAAAATCTGAAGGTAGTGCAGGCATTGCACTCCATTCCTTCAATTCCAACCGTAGTACAGGGAAGTGCCGACAGCACTACAAAAGCTACCGTCGCACCGGGAACAATCGACATTCGCGAGAATCCGGCGCAGGACATCTCTGCCCTCAGCAGAGATACCGCGAATGCACTCAACGAGCTCGGCAGAATCTTTGA
>ERZ772917.1835-NODE-1835-length-11438-cov-17.312484_pt1 | contig 11438 bp, 6 predicted proteins | sample MGYA00511187_ERZ772917 | MGnify/ENA primary metagenome ERZ772917 (study PRJEB29015, sample SAMEA2737925) | human oral metagenome | biome: human oral; feature: human-associated habitat; material: dental | place: China | collected 2012 ... | reverse complement strand
CTACCCGCAACCCCCGCTCAACACCCGGTCACCCACACTCAACTCGGAAGAGCCCCATAAGGTGCATTAAGACGCAGCCCAACCCGACGCCTCAGCCGCCGAAATCCCGGCCTGTCAGAAAGCACCTAGCGCCATAAGGTGCATTAAGACCCACAAACAGGACGTCTATGATGGCGATACCCTTGAGTCAGAAAGCACCTAGCGCCATAAGGTGCATTAAGACCTCCCAGATCTTCTGGAACAGGTCCAGGACCATGTCCTCCGTGGTCAGAAAGCACCTAGCGCCATAAGGTGCATTAAGACACGGGGAACAGTTCGTTAGTCATTTCGTTCATGACGTGGTCAGAAAGCACCTAGCGCCATAAGGTGCATTAAGACATGTCGTCGCGGATGTTCGATGAGTGGTCGTTGCTGACCGTCAGAAAGCACCTAGCGCCATAAGGTGCATTAAGACCACCAGATCGAGATGAACACCAGATACCCGAAGCTTGCACGTCAGAAAGCACCTAGCGCCATAAGGTGCATTAAGACCGATGGTCACCAGCTTTTCGCCGTCGGTGGAGCGCATAGTCAGAAAGCACCTAGCGCCATAAGGTGCATTAAGACAGACGAGGGTTCGGCGTCCGTTGGTGGTCTGCCAGTAGGCGAGTCAGAAAGCACCTAGCGCCATAAGGTGCATTAAGACCAGAACAGCCCAGTGAGTTTCGAACATCACTGTGAGATCCGTCAGAAAGCACCTAGCGCCATAAGGTGCATTAAGACGTGCTTGGAATCTCACTCTGGTCACCGGACCTTGATGGTCAGAAAGCACCTAGCGCCATAAGGTGCATTAAGACAGGTGACGGGTGCGCCTCTCCTCGATGGAGAGTTCCTGTGTCAGAAAGCACCTAGCGCCATAAGGTGCATTAAGACGGGGCAACCCAGCCTGGCACGTGGCTATCTCGTCCGGAGTCAGAAAGCACCTAGCGCCATAAGGTGCATTAAGACCCCCGTTGCTCCCACGGTTGGCCTGAAGCTTTCCGAGTCAGAAAGCACCTAGCGCCATAAGGTGCATTAAGACTCTGAAACTTCTTATCCAAGTACACGTAAGTGCCAGTCAGAAAGCACCTAGCGCCATAAGGTGCATTAAGACGACACGCGGGAGCGCACGCGCTCCTCACCAGTGGGAGCGTCAGAAAGCACCTAGCGCCATAAGGTGCATTAAGACTCCAGGTATTCGCGCACCGGGTGGAAGGCGTGGTCCTGTCAGAAAGCACCTAGCGCCATAAGGTGCATTAAGACCAACTGATATAAACCCAATAATCGGGGCAAAGATTCTCCGTCAGAAAGCACCTAGCCCCATAAGGTGCATTAAGACACCTCACCGCCGACGTGCCACTCAAGGTCCCGGGTTTCGTCAGAAAGCACCTAGCGCCATAAGGTGCATTAAGACTATGCCACATAAGGGCACTCAGGAAACGTCGCAAATGTCGTCAGAAAGCACCGAGCGCCATAAGGTGCATTAAGACAGGCTCGTGCGCGCACGCGAAAGAGCCTACGTGAGCGAGTTAGAAAGCACCGAGCGCCATAAGGTGCATTAAGACAATGTGATCATCAAACACCTCGTAGTCAGGGAGCTTGAAGTTAGAAAGCACCGAGCGCCATAAGGTGCATTAAGACCATTGGTATGCCTTTCTTGGTTGTGTGAAAATAAAAGTTAGAAAGCACCGAGCGCCATAAGGTGCATTAAGACCGGCCATTTGGTTTATTGGAATATCCGCGATTCTCGGGTTAGAAAGCACCGAGCGCCATAAGGTGCATTAAGACTCAACCGGGATAGGATCAGCCGCGTAGTGGAAGGTGAGTTAGAAAGCACCGAGCGCCATAAGGTGCATTAAGACCGGCAAGTTCACGATTACTACCAACGCGGTCAATACGTTAGAAAGCACCGAGCGCCATAAGGTGCATTAAGACTCGGAGGATCCGGGATCAGCGGAAGCGTCGTCCCCTGTTAGAAAGCACCGAGCGCCATAAGGTGCATTAAGACTTAGTAACCTTGGACTTCATCAAGGTCATGTCATTCTGTTAGAAAGCACCGAGCGCCATAAGGTGCATTAAGACCAGGTCTCCGAAAACGTCCATAGCGCCAAGGGCAAGGTCGTTAGAAAGCACCGAGCGCCATAAGGTGCATTAAGACCGAGCAGATCTCGATGGGTGACGAGCTCGGATGGTGGTTAGAAAGCACCGAGCGCCATAAGGTGCATTAAGACACCTCAGCCCTGACCCACGCGGGCGCTCAGCTTGAGGGTTAGAAAGCACCGAGCGCCATAAGGTGCATTAAGACTCGCCATAGGCGGTCTCGATGATGTCGCGCATGAGCGTTAGAAAGCACCGAGCGCCATAAGGTGCATTAAGACCCGCCGAGCGTACGCTCACTAAACCCTCCGTCATACGTTAGAAAGCACCGAGCGCCATAAGGTGCATTAAGACTCGACGCCGAAGGGGAACTGCCGGCCTCCCCAGGTTAGAAAGCACAGAGCGCCATAAGGTGCATTAAGACGGTATCGGAACCCTTCTTACCAGCAAGCTCCTTGACCCGTTAGAAAGCACCGAGCGCCATAAGGTGCATTAAGACGCCAGTCTGGGCTGAAGTTGTGGAGGGGCGGCGGGGCCGCGTTAGAAAGCACCGAGCGCCATAAGGTGCATTAAGACAGCGTGGTGGACGACTCGGACATGTACGTCCTAACGAGTTAGAAAGCACCGAGCGCCATAAGGTGCATTAAGACCCGCCATAATCGACAGCATCACCGTCTTGAGCCAGTTCGTTAGAAAGCACCGAGCGCCATAAGGTGCATTAAGACTGGTCATAGCCCAGGTCCCCATACTGGCACCACCACTGCGTTAGAAAGCACCGAGCGCCATAAGGTGCATTAAGACTCGACCAGAGTCTCGTCAGTCGTGTCGTGCTCGAGCACCGTTAGAAAGCACCGAGCGCCATAAGGTGCATTAAGACATGTCAGACACGAACTTCAGGACGTTAGGGATGGGCCCAGTTAGAAAGCACCGAGCGCCATAAGGTGCATTAAGAGGCGTGGAGGCCCCACGGCTTCACCCAGTACTCATAGGTGCGTTAGAAAGCACCGAGCGCCATAAGGTGCATTAAGACTCATGTTATAGCGTTAGTTGGGAATTATTTTTTCGAGGTTAGAAAGCACCGAGCGCCATAAGGTGCATTAAGACCAGCATCGCGGCGGCTGTCGAACGGGCCATTTCCACCAAGTTAGAAAGCACCGAGCGCCATAAGGTGCATTAAGACCATGATCTGAGTGGTGACCATGCTCTGGGCGATTTCAGTTAGAAAGCACCGAGCGCCATAAGGTGCATTAAGACTCGCGTCGATCTTGGAGTAGTCCTGATCGTCTGCTGGGTTAGAAAGCACCGAGCGCCATAAGGTGCATTAAGACGTCAATGATCTTGTGCTCTTTCTTCGTCCACAGCTCACGTTAGAAAGCACCGAGCGCCATAAGGTGCATTAAGACTCACTGAACGAGTAGATCGTTCGGTCCGCGTACTTGTGTTAGAAAGCACCGAGCGCCATAAGGTGCATTAAGACATCCGGGTGGCATTATCAACGTGCGCGGGGATAGGTTAGAAAGCACCGAGCGCCATAAGGTGCATTAAGACTCGGGACCTTACCGCCGAACTTGGCCTTCTGCTCCTCGATGTTAGAAAGCACCGAGCGCCATAAGGTGCATTAAGACATCAATTCGATCACGATAGAAAGAGAGCTAGAAAGTTAGAAAGCACCGAGCGCCATAAGGTGCATTAAGACCCCCCAAGGGCGCGCCTGCGGCTCATGCATTTGCATTCTGTTAGAAAGCACCGAGCGCCATAAGGTGCATTATGACTTTGTGTCGTGATGTATGACAGGCGAGAGTCTTGTGCGGTCAGAAAACACCAAGCGCCATACGGCGCATCACGACGCGGCACTCCGCGAGCTTTTGACGAGACAAGCCCAGTACCGAACTAGCCCCCACACAACGAGGCCTCCCCGACACGCCCGGGGAGGCCTCGTCAATATTGGACTGAGTAGAAGATCACCTACGAGCGCAAACCAGCACCCCTCTTCAACGGGTGTCTCCTATCCTCTCCCCTCCACCACGGCATCCACGCCGCGTAGCCGTCGGCGGGCGGGGTGGGTGAGTCGGGCTCGAAGCCCAACTCCTCCGGCGTCTCGGGGATGCGATCCACCAGGAAGTACTTATCCCTATCGTCGCAGTGCTCGCGCACGATCGTGCGGAACTCTCCCAGCTCGCAATACAGGACCCCCGTGACCGGATTCCTCCTAAACACCACAATCTTGTACAGCCAGTAGGCGAACAGCGCGACGTTGGCCGCGAGCGCGAGGGCCGCACACGCGATGTTCGCGCGCGGGTCCATAGTCGCGAAGTTGAATATGTCCGAGGGAGGCACCAGGACCTCGGGCAGGAGAGTGTTCATGGAGATCCAGAAGACCAGGGTGAAGCAGCGGAACCAGATCCACTGGCCCTTCGCCCACGTGAACGCGGGGATCGTGCAGGCGAGCAGCAGGGCGAGCGTGCAGTACCACGTGTAGTCAGCCAGGGAGTTGTACAAGAACGCGTGGTTCCACAGGTCGTAGGCGATCACCCACGGCCACACCATGTCCACCCAGATCAGGCCTCGCACGGAGCGCTTCCCGGGTGAGGTCACGATGATCTTGCCCAGGCCCGTGATCGTGATGATGTTGAGCAGGCCCGCCGCGGCGGACAGCAGGTTCCAGAAGCCGCCGATCGTGCGGAACCCCGTCTCCGGGTCGATGCCGACGTGGCGGGCGGCCAGGTTGGCGGCCACCTCCTGGTACCACTGCGGGGAGTGCAGCTCGGCGGTGACGCCGCGCGCCTCGGGCAGGCCGGCGATCATGTCGATCGTGTGCGCGTCGTTGACGCCCTTCAGGCACTGCCAGTCGGCGCCGCACGCGTAGTACGAATCCGCGTTGAACCAGATCGTCAGGTCGCGGATGTTCGCCTCCATGATGTTGACGGCCAGGCCGATCCACAGGGCCACGCCCAGCCAGATCGCGTACTTGTGCGCCTTGACGGGGTTGCGCTTCGCGTACACCAGCACCGTGCCCGTCATGGTGGCGGTGAGGATCATGATCGCGTACTTTCCGAAGGGGAACCACCCCACCATGGGCGTCCCGTGGATCCACGCGTAGGGCATGAGGGCGATGCCACCCACGGTCCACACGGCAAAGATCGTCCAGTTCCACCGGCGGTTAATCTCCGCGACGGCGATCTGGGCGGCGAGCACGAGAAGCCAGATGAGATAGACCTTGGGAGTCCCGAGCTCCCACAGGAAGAGCGAGTCCACAGCATTCTCCTTCGAACACGTAGCCGAGCTAATAGTTGTCGGCTATCATAATCCGAAACACTAACCTTGCGTGCAGGTTTCACCGTCGAAACCAGCCACGCTCAGGGGCTCCCCACGCTCCGCACCAGCGGAAGCGCCCCCTCGTCACTTTCCTCAAGGAGGAGGACTCATGACACGACACACCACACGCGCCCGCCGGCTCTGCCGCGTCGGCATAGCCGGGACCGCCGCGCTCCTGACAGGCATGTACGCCTTCAGCCAGCTCAGCGGAAAGGCCACGCCCGAGGAGCAGGCCTGGCACTACCCCGGCGACGACCTCATCGACGCAAACTACGACAACGGCTACTCCTCAACCTACGCGATCACGATCGACGCGCCCGCCTACGCGGTGTGGCGCCTCTTCAAGCAGATCGGCGCGGAAAAGTCCGGGTCCTTCTCCTCGGAGTTCCTCGAGCGCACCTTCGCACGCCTGCCCTTCTTCAACTCCTACGAGATCCAGGAAGAGTTCCAGCAGCCCGACTCGATGGTGCCCGGCGACATCGCGGCCTTCGACTTCCACGGCATGTCAATGGAATGGGCGGACGTCGTGCCCGGCAAGTACATGGTCCAGTGGGTCGACACGAAGAACCCGCCCAAGGCGCCCGGATCCTACGCGTTCCGCTTCCCCGGGATGACGAACTTCGCGGCCGCCTGGTGCTTCTACATGGTGCCCCTGTCGGGCGGGCGCACGCGCCTGATCAACCACTGGCGCATCGGCTACGAGCCCGCCTCCCCCGCCATGAAGGCCCTAAACTGGATCAACATCGAGTTCATCGGCGGGTGCATGACCCACCTGCAAAACCTCTACGTCAAGCGAGTCCTCGAGTTCAAGAAGAAGCAGCACCTGACGGGCCGCTTCATGCGCGGCATGCTGGGCGGGCGCTTCTTCAACTCGGGCACGCCCGCTGGGCGCTACGACGGCACTCCCCTGTTTGAGGAGACCTTCACCCAGTGGTTCCGCTACGGACGGTCCGCCCCGGCCGTCGCCGAGATCCGCCCGCCCGTCACCGACGACCCGTCGTGGCCGCCGACGGGCGCGGACAGCCCGTGGGCGGGCGAGGTCGACGCCTCCTACTTCGACGGCTGGCGTGAGCCCACCTTCTCCTGGGAAGAGCAGATCCGCCAGAAGATGGAGCGCACCTACCTGCCCAATTGGGGGAAGGAGCAACGCTGATGGGTGCCGTCACTCCCCCGGACTACCCGACGCTCTTCTTCTTCGAGGTCGGCCAGTGGTGGGACTACGCGATGCTCCTCCTCGTCATCGCCCTCCTCGCGGGCGGGGCGTGGCTGGCTCAGCGCAACATGTGGGTGGTCCTCGCGCTCTTCGTGGTCGTGCCCATCGCCCTGACGATCTTCTGGTGGCCGCACTCGACGGCGGGGACGGCCTCGGCGGGCTGGTTCCCAATCGTGAAACAGTACTCGGCGCTGGCAGGGTCCCTGTGCCTCGTGGCCCTGCAGGTGTTCCCAAAGCTGCGCTACAACCGCTGGTACCTGATCATCCCGCCCGCGATCCTCGCGGTGAATATCGCCGAGGCCGTGGTGCGTGACTTCCAGTGCTACGGGATTCACGGGGTGGATCCCGCCCAGGGGATGGTCACGTGGGGCGGGCCGTGGAACATCATGAACGGCATTGCGGGCATCTTGAACCTGCTCGCGATCTCCGGGTGGGTCGGGATCTTCGTGTCCAAGGGCAAGGAGCGCGCCCTCATCTGGGGCGACCTGACGATCGGGTGGATCATCGCCTACGACCTGTGGAACCTCGCCTACGTGTACAACTGCCTGGCGGACCGGGCGTGGTACTCGGGTGTGGCGCTGCTGGCCTCGTGCACGATCCCCGCGCTCATGAGGTGTGGGCGCGGCGCGTGGATCCAATACCGCGCGTACACGCTCACGCTGTGGTCGGGAGTCGTGCTCACGTTCCCGCACTTCATGCACGATTCGATGTTCGCCCACCGCAGCGCCCACAACCCCTGGGCGATGCTCATCCTCTCGGCGGCCGCCCTGGTCGCAAACGTGTGGGTGTTCGCCGCGCACGTGCGCACGATCGTCTCCAAGCGTCGCAACCCGCTCACGCAGGAGGTCCACACCGACGAGGCCACCTACGCCTCGTGGGTCCGTGACCTCGCGTCAGAGGAGGACAAGGATCTCATCGCCGCGCGCCTGGGCACGACGCCCGAGAAGGCGGGCTTCACATCCGCGCGCGAGGGGTAACGGAGTAAGATTCTCGTAACAAGAGGTTCCGAGAACAGGGCTATCGAAGTTCCTCCAGAAATTGCGGACGCGCCTTCATCGCATGGATAAGAAGTTCACCGCCACTGTCAAAGATCAAGACGACCATTTCCAAAACGCGTCCAGATTGGTCAATGCCCACCACGAGCCAGCGCCTGGGGTCATCCTCATCATCGAGAGGGCGAGAGTTCAGGGCATGTTCATAGGCATACAGGACGGACTCATCTGTGAGCCGGTCGCGCCCAAAATGCTTGCGTGCACTGGCGTGCAGTTTAGGCGACATGGGTCCACTCGCGCACCGCTGCACGTATCGCGTCAGAACGGCTATCGATCCCCTCAGAGGCAGCACGTTCCATCAGCGCGCTGAGCGTCTGCTCATCCAATCGCACCGTGACGGCCACTCCCGGCCCCTTCCCGACCGAAGGGCGGCCCGGACGCGGGGGTGCCAGCTTGGTCAGGTCATAACCACGCTCAGCCTCATCAGCCCACGCCTGAATTTGCTCATCGCTGACGGAGTTTCCATGAAGATGACGCTCACTCATAGAAATATCGTATACGAAATTCTCGCCTTGCGCTATCGAATGCATAACGGCAGTTCAACAAGGAAACCTCCTTCTCCCCACGCGAGGGGCCGCGCACGAAACATCGTGCGCGGCCCCTCATCTTTCAGCCGGGAGGAAACCCCGGCCTCGTGACGCCTACTCCTGGAGGTGCCCCTCGTCGTCGAACACGTAGCGCGTGCCGTCGATCCAGCGCGCCCCGGTCACCATCGACCCGGAGGAGGACAGGTAGAACCAGGAGCCGCCGTCCTTCACCCACCCGGTGCTCATGGCACCGGAGGGGGCGAAGTGGTACCAGGAGGATCCGATACGCGCCCAGCCCGTGGCCATCGCGCCAGAATCAGCCAGGTAGTACCAGGTGGAGCCATCGCGCATCCATCCGGTGCGCATCGCACCCGACGAGCCCAGGTAGTACCAGGTGTCACGCACCTTGGTCCATCCGCTGGCCATCTCGCCGCTGATGGGATCCAGGTAGTACCAGGTGCCGTCCACATTGGCCCAGCCCGACACCTGGGCCCCCGAGGCCTCGTGGTAGAACCAGTGGCCACCCTCGCTGACCCAGCCGGTCACCATGTAGCCGCGCGCGTCAAAACGGTAGATCGCCCCATCGATGCGCAGCTGCGTCGAAGCCGGGTAGCTGCCATCCTCGTAGCGGTACCACCAGCCGGTGGCGTCCTTCACCCACGCGCCAGCCTTGGCCTCGTCACTCTGACCCACGCCGGACGTCACCGCATCGAGCGCGTCGAGGAAGCCGTAGCCCCGGTACTCCCTGCCGTCGATCGGCGCGTTGAGGCGTCCGTAATTGGCCGCCGCCTGCTTCTTCATCAGGTCGATGACCTGTGCGCCCGTGAGCTCCGGATGCACCGACTTGATGAGGGCCGCGACGCCCGACACATGCGGGGTCGCCATGGACGTGCCGTCAGCGACAGCGTAGCCGCTGAGGTAAAAGAGCAGCGGGGCCGTGGAGTAGATCTGGTCGCCCGGGGCGGCAAAATCAATCGTCTGACCGTAGTTGGAGAACTCGGCGCGACCCAGAGACAGTCCCGGCTTCACGTTGTACGCCTGACCGACCGCACTGACCTGGGCGACGCCGTCGAGCATGGAGGGAACGCGGATACCGCCTTGCACCGCGCGATTCTTCGCCGGCTTGGCAACGTCCGTCGGGGACCCGTTATCGATCGTCGGGTTGTCAATATCGACGCCCTCGTTGCCAGCCGCCGCGATCACGGCCAGGCCCTTGTCCTGCGCGTACTTAATCGACCGCGTGGCGGCCTCGAGGCCCGCAGCCTGCTCAGGGTCAGTCGGGCTCCAATAGACCCGCGGGTCCATCGAGTAGGAGTTATTCACGACATCCACCCCGTGGCTCGCGGCCCACATGAACGCACACGTCAGGCACTCGGGATAGATGAGGCGGTTGTCGTTGGTCGCCTCAATGGCGACGATGGTCGACTCGGGGGCGATGCCGTCGATACCAATATCGTTGTGATTGGCAGCAATAATGCCAGCGACGTGCGTGCCGTGGTAGAACTCGTCGCGCCACCCGTAGAAGTCCTGCGTCGCAACGCCATTCACCGAACACTTCACAGAACGCGACGTATCGACGCGCCCCTCCAGGTCGGGATGCGTGTCCTCGACGCCGGAATCGACAACCGCGACGGTGACGGGGGCGCGCTTGACGTTGACGGCCCCAGCCTCGCGCGCGTGCATGGCGACGGCACCCCAGTTGAAGATCTCCTCGTTCGCCCCGCGGGAGCGGCGCTCGCGGTCTCATCGCGCATGGAGTTCAGGCCGCCCGCAGTGCCGGACTGCGGGGCCTCCTCCTTCTTGTCTGTGGGCAGCTCAACGCGCTCGAAATAGAGGACGGGAGCCACGCGGGTCGGGCCGATCGAGTGGATGGGGATGCCAGCCTGTCGCAGGGCGGCGGCCAGGTCGGGCGCGAATGAGGGCGTGGCGCTCTGCGCGAAGAAGGTCCCGATCTCCGGGTACGAGGCCAGGGCGGCACCACCGGCTCCGGGGACGAGGGCGAGGGCCCGCTGGAGGTCCTCGGGGTTCGTGCCCGCGAGGTTGATCGCGTAGTTCGTCCCGTCGGTGTCGGCGCGAGTGGCGGAGACGAGTCCGGGCTCCTCGGCTCGGGCGGAAGCTGCGTTCACCGCGGCCACGCCCACGGACAGGGCGAGAGCGGCAATGAGGCCGATGCGCGCGGCAGTGCGGCGCATGATTCCTCGACTTTCGATTGTCTCTGTCAGGATTTCGGCTGCATTCACACCTGCGCCCATCATCCTAGAGTTTGTCAGTAACAATAAAACCTAGGCTTACCTAAGCTCAACTTCTAAGATCCACACAACGCGCCACATGCAAAACGGGGAGCGCCCGTAGGCACTCCCCGTCTGCTCTGTTTGTTGCAACCCGACGTTTACTCCAGGCCAGCATCGAGGGCCAGCAGGTGGTCGACCGTCTGCGGACGGATGAACCAGCGGGCGGATCCGTCCTCGACGGCGAGCACGCCCGGCTTCGTCAGCATGTTGTAGTTCGAGGCCATCGAGTAGCCGTACGCGCCGACGGCGGGAACGGCCAGCAGGTCGCCGCCCGCAATGTCGGCCGGCAGGTCGATGTCGCGGATGATGATGTCGCCGCTCTCGCAGTGCTTGCCGACGATGCGGCAGCGCGCCAGAGACGAGGCCTGCGCGGGGTCACGATTCGCGAGCGTCGCCGTGTATGCAGCGTCGTAGAGGACCGGACGGATGTTATCCGACATGCCGCCGTCGATCGCCACGTAGCGACGCACTCCCCCGTCTTCCAGGGAAACATCCTTCACGACGCCGACGCGGTAGAGCATGACCATCGACGGGCCGGCGATCGAGCGGCCCGGCTCGACGGACACGTGCGGGATCGGCAGGCCGTGGTGGGCGCAGCGCTCACGCACCACGGTCGCAAGAGCGCGGGCGACCTCGACCGGGGAGGTCGGGATCGGATCCTGGCCCGTGTAAGCGATGCCGACGCCGCCGCCCAGGTCAATCGCTGGAACGTCCAGGCCCAGCTCAGCCTTCAGGAGCGCCGCAAAGTCGATGACGATACTCGCGGCCTCGGCGAAGGCCTCGGTCCCAAAGATTTGGGAGCCGATGTGACTGTGCAGCCCGCGGAAGTCCAGGTGCGCCGCATCCTTGATCGCAGCCACGGCCTCGTACGCCTGGCCGGTGGCCAGGGACAGGCCGAACTTCTGGTCCTCGTGGGCGGTCGCGA
>ERZ772917.1834-NODE-1834-length-11442-cov-26.231580_pt1 | contig 11442 bp, 10 predicted proteins | sample MGYA00511187_ERZ772917 | MGnify/ENA primary metagenome ERZ772917 (study PRJEB29015, sample SAMEA2737925) | human oral metagenome | biome: human oral; feature: human-associated habitat; material: dental | place: China | collected 2012 ... | reverse complement strand
CCGACAAGGCCATCGACCTCATCGACGAGGCGGCCTCGCGCCTGCGCATGGAGCTGGACTCCAGCCCCGTCGAGATCGACGAGCTGCGCCGCCGGGTGGACCGCATGCGCATGGAGGAGGCCTACCTGGCCGAGTCCATCGAGGAGGAGGGCGGGGCCGACTCCGCCTCCGCCGACCGGGCCGCCGTCGAGCGCCTGGAGCGCCTGCGCGCCGAGCTGGCCGACGCCTCCGAGCGCCTGGCCGCGCTGGGCGCCCGCTGGGAGGCGGAGAAGGCCGGGCACAACCGGGTCGGCGAGCTGCGCGCCGCCCTCGACGAGCTGCGCACCAGGGCCGACCTGGCCGAGCGCGAGGGCAGCTTCGAGGAGGCCGGGCGCCTGCGCTACGGCGAGATGCCCGCCCTGGAGAAGCAGATCCGCGACGCCGAGGCCGGCGAGAGGGCGGCCGCGAGCATCGTGGGGCCCGACGGGGTCGAGCGCGCCGCGGCCGAGCCGATGATCGCCGAGAAGGTCGGCCCCGTGGAGATCGCCGAGGTCGTGGAGTCCTGGACCGGGATCCCCGTGGGCAAGCTCCTGGCCGGGGAGCAGGACAAGCTGCTCCAGATGGAGCGGGTCATCGGCGAGCGCCTCATCGGCCAGAGGGCCGCGGTGGCCGCCGTGGCCGACGCCGTGCGCCGCTCGCGCGCCGGGGTGGCCGACCCCGACCGCCCCACCGGCTCCTTCCTGTTCCTGGGGCCCACGGGCGTGGGCAAGACCGAGCTGGCCAAGGCGCTGGCGGACTTCCTGTTCGACGACGAGCGCGCCATGGTGCGCATCGACATGTCCGAGTACTCCGAGAAGCACGCGGTGGCCCGCCTCGTGGGCGCGCCCCCCGGCTACGTCGGCTACGAGGAGGGCGGCCAGCTCACCGAGGCGGTGCGCCGCCGGCCCTACTCGGTGGTCCTGCTCGACGAGGTCGAGAAGGCCCACCCGGAGGTCTTCGACATCCTGCTCCAGGTGCTCGACGACGGGCGCCTGACCGACGGGCAGGGGCGGACCGTGGACTTCCGCAACGTCATCCTCGTGCTCACCTCCAACCTGGGCAGCCAGTTCCTCATCGACCCGCTGCTCAGCCCGGAGGAGAAGCACAAGGAGGTCATGGCGCGGGTGCGCGCGGCCTTCAAGCCCGAGTTCCTCAACCGCCTCGACGACGTCCTCGTCTTCGACGCCCTGAGCAAGGAGGAGCTGGGGCGGATCGTCGAGATCCAGCTCGCCCGCATGGCCGAGAGGCTCGCGAGCCACCGCCTGAGCCTGACGGTGACCGACGACGCCCGCACCTGGCTGGCCGACGAGGGCTACGACCCGGCCTACGGTGCCCGCCCCCTGCGCCGCCTCATCCAGCGCGAGATCGGGGACAAGCTGGCCCGCATGATCCTGGCGGCCGAGGTCCTCGACGGACAGGAGGTTGTCGTTGATCTCAGTCCCGACGGCGCCCACGCCGGTCTGGTTCTCACCGCCCGCGGGGAGGCGTGGGTGCCCAGCGCCACCAGTGCCGTGTGAGGCTGACTGCGCGAACCGGCCGCGGGCCGGGCCGGTAGCGAACCGGTTGGGCCGGGTCGGCTAGGCCGGCAGCGAGCCGGCTGGGCCGGCCGCGGGAGGCCGCGCCCGGCCTGCGCGCGACCCCTGTGGGCCGTGGGCGGGTTCCTCGGCAGGATCTGCCGAGGAACCCGCCCGTCTTCGTTGTGTCCGCGGGTGTCCGCAGGAGTCTGCGGTGTCTGTGGTGTGGCCTCTGGTCCTGCGGCAGGAGGGGTCGGCACTGTGCGGGGCGGCCTCACCGGGATTCTTTCCCCCGGTTCCGGTAGCCGGAGGGTGTCCGGCGCTGGAGGCCAGTGTCAAAATACGGATATGAATCCTGCAAGGACGCCCGAGCCCAGCCCACCCGCCTCTGGATCCACCAGGACGAGACGGGGGCCGGGCAGGCCCAAAGCGGGAAGCGAGAACAAACGCGAAAGGATCCTCCGCGAGGCTGTCGCCCTCTTCGGCGGGCGAGGCTACTCGGGAACGTCGTTGGCTGACATTGCGGCAGCGGCCGACATCTCCAAGGCCGGGCTCCTGCACCACTTCTCCTCCAAGGAGGAGCTTTTCGTCAAGGTTCTGGAGCGCTGGGACTCCGAAAGCCTCGCCGGGTCCGCCGGCCCGGAAGACGCATTGGACCCGTGGGTCCTGCTCGATAACTGGCTGCTGCTCATGGAGCGCCACATTCGCCGTCGGGATCTTGTGGCCATCTACTCGGCGACGGCCCCGTCAGTGTTGGACGTTTCCCACCCGGCCCACCACTGGATGGTGGAGCACCTGGTGCGGGCCATCACCCGTTTCGCGGAGGCCTTTGAACGGGGCAAGGAGGCTGGGACCGTGCGCCCGGAGATGCCCTCGGTGGCGGTGGCCCGCAGCCTGACGGCCCTGTCCGACGGCCTGCGCCTTCAATGGTTGTGTGCGACCACGCCGGATAACGGGGCCAAGGCGGTCTTGGACACCGACATGGTGGGGGAGATGCGCCTGTACGTCGAGAGTCTTAAGGCCCTGTGGCGCCTGGGGCCGACCGGTACCCGCGCACCCTGATCGGCTCCCCATCGCATTCCCGCCCCGGCCGGGCACTCCTGGCGCCGCGGGCCCCGGGCTGGCACGGAACTTCCTCCACTCCCCGCGCGCCGACTCCTGGCGCCGCGGGCCCCGGATCGGCCGCCTCGCCGCCTTGTGCGGGCCGGGTTGGACGGGGCGGGTGCCGGAATGCCAGCCGGAACGCCAAGAGGCCTCGCACTAAGAAGTGCGAGGCCTCTGTCGGCGTCGGGGGCGCGGTCCCTGAATCGCGCTATCCCCGAACGCCTCGGCAGGTCATCGGAGTCCCTGATCTCCTCGTGCCGAGAGCGTTCCGACGGGCTCCATACTAGGCGACTGGAGGCCGATTGCATACCGCCAGACGGCTTCTGAATATAACGGCTCGGAAACGATTGGATGACAGGGGTGTAATGCCGTGACCTGCGCCACCCAAAGGTGTTGAGCGGCCCTCCTCGAGAGCCCTCAGGGGCATGCCAGGTCGCCAAACTCATGGATGCGATCGGTGAAAATTCCGGTGGCGCCCCAGGTGAAAAGCTCCTCTGCGCGCGCCCGGTTGTTGACGGTCCACACATTCACCCCATAACCGAGCGCGCGAATCTCCTCAACGCGGGAGCGCTCCAGGCCGGTGTTCGCCGGATTGATGGCCTGGACGCCGAGCATCTCGGCATAGGAGCGCCAGTCATCGCCCAGCAGCCCCACCCGGGTGAGAATTGCCAGGGGCGTGCCCGGGCGTCGTCGTCCCATCCGCTCCAGCAGCAGCGGGTTGAAGGAGGAGACCAGCGCCTCGCAGTCCGGGGCGCGCCGCGCCTGCTCGTCAATGAGCTCGGCGACGCCGTCGACCAGCAATGAGCAGGCCGTGGCCCCCGCCTGGCAGGACTTCAGCTCAATATTGACGTTCAGGTGCCGCTGGGCCGCCAGGTCGAGGACCGCAGGCAGCGTGGGCACGCCCTCCCCGGCGAAAGGGGTCGTGTCGAAGTTGGGTGCGGGGGCGGCGCCGGGGGCGGGGATGGGTGCGAGGGCGACACCGGAGGCGGGGATGGTGAGCGCGGGGGCGGCGCCGGGGGCGCCGTCGGCGCTGGTGCCGCCGGGGGCCGCGCCTTCGGGCCCCGGGTCGCCGGCCGGCGGCCTTTCGGGTGTGAACCAGGAGCCGGCGTCCAGCGCCGGCAGGTCGGCGGCGGTGAGGTCGTAGTAGGGGCCGGTGCGATTGGTGGTGCGTTCCAGGAGCGAGTCGTGGATGACAATGAGGGTGCCGTCGCCCAGGACGTCCACATCGAGCTCGATCCAGCGCGCGCCGGCGTCGGCCGCGGCCCGGAAGGCGGCCAGGGTGTTCTCCGGCGCCAGAGCACTGGCACCCCGATGGGCCAGGACCAGGCGGGTGCCGGCCGGCACTGGGTGAGGGTGGGCAAGCGGCTGAAAGGCGATGGGGCGTGGCGCAACCATGGGCCGATCATGCACCGGTGCGTGGGAGGATTCAGCCCATGACCCCCCAGGACACCGCCGCGAGCCCGGCTATCTGTTTCAGCTCCGCCTACGACCAGGGTTTTGCCCGCGTGGCCGCCGTGACCCTGCCCGTCGTGCCCGCGGACCCGACCGCGAACGCCGCCGCCATCGTGGAGCAGGCCCGCATCCTGGGGGCCGACGGCGTGTGCCTGGCCGCTTTCCCCGAGTTGAGCCTGACCGGCTATGCCATCGACGACCTTCTTCTTCAGGACGTCCTGCTGAGCGAGGTCCTGACCGCTATCGAGGCCGTCCGTCGGGCCAGTGAGGAGATCCTGCCGACCCTGGTGGTGGGCGCCCCCTTGAGGGTGGGTGAGCGCCTGTGCAACTGCGCCGTCGTCATTGGCGGCGGCACGGTGCACGGGGTGGTCCCGAAGTCCTACCTGCCGACCTACCGGGAGTTCTACGAGGGGCGGCACTTCGCTGCCGGGCAGGGGCGCGGCTGCTCGCCCGGGCGCATTGATCTGCCCGGTGTCGGGGACGGCACGGGGGAGCGGGTCCCCTTCGGGCCCCACCTCCTGTTCGAGGTCCAGGACGTCGCCGGCCTGACCTTCCACGTCGAGGTTTGCGAGGACATGTGGGTGCCCGTGCCGCCCTCCTCCCTGGCGGCGCTGGCCGGGGCCTGCGTCCTGGTCAATATCTCGGGCTCACCGATTACCGTGGGCCGGGCGGAGGATCGTCAGCTCCTGGCCCGGGCCTCCTCGGCCCGCGGTCTGGCCGCCTACCTCTACGCCGCCGCCGGCCAGGGCGAGTCGTCGACGGATCTGGCTTGGGATGGCCAGACCTTCGTCTACGAGAACGGCATCCTCCTGGGCCACAGCGAGCGCTTCCCGGAGGGGCCGCGCGCCACCGTGGTCGACGTCGACCTGGAGGGCCTGCGCGCCGAGCGCCTGCGCCAGGGCACTTTCGCGGACAACCGCCGCAGCGTCGTCCGGCCCGAGGGGGACGGGGGCCGGGCCGCGGTTTTTGAGCGCGTACTCATCGCTCCCGGGTCGCGCCGGGTCCCCCGCACGGACATCGGGCTGCGCCGCAGCGTGGACCGCTTCCCCTTCGTGCCCAACGATCCCGCCCGTCTGGCCCAGGACTGCTACGAGGCCTACTCCATCCAGGTGGCCAGCCTGGTTCAGCGCCTGCGCGCCATTGGCAATCCTCGACTCATCATCGGGGTCTCCGGCGGCCTGGACTCCACCCACGCCCTCATTGTGGCCGCCCGCGCCATGGATCGATTGGGCCGCCCGCGCAGCGACATCCATGCCATCACCATGCCCGGCTTCGCCACCTCGGCGACCACCCGCCGCAACGCCGAGGAGCTGGCGCGCGGCCTGGGCTGCCGCTTCGAGGAGCTGGATATTCGCCCCGCCGCCGAGCAAATGCTCGCATCCATGGGGCATCCCTACGGCGCCTTCGCCGCAACCGGCCGGCTGCCCGACGGCGTGACGCACCGCGACCTCTACGACGTCACCTTCGAGAACGTCCAGGCCGGCCTGCGCACAGACTTCCTCTTCCGCATTGCCAACGCCCGTGGCGGCATTGTTCTGGGCACCGGGGATCTTTCCGAGCTCGCCCTGGGGTGGTGCACGTTCGGGGTGGGGGATCAGATGGCCCACTACGGGGTGAACGCCGGCATCCCCAAGACCCTCATTCAGCACCTCATCCGCTGGGTGGTGGCCGAGGGGCTCTTCGACGACGCCGTGGGGCGCACGCTCCTATCCATCCTGGACACCGAGATCAGCCCCGAGCTCGTGCCCGCCTCCGATTCGGAGCCCATTCAGTCCACCCAGGCCAGGATCGGCCCCTACGCCCTCCAGGACTTCACCTTGTGGCACGTGCTGCGCCGCGGTAGCCGCCCCAGCCGTATTGCCTTCCTGGCCCAGAAGGCCTGGGGGGACGCCGAGGCGGGGAACTGGCCGCAGGGCCTGCCCGAGGGGGAGCGCCGGGCCTACCAGCTGCCGGAGATCCGACGGTGGATGGTGCTGTTCTACCGGCGCTTCTTCGCCAATCAGTTCAAGCGCTCCACTTTGCCCAACGGCCCCAAGGTGGTGGCCGGCGGCTCGCTGTCCCCGCGGGGGGATTGGCGGATGCCCTCGGACGCCTCCGCCACGGCATGGCTGGCAGAGTTGGAGCGCAATGTGCCCACCGCCTGAGGGGCGCGGCAATGGTGCGCAGTCGTGCGCAGTCGTCCGGGAGGGCGACTGGGCGTGCTCGTCCCCCGGGATGAGAGGGTCTCCTCCTCACGGAGGAGAATGTGAACTATGTCACAACTGAACGTCTGGGTGAATCTTGGTGCGTCAACCGCTCGCGAGGGCCCCTGTGAGCCAGATAACCTCTGAGATGCACGCGCACGCCATCCGAGTCCCGGGTGGCGCGCACAAGACATGGAGGAGTGCATATGGTCGCAGTCATTGTCGCGGCCCATGGTCACCTGGCTGAGGGGCTCGTCGCCTCCTCGGCCATGATCGCAGGCCCGCAGGACGACGTCGTCGCCGTCACCTTTGACCCTTCGGAGGGTCCCGACGACCTTCTCGCCAAGTACGCAGCCGCAGTTGAGGCCTCTCCGAGTGATCAGTACCTGATCCTCGCCGACCTCTTCGGCGGCAGCCCTTACAACGCCGCAGCCCGTTTCGCCGCCGCCCGTGATGACGCCGACGTCGTCACTGGCGTCAACCTGCCGATGCTCGTCGAGGTTCTGGGGCGCCGCATGCTCGGCGGCAACCTGGCCGAGCTCGTCGAGGTGGCGAGCACTGCCGGCGTCAATGGGGTCAAGGTTCTCTCCCAGGTCTTCACCCCGACCTCCCCCGATAACGACAACGACGATGAAGGAGACGAGCTCTGATGGACATCAAGCTCATGCGCATTGACTCTCGACTGGTCCACGGCCAGGTTGCCAATAACTGGGCCGGCACCCTGGGCGCTGAGGCTGTTCTGGCAGTCTCCGACGGCGCTGCCAGCGATGAACTGCGCAAGACCCTCCTACTTCAGACCGGCGGCGGCAAGATCAAGGTGCACGTCCTGGGGGTGGAGAAGGCCGCCCGCGTCTTCAAGAACCCCAAGTACGCCAACCTCAAGGCGGTCATCGTCGTTGAGACCCCCGCTGACATTGTTCGCCTCCTGGACCTGGGGGTGGACGTCAAGGAGGTCAATGTCGGAGGCATGACTTTCAAGCAGGGGACCAAGCAGCTCTCTCAGGCCGTCTACGTCTCCGACGAGGATGTGGAGGCCTTCAAGGAGATTGACAAGCGGGGGATCACCCAGTACATCCAGCAGGTTCCCTCCACCGGTCGCTCCGACCTCATGCCGGCCCTCTCCTCCAAGGGCTTCGCGTGAGCCGCCGCCCAGGCGCGCGCACCGTCCAGCCCTCCGCCCCGTCCCTCATGAGAGAGCACTCCTATGCAAAGTGACATTAGTGTCATCCAGATCGCCCTGGTGACCCTCGTGGCATTCGTCGCGGGCATGGCCAGCGTCTTGGATGAGCGTCAGTTCCACCGTCCGCTCGTCGCCTGCACCCTCACCGGCCTGGCCATGGGAGACCTGACCACCGGCATTGTGGTTGGCGGCTCCCTTGAGCTCGTGGCCCTGGGGTGGATGAACGTCGGCGCCGCCATGGCCCCCGACGCCGCCCTGGCCTCCACCGTCTCCACCGTCATCGCCATTGCCGGCGGCCAGGACACCGCTGAGGCGATCGGCTTGGCCGTGCCGCTGGCCGTGGCCGGTCAGGCGCTCACGATCTTCGTGCGGACCATTAATATCTTCTTCGCCCACCAAGCGGACCGCTTCGCGGAGAAAGCTAATTACAACGGCATTATCACCATGCATTTCATAGCCCTGGCGCTCCAGGGCCTGCGCGTGGCCGTGCCCACTGCGGCCGTGGCGGTTCTCGCCTCCGGCGACGCGGTCCAAAGAGCATTGGAAGCCATTCCTAAGGTGGTTAGCGAGGGTCTGGGCATTGCCGGTGGCTTTATTGTGGTCGTCGGTTACGCCATGGTCATCAATATGATGAAGGCGCGCTCACTCATGCCCTTCTTCTTCCTGGGCTTCGTGTTCGCCACCTTCTCCACCACAATGGCCGGCTCCGGCTCCGTCAGTGACCCCCTGGCCGGCAAGGAGGGGGCCGGGGAGATGGCCAATTGGGTCGTCACCACCGTGCCCACCGGAGTCACCCTGGTGGCCCTGGGCATCCTCGGCGCCTGCCTGGCGGTCATCTACGTCCAGCTCAACCCCCAGTTCCATGAGACCGTCAGCCTGCCGCAGGCGGCGGCCAGCGGCGGCGGTGGTCTGGACGACGACCTCGACGACGAGCTCGACTGAGCCGGAAAGGAATCTGAGATGACTACTGCGACGGCTCCGGACAAGACCTCTGATCGTCTGTTGACCACCCGCGACCTGGGCTCCATGTACTGGCGCTCGACAACCCTGCTGGGCTCCTTCAACTTCGAGCGCATGCAGGCCATGGGCTTCTGCTTCACGCTCATGCCCGCGATCAAGAAGTTCTACCCGAACAGCAAGACCGAGCAGGCGGCCGCTCTCAAGCGCCACCTGGAGTTCTACAACACCCACCCCTGGGTCTCCTCAGTGGTTTTCGGCGTGGTGGCCGCCATGGAGGAGAAGCGCTCCAAGGGCGAGGACATTGGTGATGACACCATCACCAACGTCAAGGTGGGTCTCATGGGCCCCCTGGCCGGCGTCGGCGACCCCATCTTCTGGGGCACCGCTCGCCCCGTACTCGCGGCCCTGGGCGCCTCCCTGGCGCTCAATGGCTCGATTGTGGGCCCGCTCGTCTTCTTCTTGGGCATCAATATCCTGCGCGTCCTCATCCGCTGGTACGGCCTGAAGTTCGGCTACGAGCGCGGCACCGAGCTCGTCTCCGAGGTCGGCGGCGGCCAGCTCAAGAAGATCACCCAGATGGCGGCCATTATGGGTCTGTTCGTCATGGGCGCCCTGGTGGCCAAGTGGACCACCATTAAATTCCCCGGCGTGGTCTCCTCCGTCACGGCCGACGACGGCACGGTCACCGAGACCACTGTCCAGTCGATCCTTGACTCGCTGCTGCCCGGATGCGCCGCCCTGGGCCTGACTTTCTTGTGCATGTGGCTGCTGCGCAAGAAAGTGAACGCCCTATGGATCATCCTCGGCATGTTCATCGTGGGCATTATTGGACGCTGGACGGGCTGGCTCGGTTGAACCAGCTCGCACCACGGACGCGGGGCCGCCGGGAACCTCCCGGTGGCCCCGCGCCGCACCGTCGGCCAGCACTCCGCCGACCCCGCCCCGCCCCGGGCAGACACGTAAGACCCCATGTCCCCGCGCCCCAGGAGGAGACCCCGTGCGCAAGCTCATCGCCACCGACCTCGACGGCACCATCTTGTTCAACCGGCGGGTCGGCGCCGAGGACCTTGCCGCCATGGACCGCTGGCGGGCCGCCGGGCACCTGCTGGTCGTCGACACCGGCAAGTCCGTCTTCGCCACCCGCGACACCATGGAGCCCTGCGGTGTCACCTTTGACTATGCGGTGACCTTCACGGGCGCCGTCATCACTGATGGCGACTACCAGCCCCTGTCCGCCCGCTACCTGCCCGAGGGACTCGCCCAGGAGATCGTGGCTCGACTCGTGGACGTTCCGCAGATCACGGTTTTCGCCACCACCATTGAGACCGACTACATCCTGGCCGACACCCTGCACGAAGTCTCACCGATCCTCCAAGTCTTCGTTCCCATGAATGTCGAGAGCATGGCCGCGCATCGCTTCATCGGGGTGCCCATGCGCGTGGTTGACGACGCCGAGCGCGACCGCATTGTCGACGATCTTCTGGGTCGCTACGGCTCCCAGATCGAGGTGTACCGCAATCAGGAGTTCCTCGACGTAGTGCCGGCGGGCTCCTCCAAGGGCGGGGGCCTGGCCGATCTCCTGGCCGGCCCGCTGGCCGGGCAGAAGATCGAGACTTGGAGCATTGGGGATTCCTGGAACGATCTATCCATGCATGAGGCCGCGGACCACGCGGTTGCTCTACCCTGGTCTCCTCCGGAGGTCACCGCGGCCTGCGAGCTGACGACGCCGTCCATTGCCGCGCTGATCGACTCGATTCTGGCTGAGGAGGACTCATGACCCAGGTGGGACGTCGTATCGCCGACTGGTTTAAGGGCGGTGACCCCGAGGGCCCGGCGAAGATCCGTGCGTGGATGACCGGGGACGACGGCCGTCCCGAGGGCCTGACCTACTCCATGGCCAAACCGGTCACCGTCCTCATGGTTATCGCCATAATCCTCTATTACCCGACGAAGGGCTACGGCTCCATTGTGGCACTGGTGCTCGCAATCTTCGTTATGGGCGGGCGCGCCCTGATTGAGCGGCAAGTGCGCCGGGACATGTCGGACCTGCAGGAGGCTCGGCGCCAGTACGGGCGCACCCGCAACCCCGACTATTTGACGTTCATGGTGCTGCGCGCCGAGGGCATGCTGGAGGACAATATGACCCTCACCCGTCCGACGAAGGCCTGGCTGACGGAGCAGGTCGAGTGGGCCAAGGAACAGCAGGCCAAAGTTGAGCGTCGTGCCGCGAAGAAAGCGGCCCGGGACAAGCGCCGTCGTTCCCAGGAACCGAACGGGGACGACACCGGGGCGACCACTGCAAGCGAGGAGGAGTGACCATGGGGCTGGTTGACACCCCGTATGTGAGAGCCGTCCTGTGGGACATGGATGGCACCCTTATGGATTCCCAGCCCATCTGGGACGAGTCCTTCCAACGGCGCTGTGAGGCCCTGGGGGGAACGGTCACCCCGGATATGGTTGCCGCAATTAAAGGCGCCTCGATCCGTCGCACCCATGAGGTCATTGCCTCCACCGGTGCCACCTCAGGACCCGACGACCCGGCGACCGCCCAGGTCTTCGCCACTATTGCCGCCGACGTCGAGGCCTCTGTGAAGGCGAACCCGCCCCTGCTCCCGGGGGCCAAGGAGATCACCTCGGCCATGGCCGAGGTGGGCTTGGCCCAGGTCATTGTCACCCAGTCGCCGCGCCCCATTGTGGAGTCGGTGGCCCACGCCCTGGGTGACGTCTTCGTCGAGCTGGTCACGGGGGACGACGTCGCCTCCGGTAAGCCCACCCCGGTGCCCTACGGCACCGCCATTGAGCTGCTGGGCCTGAGCCCTCAGGAGTGCGTGGCCGTGGAGGATTCGGCGACCGGTGCGGCCTCAGCCCGCTCCAACGACGTCTATGTCATCCAGATCGGCGGCACCAAGGTGTTCCCCGGTGACCCCGGCATTACCGTGGTGAAGAACCTCGCCGCCGTCACCCCGCACCTTCTTCTGTGGGCGCAGCGCTAACCGGGCCCCCCTTCCCACCCGCCCCTCCAACAAAATCC